>Ga0181537_10003954_pt1 | contig 12446 bp, 14 predicted proteins | sample PEATcosm2014_Bin_39_FD_119765 | JGI IMG/M metagenome (GOLD analysis project Ga0181537, IMG submission 119765) | Peatland microbial communities from MTU Mesocosm Facility, Houghton, MI, USA - PEATcosm2014_Bin23_10_metaG | ecosystem: Environmental > Terrestrial > Soil > Wetlands > Peat | place...
ATGGACGCGATGCTGGCCGAGCATGAGTTGCTTTTGATGCCTGCAACGCCGGTGGCGCGCCTCGCTGCCGGAGGAGACCACAGCCAAACGCGCGCACGCTTGTTGCGCTACACCACACCGTTCAGCCTGGGCGGTGTGCCGGTGGTCGCTGTTCCAGGAGAAGTGGGAGGGGTGCAGGTCGCAGCGGCGCGCGGCAACGACGAAGCGCTTTTGCAACTAGCGGCTCAACTGGGAGCCATGAGAAAGCGCACAACCAGCGGTCGGCGCGCGTGACGCTTTTTCTAGAGGTTTTCTCGGCAGAAGTCAGAGCTGAAGTTTAATGGAATCCTGTCTTCGGCGCCGGCTTCAGATTTGCGAGGCCGAGAGGGGACTGAGGATCAGATTCGTGATGTTGGAAACGATGGCTTCGTAAGCGAAGCGCGGGTCGGCGGATAATTTCTTCCAGGCTGGATCGTTTCGAAAAACATCCCATTTGGCGTCGAGCTCTGTCATGTCCTGGAAGGACAACATATAGGTGAGGTTGGGCATGCGCGAACCCATCAGCGTATCGCCGAAGAAAACCGGATGAAAGCCTGCATTGAGGAATATCTCGAATTCGCCGGAGTGAAACATCTGTACCTTGACCTGATGGGCTTTATAACTTGGACTTTCATAGGTTCTGAGCTGGAAGATCCGTTTGCTTTTAGCGGCAGAACCAGCGGGCGGCGTCAACTTGGGCCAGCCCTCAAAGGCGGCGAGCAAAGAATACTCGACGCGCTGAAATGCAGGTGCTGTCGCCGGGGAATTCCAGAAGGGATCGGCGGTTTTGAGAAACTCCGCGTCATGCGCGAGGTTGAGATCGATGCCGGCCAGAGCCGCAGCGTCTTGCCCCGGAATGAGCACATAATAGACCGGCGTTTCGGGCCCGATATCCAATCTGAAAGCACCGATTGATGCAATGCCCATGCGAGTCATTGCGGGAATCAGCGTGTCGCTTAAATAGCTCTCAGTGAGCTTTTGCTGTGGTCCTGACTGCAGGGCATAACGGCGAATCTGATAGAACTCGCGCGCATGCTTGACGGGGTCTTGGGCCCCCGCCGAGCCAGCAACGGTAACCGCTGAAGCCGCTAGAGACGTAGCAAGAAACTGACGGCGCTCCATGATTCCCCCTTAAATTGCTCGACCCAATTCAGATTGGGTCTGCAACGGACCTATCCTTCGCCGATGTCTTCGTTCCAGACCTCTGGGCGCTCGGCGATAAAGCCTTCCAACAGTTCACGGCACTCGCGGTTGTCCAAATCGATAACTTCGACGCCGTTCTCGCGCAGCCAATCTAATCCGCCGGCAAAGGTGCGGCTCTCGCCGACAACCAGCGTGCCAATGCGAAACTGACGCACGAGACCACTGCAATACCAGCAAGGCGCGAGCGTCGTAACCATCACCATGTCGCGGTAGCTGCGCTGCCGGCCCGCGCGTCGAAAGGCATCGGTCTCCGCATGAACGCTGGGATCGCTCTGCTGTACGCGGCGATTGTGCCCACGACTGACGAGTTCGCCGGTGCGCGTGAAAAGGGCTGCTCCGATTGGGATACCACCCTCCGCGCGGCCTTGCTGCGCCTCTTCCAAGGCCACAGCAAGCATGGCTTCGTAGCGAGTTCTATCGGTCTCTGGCTGCGCCTGAGTTTGCCCGCTCACGATGCCCCCACCGAAGATGATACGGGATCGATTTGAGACGACGCGTCGTGAGTCGACGCGATCGGCTGGGGCCGGCGCCTTCCTTAAGAATTGTTAAGCGGGGAGAGGGATTTGGCGGCTAGGTGCCGCGTATAGTATTGAAAATATAGTAGATTACGGCTTCGGGAGCGTACGCGGTGCGGCGCATTTTGCGTCTTGACTTGAAGCGCGCTTCAAGTTGTACGTTGAATACATGCAGACGACGGGATACACGATTCGAAGCATGGCGGAACGGTGCGGAATGACCGCGCATACGCTTCGCTACTATGAGCGCGTGGGGCTGATTCAACCGGTGGGGCGCGCGCGCAACGGTCACAGGCGCTATTCCGATGCCGACGAGGCGTGGATTCACTTTTTGCATTGCATGCGCGCCACGAGCATGCCCATCAGAGAGATGCAGCGCTACGCCGAATTACGCGAGCGCGGCGACGCGACGTCGTTACTGCGACGCAAGATTCTCGAAGACCACCAGGCAGGCATCGCCGCACAAATTGTGGAGTTGCAGAAGGCACATGCACTGCTGACGCACAAGATCGCTAACTATAAGGCGATTGAGCAGCGCACGCGGATTGACAATCCATCTCTGGCGCAGCCGGAAGTTGTCTCTGAGCTTGAGCCAGTCGGCGAACTCGAGGCAGTAAGCTAGGCAGTCGGTTCCAGAATTGTTTCACTCGAAGATTCGCAGAGTGAGTGCGGGCGTCCGACCACGCGCCCGCAGTGAACGAGCCAGACGGGGTTCTGGCTTCTCGCCCCGTAGCCCTTGTGCAGTGAGGCTTTGAATCAGTCCCCTCGGATCGGAGTGCTTTTCTTCAGTTCGATCTGGTTTGAAGCCAAGCGCAAAGGCATTCGTCAACGCGTGCTAAAAACACACATCCTACCCGCTTGAACTGGGATAGCATGGCTCAACGGGCTTCGCCCGAGGAGGTCCCCTGTGGCAGAAACAGCTGACCAGCGCCTGAAACGTCTGCGATCACAATTTTCCCAGCAAGAGCTTGCACCGGACCAGCAGACGCTGGAATTGGAGCCGTTGAACGAAGAGGATTCGGCGCTCAAGAGTGGCCGATTCAGCCGTCGTTCGTTCCTTTCCGGGCTGGGTGCGACAGGCTTGCTAGCGGGCGCCGCTCCACTGGCGGCAGCCGCCCCTGCGATTGCGCCCGAAACCGATGAGACTGCGGACACTGCCGGAACCGCGACAGTGACGCTACGGATCAACGGGAAGGACTACACGCTGCGCGGCCTCGACACAAGAGCCACTCTGCTCGACACTCTGCGCGAGCGCCTTCACCTGACAGGAACCAAGAAGGGTTGCGACCACGGGCAGTGCGGCGCGTGCACTGTGCATGTGAATGGCCGGCGCGTGAATAGCTGTCTCTCGTTTGCCGTGATGCACGAGGGCGACGAGATCACCACCATTGAAGGGCTTGGCCAGCCTGACAACCTGCACCCCATGCAGGCCGCCTTTGTGGAGCACGATGGCTACCAGTGCGGCTATTGCACCAGCGGCCAGATCATGAGCGCAGCGGCGTTGCTCAAAGAGCCCATTGGGCCAACCGATGAAGACATCAAGGGCGCGATGGCCGGCAACATCTGCCGCTGTGGCGCATACACCAACATCGTCGCCGCAGTGCGGCAGGCGCGGGCATAGGCCAGGCGAAGGAGGGAAATCGATGCAAACCTTTAGCTATGTCAAGGCCGCCAGTGTTGACAAAGCGCTGGCTGGAGCCGGCACAGGCAAGTTCATCGCGGGCGGGACGACGCTGGTCGATCTGATGAAGCTCGGAGTCGAGCAGCCGCCCACGCTTGTCGACATCAATCTTCTTCCGCTGGACAAGATCGAAAAGCTTCCCGATGGCGGACTGCGTATCGGCGCCCTGGTGCGTAATTCAGATCTCGCATGGAATGCGGATGTGAAAGAGCGCTATGCAGTGCTTTCAGAGGCGCTGCTCTCGGGGGCCTCGCCGCAGTTGCGCAATATGGCGACGACGGGCGGCAACCTGCTGCAGCGCACTCGATGCGCATATTTTCGCGAACCCAGCGCTGGAACGCCCGGCGGCTACGGCTGCAACAAACGCACCCCCGGCAGTGGTTGCACTGCGCTTGACGGCTTCCATCGCACGCACGCCATTCTCGGCACCAGCGAGCATTGCATCGCTACTCATCCATCAGATATGTGTGTTGCAATGGCCGCGCTGGAAGCAGTGATCCATGTCGAAGGACCCAAAGGGAAACGCACCATTCCCTTCGAGGAGTTTCACAAGCTTCCCGGTGATACACCGAACATCGAGAACGCCCTTGAGCCAGGCGAACTGGTCACGCGTGTCGACCTGCCCAAACCCATCGAAGGCACGCGCTCGGTGTATCTCAAGCTGCGCGATCGCGCCAGCTACGAATTCGCGCTGGCATCGGCCGCTGTTGTGGCAAAAGTGGAGGGCGGCCACATCCGCTATGTGCGCGTGGCGATGGGCGGCGTGGGCACCAAGCCATGGCGCTCGCATGAAGCGGAGTTGGCGCTCACCGGCAAACCCGTGGAGGCAGCAACTTTCCGCAGAGCTGCCGAGGCCGCGCTCGCCTCAGCGAAGCCCCGCACCGACAATGCATTCAAGGTTGAATTGGCGAAGCGCTGCCTCATTCGTACGCTCAAGCTCGCAACGGCATAGCTCGACCTCAAGGAGGATCGCATGGCGACGCAGACACTTCCCCAGGCGGACAAAGTCGTTGGCACGGCCACCCCGCGCATTGACGGACCATTGAAGACGACGGGTGCCGCGCAATATGCCGCAGACTTTCACTTTGAGCACATGGCGCATGCCGTTCCGGTGGTCGCATCGATTGCCAGCGGCAGAATTCGCAAGCTCGATGCCAGCGCTGCGGAACAGATGCCCGGCGTGCTGCTCGTGCTGCATCACGGCAACATCGGTCCGCTGTATCGAACTGCGCCCGGCGACGACAATGCCACGAACAGCGAAGTGCGATCAGCTTTTGAAGATGAGGTGGTGCGTCATTGGGGCCAACACGTTGCGGTCGTAATCGCGGAGACGCTGGAGCAGGCCACGGCCGCGGCTGCCGCCGTACGAGTGGAGTATGAATCGCAGCCAGCGAATCTTCGAACGAGTCTCGATGACTACACGGGCGAACGAAAGTCGGCATCGAAGCGCGGCGATCCAGATGCAGCTTTTGCCGCTGCACCGGCAAAGATCGACGCAACTTATATCACGCCGGTAGAGACGCACAATCCGATTGAGTTGCACGCGTCAGTCGCAGTGTGGGAGGGTGAGCGCGTCACGCTTTACGAAACATCGCAGGGCGTCGTGAATCATCGCGCGGTGATGGCGCAGGTGCTCGGCTTGCCGCTTGAGAATGTCCGGGTGGTCACACGATTTCTTGGATCAGGCTTTGGAGGCAAGCTTTTTCCGTGGCCGCACACCGCGATGGCCGCGGTCGCAGCGCGCCGGCTTGGCCGTCCGGTAAAACTGAGCCTGAACCGGCGCATGATGTTTTCATCGGTAGGCTATCGTCCCCGCACTGAGCAGCGGATTCGTCTCGGCGCAACGAAAGAGGGCAAGCTGCTCGCATTGCGGCACGACTATCTCAACGTCACGTCGCAACTCGATGACTTCAATGAAGGCTGCGGGGAGGCGACGCCCTATCTGTATAGCGTAGCGAATCTCGAGAGCACCAGCGGCCTGGTGAGGCGAAATGTTGGGGCGCCGATGTGGATGCGCGGACCTGGCGCGGTACCCGGGCTCTATGCGCTTGAATCTGGCATGAACGAATTGGCTCTCGAACTCAACATCGATCCGATGAAATTGCGGATCATCAACGATGCAGCCAAGGATGAAAGCAACAACTTGCCATTTTCGTCCCGTCACTTCCGCGAATGTTTTGAAGTAGGCGCGAAGAAATTTGGCTGGGAGAAACGAACAGCTGCTGTGGGTTCGATGCGCCGCGACGGCAAGATTCTCGGCTGGGGGCTTGCCGGGGCAAGCTGGGTCGCTCTTTGCCTGCCCTGTACGGCGAGCGTTGAGTTCTGCGCCAACGGCAGGCTCTGCGTTCGCTGCGGCACGCAGGATATCGGCACAGGAACCTACACCGTTTTTGCGCAAATCCTCAGTGCAAAAACCGGCGTGCCGCTCGATCGCATCGACGTTATCCTCGGCGACAGTGCGCTGCCCGAGGGCCCAATGTCTGGCGGATCGATGGTCACTGGTTCGGTGCTCAATGCCATCTCTCAAGGCGCCACCAATGCGATTGAGCGACTGCAAAAGCTGGCCACCGCTACGGAAGGGTCGCCATACCACGATGCAAAGATCGAAGATATTTCATTCACAGCAGGCCGCATTCACGGAAAAACTCAAGACCCAGGCTCAGGTCTAACTTTTGCCGATTTGCTCAAGATGGCGCGGCTCAATGGCATCAGCGCCGAAGGAAAGACGCAGCCTAGCTGGGAGGATCCCAAGGCCAAGGGCGTCTCGCTGCATTCCTATGGCGCACAATTCGTGGAAGTGGAGTGGGACCCCGGAATCGCACGACTTCGCGTAAGCCGCGTGGTCACGGTAATCGATGCCGGACGGATCATCAACCCCAAGGCTGCGGCGAACCAGATCGCTGGCGCGGTAGTGATGGGCGTTGGCATGGGCTTGCTCGAAGAGACCGTTTATGATCAGCGCAGCGGGCAGCCGATCAATGGCAGCATGGCGGATTATCTGATGGCAACTTGTGCCGACTTGCCGGATATAGACGTGACATTTCTCGATTATCCAGATCCTGCGATGGGCGAATATGGCGCTCGAGGCGTCGGCGAGATTGGATTGGCGGGCGTTGCGGCGGCGATCACCGACGCCGTCTATCACGCGACTGGCGTGCGAGTTCGAGAGCTGCCTGTGCGCATCGAGCACTTGTTGAAGTCAACGATCGTCGAGGCATAACAGGAAGCGCAAACAGTGACTGACCTTGAGCACATCCTGCCGCTGTGGCATGAACTCGAATTGGCAGGGTCGGACTATGTGCTGGCGACAGTGGTCGAGACGGAGGGGTCGAGTTACCGCCGGCCCGGCGCGCGTATGCTGCTGGCGCACGATGGCCGTCGCGCAGGCACGGTAAGCGGTGGATGCCTCGAAGCCGAAGTGGCACGACGGGCCTGGTGGTTGACCGGCTCGGGGCCCGTGATGGAGCGATATTCAACATCGGACGACGATGGCGACATGCCCTACGGATCGGGCTGTGGCGGCGTCGTCTATCTCTTGCTTGAGCGCAAATTGACCGCAGGTCCGCATTTGCGAACACTGGAAGAATCATTCAAACAACGATTGCCGATTGTGATTGCCACAGTGATTGAGGGTGCGAAGACTGGCACTCGCGCGTACGCCAGCCTGTTGAACGCTTCACCGGAATCAACCGGCGGCGTGAACTCAGATGAGACTGTAGAACTGCAGCGGCTAGCCGAGATCGCACTCGATGGTGGCTCATCGTACGAACAAACGACAACCATCGATGGCGAACCGGCGCGAGTCTGGGTTGACTATCGCACAGCTCGTCCAGGTCTCTGGATCTTTGGCGCGGGCGATGATGCGAAGCCTCTGCTCGCGCTGGCTCGGGAACTTGGATGGTTCGTTGCTGTCCTGGATGGTCGCTCACACCTCGCCACCCGCGACCGTTTTAAGTCGGCGGATGAAGTGCGGGTGCTCCCGGTCTTTGATTTGCCCGCGAACGCGTCGCAGCAACTCACGTTGCGCCCCACAGACGCTGCCGTCGTGATGACGCATAGTTTTGCGCAGGACTCGCGCATCCTAGCGTCTTTGCTTTCGCACGATTTTCCGCTGGCATATCTGGGCGTACTCGGACCGCAACGGCGCACGCGCGAGTTGCTGGGTGAGGTCGCGCGGCTTCTGAATCTGCCCAACTCAGATGACCGGGTCGAGCGATGGCTGGCGCAATTGCACGCCCCCACCGGACTGGATCTCGGCGCAGACACGCCTGCGAGCATCGCGCTTTCGATTCTGGCAGAGATTCAGAAGGCTCTGACAGCGGCGACTGGCCAACCGCTGCGGCAGGTTCGCGCTGCGAAGGACATCGTGTCACGGATTTGACGAGCGGCCGCGGTGTTGAGTGAAACCGGCAGTGCCCGCCAGATTCGGGTGTCCCTAGGCAGCCTTCTTTTTCAGGTGCGCCTGAAGCACATCAAGAAATTTAGCCAACCACGCGGGATGAGCAGTCCATGCGGGACCGGTGACAAGGTTGCCATCAACCAAGGCGTCGGCGAAGTCGAGCTTCACAAAATTCCCGCCAGCCAGTTCCACCTCGGGTGCGCAGGCAGGGTAAGCATTTAATTTACGGCCCTTGAGCACGCCGGCTGCGGCAAGCAGTTGGGGACCGTGGCACAGCGCGGCGATTGGTTTGGCCGCCTTGTCAAAATGCCGGATGATCTCGAGCACCTCGGTGTTTAAACGAAGATACTCTGGAGCGCGGCCGCCGGGAATGATGAGGGCATCGTAGTCCGCGGCTTTCACGTCTTCGAATGTTGCGTTGAGCGTGAAATTGTGGCCGCGTTTCTCTGAATAAGTCTGATCGCCCTCAAAGTCGTGAATCGCCGTGCGCACCTGTTCGCCCTTCTTTTTTCCTGGACAGACTGCGTGCACGGTGTGTCCGACCATTTGCAGGGCCTGAAACGGAACCATGATTTCGTAGTCTTCAACAAAATCGCCGGCAAGCAGCAATAGCTTTGCGGATTTCATGGCATTCATCTCCGGTTGGGGAATTGAAGAAACAACTTCAGATCGTCTCACGTCTAGTATCGCTCTAATCTCGTTCTCGCAATCGAGCGGAACGATGAAAATCGACCATCATTGTCGGATCATCAGGGAAACCGCGCAATCCCGGGACGTTGATTAGCAAATTAGCGGTGCAATTCAAAGCTCGACGACCTTCCCGTAGAATTTATTCATGGCCCGATTACCCGATTCACTGGAGGTGCTCAACACGCGCATCGTCGCATGCACGCGGTGTGAACGATTGCGGAGTCACTGCGCTGAGGTGGCTCGAGTCCGGCGCCGCGCCTATGCAGACCAGGAATACTGGGGTCGTCCCGTTCCGTCCTTCGGCGATCCCGCGGCACGAGTACTTGCGCTGGGGCTCGCTCCTGGCGCGCACGGATCGAACCGCACGGGCAGACCATTCACAGGCGATGGATCGGGTGACTTTCTCTATCCTGTGCTGCACGAGGCCGGCTTTGCCTCGCAACCGCGGGCCACCGCGCGCGACGATGGCATGCGTCTCAACGGTCTTTGGATCAGCGCAGTCGCGCGCTGCGCGCCACCGGGCAACAAGCCAACGCCGGAGGAACTTCGGAATTGCGCCTCATGGCTCGATGAGGAGATAAGCCTTCTTCGCGATCTGCGCGTGGCGGTGTGCCTTGGGCGCATTGCTTTTGACGGTTTGCTCGCGCACGCGCAGCGCACAAGCCAACTCACTTCGCGATCGGACTTCAGGTTTGGCCACGGCGCAGAATACACATTGCCCAACGGTCTTCACGTCGTTGCCAGTTTTCACCCTTCTTTGCAAAACACCAATACGGGCAAACTTACCCGGCCCATGTTCCTTGCAGTTTTCAAGCGCGCACGCCAGCTCGCGCTTCTCGATTCCGAGCCTTAAAATAAGGCGTTGCCGAATCTATGGATGACTTTTCCAAATCGATCCTGAGGGAACCTCTTCCTGTCGAAAAGGAACTCCCGGTGCCGCGAAAAGGGAAGCGCGAAGCGGCCGTCGACACTTTGGATCACCTCGCCTCGGTCGTTCTACTGGAGCGAGCGGCCTATCTGCGCAAACTGGCCAAGCTGAGTGACGGCTCTGCAAGTGAGGTTCTCAGGGAATATCCACAGCACACGATTCATCTGCTGGTGCGCAGCCGCAATGGAGCCGCCGAACAACACGAAAAGTTTGCGGATGTGTTTTTTGTGCTTGAAGGACGCGCCGCGCTTGTAACCGGCGGAGTCATCGCCAACGCCAAGACAATTGCGCCGGGAGAAGTGCGCGGCGACTGCGTGGAAGGCGGCACCCGGCAGGAGTTGCGTGCGGGCGATGTGGCACACGTGCCCGCGGGGCTGCCGCATCAGATGCTCGTTGCGGGCGAGAAGTCAGTCACTTGCCTGGTCTTGAAAATCCAGCAGGTTGTGTAGGGAGAAATTGTTTGGAGATGAATCTGGAGCGGGAGACCGGGATCGAACCGGCGACATTCAGCTTGGGAAGCTGACGTTCTACCACTGAACTACTCCCGCCTGCATAATCAATCACTTACACGATTAAAGTGATCTTACTATCCATCTGTACAGTTCCTATTCAAAATCAGCACAAAACGGGATCTGCTTCCAGGCCGCACAACATACCAGCTTTACGAGGCTCGGAGGAGTGGTTAGTAAAGCGGCTGGCCGCATCGCCAACCTCAAACAGTATCGCGCCGTTAACGGCAAAATGGCAATTTGTCCCGATGGTGAAGTAAACGGCAAACCGAGGCCTGAAGTCGTCCTTATTGACGGTAAGCCAGAGCGCTCCAAGGGTGGGACCTTTTACCTCGAGTGGCGGGAAGACAGCAAGCGAAAGACCCGCCCAGTCGGCACAGCCCCTCGTGAGGCGCTTAATGCGTGGCAACTCCAGACAAGCATCCTCTTTGGGACGGCCGAAACTCCATTGGAGGACCCTGCTGGCATCCGGCGTACTCAATGAAGCCAAGCTTGCGAATACGATTCATAAAGAAGCTGACGCGAGACCGAGTCCTACCGATCAGTTATCGCAGCGTTCAACCATGAGAGCAAAAGAGCACAGACTATGAACGAGCGAGAGTCCATGGTCACAAAAGAAGCAAATCGCCATGCCAGAGCAATTTGAGAACTCAGAAGCTAAGAAACAAGAAGACAAAACGATTTCTGACGCAACTGCTGAGAAAAGGGTTGAACGCGTGGCAGATAAAGCCGCGGAGAAATCGACGAAAACTGAACAGCGGTACGACGCAGACCACAATATATTTTCGAAGTAGTTTGCTCATCGGGCATGTCTCCAGTGATTGGTCCGTCCTATGTGCGCAACATCCCAACGCTCGGGCGCAGGACCTGTAGTACATCTCTGCCATTCAATATTCTTCTAAGCCACCCCCTGAAGGGCGTTGGCTGGCAGGAGCAGGATCAGGAGCGCCTCTATCGTGACAGCGATTGCAGAAAAGCCCGAGTTGAAGTCTGAACTGAAGCATGATCCGGACCCGGTGTCCAAGGACGCTCTGAAGACCCTCCCGATGCCGGAGTTGCAAAAGAAGTTGGGGTCGACTCCGGATGAACTGAGCCAAGCCGAGGCTGAGAAGCCCGAGTAGCCGACCAACCAACCAGAGCGGCCTTCGCCCGTTGCTTTTGGGTTATTGGCGAATCACCGCCTAACCGGAAGTAACCCAATTCCGGTCATTGAGGACGCTCGCAGAAAGTGATGGTCAGCTCGCGCGCCTCAGACGGTTTGCCGAACTCAAGTGAGTGGTGCGCGTGGTAGCCGTGTCTTTTTCTCGTTCGGGCCATTTTCAGAAAATATCTTGCAAGATGCTCAAAGCCATCTGCGTTTGCGAGCAGCGTCACGTTTCCTTCCGCATCGGTCTCGAACTTGTACCACACGTCCTCCAATCCAGAATACGTGTCTGCAAAGTTCATCGAGTTCGGCTTGTCACTGGTCAGCGTTCGATGTACTTCGATTGTGTCTGTCATCGCTGTGTCATCCTTCCTAGGCCATGGTAACGGTCGCGAATTGCGTCCTCGCCCAAGCCGGGTCAGGCCAGGTCACCTTAGCGACCCCTACTAGATTCTCAGGTTCTGGGACTATCATTGCCTAACGGGAAGTAATCTCCAAATTGGGGTTATTTCCGGATTGCCCATAATCCGACCGAAACTCGAAAAAGCTCAATATTAATGGCTCAATCAGCACGTCGGCCTGAAGGCATTAAATGAGACTACGGACTTGATTCCCTCAGACGTATACCCTTTTGCCAAGTTGCGGCAACAGGTTCAAGTGATCTACATCACGGTAAACTGTAAGTTGTCGGGCGATGCTGTGTATGAGGGTTCGGCTTACACTATGTCCATGCGGAGAAAAGGCGCGATCTTAATGCTGGCGATTGTGGCACTCTGGGCCGCCGGTCCGGCGCTCGCCTGCATCACACCTGCTCCATGCCACTCCTGTTGCCGCGCAATGATGACGAATTGCGATTCGGCGACGATGAGCGTCGCTCACCCTTGCTGCCAGTTACATTCGTCCGAAACGGCCGTACCCCGAGACCGCATGGTAGCGCCAGCGCCCAGGATTGGGGCTGTGCAGACGCTCGCTTCCGCACTTCCGCCTGATCTCGACAGCCTTGCAGGTCAAAACCTGCTGTTCTCCAAAGCTCCACTCCTCCATTCCCAATCGGGCCGCAGCACCATCCTTCGAATCTGATCCTTCCTTCGATTCCTGACTGAGGATTCGTGTGTCCTTGTGCGCCTTGCACGCTCGTGTCCATGCCATGAGCCACCCATCGATTCGAGGGAGAAATGAAGGCCTTTCTTATTGCATTGTGCAGTCTTGCAGTTCTTGCCCCTGCAGACATCAGTCTGACTCAGACGCCGGGCGTAAACCACCAGCTGGCCGCATTCGAAGCGTTCATCGACAACCCGAAGTCACCCGATGCCTCAACTTCGGCGCAGACTCTGAGCGAGATTGAGCAAATCGCGCTCG
>Ga0181537_10003955_pt1 | contig 12445 bp, 12 predicted proteins | sample PEATcosm2014_Bin_39_FD_119765 | JGI IMG/M metagenome (GOLD analysis project Ga0181537, IMG submission 119765) | Peatland microbial communities from MTU Mesocosm Facility, Houghton, MI, USA - PEATcosm2014_Bin23_10_metaG | ecosystem: Environmental > Terrestrial > Soil > Wetlands > Peat | place...
AGCGCCTGCACCCGCTTGCCGCTGGCGGCACAGGTCTCATAAACATGGCGCGCGATCGGCGTCGAGCCGACAAACGACACCGCGGCGATGCCGGGATGCGTCAGCAGAAGGTCGACCGCTTCCTTGTCGCCGTGCAATACGTTGAACACACCCGGCGGCAGGCCGGCCTCGGTCAGCAGTTCCGCCAGCCGCATGCTGCAGGACGGGACTTTCTCCGACGGCTTGAGGATGAAGGTGTTGCCGCATGCGATGGCGACCGGGAACATCCACATCGGCACCATCGCCGGAAAATTGAACGGCGTGATGCCGGCGCATACGCCGAGCGGCTGGCGCAGGCTGTGACAATCGACGCCGCTGCCCGCGTTTTCAGAAAAATCGCCTTTCAGCAAATGCGGAATGCCGCAGGCGAATTCGACCACCTCGATGCCGCGCGTCACCGAGCCCACCGCGTCCGGCACGGTCTTGCCGTGCTCTTCGGACGCCAGCTTCGCCAGTTGCTCGCGGTTGGCATCCAGCAGCTCGCGAAACCGCGCCAGCACCCGCGCGCGCCGCAGCGGCGGCGTATCGCGCCACGCCGGGAATGCGGCCTGCGCGGACGCCACCGCGGCGTCGACGTCGGCGCGATTCGCCAGCGGCACCCGGCGGATGACGCGCCCGGTCGCAGGGTTGGTAATGTCGCCAAGCCGCGTGCTGTGTGCCGCGACCGGCTTGCCGCCGATCCACAACGGCAATACGGCAGCCTCGCCGCGGGCGAGCGGAATGGATTTCGGTGAATTCACAACTTCTCCTTGCAGGACCCTGCCGCGCGCAATACGAGACTCTGACACCCCTTCGCGCCAATGATCTTATCACAGGGCGCATTTCGCATTATGGTATAGAATTCCGCATTATGGTCACACGCACCAAACCGGCGGCTCGTGCCGCGCCGCAGGCGGCCGGCGCAGCCCGTCACTCGATCCAGGTGATCGAACGCATGATGCGCCTGCTCGATGCGCTCGCCGCCGCCAACCGTCCGCTTGCGCTGAAGCACCTTGCCGCGGCCACCGGGCTGCATCCGTCGACCACGCACCGCATTCTCAACGTGATGGTGGCGGGGCGCATCGCCGAGCGCGCCGAGCCCGGCGCTTATCGGCTGGGCATGCGCCTGCTGGAACTCGGCAACCTGGTGAAGACGCGCATCTCGGTGCGCGACCTCGCGCTGCCGCCGATGCGCGCCCTGCACGAAGCGACCGGCGAAACCGTGAACCTCAGCGTACGGGCGAACGATGAAATCGTGTACGTCGAACGCGCCGCCGGCAATCGCTCGATGATGCGCGTGGTGCAACTGGACGGCGCGCACGCGCCGCTGCACATCACTGCCGCGGGCAAGCTGTTCCTGCTCGACGAAGGGCAGCACGCCGCGGCGGCGTACGCGCGCCGCACCGGGCTCAGGAGCTACACCCGCAATTCATTGTCGACGGTGGCGGCGTTAAGGCGCGAGCTCGAGCGCATCGCGCTCGAGGGCCACGCGGTGGACAACGAGGAGGCTGAAATCGGCGTGCGCTGCATCGCCGCGCCAATCCGCGACGACAGCCGGAAAATGGTGGCGGGACTGTCGCTCTCCGCGCCGGCCGAACGCATGCAACCGGCGTGGGCGGCGCAAGTCAAGGCGACGGCGGATACCGTCTCACGCGCCCTCGGCTATCGCGAGCCTTAGGCGGAGTCGGGAAAACGTCGCGCGCGCAGCAGGATTACGCAGCGCTCAGGCCGTGGATGCTGAACTGGCGCTCTGCATCCACCCACACCCGCTCCGGGTTGAATCCCGCCTCGCGGGCCAGCTCCTGGAATTCCTCGACTGCATACTTCGACGCGCTTGCGGTATGCGCGATTTCGCCGCTCTCGAAATCGAACAAGTGGCCGCCGATGGCGACGGTCTGCGCCCGCTGCGCGCGGATCTGCATGTCGATGCGCCCTTTCGCCACGTCGTAGACCGCGTGGTGGGCGAACGCCTTTAAATCAAAGTCGGCTCCCAGTTCCTCATTGGCGCGCGCCAGCAAATGCAGGTTGAAGGCGGCGGCGGTCCGGTCGTTGTACGCCGCATGCAGCACGCGGGCGTCGATCTTGAGCTCGACGCCGACCAGCATCGCCCCGCCGTCGCCCAGCATGCGCCGCACCAGGCGCAGGAAATCGAAAGCTTCGCCGGCTGAAAAACCGCTGATGACCGGCCCCGACGTGTAACCGAGCTTGCGCTTGTAGGGCGCGCCCGACCACTCAGGCAGATGCAGCGGCTTGCTGTAATCGGCGCAAATGCCGCTGATGTTGAGCCATGGCAGGGCCAGGTGCAGTTCCTCCGACATGCGCCGCACCTGCCCGGGGTCGATATCGAGCGGGACGTACAGCAAGGGACGCAGCGCGGCCGCCAGGATGCGGGTCGCGTGCGGCGCGCCGTTGCCCATCTCGATCAGGATCGCATCGTTGCCGAGGAATTCGGCCATTTCGGCGATCCGCTCCAGCATGATGCGCATTTCGGCGCGCGCCAGGCAGTATTCGGGAAGTTCGCGAAACTGGGCCGATAGCTCGCAGCCGCGGGAGTCGTAGAGGAACCTCGGGGGAATCTGCTTCGGCTTCTTGCCGAGGCCGGCAAGCATCGCGTCCAGAAAAGGTTCCGGCGCCGGTGCCAGATCGTAAAACCGCACCACCCCTTGGGCGGCGGCGCTCATCTGCGGCCTAGCTTTTCACCGACGGCTTGAGCGGCCCCGACTCGAGCCATTTGCGGATGCGGTTGGCGTCGCCGATGCGGGTGTATTTACCCCACGAATCGAGCAGCACGATCAACACGTTTTTCTCCGCCAGCCGCGCCTGCATCACCAGGCAGCGGCCCGCCTCGTTGATGAAACCGGTCTTCGACAGCCCGATTTCCCAACTGCCGTTCTGCACCAGCCGGTTGGTGTTGCGGAAGGTCTGCTCGCGGCCGTTGATCCGGACGTCGTAGCGATTGGTGGTGGTGAAGTTGCGGATCGTCGGGTAGCGATAGCCGGCGTCCACCAGTTTCACCAGGTCGTGCGCGGTCGACACGTTGGCGCTGGTGAGGCCGGTGGGGTCGAGGAAATGCGTATCGCGCATGCCGAGCTCGGCCGCCTTGCGATTCATTGCCGCCACGAACGCTTCGCGCCCGCCCGGATAGGCATGCGATAAGGCGGCGGCGGCGCGATTTTCGGAGGCCATCAGCGCAAGCCGCAGCAATTCTTCGCGCGTGAGCAGGGTTCCGACCCGGAGGCGCGAGCGCGTACCCTTGAGGGTGTCCACGTCGTCCTCGGAAATCGGGATCGTCTCCTGCATCGGCAGCTTGGCGTCCAGCACCACCATCGCGGTCATGAGCTTGGTGATCGACGCGATCGGCAGCACCGCGTCGGTGTTCTTGCCGAACATGGTGGCCCCGGTCTGCTGGTCCAGCACCAGCGCCGCAGCCGACTTCAGGGCCAGGTAGTGGTAACGGCCCCCGGCGGTGTCCGGCGTCGAATCCGGCGTTGCTTCGACGGTCGCAGGGGCCGGCTGCGCGGCATCTGCTGTCTGCACGGCCTGCGGGTTGAGGCCGCTGATCGCGCCCTGGCGGTAGCGTCCATCGGCCGCGACACCATTGCCGGCGGCAGCTGTCAGCACGGCCGCCAGCGCGACCGCCAGCGCCGCACTGAGTTGGCGCGGGACTGCGTGCAAAAGCGGATTCTGGCTTCGGTTCATGGTCGGGCTCAAGCTAACAACGCGCGACGGGCGTTTTGGAAGACGCGCAAGTGTAGCATTACACAAAAATAACACAAGGGAAAACACAAGGGAAATAGGGGGATAGGCCGGGATTTTGAGATCCAGCACAAACTTCGCGGCATGAGACTTTACTTGCGCCTTTTAAGTTCCCCGGACAGCCGGCGGATCTGGTCGGCCGACAAACCCTCGCGGCTGCGGTCCTTGAACAGCAGCCAGAACAGGCCGCCGTTGATCAGGATGAAGATCACCTCGAGCCACAGGATCAGCGTTACCAGGACGCGCTTCGAGTTATCGCCGAACACCAGGTAGAAGCCGTCGAACGAAGGCAGGATGGCCTTGGTGAGTTTGTTGACGTTCTCGAACGGCGGGAACAGCAGGATCACCACCAGGTTGACCGCGACCACGATGAGGATGGCGCGCTGGCGGTCGAAGCGTCGCAGCGGGTCGCCGCCGGGACGCGTCAGCAGCCAGGCGATCATGCCGTTGATCAGCACCACGATGATTTCGAGCGTGAGGAATCCCGAATTGACGGTGCGGTTCGGGCCGTGCGCAAAGTAGAACGAGAAGCCCTCGAAAGTCGGCACGCCGCGCGCGACGCTCTGGTAATCGAACGGGGGAAACAGCAGGATCAGCGCCAGGTTGGCGAGGGTGACGACGAGCGTTACGAGTCGCAGGCGGTTCATGCAATTTTCTTGGTGTGACCGCGGCGCGCAATCCACGCGACTGACCACGCCCTTGGTCCCCGCAGCCGGGCTTCCAATCTAGCCCAATCCACCCCCGCCTGACAATAGCCCATTTCAGGTCTCCTGCGCACGGGCTCGCGGGGCGGCGATCAATACCGTGGCCAGCGCCGCCATCACCAGCAGCAGCGCCGCCACGTCGCTCCAATGGGGAACCTCGCCCAATACCGCCATCCCCGAAAACACGCCGATGACCGGGATCATGAGCACCGACAGCGAGGCGACGCTGGCGGGCACCATGTCGACGATCCTGAACCAGGCCCAGTAACAGAAAATAAAACTCAGGACGATGTTGTAGGCGATGCCAGCGTTGGCCCACGCGCTGTAGGCGTGCCATGTGCCATGGTCGAACCACAGTGCGCCTGCAAACACCGGAATCCCGCCCAGCAGCATGAACCAGGCGGTCATGGGCGCGGTCGGCATCGCCAGCGGGTAACGTTTGAGCAGCACCGTGCCGAAGGCCCAGAACCAGGCCGCGCCCAACATGAACAGCGCGCCCAGCGGCGCCGCCGCCAGCTTGCCCAGCTCGCCGCCGATCAGCACCGCCATTCCCAACGCCCCCAGCACCACGCCGGCAACGCGCCGGCCGGTCATGCGCTCGTCGAGCAGCCAGCCCGACAGCAGGATGCTCCATACCGGCATGGTAAAAGCGATAATCGCGGCGCGGCCGGAAGGCAGGTAGTTCACGCCATAACCGGTGCACAGGTTCCAGCCGGTGATATTGCAAAACGAGATCAGGATAAGCCGCGGCCATTGGCCGCGCGGCACACCGAGCGGAAGCCGGGACGCCGCGGCGATGGCGAACAGTCCGAGCGCGCCGCCGGCGAGGCAGACCGCGCGAAACGTCCAGACCGGGACTTCGCGCAGGGTGAACTTCATCACCGGCCAGTTGAAGCCCCAGAACAGCGTGAGCAGGACCAGCAACACGACCGCGCCGCGGGGCAGCGTCTCGCGCTGTGCGGGATTGATCAAGGGGAGGGTCAGCTCGGCGCGATCAGCAGGCGATTGGTCTCGGCCAGGCGCTCCACCAGGATTTGCAGGAAAGCCTTGTTGAAACTCGCCTGGCATTCCTCGCTGGCGATCGCCAGCGCGGAGTTGTTGACCTTTATCAGCACCACCTCGGTCATTGCGATCACCGTCGCGCTGCGCACCGGCTCGGCGGTGTTGAGATAGGCCATTTCGCCGATGCATTGCCCCGCGTCGAGCGCGGTAATGGGCCGGCCGCCCTTGCTCACCTTGAGCGTACCCTTGGCGATGATGCCGAACCAGGTCGCTTCCTCATCCTCGTTAATGACGATTTCGTCGGGCAGCACGGTTTCCCAGGTGGTGATGCGCAGCACTTCCCACAATTCGACATCGTCGAAGAAACGGAAAAAGTCGAGGTCGCGCAGCACCACGAATTTTTCCGAGTCCTGCCGGACTTTCTCTTCGTCGTCGCCCTTGATCTGGTAGATCACGTTCGACAGGTCCTGGCCGAACTCGCCGCCACTGCGGTAACGGTTATACAGGTCCTTGGCCAGCGCCTTCATCACGATCTGGTCGAGCTGCTTCGGCACGTCGGGCCGGATCGAGCTTGGCGGCAGCGGGTCCTGGTTGACGATCTTGTAGATCAGGCCCGCGCTGTTCTTGGCGCGGTAGGGCAGGCGCCCGGTCAACAACTGGTACAGCACCACGCCCAGCGAATACAGGTCGGTCTGGTGGTTGAGCGGGTGCCCCTTCACCTGTTCCGGCGACATGAAGGCGGGCGAGCCGACGCCGGAAATCTGGGTGGAGTCGGACTCCTTGTAGCCGACGTTGAGCGCGAGCCCGAAGTCCGAAATCTTCACTTCATCGCCCTTGGTGAGCATGATGTTGGCGGGCTTGATGTCGCGGTGGATCACGCCTTCCTTGAATGCGTAGTCGAGCGCCAGGCAGCACTTGAACACCACCTGCACCGTGCGCTGATAGCTCATCAGCTTGTCGAGCTTGACGTACTTTTCCAGCGTGTCGCCGTCGACGAATTCCATCACGATGTAGCTCTGGTTTTTCTCGATCACCGCGTCGTAGATGGCGACGATGTGCGGATGATGCAGCTTGCCGGCGAGCGCCGACTCCGCCATGAATAATTTCTGGTAACGCCGCGACAGCTTGGACTCCTCGCCCGCTTTCACCAGCTTGATCGCAACGTCGTGATTCTTGAAAGGGTCGCGCGCCAGGTAAACGGCACTGGTCGCACCCTTTCCTAGCTCGCGAATCACGCGGTATTTGCCGATTTCTTCGATCATGCGGAATACAAACGCGGCGGTGGCCCGTCACCCGGACACCTTGGTTGCAGGCGCCTTCATGGTGCCGAAGCCGGAGATGGTAAAGGGATTCGCCGCAAAAGTCACATCGCCAGCGGGCGCTTGCCGGCATCGCCAAACCGGACGGTGGCTGCCTGCGGTTTCAGGCGCCACCGGCGATCGGCATTCCCGCAACCCTCGCTGCCGCGGCATGCGCTTCCAGCGCATCGGCGAGCGCGGCAACGCCTTCACCGCTGCTCGCCACCGTGCGCAGAACGGGTACGCCACGCCGCGCGGGCGGCCGCAGCCGCAGCATCGCGCGCAGGTCGGTGGCGGCGCGCTCCGCGCCCGGCAGATCGCCCTTGTTCACCACCAGCAAGTGAGCGATTTCCAGGATCCCCGCTTTCAGCGCCTGCACTTCGTCGCCCAGGCCGGGCGGCAGCACCACCATCACGCTATGCGCCAGGCCCGCGATTGCGATCTCCGATTGCCCGGCGCCGACCGTCTCGATAATGACAACATCATAAGCGGCCGCCGCCAGCACTTGCGCCGCGCGCAGCGTCGAGCGCGACAGCCCGCCCAGGTGCCCGCGCGCGGCCAGCGAGCGGATGAACACGCCCTCGTCGGTGTCGCCCGCCGCCATGCGCACGCGGTCGCCCAGCACCGCGCCGCCCGAAATCGGGCTTGACGGATCCACCGCCAGCACGCCCACGCGCTTGCCGCGGCGGCGCAGCTCCGCGATCAGCGAATTCACCAGCGTCGACTTGCCGGCTCCGGGCGGCCCGGTCACCCCGACCAGGTGCGAACGCCCGGTGTGGGGGCGCAGCAGTGGTTCCAGCAACGCCGCTTCCGGCGCATCGGCATCGGCCAGCGTGAGCGCGTGCGCAATGGCGCGGCGCCCGCCGGCCACCACGCGCGCCGCGAGCTGTTCGACGAACTCGGAGGCGGCGGCCGGAATGGTTTGCTCTGCGCTAGAGTTCATTCGCCGGAATGCGTCGAATTCGCATGGATCGATTGCGGAAATGGCGTAGCCTTGCGCGTCGCGCTGTCCAGGTGCACCGCAACCAGCTCCGTGCTTGCAGCTTCCACTCCGCTTTCGGCGTGGAACATTCGATGCCGGAAACGCACGCTGCGCGCCGTCATTGCGAGGAGCTCGCTTTCGATATAAATCAGATCGCCCGCGAACAACTCGCGCTGGTAGCGCGTGACCTGCTCGACCGCCGCCATGCCGCGCCCGGCGTCGCGCAGATAACGCGTCGTAATGCCGATCGAAGCGAAGAAATGCCAGGACGCCTCGTCGAAGCGCGCGGTGTAGAACTGCACGTTCATATGGCCCATGTGGTCGAGCTGCCACGGGTACACCATGCCGCGAAAGGTTTCGAGGGCCTTGGCCATGCGCTCGCGCGTCCGCTCAGACCATCGCCAGAGGCTGGCCGAAGCCGAGCTCACGGCGCAGCACGCGGCAGACTTCACCGTGGGTCACGCCGCAACCCGCGGCCTCGACGGTGGCGGCAAACAAGTTGAGGCCGGGTTGCTGCGCCGCGCGTGCCAGCGCGTCGAGACCATGTTGCAGCCGCGCCTGGTCGCGCCCGGCCTTGTAGGTCTTGAGGGCGGCAATTTGCGCGGCGATCTTGCCAGGATCGGGGCGCGATAGCGCGGGCGGGCGCTTTTCATCCGGCACCTGGTAGGCGTTGACGCCGACGATGACCTGGTCGCCGCGCTCGACGCGCTCCTGGAACGCGCGCGCGGATTCGCCGATCCATTGCTGCACCAATCCCTGCTCCACCGCGCGGTACATGCCGCCGGCGGCGTCGACCGCCGCGATGACACCATTGATCTCCTGCTCCATTTCGTCAGTCAGCGTTTCGACGTAATAGGAACCGGCGAGCGGATCGATGACGTCGGTGAGACCGGCTTCCTCGCGCAGGATGTTTTGGGTGGCCACCGCGATGCGCGCCGCCTCCAGCGTGGGCGTGGACAGGACTTCGTCGTAGGCATCGGTGTGCAGCGACTGCAGGCCGCCGAAAATACCCGCGATGGCCTGCGCCGTGACGCGGGCGATGTTGTTGAGCGGTTGCGCCCGCGTGAGATCGACGCCCGAAGTCTGGCCGTGGAACTTGAAGCGCCAGGAGCGCGGATCCTTTGCGCCCAGGCGCTCGCGTGCGAGCCGCGCCCACACCCGGCGGCCGGCGCGGAACTTGGCGACTTCCTCGAAAAAGCTGATCGAGATGTCGAAGAAAAAGGTAAACCGCGGCAGGAAACTGTCGGGCTCCATTCCGCGCGCGATGCAGTCCTCGGCATATTGCAGGGCGGAACACAGGGTGAGGCCCATCGCCTGCGCCGGCGTCGCCCCCGCCTGCTGCATGTGCTGTCCCACCACCGACAAGGGATTCCAGCGCGGCACTTCGCGGTTCATGAATTCGATATGGTCGACCAGCAGGCGCCGCGCGCCGGGAAGCGCCAGCCGGAAAAACATGTGGTTGGCGACGTAGTGCGAAAGATAGTCGCTCTGGTTCGAAGTGCCGGCAATCGCGGTCCACGGCGTGCCGCGCTCCCTGGCGACGTTCAGCATCAGCGCGAGCAGGGTGAAGGGCGAAGGGTCGTTCAACGACACCGAGATGCGTTCGAGGTCGACGCCCTCGAGCGAGACGCGCATGTCGTCGAGCGAATTGACGGTGGCGCCGCAGGTGCCGAGCAGCAGCGGGTCGACTTCGTCGACGTCGTAGCCGCGGTACACCGAATTGCAGGGAATCAGCGACAGGGCGCTGGCGCCCGCCGCCAGCAATTCACGCAGGCGCAGGTTGTAGTCCTGCGGCGTGCCGAGGCCGATCAGCTGGCGCTGGGTCCAGGTGCGGCCGCGGTACATGGTGGTGTAAATGCCGCGGGTATACGGATAGCTGCCGGGAAAACCCAGCCGCGCAGCATACGCGGATTCACCGCCGGCGCCGCAGTCGAGCGGGGTATACAGCGGCTTGATCGCGATGCCCGAGCGGTTGCGGATTTGCGGCTGCTTCGCGGTATCGCGCTCGAAAGCCTCCTGCCATGCGCGCGCGGTATCGGCAAGCGGCGTGGCCGGCGCCGCCATCTTTTCAGGTTTGTTCACGTGAGCCTCCTTGCGCGCGCCGCACGTTTGCCGCGGGCGATGCGTTCGATTTCCCCGGCGATCGCGTCGAGCGAGCTGCCGGGATGGAACACGCACTCGACGCCGGCCTCGAGCAGCAACGCCTCGTCGTCGTCGGGCACGATGCCGCCCACCACCACGCCGATGTCGTCCAGCCCCGCCTCGCGCAGGGCCTGCATCAGCTTGGGCACGATCAGGTGATCCGTGGCAAGCGAGCTGATGCCGATGACGTCGACGTCCTCCTCCAGCGCGAGCTTCACCACCACCGGAATTTCCTGCCACGGCGCGGTATAAATCACTTCCATGCCGGCGTCGCGCAAATGCGCCGCCACCACGCGGCTGCCGCGATCGTGCCCGTCGAGACCGATCTTGGTGACGAGCACCCGCGGCGGCGGACTGAGCCGCGCCAGCGCCGCGTTCATGGCGCGCCCCGCAGCAAGCTCACCATCTTGCGGCCTATTTCCGCCGGCGTATCGCGCTGGCGTGTGGGCGCCGCCGGCCGGTACCAGAACTGCGTCCAGTTGAGCCCGCCCAGCAGGAACAATCGCAGCATGCGGCGATCGGCGCCCGCGGCGAGCGGCAAAGCGGCGACCAGATTGGCGAACACGGATTCGAATCGGTCGCGCAATTCCACCAGGCGCTCGCGCGCAGCCGGCACATCTTGCGGCAGCACGCGGATCACCACCAGGGCGTAGGGCGTGCCCTGCAGCAAGCCTTCGAGATGGCCCACGCATGCCCGCTCCAGGCGCTGCCACGGGTCGTCGCTGGCGCCGGCCAGGGCGGACGCCACCGCCTCGAGCATGCGGCGCACACCCTCTTCGTAGACTGCGACCAGCAGGTCTTCCTTGGACGCGAAGTGGCAATACAGTGAGCCTGGCAGCATGCCGCTGGCGCGCACGATGTCGCGAATGGACGTGTCGTGATAGCCCTGCCGGGAAAACAGCCGCGCCGCCTCATCAAGAATCGCCGGCTGCCGGCTACTCGCGCGTTGGACGCGCCCCGGCGGTGGAACCGGCGCGTCCGCGAATGTGTCTTCAGGGACAGGCCAGGAAGCTTGGGCGCGGGCGCGTGGCGGCATGGGAAAACCAGCATTCGTTAAACAAACAACTGTTTGTTTATAACGCATCGGTCGCATCACAGCAACCCTGCGCCGAGGTCGGGCTTGCGTGGAATGCAGAAGAGTATGCGCTCGCTTATAATTATCCTATTGTAAATACATAGTTAATTATTTAATCCGGCATAACTTAGCGGCTGCGAGCATTAATTTCGCTGTCAGGCAGGATTCACGTCAGGGACACATAATTTTCATATTGCATCGCACCAAAAATTTCTTGACTTGCCTGGCAGCGAGAGTAGAATTTCATTTGTGCAATGCAACATTGCGTCCGCCGCCAGGGCCGAAGATCCTGCGCCGGACCGCCCGCAGCACCGGATTGATGCACTACTTTTTCTAACCCATTGATCGAGGAGATCTCAATGTTCAACACCACACCGGAACAAATCGCGGCCACCAACAAGGCCAATGTCGAAGCCATGATGCATTTCAATCATGTCGCATTCGAAGGCATCGAGCGCCTGCTTGCCCTCAACCTGAACGCCGTGAAGAGCGCGATGGAAGAAAGCGTCAGCAACGCCAAAGCCGCGCTGGCAGCGAAAGACGTGCAGGAACTGATCGCGCTGCAAACCGCGCTGGCCCAGCCCGCGATGGAAAAGGCCGTGTCCTATTCCAAGAGCGTGTATGAAATCGCCAACCAGGCCAAGACCGAAGTGACCAAGATGGTCGAAGCCCAGGCTGCCGAAGCCAACAGGAATTTCGTCGCGCTGCTCGACAAGGCCGCGAAATCGGCGCCCGCCGGCTCCGAAGTCGCCATCGCCGCGGTTAAATCGGCCATCGCCGCCGCCAACTCGGCCTATGACAGCATGAGCAAAGCCGGCAAGCAGTTCGCCGACCTCGCCGAAGCCAATGTCGCCGCCGCTACCAACGCGACCGTCAAAGCCGCGGATGCGTCGGTAAAGACCGCCAAGAGAGCCGCCTAAGCTCTCCGCAACGCGCAGTCTACGCAAAGGCCGCAACCCGCGAGGGTTGCGGCCTTTTGTTTTATGCGGCCGGCGGCTTGTCTTTCCACTCCGCGCCGAGGCGGCTCACCTCGGCCTGGATTTCGCCGATCGCCCGCTCGGCATCGGCCGCGGCGCCCTTCACCCCAAGTTCGATATGCCGGCGCTGCCCGTCTTCGCCGACCGACGGCAGGCTGAACAATTTAAGGCGGGGATAGCGCGCGACAATGTCGTTCATGAGATCGAGCAGGCCGCTTTCCGACGACCCGTAGACCAGGATCGAGCGCTCCACCGCGGTGTGGGCCTGGAAATAATCGCGATAGTGATTGTCGAGCACCCATTCGACCATCGGCCACGCCATCACCGGAAAGCCGGGGACGAAATAGTGCCGCCCGATGGCGAAGCCCGGTATCTGGTTGTAGCTGTTGGGAATGATGCCCGCACCTTTTGGAAATTCCGCCATCAGCACGCGCTTGGGGTAAGCCTCGGCGCCGAAACGCGCTTCGATGAGGGCGACAGCTTCGGGATGG
>Ga0181537_10003957_pt1 | contig 12443 bp, 11 predicted proteins | sample PEATcosm2014_Bin_39_FD_119765 | JGI IMG/M metagenome (GOLD analysis project Ga0181537, IMG submission 119765) | Peatland microbial communities from MTU Mesocosm Facility, Houghton, MI, USA - PEATcosm2014_Bin23_10_metaG | ecosystem: Environmental > Terrestrial > Soil > Wetlands > Peat | place...
AGGGGATGATGCGCCCTGCTTCCACATATCTTTGGGCCAACTGGTTTCGCCCAAATCCTTGCCCACCATCCAGGAATAGAAGGGCTTGAAATCGGGTCCGATAAGAGCACCCTGGTCCGGTCCATTGGACTGGGCTTTCCAAATGACGTGACCATCCTTGACGTCCAGCGCCGCCAGCCATCCGGTGCTACCCATCTCCCCGCCGCTATTGCCGACATAGACTTTATTACCGACCACGAAAGCCGCCTGGGTCATGGTCGGACCATTGGCGACTTCATCCAACTTGACGCGCCAAACTTCCTTGCCCGTCTGCGCATCCACTGCAACGGTATGATCGTCCAGCAGGTTGTAGATCAACTTGCCATCGGCGTAGGCCCAGCCGCGCAGCACCTTATCGCAACACGCCTCACCAATGGCGCGCGGATCCGGATTGGGTTGAAACACCCATTTGATCGGTGCTCCCGATTTGGTCAGGTCCAGCGCGTAGGCGATGTCGGGAAAAGGCGTGACCAGATACATTGTGTCGCCCACTACCAGAGGCGCCCCCTCGTGGCCATACATCTGTCCATCGGAAAACGTCCAGGCGATACGAAGGTGCGTAACATTCCTCTGGCTGATCTGGGTGAGAGGGCTATAGCGGGTGTTGGCGTAATCACGCGCTTGCCGGGTCCATTGCCCTGGCTCATCGCCAGGTGCCATATTGGCGGTGGCTCCGGTGAGCGATTGCGTGTTTGCGACAGTGGGAATCAGCGTCGCACAGATCAAAGAAGCCCCGAGCAGAACTTCGCGCAAAGTCATGCCATCCCCCATATTTCGTTTAGTCGTGCCCACTTTACTTTAGGACACGTCAATTCTTCGCCCACCCCGGATCATACGTGGCGTAGGAGCAGATTTCTTGAAAAGTTTGCGTCAAATTCCACGACTTTAGCGGGAGTGGGATTATAGGCGTTTGATGGTGATAACCTCGCGCACCCGACGCAGGTTGTCGCGTTTCCAAACTGGCGCTGCACCTGTTTGCAGATGTGAGGATCTCATGAATCGTCGAAAGTTCTTAAGATCCAGCTCCTCAGTGGCTGTCAGCTCCGTGCTTTTGCCTTGGCGGCATTTTACCTACGCAGCAATCCCTTCATTACCGCCGGCCGGCGCGGACGGATGGGTATCTCTCCTGAACGGCCGCGATCTCAACGGCTGGTACTCCGTGCTTAGCAAATCGGGCAAAGGGGTGGCCGAACAAAGAGGAATGGTGACCATAGAAGAGAACATGCTACATATAATGGGAAATCCAGCAGGACAGTCAGAGACCGAAGCGGGCTACCTGGCCACGACGCAGGATTTCGAAAATGTCCGCATTCGAGTCGAATACAAATGGGGTGTAAAGCGCTTCGCGCCGCGGGCGTTTTCAAAGCGCGACAACGGCCTGCTCTATGGGCTCGTCGGACCTGACAAAGTCTGGCCTACTTCTGTCGAATGCCAGATCGAGGAAGGCGATGTAGGAGATGCCTTCATGCTCGGCACTCGAGGCATACAGGATCAGCACCCTAACGGTCTTTTCGGCCAGAACTTAACGACTCACGGATGGGACATTCCTCCAATGCCGGCACCGGAGACGAATCCGCCGTCGGGACCATCTGATATCACGACGTTCCGCAAGATCAAAGATGGGAACTTCGAAAATCTTGATACCTGGAACGTGCTCGAAGTCCTCTGGCAGGGTGATCGCGCCGCTCACATTGTCAATGGGCGAGCCGTCAATGCGCTCTCCAAGCTGGAGCAACCTGATCCACTGAATCCAGGAACGTTTATCCCGTTGACACGTGGAAAAATCGCCGTCCAATTCGAGTATGCGGAGATATGGTTTCGCAGAATGGAAGTAAAGGCGCTTGGCTGACTTCGACATTCTTGACCAGAATGAGATAGCTACTTTATACGTTGAAACGAACAATGGATCACACCGCCATGATGCCCACTCACCCGTTTCCTGGTGCCCGCTGGCGTTCGCCGCTTATGGGCCTTGCGATGCTCTCTGGGGCCTGCGCGCTATCGCAGGCGGCTGAAGGGCCGAATGATTCGTTGATCCGCGCGCTTCAGACCGCCGGCCTCTGCAACCCCGGGGCGCCCTGCGAGCCGTCGGAGGACAATCGTCTGCGTCTCCAGCGCTTTATCGAATCCACCGAGCAATGGGCGCCGGTGCCTGCCCAGGTACTGACCGATGGGGCAGTGCCTTCGGACGCGATCGTACTGTTCGATGGACGCGATCTGGAGCAGTGGGTCAACACGAAGGATCACCAGCCCGCGGGCTGGATCGTCCGTGATGGCGTGCTCACCGTGAACAAGGCTGTGGGCAACATCGAGACGCGCCGGCAGTTTCGCAATTTCCAACTACACCTGGAATGGCGTATCCCCGAGGGAATCACGGGGAGCGGTCAAGCGCGGGGGAACAGTGGGCTGTTTCTTGCGGGCACGGGTCCCGGGGATGCCGGCTACGAGATCCAGATCCTGGACTCCTGGAACAATTCGACCTACGTGAACGGCCAGGCAGCCAGTGTCTACAAAGAGGCAGCTCCGCTGGTGAATGCCGCGCGCCCACCGGGCCAGTGGCAAATCTATGATGTCGTGTGGACCGCACCGACGTTTGCCGCCGATGGGACCTTGAAGACACCGGGCTATGTGACGCTGCTGCACAACGGCGTGCTGGTACAGAACCACACGCAGCTTACCGGTGAGACTGTGTACATCGGCAAGCCCGCATATCACCCGTACGATCAGGCTCCGATCAAACTGCAGGCCCACGGGGATAAGTCGGCGCCGATCAGCTTCCGCAATATCTGGGTCCGCGAGCTGCCCTGATGTACGCCTACAGACCTAATATCCGTCGATTGAGCGCCTCATCGGTTTTCGCGGACGCAAAATCGTCGAAGGCGCGTTCGGTTACGCGAATGATGTGATCGCGGATAAAGGGCGCGCCCTCGCGCGCACCCTGCTCGGGATGCTTCAGGCAGCATTCCCACTCCAGCACAGCCCACCCCGGAAAATCGTATTGCGCCAGCTTGCTGAAGATGCGCCCAAAATCGATCTGACCATCGCCCAACGAGCGGAATCGACCCGCGCGATCAACCCAGTCCTGATAGCCTCCATAAACGCCACTGCGCCCATTGGGCCGGAACTCAGCGTCCTTGACGTGAAAGGCGCGGATCCTCGAGTGATAGATGTCGATGAACTCGACGTAGTCAAGCTGCTGCAGCACGAAGTGGCTGGGGTCATACAAGATATTGGCGCGCGCATGATCGGCCACCGCCCCGAGGAAGCGCTCGAAGGTCACGCCGTCGTGAAGATCCTCGCCGGGGTGGATCTCGAAGCAAACGTCAACGCCAACACCATCAAACGCATCCAGGATCGGCCGCCAGCGTCGGCCGAGCTCGCGAAAGGCTTCGGCGACGATCCCAGCCGGGCGCTGCGGCCACGGGTACATGAGGTGCCACATAAGGGCACCAGAGAACGTCACATGACGCGTCAGGCCCAGATTGTGACTAGCCTTGACAGCCAGTAGCATCTGATTGACCGCCCATTCCTGACGCGCGCGCGGGTTACCGCGCAGCTCGCTGGGCGCAAAGCCATCGAACATCTGATCGTACGCGGGGTGGGTGGCGACCAGTTGGCCTTGAAGATGGGTCGAGAGCTCCGTGATTTGGACCCCACGCTGCTTTAGAAGACCGTTTATCTCGTCGCAGTACGTCTTGCTGTTGGCTGCCTTCTGCAGGTCGAACAGGCGGTTATCCCAGCTCGGAATCTGGACAGCGACGTATCCCAACCCTGCGGCCCAGTCAGCAATGGACGCCAGACTGTTGAACGGGGCGGCATCGCCCGCGAACTGAGCCAGGAAAATGGCGGGTCCCTTCAGCGTCTTCACACGAGTGCACCGATTAGGTTAATCAATCTGCGTCCAAATGCTGCCCGCAAGACTGCTACGCACCGCCGCATCAATGAATGCCATGCCTCGGACTCCCTCCTCTATCGTCGGCACGGCAGATCTGCGCAGGGCGGCCTCATCGCCTGTCAGCACCGCATCGGCAAAGTCGCGGTAAATGTTGGCAAAGGCCTCCAAGTAGCCTTCCGGGTGTCCGAGCGGTAAGCGAAACGCCGACTTCGATCCGTCGCTTAGGACCGCAGAATTGGATGCACCATGAAGCACTTTCGTGCTCCCGTCCACAGAGGAGATCATAAGCCGGTTGGGGTCCTCCTGGCACCAATCCAAGCCTGCTTTCTCGCCGTACACTCTCAAGCGCAGGCCGTTGCGCTCCCCAGCCGCAATCTGCGAGGCGCACAGTACCCCTGGTGCACCACCTTCCATGCGCACCAGCACATTGCAGTCATCATCGAGCACTCGGCCCGGGACAACGCTAGTGAGCTGCGCTGCCACTGCCGCTACACGCTGGCCGGTCACGAATTCCAGCAGATTAAACGCGTGCACACCAATGTCTGCCACGCAACCGCCGATGCCGGACTGAGCAGGATCGGTTCGCCAGCTCGCCTGCTTCTGCCCAGCGGCCTCGATGCGCTCACTCAACCAGCCCTGTGAATACTCCGCGACCACCCTGCGAATGCTGCCGAGTTCGCCGCGGCGGCAGATCTCGCGTGCCTCGCGCACCAAGCCATAGCCCGTGTATGTGAATGTGAGCCCGTAGAGTCGGCCTGAGCGTTGAACAATATCGCGCAGCGTTTGCGCCTCGGCCAGGGTGGCCGTGGCGGGCTTATCGCTGAGCACATGGAAACCGCTCTCCAATGCCGCGCGCGCGCCGGGTAAGTGCAGATAATTGGGTGTGACAATCGCGACAAAATCAATTGAGTCGTCACGGCGTCGCTCGCTGGCGAACATCTCAGTGTAATTCCCGTAGGCACGCTCGGCCGATATGCCATAGTGCTTGCTGGATTCGCGCGAACGGCGCGCGTCGCTGCTGAATGCTCCTGCAACGAGGCGGATCGCACCGTCAAGCTCGGCCGCCATGCGGTGCACCGGCCCGATGAACGAACCCACGCCGCCGCCGACCATTCCCATTCGCACCGGGCGACCTGATTCAAGCATTACTCTTCACCGATTTATGTTGCTAATGTGCCGACAGGATTCATTTGGCATATAAAGAGCGATCCCAACCGCGCAGTTCCTTCTAATGTTATGCCTACAACGCTGGCAAGTCCTGATTGCTCTTCCAGGATCAGTCCAACTGCACCTGGTATGAACCGCTCTGCCTATGCTGCTTTCGCAGCACTTGGTGTCGTCTGGGGCAGCAATTTCATCTTTATGAAATGGGCGGTCGGGATCATTACTCCTATGCAGGTGGTGTTCCTGCGCGTGCTGTTCGGCTTCGTCCCAATCTTTGTGTTCTCGGTAATGCGTGGCGCGGTTCACAAACACGATTGGCGTCACTGGCGGCACTTCCTGGTTATGTCGGTGCTCGCGACCGTTCTGTACTACTACGCATTCGTCAAAGCGACGGCGCTGCTTCCCTCCAGTGTAGCGGGTATGCTCAGTGGAACCATTCCGCTCTTCACATTTCTGATGACCGCGCTCTTTCTAAAACAGGAACACATGACGGGCAGAAAGGCCATCGGCGTGGCTCTCGGATTCCTTGGAGTGCTACTCATCGCCCGTCCCTGGAGCATCGGGGTCAACCAGGTAAATCTTGGTGGCGTCGCATACATGATTGCTGGTTCATTGAGCTTAGGCTGCTCATTCGTCTATGCCAAGCGCTTCATGTCGACATTGGATATTTCGCCTTTGGCGCTCTCGACGTATCAGATTGGTACTGCGCTTTGCCTGCTCGCCCTCATCACGCCGTATGCGGGAATGCAGAACATCGAATCTGATCGACTCGCACTGCTTGGCCTCGTGCTCGGACTGGGACTCGCTGGCACCGGCATCGCCTATGTCCTTTACTATTATATTATTCGGCAAATGGGCGCCGTGCGGGCATCGACTGTAACCTATCTGCCGCCGCTGGTCGCGCTGGTGATTGGATGCGCTCTTGCGAAGGAGCCGTTCCGCCATTTGGATATCGCGGCGATGATCATCATTCTCTGCGGCGTCTACGTCATTCAGTTCCCGAAGCGTAGCCGCAAAGACGGCACGGGGGACTCGGGATCGGACGGCGGTAGCCGGGGCCGAGTCGGTTGAACCGAAAGCTCTCTTGCGAGGCGCAAATGAAACGGCCGTCGATAATCGCTATGGCGAACAGAGTCAGTGCAACGCATGGGTTTCGCCGCGGCATCAGCGCAATGCTAGTGTTCCTGTCCGCCTTCACCAATCTCGACCTTCACGCTGCAAGCGCGGACGGTGTACGTTCCCGGATTGCAGGGGCTATCGCTAGCGCCAGTGCAATCCTCGATCAGTCTGCTTTGGCTCACGGTGGATCGGAAGCACTGCAAAGCCTTTATTCGGACTTGGCAGACGCTCCTGTCTGGAGTCGCCAGGGCAACGCCACGCCCCAGGCGCAAGCACTGCTCCTTGAACTGCAGAACGCGCAAGCCTACGGGCTTGAGCCGAAGGACTATCAGGGCAATGAGATCGGACAGCTCCTGAATGGCTCGCCAGGGTCCGGTGCAGCGGACGATGAGCGCTGGGCGCTATTTGACGTAAAACTCTCGGCGGCAGCTTTGCGTTTCATTTCGGATGTGCATTACGGCCGCGTGAGTCCTGAGGCAACTGGTTTCAAGCTACGGGAAGATCGCCCGCCCTTCGATCTCGCGGCGGCGATCAAGAACCTGGCAATGACTCCCGATGTCGTTCATGCGCTGGCCTCCGCCGAGCCTGCCTTCTACCACTACGGACTGCTCAAGGAGGCGCTGGGGCGGTATCTGAAGCTTGCGCAGCAGGGCGACGTCGCGGAGCTTCCACCTCCGCCGGCTAGGCTCAAAATCGGTGACACTTACGTCGGGGCGCCGGTGCTGCGCAGGATGTTGAGTACGATGGGCGATCTTCCGCCTGCCGACACGCCAGCGCCAACCGATCTGACCTTTGATGCAAACCTAAGCGTCGGTGTGCGCAACTACCAAGTGCGTCACGGGCTTGCCAGCGATGGGCTCCTGGGCAACACAACCCTCGCCGCGCTGCGGACTCCACCCGCGCAGCGTATCCGTCAGATTACGCTAACACTCGAGCGCTGGCGCTGGCTCACGCCGTTTAAGACTCCTCCGATCATCGTCAACATTCCGCAGTTCAGGTTGTTCGCTTTCAGCACTACCGAGGATCGCGCCGCAGACATTTTGCAGATGGACGTGATCGTCGGGCGCACCTACCCGCAAGCACAGACTCCGGTATTTGAAGGCGACATGCGCTACGTCATTTTACGGCCCTATTGGGATGTTCCCTACAGCATCACCCAACACGAGATGCTGCCGAAGATTCGTGCCAATCCTGCTTATCTCAATGCGCAGCACCTGGAAATCGCCAGCGGTCCGGATGATTCATCGCCCGCCCTGCCGCCCACGCCGGAGAACCTCACCGCGCTTGCGGCAGGGAAGCTACGCCTGCGCCAGCAGCCGGGCGAAGACAATGCACTCGGGTTAGTGAAGTTCATCTTTCCCAACAACTACAACGTTTATCTGCATTCAACTCCTGCTCACAGCCTTTTCAAGGAGCCCGTGCGTGCGTTCAGTCACGGCTGCATTCGAGTAAGCGACCCATTGGCGCTCGCGACCATGGTGCTGAAAGATGCACCGGGCAACTGGACAAGCGAGAAGATCCAGGCGGCCATGAACGGCGCTACCTCGGCGCGCATCGATCTTGTGCGCCCGATCAACGTGTTGATTCTCTACGCAACTGCGCTCGCGACTGAGGCCGGGCCAGTCATGTTCTTCGATGATATTTACGGGTACGACAAAATACTCGAGCGTCAGTTGGGGTTGACGCCGGTGAGTTAGAGGCTATGGGAGATCATCCGGCTCCTCTCGAGGACTAGCAGCATTTGAACCGACTGGGTCGGCGGGTGATTGCCTCAGACTGTTTTGACCGCGATCGTAACGTCCACATTACCTTTCACAGCGTTTGAATACGGGCAAACCGTGTGTCCAGCGGCGACTACCTTTTCGGCGTCTGCCTGCGCTAGGCCGCCTATGGTTGCGATCAGATCCACCTTCAGCCCAAAGCCTCCATCTGTCTTCGTACCGATGCCGACCGCGGCCTGGATCGTGACCGAACTGGGTTTGAGTTTCAGCTGCGCGCCCATAAATTCGCAGGCACTACCGAAGCAGGCCGCATAGCCTGCTGCAAACAGATCCTCAGGCGTCGTGGCACCCGGTTTGCCGGGCCCGCCCATCGCCTTGGGCACAGACAACTGCACGTCCAGCAGTCCGTCATCCGAGCGTGTGCGCCCGTTTCGTCCACCGACAGCAGTGGCATGCGCGGTATACAGTACTTTTATACTCATCTCCCCTCTACTTAATTCACGAATATCAGGCCAGTGCCTTGATGTCACGATTCTCAAAGACGAGGCCTTGAGCCTCGCCTGTTCTCTGAACTGCGACGTTGACCATGGCTCGGGCCAAGTCGTCGGACCGGATCACGAGGTTTTGCTCGATTGATTAGCGAAGACATTCACAATGTCTGGCAAGCTACTGATTTGACAGAGGTCGTAGGGAGGAGGTTATGATAGAACTCAGTTGACCATAGGAGGGCCTGATGCCCGAGGAACTCAAGATGACGGCCGCGGAGAGCGCCGAGCTGCGAAGACTTTACGCCGCACTGCCTGAAGCAATCGCCGAGGCCGTCGAAGCGCTGCCTGAGCAATTGTCGAGTGCGGAGGTAGCGAACCTGCTTGAAGGAGATTCTGAGGTGGACACGATCATCTCTCGCATCCGCCAAATCACCGAGCATAAGACGGAGTAGGGTTCGCTACGTTTTTGGAACCCATGCGAGCTTCGCAATCTGGATGCCCTTCAAGCTGGGCAGTAATGCCGCCACATATACCTGCCCGCCAGATTCAATAATTTCCGTCGCAGCAATAGGCAGGGTCTCTACGAGATATCTGTCGTCATTAATCCCGAAGTTGGTGGGATCTCTCGATCGATAGACGCTTGTCTGGGCATTCTCGCCATAGTGTTGCGTTCGGAATAAATAGTAATACCCCGATGCTTTGTGAAAATAGACGAATGGGCATTCCGCCGACCACGGCCCGGTACCTGCTGCTCCTCCAAAAGCAACCCTTTTGGCCGCACTCCAATGAACAAGATCCTTCGAAGTCCTGAGGTAGTCTGCGTTTGGACTCGCCTCCAGGCTCTTGCGGTCGACGGGCGTGTGCAAATCGCTGCCCGTGAGAGCGGTTCCTGGGTTCGCTGAGTAGTAAAGATGAAATACGCCTCTTATGCGTAGTACATCGGGATCTCGAGTACCGACACCGTCTGTGAACATTCCCACCTTACCGTCCGGCATCAGGCGACGTTCGAATACTTTTCCATCTTTACTTTTGGCGAGCGCAATTTGATTGCCGTCCCCGTAGAACATGAGAAACTCGCCGTGATACCTCATGACGTAGGGCGCCTGTAGATACCCTTCCATCTCACCCAGCTCGGTGTCCGACGTCATGGCAATTCCCATCGGCTTCCAATTGCTATCCGTCAGTCGATCACCCTCCCATCGATAAAAAAGTCGAGTGGCGCCAGGATAGGAAGTCGCTCTAATACATGACCAAAGCTGCCAGGTCCCATCGGCAGCCTGCCAGACGGCGAAATCCACAGGCTGTTGTTTTTCGGTGGTGTATTTGCCAAGGTCAGGACTGCCGGCAACCTGCCACCAGTCGCCTACAATCTGCGGCACGAGGACTTTGTCTGCGGCCAAACTTGTGGAGCAACAATAGAAGAGCCCTAACATTAGAGCCGTACGCTCCAAGCCACGGCGCGCCGGGCGATGAGTACAATCAAACATGAATCCCCCTCAGATTGCAGAAAGGCCTGTTATTTCCATCGTGCCCGACGTCAGGGGCCACGAGTTTACTACCGCAATCTCATGGACGTTACAAGCAATCGCAAGGGCATCAACACCGGTGGGTTTGGACGATGTAGCGCGATCCTATGAGTGCTAGGCTCCCGCCGATGCCGCCGCGCAGGGCCCCAATCCGCTGGTCTTCCTGGTGCTGCGCGCTCGTGCTCTGGAGCCCGAGCGCCTGGGTAGCGGTGTCGGCCGCCGAAGAGCCTCTGACCATAGACCTACAGTCGAGCGTCTGGCGCGGCGATCTCGATGAGATGATCAGGCACAGAGCGGTGCGAGTGCTCGTACCCTATAGCAAGACGCTCTACTTCGTCGACCTAGGTGGCACGCAGCGCGGCATGAGCTATGAGTTCATGCGCGCATTTGAGGACGCACTCAACCAGCGCCTCGGACGCGGGGACTTGCGGGTGCACGCCGTATTCATCCCGGTCGCCCGCGATCAGCTCATTCCACTGCTGGTGGCCGGCAAGGGCGACATCGCTGCCGCCAATCTTACCATCACTCCCGAGCGCTCCCGGCTCGTCGACTTCGCCGAACCCGTCGCTAATGGTGTCAGCGAAATCATCGTTACGGCCCCTGGCGTGCCGCCGCTACACTCGCTGGAAGATCTGTCCGGCCGCGAGATCTACGCGGAGCGGGCAATGAGCTACTACGACAGCCTGCTGGCGCTCAATGAGCGCCTGCGGGCGCGTGGGCTTGCGCCGGTGCGGCTGCGCGAGGCCGATAGCCACTTCGAGACCGAGGACTTGCTGGAGATGGTAAACGCCGGACTGGTCAAGATCGTGGTGGCCGACAGCTACCTGGCGCGCTTCTGGAGGCAGATCTATCCGAATCTGGTGCCGTACGAGCACCTGGCGGTACGCTCCAACGGTGATATCGCCTTTGCGGTACGCAAGGACTGCCCAAAGCTCAAAGCCGAACTCGACGCGTTCACTCGCACGCATCGCGTCGGCACCCTGTTCGGAAACGTTGAGCTGCAAAAGTACCTTCAGCAGACGCAATGGGCGCGCAGCGCGCTCTCCCAATCCGACTTAGCGCGCTTCTACAGCATGGTCGAGCTGTTTCGGAAGTTTGGCAGTCAGTACGATGTCGATTGGCTGCTGATGGCGGCGCAAGGATACCAGGAGTCGCAACTCGATCAGACGCGGCGCAGCGACGCCGGTGCGATCGGCGTCATGCAGTTGACCCCCGCGACCGGGCGCGAAATGGGCGTCGGCGACATCAGTGAGCTCGAGGCCAATATTCATGCTGGAATCAAATACGATCGATTCCTGGTGGACAACTATTATCACGACGCACGCATCGACCAGCTCAACAAGGTTCTGTTCGGGTTGGCCGCCTATAACGCAGGGCCGGCACGCATACGCAGCGCCCGCAACCGCGCCGCCCAGCTGCATTTGGATCCGAACATCTGGTTCGACAACGTCGAGCGCGTCGTCGCCGAGGACGTCGGCCGGCAGCCCGTCCAATATGTCAGCAACATTTACAAGTACTTCATTGCCTACACGTTGGTGCAGGAGGACGTCAAGCGCGGCCTGGAGGACTCCGGCCAGGTTCAACGCGAGAAACCGGCTGTGCACTGAGTCCAGCCAGTCATGGTGCCAGAGATCAACGTATCAGCAGCGATCCATTAATCTCCCAGGTCTTGTATCCGTCGGACTGACCTCGGTAATCGCAAAGCGCATTAAATAATTCGATTTGATTCCATACCGACTACACGGTACCGTACCGTACGCGCCCAAGGCCTCATGGCGCCCGGAGAGTGTCGGTCACTTCATTCAAGGGGTGCTGCAAGGCTCGTTCATCTTTGCGAAGGCCAAGCAAAGCCCGGAAGTCGAGCGCGACAACCTCGCGCACCTGCGCGGTTATCTCAAAGCACTTTTCGATCAGTCACACAAGACTGCGCGCAAGGAGAATTCATGACTACCTCAACGACGAAGAAATTCCTGGTTCTCTATCTCGTGCCGACCGATGTTTTAGCCGCCTGGGCCAAAACCGAACCGGCCACCAAGAAGGCTGCCGAACAGAAGATGCAAACCGAGTGGCAACGCTGGATGGGCGATCACGCGAAAATGATCACCCTCACGGAGGCCGGCGGGAAGACAAAGGCGGTCACCGCAGCGGGCATCGCCGACACCAAGAACGACATCATGCTGTATTCAATCGTGCAAGCGGAGACCCACGAAATCGCCGCCGCAGCGTTTGCGAATCACCCGCACCTCACGATTCCACAGTCCTCGATTCAAGTCATGGAAGTCAGGGCGTTGGGCCCACCCTAGCGCGCGAGCACGGCGGATTTCACCTCTGGCGCGATGCTTGTGCTGATGGGCACTGTACCGGTCCTGCAGCGGACGTCGGGCTGCCCTGCTTGCGCTCTAAGGCCTGCTCAGCGCTTGTCCATAGCTGCCCGCTTTGTGCGCAATCGGCCGCGTAGACAACTAACCTTTGCAGTATCGGTGTGCGAAAC
>Ga0181537_10003958_pt1 | contig 12438 bp, 10 predicted proteins | sample PEATcosm2014_Bin_39_FD_119765 | JGI IMG/M metagenome (GOLD analysis project Ga0181537, IMG submission 119765) | Peatland microbial communities from MTU Mesocosm Facility, Houghton, MI, USA - PEATcosm2014_Bin23_10_metaG | ecosystem: Environmental > Terrestrial > Soil > Wetlands > Peat | place...
CCTGCGCGACCAGGCTGCCGGCGCGGCTGCCCGCGTAACAGAAGCCGACACCTTCGATGCCGTCGCTGGTGCGCAAGCGCACCAGACCGTAATCGCGCGCAGACACGGTACGCGTGGCGAACGAAGTCACGCGATCGAGCGGTACCCGCACGGTGCACGCGGCGATGGATTCGATAGTCGCGGACCCGCCTGCCCTGCTCGCCCTCTCGATTTTCTTGTAACCGCTTACATTCCGGCGCACGAAACAGGTCCTCATAGAAATTCGCGGACACGACGCCCGCGACAAGGCATTTGGAGCTACGGACGGAGTCAGCGCGCTTGCCACCGAATCTGCGTGGACACGCATTTTGCCGGTTTTTTGAAACCGGTTTCATTAAATACTAGAAAATTGCCGGGCCGCTGTCAAGAGCGGGGGCGGGCCAATTTCGTTGCCTGGGGTAACATATCGCGTCGCAACACGTCCTCGTTCGACTTTATGCAAGCGCCCAGCCACCTCGAGCTTCAGTACAACGCCCGCCTGTCGATACCCGAGCACCCGCTGATATTCGCGCATTGGGCGGCGCGCTCGCGCGAAGCGCGCGAGACGCTCCCTTGCGTGCTCGACATTGCGTACGACGACGCGGCGGTCAAAACCGCCGGCACCACGCTCGACGTATTTCCCGCGGAAGGCGCATCGCGCGCGCTCCTGATGTACATCCATGGCGGCTACTGGCGTTCGCTCGACAAAAGCGATTTTTCCTACCTGGCGCCGGCGTTTCGCGCGGCGGGCGTGACCCTGGCGATAGTGAATTACGACCTGTGCCCGCGCGTCTCGATCGCGCAGATCGTCGGCCAGATGCTGCAGGCGTCGACCTGGCTGTGGCGCAACGCCGCTGCTTTTGGCGCCGACCCGTTGCGCATGTACGTTGCCGGGCACTCGGCGGGCGGCCATCTTACGGCCATGATGCTTGCCGCGCGCTGGCGCAGGTACGCCGCCGACCTGCCGCCGCGCCTGTTCCAGGGCGGGCTTGCGGTAAGCGGCATCTTTGACCTCGCGCCGCTGCTCGAAGTCACGGTCAACCAGGACTTGCGCCTCGACCGCGCCGAGGCCGACCGCGTGTCTCCCGCGCTGATGCCGCCCGCGACCGACGCCCCGTTCATGACGGCGGTGGGCGGCCTGGAAAGCGACGAATTCAAGCGCCAGAACGCGCTGATCGCTAAGCGCTGGGCCTCGTGCTTCGCCGGCGACATCGCCATGCCAGGCTTCAATCACCTCACCGTGATCGAGGAACTCGCCAACCCGGCGAGCCCGTTGTTTGCGGGTGCGATCAAGTTGATGGGGCTGGGCTGATTGCAGGCGTTTCGATGGCAAACATTCCGATTACAGACGTTTCGATTGCAGACGTTTGTTGTAACGACAATATTTTAAACAGGTGCGGAAGGAGGAGAAAATGCGCTACACCGTCATAGTGCTGTCGGCATTGTTGCTGCCTGCAACCTCGGCCATTGCTCAATTGAGCGTCGGTTTCGGCATGCCCCAGGCGAGTATCGGAATCAACGTGCCGGTATACCCGAATCTGGTGCCGGTGCCCGGCTATCCGGTGTACTACGCGCCGGGGATGAACTCAAATTATTTCTTCTACGACGGCATGTACTGGGTGTACCAGGGAGATAACTGGTACGCGAGCAGCTGGTACAACGGCCCGTGGCAGCCGGTCGCCCCGGAGGCGGTGCCGCTGTTCGTGCTAAGGGTTCCCGTTCGCTACTACCGCATGCCTCCTCCCTATTTCGTCGGCTGGCGCGGGGATGCGCCACCGCGCTGGGGCGAGCACTGGGGCGGCGGCTGGGCCAGTGCGCACATGGGCTGGGACCGGTGGGACCACGCTTCGGCGCCACGGGCGGCGCCGTTGCCCACCTATCAGCGGCAGTATTCCGGCAACCGGTATCCCGCCGGGGAACAGCAGCAGGCGCTGCAGGGCCAGAATTATCATTACCAGCCCAGGGACGCGGCAGTGAAAGAGCAATTCCAGGGGCGGCCAGCACAAGGGGCGCCCGCTGCATTCGGATCGCGGCCGCAATCCGCACCCGCGCCTGCTGCCGGCTCAAGGCCGCAGAATGCCCAGCGCGAAAAACCCGCGCAGTCGTTTGAACAAAAGCCGCCGACCGCGATGCGCCCGCAGCCTGCCGAAAACATGCCGCGGCCGGTGCCCGGCGGACCGCCCCAGCGGGAGGAACGGGCCCCGGTTCAGCCGCATGGCCACCAGCCGCCGGCGCCGGTTCAGCAGCCAGGCCATCAGCCGCCGAACCAGGCGCCGCACGCCCAACCGAAGCCGGAGAAAGAGGAACACAAGTAATGCGCGCAGCGGCGCCCGGATTTTAGGCCTGGCCGGGCGAGTACGAGATTTTCAGACCGGTTCGGACAGCAACAGCACGGCAAAGCTCGCCAGCCAGTGCTCGCCGCCGTAGTTGCCGCTCTCGACGTGCGCGAGTCCGGCCTTTGCGTGCGCAGCCGCCGATCGCAGCAGTACGGCGCGCGCCGGATCCGCGGCGGGCAGCGCGGAAGCCACCGAGCGCATGCACCAGGCGCGCGACAGGTTGAGGCCATCCAGGTGCACCAGCTGCGGATCCGCGCGGTCGCTGACCCGGACGGGAACCAGCAGGTTGCGCGGGCGTCCCGCGCCGAGGTGCGGCAGGAACTTCCCGAACCAGCGGCGAAACGCCGCGGGTTGCAGCACGCGGCGCATCAGGTGGGCTTCGGTGAAGGCGGGCGACAGGAAATCCGAACCGCTGGGCTCGAGCGTCGCGGGATAGTCTGCGTCCTTCAGGAAACAGGCGCGCGCGGCAGCAATGATCGCCGCTTGCAGGCGGGTGTGGCGCGTGGCTTGCGCGTAGTCGAAAGCAAAGCCCAGGCCGAACGCCGTGTTGTTGTGCAGCCCGGTGCGCACCGGGTAGCCCGCTCGCGGCAGAAATTCGAGATAACGCTCTACAATGATCGCGGCCAGCGGCTGCAGATATTGAGACCATTGCCGCAGTTGCGGGTCGTCGGCGGTTGCAAGTTCGAGCGCGAGTTTCAGCAACCAGGCCCAGCCGTAGGGGCGTTCGAAGGAGCCGGCCTCGGGCCGTGCGAAATACGCGCATTCTCCGCGCAGGTTATCGCGTGTCAGGTTGACGCCGAGCTTGCGGCGGATCGTGCGCGCGTCGCGAAGATCGGGTTGGTTCTTGAGCAGGTACGCGAGCATCCAGTGGCCATGCACCGCGGAGTGCCAGTCGAAGCAGCCATAGAACGCGGGGTGCGATTTGCGCGGCCGCATCGCGTCGCGCGGCGACAGCAGCACGTCGCCCGGCTTGTTCGGGAACTCGCGCGCGATGCCGGCCAGCGCCATGCGCGCAAAGCGCGAAGCCGCGGCGGCTGAAATACGGTTATCGTCCCTGTCTGTATCGTCCTTGTCTGCCATGTCGATTCCAAGCATGCGTCTATGCGCGCCGAAATGCACACCGGAGGGCCCGGCGGATTCTACGCTGCCTGCGGCGAGTGGGTGCGCGCGCCTTGGTTTGCGCGCCCTGCATAAACGTTTGCCGCGAATGCTGGCTGGCGTGTTATTGGCGACAGCGCTGTGCAGCGGCTGCGCCGCGCAAACCCGCAGTTTTCGCGCGCAGTGCGAAGCCGGACTGGCGAAAGGCGACGTTCACGTCACCACGCAGGCCGCGCCTGGCCTAAACATCAACCGCTCGTTGAGCATCGTCGAGCTGACCGAGCGCGACCCGCCGCGCGCGCCTCGGCAGAAAACGCTGGGGCTCACCACGGCGAAGCAAGGCAGCGAGATGAAGTACGAGCAGAACGGCCTGCAAGACCCCGACACCAAGGCCTACTGCATGCGGCCGCGCTTCGAGGTGACGCTGTCGTACGACCCGATTGAAATCTTCATCGCTCGCGAATTCGGGCCCGGTTCCTGCTCCGACCATGAAGTGTTGCGCCACGAACAAAGACACGTCGCCGCCTATCGGCAGCACCTCGCGGTGGCGGCGCAAAACCTGGAACAGGCGATGCGCGCCCATTTCGGCGACACCATCTACTACGGCGACCCGGCACTTGTGCAAGCCGAACTGGCCGATGCCGTCGCGCACCGCTGGCTCCCGCTTGCGCAACGCGAGCTTGCCGCGGTGGACGCCATTCAACAGAGCATCGATTCACCGCAGGAATACGCGCGCTACCAGAGCGCCTGCCATGGCGAAATAGTGCGTGTTCTGTCGAATTTGCCCTGAACCCAGGCCGGCAACACTAGAGAGTCGAAGCGCACCAATCCAATGCGAAGCTCCGGCGCATCGCACCGAATTACGGCAAATACTATTACAAGACCGTGACAAAAATCCGGTAATTTACTGATTTCGCAAGAGATATCGGTCTGGCACAAGGGTTGCTGAAAAAGCTGCGGGAGCAGGGTGCGAGACATGCCGGAACATAAAACGATAGAGGGTATTGGCGGGCCGCGTTGCCGGCCCGAAACGGCAGCGCGCGCCTCGTGTCGAACTTCGTCCGGTCGAGGTGCCGGCGCATTGTGAATTACGCGCAGGTCATCAAGCACATCGGTCCCGGACCACACGGCAACAACGATCTCGACTCCGCCAGCGCACGCGACTTGTTTGCGGCCATGCTGGACGGCGGCATTTCCGATCTCGAGCTGGGGGCCATCCTCCTGGCGCTGCGCGCCAAGTCCGAAGCGGTCGAAGAATTGCTCGGTTTTTACGATGCGCTGGCGGCGCGCATCTACAAGTTGCCGGCGCCGCCGCTGGCGGTCAAGCCGGTGGTCATCCCGAGTTATGGCGGCGCGCGCGAGCAGCCGAACCTCCTGCCGCTGCTGGCCCTGCTGCTCAAACGCTACGGCATCCCGGTGTTGATTCACGGGACGCTGGAGAGCCATGGGCGCGTCACCACCGCGCATATCCTGCGCGAACTCGGCGTCATGCCGAGCGCGACGCAGCAGCAAGGATCGGAGCGCCTGCGGCACGACGGGATCGCGTTCCTGCCCCTGGCCGCGCTTACGCCGGGGCTGGCGGCCTTGCTGGCGTTGCGGGCGCAGCTTGGCATTCGCAGCAGCGCGCATGTGATGGCGAAGATTCTCGATCCGGTGGACGGGCCCAGTGTCCGCATCGTCGCGCATTCTTATCCCGCCGCGGTGGATAAATCGCGCGCCCTGATGGAAGCGGTGGCGGCCGAAGCCCTGATCACCAGCAGCACCGAAGGCGAGGCGTTCGCCAATCCCGGCCGCCGCCCGAAGATGGAACTGGTGCGCGACGGCAGCAGCAGCATGTTGTTCGACGCTGAAGCCGCCGCGCAGACGACGGCTGCAACCGCGGCAACTGCCGGCCCGGAGGCGATCGACGCCAGGCAGACCGCGGAATGGATCCGGCAGGCGATGGCGGGCAGCGTACCGGTGCCGCATCCGATCCTGAACCAGGTCGCGTGCTGCCTTTATGCCTGCGGTTACACTGAGAACTTCAATCAGGCCAAGGCGATCGTCGCCATCAAATCGGGAAATCTCGCTGCCGCCTGAAAACGGCACGCCAACGGGCGGTAAACTGTCGCGCTCTTACCACAGCGGCCCGGCGACGGCCGGAAAAACCTTTGGGTGTATGGGGTACGTTACGCCGGTTTCGGATACGCGCTCCGGCGCGATTGATGTCCGTGCGCGGGCGCGCCGGACCTGGTCGCCGCCTATTCCTGGGCGGCGTACATCCGGCTCAGGAAGGCTTCCACTTCGGCGAATGCAAGGTCGATGGGCATGCTGCCCTTCGCCGCCTGCTGCCGTTCGAAAGCCTGGGCCTCGCGGGTGAATTCGGCAACCTGTGGCGTGAGGTTTGCGCACAGCACCTCGTCCCCGTAAGCCGATTCGACCGCCCCTGCCTGCAGCTCGTCCACTTCCCACTCTCCATCGATGTTGGACACAATGACCATGTTGCCTCCGGGCCTGTGCCACCGATTCGAAGGTAGCACAAGCTCTATAACGACCAGACAGGAATTTGGTTGAATTGTTCCTGCCAATTCTTTGTTTGGCCGATGGAGCACCTGGATTCTCGCACCGCAGAATGACAAAGCGGCGTCAATTTGTCGGCCGGGCGCGGCCGCACGGCGGCCATCGCGCTCCAACCGAGACAAAAGTCACGCGTTTTCGGAAGCGGCGCGCTGTTCGCGGCAACTTTCGGCCCGCACCGCGGCGCCCGCGAATTTCATCCTGCTATGATGCCAGCGGGGCAACCGGGATCATGCAGTGTTGGGGAGGAGCGGTTGGGCCAAACCGTAAGCGTTCCGCTGTGGCTGTTCGCCGCCATGCTGCTGCTCGCGCTGTGGGCGGCCCTGGTGTTGCTGCTGGCCCCCGGGGTACGCTGGTATTTTCGCCGCCGGGTCAACCGCATGATCGGCGAAATCAACAGCCGGCTCAGCATCGATCTGCCCTCGTTCAAGGTCACGCGCCGCCAGGTGCTGATCGACCGCCTGTTCCACGACAGCAAGGTGCAGGCCGCAGCCGATGCCTGTTGCCGCGAGCGCCAGCTCGACCGCAGCGAGGTGCTGCGCCTGGTCGACCGCTACGCGCGGGAGATCGTGCCTTCATTCAACGTTTATGTTTATTTCCGGGTGGGCTACGCGACCGGCCGCGCGATTGCCCGGCTGCTGTACCGCGTGAGGGTGGGCTTCGCCGACGATCCCGGCTTTGCCGCGATCGAAGCACGCTCGACCATTGTGTTCGCGATGAACCATCGCAGCAACATGGATTACATCCTGGTCGCTTTTCTTGCCGCCGAGCACACCGCGCTGTCCTATGCGGTGGGCGAATGGGCGAGGGTGTGGCCGCTGCAGCAGCTCATTCGCGCCATGGGCGCGTATTTTGTCAGGCGCAACTCCGGCGACGCACTGTACCGCACGGTGCTGCAGCGCTACGTACAGATGGCGACCGAGGGCGGAGTCTGCCAGGCGATGTTCCCGGAAGGCGGCCTTAGCAACGACGGCCGCCTGCGCACACCCAAGCTCGGCCTGCTCGACTACATGGTGAAAACATTCGATCCCCAGGGCGAGCGCGACCTGGTGTTCATCCCGGTCGGCATCAACTACGACCGCGTGCTTGAAGACCGCTCGCTGTTGCGCAAACTCGATCCGCTGGCGCCGAAACGCGGTACCGGCTACGCGGCGCTGAAAACCGCGCTGTTCCTGGCCAAGAATCTGCTGCTCGCGGCGAGCGGGCGCTGGCACCGGTTCGGTTATGCCTGCGTCAATTTCGGCACGCCTTTGTCGATGCGCAAACACCTCGCGGCCCGCGGCTTCGATTTTCGCGCCCTGCCGGACGTCGAACGCCACGCCAGGGTTGCCGAGCTAGGGTCGGCGCTGATGGCCGGCATCAGTCTGGTGGTCCCGGTATTGCCGGTATCGGTGGTGGCCTCCGTGATCGAGGCGGCGCAAGGACTGGCGCTGTCCGAGCTCGAATTGAAATCGCGCGCCCTCGCGTTGATGACCCGGCTCGCGCGATCCGGCGCCCGCATCTATATTCCGCGGCAGGACCAGGATTACGCGATCAGCGTCGGCCTGCGCATGCTTACCCTGCGCCGACTGGTCCTGGAAAACGAGGGACTGTTTGTGGCAGCTGCCGGTGAACAGCCGCTGCTCGCTTACTACGCCAATGCAATCGCCCACCTGTTGGACGCCGCGCCGGCCGCGGACCGGGCACAACCTGGGGCGGCTGCCAACATTCCGCCTTAGCTGCGGCGCCCGGGATAGCCGCCTATTTCGACGGCTTCATGATCGGCTCTTTGAGATTGCCGCTGATGAGCACCGTATCCTTGACCGGGTTGCCTTCGGTCGAGCCGAGCTCGAGGTTGACCTTGCCGTTAAGGCTGCCATCCGGCAGGACATCAACCGCCCCGCCTGCCGCCAGCGACCCCGACACCATCGAGAGTTGCCTGAGCGCCAGCCGCTGATCGGCCAACAGCGCGGCGCCGGAGAATTTCTTGAAGAAGGTCTGGCCGCCGCGAACCTTTTCGTAATTCGGTGCTTCGATAATCGCCTTCATCAGGTCGACGTTGCCCAGCGCGCCGTTGGCCAGCGCGAATTCGCCCTCGACGTGGGGCGCGGCGAACAGGTTGGCCAGCGCTGTGCCTTGCGTGCTGAGGGCAAGCCTGGCGTCGAGCCGCCCCGTCAGTGCCAGCTGCTGCGTGAAGCGCTGCGTAATGCCATCCATGTCGACGCCGTTGAACTCGAGGTTGGCCGTGAGTTTCCAGCGCTCGCCCCACTCCAGCCGGCCGTTGCCCTTGGCGGTGCCATCGCCGACCTGCGCCTCGATTTCCGTTGCGTCGAAGCTGCCCGGATGCACAACCCCCTTGAACCTGAGTTCGCCGAACACTAGCGCCTCGGCCAGCGGCGCCCGCCATTTCTTGGCGCTGAAGCTCACCGCCAGCGTGCCATCGCGGTTCGCTACCTCGGCTTTCAGCCGATCCTGGTCGGGCAGGAAGAAATTCGCCCTGAGGAAAGTTCCGTCCGGCGCCAGCGCGATCTGTCCATCGAATTTGTCGAGCGCCACGTCGTTGAGCGTGAGCCGGATGGTATGCATGGTCAGGGTTTCGACCGACAGCTTGGCCGCGGGGTCGGCAAGCGAGCCCCAGTCCTGAAGCCTGGCAATTGCCGACTGCTTGATGGTGACGGTATCCAGGTCGACCTGCTTGTATGCCTTCTTCTCCTTGTCGCCCCCGAACGCATCCCAGGGCACGGTTACGGTGTCGATCTTGACGTCCTCGCCATCGCCGATCACCACGTCGGAGAGGCTCAACTTCGGCAGCGGCAGCACGCTCACATGCACCGCACCGACGCTAACCTTCTCCTTGAGGCGGTCGCCGATCAGTTTTTCAATTGCCGGCTTGTCGCTGTTGAATGGGATATAGCTCACCACCACCGCCGCCAGTGCCACCACCGCCACCAGACCGCCGCCGATCGCCGGCAGCACGTACTTGGGCATCGGCCGTTTTGAGGCGCGCTCGGCAATCTTCTGCCGGGTCTTGGTTTCCTTGTCGGCCCTGACTTCGGCGAGTTTCTTGGCCTCGACCTGGGCCAGCGCCCGGCGCTTGCCCTCGGCCTCGGCGCGCGCCTTGTTCTCCTGCTCGGTCTTGGCCTTGCCGAGCAGATCGGCGACCACGCGCTGCCGTTCTTCCTCCGCCTTCGCCACCTGCTCGTTGCGCAGGCGTTTCTTTTCCTCGGCCTCGAGCCGTTCGCGCTCCTGCTGCGACGGCTGCGATTGCTCACGCGAGCGCCGCTCAGCCTCGCGCTTCTCGGCGGCTTCAGCTTCGGCGCGCATTTGCGCTTCGAGCTTGGCGCGCTGGTCCTGCTCCCAGCGCGCCTTCTCCTCCGCCGCGCGCCGTTCCTTCTCCTCCGCCTCCTGGCGCTCCATGTCGCGCTGGGCGCGCACCCGCTCCTCGGCCTCGACGCGGGCGCGATCGGCCGCTTCCCAGCGGCGGCGCTCCTCATCGGCGCGCGCCTTGCGCGCCGCTTCCGCGGCCGCCGCCTCCGCCTCGGCTTCCTCCGGATCGTCCTCGACTTCCTCGGTTTCGGTATTCTCGTCGGCCAGGATGCGTTCCACCGCGGTCGCGGTGAGCATCGGATCGTCCTCGTCCTCCACCCCGACGTCGCTGGCTACGCCGGATTCGCGGATGAATCCTTCTTCCAGCAGTTTCTCGAATGCCTCGCGGCGTTTGGCTTCCGACAGATTGCTGATCTTGCCGGCGATTTCCGCCGCGCTGGTGCGGCCGTCGACCAGGATCAGGAGGCGGCGGACCTTGCCGGGAAGGTGATTGGTCTTGTTCTTGATTTCACCAATACCCTTCGCGGTTTTTACGTAGATCGTGCGTGGATCCATGGCCGCCAGAGGTCAGATACCGCAGGTCGCGTCGCACTCTCGGCGCAGCTTGCGGGCGTTGCGCGGGGACGCTTCGTTATTGAGGGACCGCCGCGCCACTATCCTGCAATGGGCGCGTTCCCGTCTCACTATTCTACAAAATGCACCGGCAACAGGGAAGGCAGCCCTGAAACCTGCGGGCGGCAGCCCCTGCGCAGACCCTGGGCGCGCCGGTCTCCTCACTTGGGCGCCATGCGAATCGCGCCGTCGAGGCGTATGGTCTCGCCGTTCAGCATCTCGTTCTCGACGATATGCCTGACCAGGGCGGCATATTCGTCCGCGCGCCCGAGGCGTGGGGGAAACGGCACCATGCGCCCGAGGGAATCCTGCACCTCCTGCGGCATGCCCTTCAGCATCGGCGTTTCGAAAATTCCCGGCGCGATGGTGACAACGCGAATGCCGAAGCGCGCGAGCTCGCGCGCGATGGGCAGCGTCATCCCGACCACCCCACCCTTTGACGCCGAATACGCCGCCTGGCCGATCTGGCCGTCAAAAGCGGCAACCGAAGCGGTGTTGACGATCACGCCCCGCTCGCCACCCGCGTTCGGCGCACCTTTCGCCATGGCATCGGCCGCCAGGCGAATCATGTTGAAACTGCCCACCAGGTTGATCGCGATCACCCGCTGGAACGACGCGAGCTGGTGCGGCGCCTCCTTGCCCAGCACCTTTTCGCCGATGGCGATCCCGGCGCAATTGACCAGGCCGTGGACGCCGCCGAATTCCTTCATTGCCAGCGCAACCGCTGCGCGGCCCGCCTCCTCATTCGTGACGTCGGTCTTGATGTAGCGCGCGGTAGCTCCGAGCTCCGTGGCCAGCGCGGCACCGTCGCCGACGTCGGCGATGACCACGTTGGCGCCGCCGGCGGCAAGCACACGCGCGGTTCCCGCGCCGAGCCCGGAGGCACCGCCGGTAACGATAAAAGTGCTGTTCTTGACTTGCATCCTTGCTCCCCGACTTTACGCTGTTCCGCCCCCGCCTTAAGGTGTACGGCGGCCGGACAAAAAAGTTGATTATTTTACCCGTAGCCGGGTATTGCGGCCAGCGCGCCGGGCGCTGCGGCTATTTACCCTGAATACATCACCGCCGACGGCACCGGGGTCGCATCCAGGAAGGCCATCACTTCGTCGCGGCGGGACATGGTGTCATGGTAGCCAAGTTCGATCAGGGCATGGGTATAGGGCCGCTCGAACAGCAGGTACGACAGGAGGGCGCCGCCGCGCTTGCTGGTGGCGCCGATGCCGCCCAGCAGCCAGCGTATGGTCCATGGCAGGCTCTTGGCGTGCTTCACCGCGATGTGGTCGAGCCGCTCCGAGGGTGAGATGACGAGCACGTCGACCTGGCGCAGCGCCACTTCGCTGGATTCGTGCGCGCCGCGCGGAATCAGGCTGATGGTCTTGTTGATGCGTTGCAGGCGCTCGATGTCCGCCGCCATGCTGTCGAGAAAGATGCTGGAAAGGGCGTGCCCCGCGATCTGCGCCAGCGTCGGGTAGCTCTCGCTGTGGGTGCGTTCGCGCGGTTCGTTCATGCGGCCGACGCCGATCACCAGCACGCGGTCGGCGCCCAGGTGCACCGCGGGGCTGATGGGCGCGAGCTGGCGCATCGAGCCGTCGCCGAAATATTCGCGGTTGATGCGCGCGGCCGGGAAGAAAAACGGAATGGCGGAAGACGCCATCAGGTGTTCGATGCCGATATCGCACTGGCAGCCGACGCGCTGGGTGCGATGCCAGCCTTCCTTGGTGCCGCCCTGGTAGAAGCTGATGCTCTCTCCCGAGGAGTAGCCCGAGGCCGTGATTGACAAGGCGTAGAGGTAGCCCGCGGCAATGGATTCGTCGATTTTCGAAAAATCGATGCTGCGTTTCAGCAACGCCTCGAGCGGGGCGTTGTCGAGCAGCGAGCGCGGGCTGATATGGGCCAGCCAGCCCACCATCAGCGCTGACAGCCAGTGCGCGCCGCTGGCGGCCACCCCGAGCACGTCGGAGCGGTAGACCTGGTCGACGTGAAAGTTCTCCCAGACCTCGACCATGTGGGTCACGGCCCGGTGAAAATTGTCGCAGCGCACCGCCAGCGACACCGCGTTAATGGCGCCCGCCGAGGTGCCGCAGAGTATGGGGAACGGATTGTGCACCGGCTCCGACAACAGCTCGTCGATCGCCTTCAGCACCCCGATCTGGTACGCCGCCCGCGCGCCGCCGCCCGACAGGATGAGCGCGGTCTTCGGCGCCGGCAGGGCGTCGTCGTTCATGCAGCGTTCCGCGCCTTGATCCCGGCGTTGGCATCCACCACCGCCAGCGCCGTCATGTTGACGATCCGGCGCACGGTCGCGGTCGGCGTCAGGATGTGGGCCGGCCGCGCCGCGCCCAGCAGGATGGGGCCGATGGTCACGCCGTCGCCCGCCACCGTTTTCAGCAGGTTGAACGCGATGTTGGCGGCATCCAGCGTCGGCATGATGAGGAGGTTGGCCTCGCCCTTCAGCCGCGAATTGGGAAAGCTTTGCAGCCTGAGCTTCTCCGAGAGCGCGGCGTCGCCGTGC
>Ga0181537_10003959_pt1 | contig 12437 bp, 7 predicted proteins | sample PEATcosm2014_Bin_39_FD_119765 | JGI IMG/M metagenome (GOLD analysis project Ga0181537, IMG submission 119765) | Peatland microbial communities from MTU Mesocosm Facility, Houghton, MI, USA - PEATcosm2014_Bin23_10_metaG | ecosystem: Environmental > Terrestrial > Soil > Wetlands > Peat | place...
ATGCAGCGCTGCCAGGCGCGCATGCATCATTGCCATGCGGGTGGTGCCGATCAGGTATTGCGGAATCGCATTGAACTCCGACACGACGCATTCGACGCGCCGCTTCAGGCCGGCGCGCTTGAGCGCCGACTCCTCGATCGTAATGCTCTGGCGTCGCTGCACATCGATGCGTGCCATGACATGCCCGAGTGATTCGAACTGCTCGGTACTGATCCGCTCGCCGACCTCGGGATGACCCGACCACACGACGCCGATGTAGTGATCCTCATACAGGGGTTCACGGGGGTGGTCTGGGGAAAGGAACTGTTCAGGCATCATCAGCAGATCCACCTCGCCACTATCGAGGGATTCCCAGGGCAGGTGGACCTGCGGCAGCAATTCAAAGCTGATATGCGGAGCCGTGCGCGCGATGTGTTGCGCGGCCTTCACCATCAGGACGCTCGAGGCGTAGTCGGACATCAGCAGCACGAAGTGGCGCTCGGAAACCACCGGATCGAACACCCGACTGGATTCGAGCAGGGCCTCGGCCTGCAGCAACAACTCACGCACCGGTCCTGCGAGGCTGCGCCCAAGTTGCGTGGGCGTCAGTTCACGCCCGGTCTGCATCAGCACGTCGTCCTGGAAGTAGTCGCGCAGGCGGCCCAGTGAACAACTCAGTGCGGACTGCGAGAGGTTCAGCCGCTTGCCCGCCCGCGTGGTGCTCTGCTCGCTGAGCAACGCATCCAGGGCAATCAACAGGTTGAGATCAAAGTCCCGCAGCCGCATACCGACCTACCAATTGACATTATTAATAGATCGTATAGATATTAATCGTTTGCGCTCATTGAGTACACGGGGCTAGGCTTGGCAGCAGGCGTGACTGTGGGGAGAGATTGCTCTGCTGATGCGCGGGCGTATTTGCGGGGGGCAGCTTTTGTGCTGCAGCGAATGAGCCCGGATTGAGTGTGTAGCGCAGATACAACGAATTGAGTTACAGCTAGGTAACTACATTCACTTGAGACGCTAAGTCAGTGCTGCTGCTGGGATCTGGGGCACTTTGTTTTATGTTAGAGTTCGAGCCGCTTTAGTAGCCTCGGCAGCGCTGAAGCGAAATAAATATTCTGGTTTGGGGGAATTTAAACATGTTCTTACGCGACAAGATTTTGTTGCCCGCTGCACTCGTGTTGCTTTCGAGCTACGCGCCGCTGAGTTTCTCGCAGGCGGCCGCTACAACAGCGGCTGCGGAACCCTCTGAAGGGCTTGAAGAGGTCGTCATCACCGCGCAGAAGCGCGTGGAGAAGCTGCAGGACATCACGGTGTCAGCACAGGTCATCTCGGCCCAGGCGCTGGCCGATGCCAACATCGCGGACGTTTCGGACATTAATAAGCTGGTTCCTTCAGTCGAACTGAACGGCACGATCAACGGCCGCGTACCGCAGGGTGTCCGTGGCGTCTCAAGTGTCTCGAATGAGCAGACGGTGGGCATTTCCTCCGGCGTCGCCTTTTCAGTCGACGGCGTGTCGGTACCCTCCGACTCCTTCGACGCCAACAACGTGGCCGGCATCCAGAATGTGGAGGTCCTGCTCGGACCGCAGCAGACCCTCGGTGGCCGAACGGCGGCTTCGGGTTTGATCAACCTGACGACACGCGGCCCCACCGACACCCTGCAGGGGTTCGCGACCACGACCTTTACCGATGATGGCGAGAGCCGCGTCGAGGGATTCATTTCCGGACCGCTGTCCGACAAGTTCGAAGCCAGCCTCTCGGCCTACAAGAGCAGCACCGACTATCCGATCACGGACATTATGCTCAACGAGAAGTCCTCTGTGGACATAGCAGGTGCTCGCGGCAAGCTGAAGATCAAGCTGACCGATGACCTCGATGTAACGCTGATGGCGCATGTCGAGAACACGGAAGGCAATCTCTTCAACTTCGTCTACACCTACATCACCCCGGGTGCCTGCCTGCTGACCTGCGGACCACCGCCGCCGAATAACTTCGCCTTCCTGACGCAGGCCGCGCTGCTGGATGGCATCACGCCCTCCTACCACAACCTGCAATACGCCAGCCCGGTGACGACCTCCGGCGCGGACCATCGCGACAATGATTACAGTGCGATCATCGAGGAGCGGCTGCCTGGTGGCCTGACGCTGACCTCGACCACGGCCTATCAGAAGGAGCAGCAGGACCAGACGCAGGATCTGTTTGCGGTCGATGCTTACTTCTTCAATGAGCTGACCGGCGGACACCTCACGTTTAGCAACACGCAGAACCAGATCACCCAGGTTGAAACAACGAGCGAGGAAATCAAGCTGGTCTCGCCAATCGACCAGACGGTGAGCTGGCTGGTCGGCGCTTACTACTCGGACGTCGATATCAATGAGGCTTACACGCGACTCGGGTTGGTACCGGCCACACTCGATGACATCGTCAAGCCGGTCACCAAGACGTACGACCTGTACGGCCGTGCCACCTGGAAGTTTACCGATGCGCTGTCTCTGGTCACTGGTCTGCGCTACAACCACGATACGTTGAATCTCTACTACGATCAGATCGCAACCTATCCGGACTTCACGCCGGCGACCACCACGCTCTCGGACGCCTCAAACGCGCTGATTGGCGACATCGCCCTGAAAATGCAGTTCGACCCGGCCGTGATGGGTTACCTGAGCTACTCCCACGGTTATTCGCCGTCGGCCTATAACACCTCGGCGGTACTGCCTTCAGCGACTTCACTGCTGGTCGGACAGGAGCACATCGACAGCTTGGAGCTCGGCTCTAAGGGGACCTACTTCGATCGCAGACTGACAGTGGATGCGGATGTCTTCTACACGATCTACACGCACTATCAGATTCAGAGCTACGCCTATCAACCCGGTGTCATCACACCGCCGCTCGAGTTGACCTCGGTGGGTAAGGCCCAGACGCACGGCGTGGAGGTGAAAGCTGACTGGCTGGCCACGCCGACTACGCTGCTGGGCGTCAACGTGGCGTACATTGATGCAACGTTTGTCGACTACAACAACGCGCCTTGCTACGGCTTGCAGACCACGGGTTGCATCCAGCCTGCGCCTGGTTGCGTTCCGGCGCCGAATCAGATTTGTACGCCATACCAGAATGTTTCGGGCGACACGATGCCCAACGCACCGAAGCTCAAGTACATCCTGAGCGCCGAGCAGCGCCTGCCGCTCGCCTCGATGCCGTGGGAGTGGGTGGTCGGTGGTACCTATACCTACCGCACCTCAGCCCAGATGCTGCCGGACCAGAACCCGTACGGCATCCAGTCGGGCTTCGGCCTGCTGAACCTGAGCGCCGGGTTCCGCAGCACCGATGGCAAGTACAACGTGACGGCGTTCATGAACAACGTCACCAACCATGTGTACTACGTGGACGTTGAGGACTTCTGGAGCGGCCCATGGGGCAGCAATGCCGTTATTGGCGAGCCCGCGCGCGATGCGCAGCGCTACTCCGGCATCAAGTTGACGGCCAGCTTCTAACCGCAGTTGTCCCGTTGAATGCAAAGGCCGCCTCCGGGCGGCCTTTGCCTTTGGAGTAGCGGCCGCTTGGGTGACCTTTTCGGACCCATCCCGTAATCTAGGTGCTGTTTTCATCGGGCCGCCGGATAGCGACCCGACACCTTTGATTTACGAGTAGCTTCAATGGGTCAGTTCAAGTCGGATTTCCTGCACACGCTGCATGAGCGTGGCTTCATCCACCAGCAGACCGATGCGCCGGGCCTCGATGGCGCTGCGCAATCAGGCGTGGTCACGGCCTACATCGGCTTTGATGCCACGGCCGACAGCCTGCATGTCGGCAACCTGGTGGGCATCATGCTGCTGCGGCGCCTGCAGCAGGCCGGTCATCGCCCGATCGTGCTGATGGGTGGCGGGACCACACGGGTGGGCGACCCTTCGGGCAAGGATGAGACGCGCCAGCTCCTCAGCGAAGCCCAGATCAATGCCAACATCGCCAGCATCCGCGAGATCTTCAGCCATTACCTGCGCTTTGATGACAGCCCGACCGGCGCGATCATGGCCAATAACGATGACTGGCTCGGCAAGCTCGAGTACATCCCGTTCCTGCGCGATATCGGCCGGCACTTCACGATCAACCGCATGCTGACGATGGACAGCGTCAGGCTCAGGCTCGAGCGTGAGCAGCCGCTGACCTTCCTCGAATTCAACTACATGATCCTGCAGGGCTACGATTTCGTGGAGCTGCACCGGCGCTATGGCTGCACATTGCAGATGGGAGGCTCGGACCAGTGGGGCAATATCGTCCAGGGCGTCGAGCTGGGCCGGCGCGTGCGCGATGCCGAACTCTATGGCCTGACCTCGCCGCTGATCACGACGGCTTCTGGCGCGAAGATGGGCAAGACCGCGAGTGGCGCCGTCTGGCTCAAGGCGGCGCGCCTCTCCCCCTACGACTACTGGCAGTTCTGGCGCAACACCGAGGATGCCGATGTCGGCCGGTTCCTGCGCATGTTCACGGAATTGCCGCTGGCGGAGATCGCGCGGCTCGAAGCCCTTAAGGATGCCGAGATCAACGAAGCCAAGAAGATCCTGGCCAACGAGGCGACCAAGCTGTGTCACGGTGAAGCGGCCGCGACGGAGGTTGCGGCCACAGCGGCGCAAGCCTTTGCCGGCACCGCCGCCGAGGGGCTGCCAACCTACACGCTCAAGGCGGGGGAGACCCCGACGCTGATTGATATCGCGGTGGCCTTAGGGATGGCGGCCTCGCGCGGGGAAGCGCGGCGGCTGATCGAACAGGGCGGCGTACGCCTCAACGATGCGCCGGTGCGCAACATCACGGACAGCGTCTCGGCAGCGGATCTCGACAGGGGCGGGACCGCGCGGCTGACCGTGGGCAAGAAGCGCCACGGCCTGATCCGCCAGGCCTGAACAGTGGCTGTGCCGGGGGCCCGGCAGGCTGTTTGTGACGCTGCTGTGACGCAAGGCCCCAAAACGGACCGCGCCGCTTTGACGCACCGGGCCCCCGCGCCTACACTTGTATCCATGGATGACATCGTCAGAACCGAGATCCCGCCTGAGAGCCCGCTGGTGTTCACGGATGCTGCTGCCCGCAAGGTCGGCGATCTGATCAAAGGCGAGGGCAATCCGAACCTCAAGCTGCGCGTGTTCGTGCAGGGTGGCGGCTGCTCGGGCCTCCAGTATGGCTTTGAATTCGATGAGCAGGTCCAGGAGGGCGACACCTGTGTCGAGAACCAGGGTGTGCAGCTGCTGATCGATCCGATGAGCGTGCAGTATCTGGGCGGCGCGGAAATTGATTTCCGCGACGGCCTCGAAGGCGCCCAGTTCGTCATCCGCAACCCGAATGCCGCCACGACCTGCGGCTGCGGATCCTCGTTCACGCCGGCCTGATCTGACGTGTCCCGAGCGGCCCGCGCCATCCCCGAGGTTCTGGCGGCGGTCGACTTAGGTTCCAACAGTTTCCACATGGTGGTCGCGCGGTACACGCACGGCCAGCTGGTCGTCATCGACCGCCTGCGCGAGATGGTGCGCTTAGGCGGCGGCATCGGCGCGGATGGCCGGATCGATAAAGTCTCCGCGACGCGCGCACTGGCCTGCCTGGAGCGCTTCGGTCAGCGCCTGCGCGATATGCACGCCCGCAGTGTCCGCGTGGTCGGCACCAACGCGCTGCGCGTGGCCCGGCGCAAGCAGGCGTTTCTGGAGCGCGCGCGCGAGGCCCTCGGTCATCCGATCGAGATCATCTCTGGGATGGAAGAGGCGCGCCTGATCTACCTGGGCGTGGTCCACACGCTGCCGACCGAACCCGGCCGGCGCCTGGTCATCGATATTGGCGGCGGCAGCACCGAAGTCATCATCGGCGAAGGCTTCGAGCCCCTCGAGCTCGACAGCCTGCACATCGGCTGCGTCTCGTTGAGCCAGCGCTTCTTTACTGACGGCCGGCTGTCCCCGAAGCGCCTGGAACGCGCGCGCCTGGCCGCGCGCCAGGAGATGGAGCCGATGCAGGCCGGGTTCCTGCGCCGCGGCTGGGATCATGCGGTGGGCAGTTCCGGCACGGTGCGCGCGATCGCCGAGAGCATCCGCGAGCTCGATCCCGCGGCCAATGGCATTACGGCGGCAGGACTCGAGAAGCTGCTGGAGGTCCTGAGCGCGACCGAGCACACGCGCGCGATCAAGCTTGCTGCAGTGACCGAGGAGCGCCGGCCGGTGTTTCCGGGCGGCGTCGTGATCATGGCCGAGCTGTTCGATGCGCTCGGGATCGAGCAGATGCGCCTCGCCGATGGCGCGCTGCGCGACGGGTTGCTGCAGGACATGATCGGGCGCCTGACCGATGAGGATCCGCGCGAGCGCACGGTGGGTTCGATGCAGAAGCGCTACCACGTCGACCTGGAGCAGGCCGCACGCGTCGAGGCCACGGCACTCGAGTTCCTCGAGCAGGTCAGGGGCAGCTGGGAGCTGGAGGACTCAGCGGCGGAGCTGTCGCTCAAGTGGGCCGCGCGCCTGCATGAGATCGGCCTTGATGTCGCGCACAGCGGCTATCACCGCCACGGGGCGTACCTGCTGCAGAATGCCGATATGCCAGGATTCGGGCGCGAGGAGCAGTACCTGCTGGCGAGCCTGGTCGGCGGCCACCGGCGCAAGCTCAATCTCGATGGCGTCGAGGATCTGATTCCGCCCTGGGATCAGCTGGCCATCTACCTGATCGTGCTGCTGCGCCTGACGGTGCTGCTGCACCGGGGCCGAAGTGCCACGGCGCTGCCGCCGATGGAGCTGAGCGCGAAACCGCGCACGCTCGAGGTGCGCTTCCCGGCGCGCTGGCTCAAGGAGCATCCGCTCTCGGTGGCCGACATGCAGCAGGAGATCGAGTACCTGCGCCCGCACGGCCTGCGGCTGCGGGTCTACTCGGGCAGCCGCGCCACCGCCGCGTAGTGCTCAAGGAGCCGGGCCTGCGCATCGGCCGATTGCGCCGGATCCTCGGTGGCATGAACGTAGGTGCCATCGCTCTGCAGCAGCCAGGCATTGGCATTGTCCTCGAGATAGATATCAAGGTCGGCACGAATCCGGCTCTTGAGCTTGGCGCGCAGCACCGGGAAGGCCACCTCGATGCGGCGGAAGAAATTGCGCTCCATCCAGTCGGCACTCGAGAGGTACAGCTGGCTCTTGCCGGCATTCTCGAACCACAGCACGCGCGAGTGCTCGAGGAAGCGTCCAACAATCGAGCGCACGCGGATGTTCTCCGAGACGCCCGGCACGCCCGGGCGCAGGGCGCACACGCCGCGCACGATCAGATCGATCTTCACGCCGGCAGTGGAGGCGCGGTAGAGATTCTCGATCGTCTGCGGATCCACCAGCGCGTTGAGCTTGGCGATGATGCGGGCCTTCTTGCCCTCGCGCGCGTGGGCAATCTCGCGCTCGATCATCGACTGGATCGACTCATGCAGCGTGAACGGGGCCTGCAGCAGCCGGCGCAGCTGCGGGGTGCGCATCAGGCTGGTCAGCTGCAGGAAGATCTCGTGCACGTCATTGCCCATGCCCGCATCGCAGGTGAACAGCCCGTAGTCGGTGTAGCCGCGCGCCGTACCCGGATGGTAGTTGCCGGTGCCCAGATGACAGTAGCGTCGTAGCCCATCTTCCTCGCGGCGCACGATCAGTGTGAGCTTGGCGTGGGTCTTGAAGCCCACCACACCGTACATGACGTGCGCGCCCGCCTCCTGCAGGCGGTTGGACAGTTCGATGTTGTTTTCCTCATCGAACCGCGCCCGCAATTCGATGACGACCGTGACATCCTTGCCGGCCTGCGCGGCCTCGACCAGCGAGTCGACCATCGGGGAATGACTGCCGGTGCGATAGAGCGTCTGCTTGATTGCCAGCACGCCCGGGTCGGCCGCCGCCTGGCGCACCAGCTCCATCACCGGTGCGAAGCTCTGGAACGGGTGATGCACCAGCATGTCGCTGTGACGGATCAGCGCAAACAGGTCTCCGGCATTGGCCATGCGGTCGGGAAGACCGGGCATGAAACTGGGGTACTTCAGATCCGGCCGTTGCGCCAGATCGTAGATCGCCGAGAGGCGATTGAGGTTCACCGGTCCCGGGGCCGCGTACCAGTCCCCGCGCGTGAGCGTGAACTGCTTGAGCAGGAAATCGATGATCTCCTGCGGGCAGTCCGCAGAAGTTTCCAGGCGTACCTCATCACCGTACCGTCGCTGCGCCAGTTCGCCCTCGAGCGCGCGGCGCAGATCATCGACTTCTTCATCATCGACGAACAGGTCGCTGTTGCGCGTGACCCGGAACTGGTAGCAGCCGAGGACTTCCATGCCGGTGAACAGGGTCGGGACGAAATTCTCGACAATGGTCGACAGGGCGACAAAGCGGCGCGTGCCCCCGCCTTCGGGCAGCGCGACGATGCGCGGCAGCGAACGCGGCGCCTGCACGATCGCCAGTCCGCTGTCGCGGCCGAAGCCATCCTTGCCCGAGAGCTTGACGATAAAGTTCAGGCTCTTGTTCTGGATGCGCGGGAACGGGCGTGCCGGATCGAGACCGAGCGGACTCAGCACCGGTTCCACCTCGGCCTTGAAGTGGGCCTCGAGCCAGCTGCGCGTCTCCTGATCCCAGCCCGAGGCGGGCAGCAGCTCGATGCCGGCCTCGGCAAGCTCAGGCAGCAACACTTCATTGAGGATCCGGTACTGCTCGGCCACCAGGCGACTGGTGCGTTCGTGGATGGCCGCCAGCTGCTCGGCCACCGCCATGCCATCCGGACCGATCTGGGTGGTGCCAAGTTCAGCAAGCTGCATCAGACCGGAGACACGGATCTCGAAGAATTCATCCAGCACCGCCGAGGAGATGCACAGGAAGCGCAGCCGCTCGAGCAGCGGAATGCGCGCATCGAGGCTCTGCACCAGAACGCGCTGGTTGAACTCGAGCGCCGAGAGCTCGCGATTGATGAAGTGCTGCGGGACGCGCAGGACGGACTGGTCCACGGATCAGGCTCTGGGTGTGAAGTACAGGCCGGCGATTCTAGGGCTTGGCCCGTCCCGGTTCTATGAATCCTGCCTCAGCCCGCATCGGGGTCAAAGAGGTACGCCCGGCACCGCCCGGGTACAGCGCCCCCAGCGGCACCGGGTGGGCAGCCCCGGTCACCGCCGGAATGTTGCCCGCCTGTCCGGTCAGGTAGCGGTGGGCCAGCCAGGCGAAGGCGGCGCCCTCGACATGTTCCGGCGCGATTCCGCAGCGAGCGGTGGTATCGACCGGGACCCCCGGTAGGGCGGCGGCCAGGCGGCGCATCAGATCCTGGTTATAGGCTCCGCCCCCGCACACCAGTGCGCGGCGGGCGCGCAGCGACTCGGGCGCCTGCATCAGCGCCGCGGCGATACTGTGCGCGGTCAGCTCGGCCAGCGTGGCCTGAACGTCGGCTGCCCGCCGATTGCTGCCTGCCAGAGCCGTTTCCAGCCACGCGAAGTTGAACAGTTCACGGCCCGTGCTCTTGGGTGCCGGCCGGGAGAAGTAGGGTTCGTTGAGCCAGCGCCGCAGCAGCAGGGCATCGACGTTGCCCGTGGCGGCCCACTCGCCGTGCCGGTCAAACCCCAGCGCCTGGCTGTGCTTGATCCACGCATCGAGCAGGCAGTTGCCGGGTCCGGTATCAAAGCCCAGCACCTCGCCGCCAGTGCCCAGCAGGGTCACGTTGGCGATGCCACCAATGTTGATCACGGCGCGCGGCTCCTGGCTCGCACCAAAGGCCGCCGCATGAAAGGCCGGCACGAGCGGTGCGCCTTCACCACCCGCAGCCATGTCGCGTCGCCGGAAGTCCGCCACCACATCGATGCCGGTGCGTTCAGCGATCAGGTTAGGATCGCCGATCTGCAGCGTGAACGGCAGCGCGCCGCCGGGGCGGTGACGGATCGTCTGGCCATGGCTGCCGATGGCTCGCACGGCGCTCGCCGGTTCGCCGGCGGCGGCCAGCAGTCCAAGTGCCGCGCGCGCAAACTCCTCACCGACACCACGATCGAGTTCCCCAAGTTCATCGAGGCCGGTAGCGGCAGGATGGGCTACCGCCTGCTCGAGTCGCCGATGCAGCTGTTCGGGCCACACCTGGTGCGTGGCCGCGCGCAGCGCGATGCCTGCCGGGCCGATCTGCAGCAGCACCGCATCGATGCCATCGATGCTGGTACCGGACATCAGTCCGATATAGAGACTCATGGTGTGCTCGCCTTCACCGGCAGCGGCGCGGGTGGCGGCGGATCCAGGGCCGCGAGCTGCGGCGCGGTCTGCTGCACGAAGGCCGGGCGCAGCGCGGCGTCAATCGGTGTCGCCTCGGGCAGCTTGACCTTCTGCGGGTCCTGGAAACCTCCGTTGATCCGATACTCATAATGCAGGTGCGGGCCGGTGGCCAGTCCGGTCATACCGACGAAGGCGATCGTATCGCCCTGCGCCACATGCGCGCCCGCTCGCGTCTGTGGTGCGAAGCGCGAGAGATGTCCGTAGAGCGTCACGATGCCGCCGCCGTGATCAATCTGCACTTCATTGCCATAGCCGCCGGCCCAGCCGCGGAAACTGATGTGGCCTGCGCCCGCGGCATGCACCGGTGTCCCGATCGGTGCGGCATAGTCGGTGCCCTGATGCGCGCGGATGCGATTGAGGATCGGATGCAGGCGCGCGCTGCTGAATACCGAGCTGACGCGCGTGAATTCGAGCGGCGCGCGCAGAAAGGCCTTCTCCAGGCTGCGACCATCGGGCGTGTAGTAGCGTGCCGTGCCATCGGTGCCCTGGTAGCGCACGGCCTCATAGGTGCGATTCTGATTGATGAAGCGCGCTGCGAGGATCTCGCCATCCTGCACGAACTGACCGTTCTGGAACAGGTGTTCGTAGCTGACCACGAAGGCGTCGCCGGCACGCAGATCCAGCACGAAGTCGATGTCCCAGCCGAATATCCTGGCGAGCTTGAGGACGGTGGCATTCGCGGACTCGAACAGCGAGGAGCGGATGGTGCCGCGGGCGAGCGCCGGGCGGATCTCAACTGGTCGGGGCACGAGGTTCGCGTGGAAGCCATCCTCGGCCCGATGCACCTGGAGCTGCTCGGTCAGCGAGAGGTTGCGCTGCAGATCCACCAGCGCGCCCGCGCGATGCACGAGGGTCAGCTGCTCGCCGGGCATCAGCCGATCCAGCAGCTGGCGGGTGCTCCCGATCGCACGCAGGTTGGCCAGGTCAGAGAGGTTCAGGGCGAGCTTGCGGAAGATCCGATCGAGCGTGTCGTTGCGCCGCACCACGACGACGATCGTGGACAGCCCGGAGGCCATCCGATCGAGCGCGGCGACCGTCGCGGCGGCTGGCTTCTGCAGCGGCTCCGGCAGGGCATTGAGCGAAGGCACCCAGGCACGTGGCAGCAGCAGCGCCAGAAAAAGGGCGCTACAGGCCAGGATTTTGAAGGCACGGCGGCGGACTTGCCCGCGCCATACCGGCATGCGCTGATCCGATTCGGCCACCAACCGTGCTCCTTCCAAATCCGTTCTCTATATATGGCGCGGGGCGGCCGCTAGCGACCGTACCCGAGGGCTGCTTCGCGGGTCAATGCGGGGGCAGGTGAGGATCGATGCCATGCCAGCCAGGCATCCGGAATTTGCATCGGGGCCGGCCGCCGCCTGCAGAAGCGGCCCCTTTTGCCACGGACCCCCCCCAATCGGCAGCCCAAGGCTCGCTGCATTGCAGGCCCCAGAGCCCTGGTGCCGATGGCCCCGCACAGCCCACTGCCCGCCCCTGTTTCACGGGGTGGATTTATCGGGATCCGCGATGCGTCACTGAGGCCACCTGAGCACGAATTGACCGAACTAAATTTTTAATTTAAACAACGGGTTATAGGTATCCGAAACATTTTTATTTCGTTTCGTTGACAGCCGCCTTTGCAGCCCTATAATGCGCGCCCTCAGCTTGAACCGCTCCGCGGATCTCGCGGTAGTGGAAAAAGATGTTGGATTAAGTTGACGGGATAAGCCGCAGGGCTATACTTCCCGGCCCTTTCCTCGGCCTAAATGGTCCGGGGTGCTGTTTAAAAATTTGGCAGGTAACTTGTGTGGGAACTCGCGTTGATACGTCCTTTGGATGCAATTGACCGAGTGACCAAAAGTCCAGCGATGGGCAATTGGATGCACTCATCATTGAGAGACTCATAGTCTTTAAGTGAAGAGTTTGATCCTGGCTCAGATTGAACGCTGGCGGCGTGCCTAACACATGCAAGTCGAGCGGCAGCGCGGTAGCAATACTGGCGGCGAGCGGCGAACGGGTGAGTAACGCTTCGGAATCTACCTAGTAGTGGGGAATAACTAACCGAAAGGTTAGCTAATGCCGCATACGTTCTACGGAAGAAAGCGGGGGATCGTAAGACCTCGCGCTATTAGATGAGCCGAAGTCGGATTAGCTAGTTGGTAGGGTAACGGCCTACCAAGGCGACAATCCGTAGCTGGTCTGAGAGGACGACCAGCC
>Ga0181537_10003960_pt1 | contig 12434 bp, 13 predicted proteins | sample PEATcosm2014_Bin_39_FD_119765 | JGI IMG/M metagenome (GOLD analysis project Ga0181537, IMG submission 119765) | Peatland microbial communities from MTU Mesocosm Facility, Houghton, MI, USA - PEATcosm2014_Bin23_10_metaG | ecosystem: Environmental > Terrestrial > Soil > Wetlands > Peat | place...
AGGCGGAGAACCGGCTCCACGCGCAGAAGGGGATTCTGCATTGGCTGACGGAATTGCCGGTGGAATAGATTGATTGGCCGCAAAGGGAATTGGCCACAAAAGAACACAGAGAACGCAAAGGGTTGGGAACAGGGAACCCCATTTCCCGTCGTCCCCAAATCTGAGAAAGCAGAGAAATCCAGGAAATACACACTCTCTTGCTACCCGCATTGGTCATGTTTCAATGCGGGTAGCAAGATGATTATAATTCAATTAAAATGGAAAGAGATTGTCCGGCAAGACATATCTTTCCTTGTTCCCCGCGAAATTTCATTTCGCGCTAAGCTTCAGTGGTTAGCCGGTCAGGGGCGGCAATGAAATTTGGGAACGAGCGGAAAAAATCCCTCACTATTGCTTTGCTACCCCATTGCTCGTTTTCAATGGGGTAGCAATGTGATTGTAATGCAATTGAAGTTCGAAAAAAATCGAGTGGCAAGACTTATCCCATCGTTTTTTGCGGTCTATGCGTTCTTTTGCGGCTAATCTGCAGCCATGCTCGTCTCTTCTCCGTCCATTATTCTTGAGGACATCTGCCGTCGCTTCGACTGGCGAGAGCTTTTTGGCAACGACCAGCCGATTGAGCTCGATCTCGGGGCGGGCGATGGAGGCTTCGCGCTGGCTTATGCAAAGCAGCATCCGGAGATTAATCTCCTGGCGGTCGAGCGCCTGCTTGGTCGCGTGCGCAAGATCGAGAAGCGCGCCGCGCGGGCCGGGCTGGTCAATCTGCGCGTCCTGCGTTTGGAATTCGGTTACACGGTGCGTTATCTTTTGCCGCCGGAGAGCGTTTCCATCGCGCATATCCTTTTTCCCGATCCATGGCCGAAGCGCAGGCACTGGCCCCGGCGGCTCATCCAACCCGATTTTGTGCGTGATCTGGCGGCGACGCTCAAACGCGACGGCGAGCTTCGCTTCACCACCGATCACGTCCATTATTTTGAGACGGCGCAGCAGGCCATCCGCGATGCTGCGGTACTGAAACCTGCTTCTGAATGGAACTGGGCCGCCGATCCCAAGACCGATTTTCAGCAGACTTTCGAGGCCGAGGGGCGGGCAACTTTCCGGGCGCGGTGGGTTAAATCTTAGGTGATAAAGATGCCGGGCATTTTCTGCCGAGAAGGATTGCCTCGATTCGCTTCTCTCCATATAGTCGGTGGCAGCTTTGAAACAACCAAGCATCGTCTTGCATCCCCTCCATGACTGAGCCAACATTTCACACCGGGCGATCCACTCAGAGCTTGAAGCTGATCGAGTCGGACCCGTTAACCCCGGCCTCGTGGGAGGCGCTGTTGGAAAAAGTGCGCGGACAAAACGACCCGCTGAGCACCAAGAGCCTCGAAGTCATCATCGAGGGCTTGAAGAGGATCGAGCAGGTCAATGCCGAAGCCAAGAAGCGGGAAGCGGCTCCGCTCCAGATTTCGTCGCTGTCGCAATCGATGTTTACCCGCCTGGCGCGCGCCTATAACAGCCCGACGCTCCTAAAGGAAGTGGGGCTGATTTATCTGCGCGACCTGGGCCTGCCCGATGTGGCGTTGCAGCATTTCGAGCGTTCCATGCGCCTGGGCGGTCCGGAAAAGGAACTGCGGCCGTTGAGCGAAGCCGCGGCGGTCGCGGTGCAAAGGCAGGTGTCGCTGCGCACCGGCGCGGAGGCCGGGCATTCCGGGATCAGCGCGGCGCAGCATGCCAAGCCGGTCACGGTCGAGATCATTCGCAAGACCGGGAAGATGCTCATGCCTTCGCGACCGAGTCCCGCCGCCACGACGAAGATGAGGCCCGCTCCGACCGCGCCTGCGGCCACGATGCCGCTGCCGACGACGACGAAAGAGTGCGTTGAGGCGGCCAGGAGATCGATTGGCCAGGGGGATTTGAAGCGGGCCGAAGCGCTGCTCAAAAGAGCCAAGGAGCTGCCCGAGCCCGCCGAGAAGACGGAGATGTGGCAGCTTTGGACCGACCTTGGGCAGGCGTTTTTCGAGACCGGACAATCACCCGAGGTCGAGGTCGCTTTTGTCGAGGCGCTGCAACTTGACCCGAATGAACTGGCCTCACAATTCAACGCCGCGCTGGGTTATCAGCTCAACCAGAAATATGACGTGGCGCTCGCGACCTACCTGAAAGCCAATAAGATCGACCCGAAACATCCCAAGGTCTGGTGCAATCTCGGTGTGCTTTATTTTCAGACCGACCAATATCCGCAGGCGGAATCGGCCCTCCGCTTTGCCACGATGGCCAGTCCCGAATATGCCCGCGCGTGGGACAACCTGGCCGCAGCGCTCGGCGCCCAGGACAAGCTCGACGAGGCGCTCATTGCCTGTAAACGGGCGGTGCAACTTCGCCCCGAATACCCGGAAGCCTTTTTCAAGATGGGCGTGATTTACTTCAGCCGGAACGATCTTCCCCACGCCGCCGAGGAGTTCCAGCGCGCCGCGGTGCTCCCGGCCATTTCGGCCTATTGCGATTGCTTCCAGGCCATGATCCTTGCGCGGATGGAAAAGCCCGCGGAAGCGGAGACCGCCGTGCAGCGCGCGGTCAAGGCCGACCCGAAATGCGAACTGCTCTGGATGGCGTGGAACGATATCGGCTCGACCTGGTACTCGGAAGAAAATTTCTCGCGGGCGGCCACCGCTTACGGCGAGGCGACGATCATCACGCCGGACGAGCCGCAGGCCTGGTTCAATTTGGGCGTGAGCTTCCACAAGCTCGGCGACCTCGAAGCCGCGCGCGATTCGTATCAGCAGGCCGTCGACCTGAAGGAATCGTTCCCCGGCGCGTGGCATAATCTCGGCATTGTCTGCGCGCAGAGGGGCGATCATCAGGCGGCGATGAATGCCTTCCGCCGCGAGGTGAACTGGGTTCCGGACAACATTCGCGCCTGGTACGACCTGGGTGTGACGCTGGAAAAGCTGGGGCGTTCCGACGAGGCGCGCGTGGCGTTTCACAAGGTCGATTTACTCAGCAACGCCGCCGCCGATCTTCCCGCCTCACCGGGCGAGATCGCGGGCGACCATGAACCGAAAACCGGGCCGATTCCAACGAGGCTGGCGAATCCGCCGGCCGCTTAGCACCCGGAAATGGCGCGATTCTTTTGCCTCATTGCTTTTTTTATTCTCGCCGCTTTTTCCAGCGCGCAGGCCCAGCAGACATCGGTAACGAGCGGGGTGGAACAGGAGACGTTTTCCCTGATCAATCAATACCGCAAAGCCAGCCACCTGCCGCTCCTGGCCTGGGACGACACGATCGCCCAGGTGGCCCGCTCCCACAGCAAGGACATGGCGACGGGCGAAGTCGATTTCGGGCATGACGGCTTTGGCGACCGGGTCAGCCGTTTGAAGAGCGTGATGCCCGGACTTTGGGGCGCGGGTGAAAACGTGCTCATGACCAGCGACCCCGGCGCCGTGGCGCGGAACGCGGTGACCCTGTGGCTGCGCAGCCCGCATCATCTGGAAAACATCCGGGGCGATTTCAACTACTCGGGCCTCGGCGTCTGGCAGGACAAGAATGGCGTGATTTATTTCACGCAGATTTTCGTGAAGATCAAGCCAGCGGCGCAGGAGGCCCAGGCCGCCGCGCCTTCGGTGATCACCTCGTTTGGCATGATCGCAACGCCCGATGCGCGGGCGCGGCCTTGATCTGGGGCACTCTACCAAAGCTCGTTCGGGCCGGCGGGAACAGGGATGGCTTCGCGGCGCGCGACGGCGGGCGCGGCGGCCTCTTCATCGCGAAAATTGAGCGCGTGGGGCGCGGGGGAGTATTTGCGGAGAAGCTGCCCGTTTTCGTCCAGAAATTGGGCGCGCCACGAGATGTATTGCTCCAGCAGCGCATGGTAATCGGCGCGGGTGGAAATGCGGACGATTCCCTTGTTGAAGAGCGAGGCCGGACCGAATCGCTTGGCGTACCAGGGGCCGACCTTGCGAAACATGGTGCAGCCGAGGCTTTCGCCGAAGACCTCGATCATCAAGTCGAAATGGCGGTTCATCACGCGAATCCGCTCGGAGAAATCGGGTTCGGGCAGCAGCTCCCCGGTCTCGAGATAGTGCATCGTGTGGGAAAAAATCCACGGGTTGTAAAACGCGCCACGGCCGATGCTCACGCCCGCGCAGCCGGTCGCATCGAGCATCATCTTCGCGGCTTGCGGGCTGGTGATGTCGCCGTTGCCGATGACCGGGATGCGCCGCACCGCCGCCACCACGTGCCGGATTCCGGCCAGGTTCACCGAGCCGTCGAAGCCCTGCTGGCGGGTGCGGCCATGGACCATGATCGCGGCGACGCCGGTGTCCTCCAGCGCGCGGGCGAGGTCGGGCGCGGTGAGGTTGTCGTCGTCCCAGCCGAGGCGCATTTTGCAGGTGACCGGAATGCGGACGGCGCTGACCATCCCTTGGACGAGGGCCGTTGTGCGGTCGAGTTCCGTCATCATGGCCGAGCCGCCGCCGACCTGGCAGACTTTCCGGACGGGACAGCCCATGTTGACATCGACCGACGCGACGCCAAGCGCTTCGAGAACCCGGGCGGCCTCGGCCATTTCTTCGGGCACCGCGCCGAAAAGCTGCACGGCCAGTGGCGTGTCCTCGGCGCAGCTTTCGATCAGCTTGAGCGCCTTGCGGTTTTTTTCCAGCAGCGAGCGGGCGTTGACCAGGTCGGTGGTGCAGAGTCCCACGCTGCCCAGCTCGCGGATGACGCGGCGAAAAGGGAGATTGGTATAACCGGCCAGCGGCGATAATAAGAGAGGCGTGGCCAAAGGCAGGTTGCCGAAGGTGAGGGCGGGAAATTTCATCGAATGGTTAGGTTATATCATACATGATAATTTTTGTAACCGATTGGAGAAGTTAGGAGTCAACAACTTATGAAGAGGTTCGCCTCGATATGACAGACGCGGAGGTATTGGAATGCCTGGCGCGCGGGCGGAAAGGGGACGAAAGGGCGATCCTCGAGCTATTTCATTATATGTATCCACATGTGGCCAAACTGGTACAGGCGAATCTTCCTGCGCGCGAAAGCGCGGAGGATCTGGTGCAGCAGGTCTGTGTCAAGGTTATGTCGCACCTCGACCAGTTTTCCGGCAAAGTGCCTTTCCTGCACTGGGTTTCGCGGATCGCGGTCAATACCTGCCTGAACCAGATTCGGCATGAAAAGCGCCGCCCGGAAGTGCGCCTGGCCGACCTGAGCGAGGATGAGGCGACGGTGGTCGAGCATCTGGCCTCGTCGCCGGATGAACTTGATGCGTCCGAGCAGGTGGCCTCGAAGGAACTGGTGGACAAGCTTCTGGCCACGCTGCGGCCGGATGACCGGTTGCTGATGCGCCTGATGTACCTCGAAGGGCGTCATATCGAGGAGATCTCGAGCCTCACGGGCTGGAATAAGTCGCTGATTAAAATACGTTCTTTTCGCGCGCGAGCGCAATTGCGTCTTCGCTATAATTTGCTAATGAAGGAGAACCCATGAATCCACTCGATGACCAACTGAACCGGCTCTTCCGGGCGGCGGCGCAAGTCAAGCCGTCTGCGGTTTCCGCGCCAGCCTATGGACTCGAGACCCGCGCGCTGGCGTCCTGGCGGACGGCGCGATCGTCGGACGAGGGCATCTGGGACATCACCTTGCTGGTGCGGGGATTGCTTCTGGCCAGCCTCATCATGGCGGTGAGTTTCTGGCCCGTTTTGTCCAGCGCCGAGAGCACCACAACCACCTCCAATCCGTTCGCCGACTATCTCCAACTGACCGATTCCACCGTTCCCTCGGATGACGCTCCATGAGTTCTAAACTGAAGTCGTGGCTTCTGTTGGGCGTCATTTTTGTGGTGGGGGCGGTGAGCGGATCGGCCCTGACTTTCGGCCTGGCTCCGCATTTCATGCATCCGTTTCAGCCGCGTTCGCCGGAGCCTCGCGACATGAACCGGAACTGGAAAACGCACCTTACGCGTGAACTCAATTTGACGACGGATCAACAGGCTAAAATCGATCCGATCCTGGACGAAGCCGTGAGCAAGGTTCAGGCGTTGCATCACGATGAAGTCGAACGCGGCGCCCAAATCTTCAAGGAGGCGGACGACAAGATTTCAGCCCTCCTGACGCCCGATCAAAAGGTGGAATTGCAAAAAATGCAGAGTGAACGCGAGAAAATGTTCTCGGGGCATGTCCATTCCTGGGGCGCATCAGGTGCTCCCGGCGGTATGCACCAGCCACCGCCACCACCACCGGGGCCAGCCGCGCCGTCTGGAAATTAGTTGGTAGAGTCCCAAGCGTCTAGATATCGGGCGGCAATTGCCTTGAATCCTCCTCCGGGTCGAGGTCCCAATAGGAGGCGAGAATCGCCACCGCATAGGCACCCAAAATCAGCAGGGCAAAGCTGGGCAGCGGCAGGATGACGTTGTAGAGCCGGAAGAAGAGGATCGACGACTCAAACCAGAAGGAGGCCAGGACCATCAGCATGGCCGCGGCGTGGATCGGGCCAAAGCGGATGACGGCCGCCGCGCCGCCGATGGCGATCAGCAGGTAAAGCGCGGCCAGGATCATCGGCGGAAGCGGGCGGACATAATCTTGCTCGAGGATGGTGCGCTCGGCCTGCATCTGGATCTCGACGCGGCTGAGCTGGCCCACGGCGGTCTTGAAACGTTCCTGCTCGCCGGGATCGGTGCGCCCGATCCAGACCTGGCGCCGCGCCAGGCTGCGGAGATCGTGGTCGGGCAGGATGCCATGCTGCAACTGGTCGTCGTAGAGCATGATATTGTCGAAGCCGGCCTGCCACGAGGTGATTGGGCCGTCGTGATAGCGGATGCGCATCCGGCCTTCGTCGTCGATGGGGATGGTGCGGAGGAGTTTGCCGTCCGCGCGACGGAGAAGAATGGCGTGTCCGATCTGCACCTCCGACGAGGGAAGATCGGCGCCGAGGTATTGGGCCGAGGCCTGCAAGACGAGCGAGGGGACCATTTTGCCGTCGAGCATGAAAACGAGCGGCAGACGCCGCAGGCGCAGGCCCGATTCCGACTCGAGGTTGTTGACGCCCACGGGCGAGTCGCCGGCAAAGGTATCGAGCGGCCAGATGGCCGAGCCGAAGCGCGGCACCTGGCGCAGGCTGCCGTGGAAGGGGATGGTGTCGAGTTTCGCCGGCAGCGGGGTGGTGCCGGGCGGGATCAGGACCGTCGCGGCGAAGACGACGGTGTTGGCCCGCTCGACGACGTGGGAGAAGGTGTCGTCGAAGGAGGTGTACTCGGTGTCGCGGTCGTTGAGGTTCATCTCGAAGACGACGCTCTGCGGCGCGTAGTCGATGAGGCTGCGCAGGGCCAGCGAGTATTCGAGGCGCGACCAGGGCCACGGTTTGTCGGCGGGGATATTGTAGATCGCGATGAGCGCGAGCTGGTTGCTCGGCGGCGCGGGTAAAGAATGAAGCGAAAGCCGCCAATCGAGGAGCGGCTCCTCGAACGCATCGAGCGCGCCGGAGAGCTGGGCCAGCAGCGTGAAGATTCCCCAGAGCAGGGCGAGACCGGCGGCGAGGGCGACGCGGCGTTCCTGGTAGGGGTCGGGCGGTTCCGGCACGAGCGCGCGCGGCGGGTTGGTCGGAATGCTTAGGGGAAGGTCGTCCACGGCGGAAGACCCTCTTATGCCAAGAGACGTCTCCGCAGGCAATGACGCAACTTCAGTTTGTGAACCTAAACCCAGCCTCTTGATGGTTCCCAACGGTCAAGATTCGACAAGCTCAGTTACTTGGGAATGGCAGTTTCAATCGTCGCTTAAATTTCCCCAAGGCGTTGGTTATGCTTGGATAGACGTTAAACCGTGATATATTGAGTAATACTTTTACAGCATCGAAGTCGACGTATAACTCACCACGAAAAGAATGAAAAACGAATCCTCTTTCAACTCTATTTTTTCTTTTTTGGTTTTTTCTTCTTCTTTGGCTGTCCGGGGTTTCGATGGGAAATCGCATCCTTCAAAACATCTACCTTATCGAAAACCAAACGCGCTCCATCCTTCTTGCCCTGCTCGTAAAGAGCCTCAAGAAATTGAGTTAGTCGAACGCCCGAATAAAGAGTCAGGTCTTTCGATACAACTTGAAATGCCTCGGCCACGCTCCTCCCGGCGTAAATCGAGATCGGCTCGCCGTTGAGGTGGATGATGGTCTTTATGCTTTTATTTGCGGTCACAATCTAAGAGGATTTTAGTAGATCGAAAATTTGTACGAGTGTCCAGACCCTTCCCGGAAGCAGCCCCCTATCATCAAAATATTTGCGGGCCAGGAAGGTAAGTCAGGGTCGGGACGGAGTCCGACGCTCCACAAAACCTAATTGACTTCGGCGAGGGCGGGCTCGGTCGCGGCGGACTTGGGCTTGTTGAGGGCGGTCATGGCCTCGGGCTTGAGCATCCGCTTGGGCGGTGCTTGCAAGTCCCAGACGAGGCCGACTTTTGACAAGCCGAGGAGGATGTAGTAGGTGATGTCGATCTCGTACCAGAAGAAGCCCTGGCGGCAGGAGAGCGGATAGTGATGGTGGTTGTTGTGCCAGCCTTCGCCCATGGTGAGAATGGCGAGCCAGAGGCTGTTTTTGCTTTCCTCGCCGGTCTCGTAACGGCGTCCGCCGAACATGTGGCAGAGGGAATTGATGGCAAAGGTGGTGTGGTAAAGAATGACGGTGCTGATGAAGAAACCGACGACGAGGCCCATCATGGCGCTGCCGAGGAAGAATTCGCCGAAGAAGAAGCAGAAGGCACCGGCGGCGATCGGCGGAATGAAGATATATTTGTCGAGCCAGACCAGCTCGGGAAATTTATTCAGGTCGCGGACGACATTGGGATCGTACTCCTCGTATTCCTTGGAGAGGACCCAGCCGACGTGCGACCAATAGAAGCCCTCGAGCTTGGCGGAGTGGAGATCGTTTTCGGTGTCGGAATGCTTGTGGTGATGGCGATGATGGGCGGCCCACCAAAGCGCGCCTTTCTGCGCGGCGGCCCCGCCGAGAAAGGCGAGGAAGAATTGAAAAGGGCGGCTGGTCTTGTAACTGCGGTGGGAGAAATAGCGATGGAAAGCGCCGGTAATTCCGAATTTCCGGGTGAAGAACATGAAGGCGCAGAGCGCCACGGCTCCCCAGGTGATTCCGGTCCAAAAGACGGCCAGGCAGGCCACATGGACGAGAATGAAGAGGATGCCAGGAAGTGAGATGTTAAAGCTCCGATGCATAAGTTTTGATAATAGTCAGGAATCAAGATCGCGTACAACAGAAAAGCGAGGCCCTTTGGTCGCGTTGATATCAGGCAGATGCGTAACTTCTTTCCATTCAGGGATTACCTTGCTTGACCTTCAGGCTAGTATACGCCCGATGAGGCCAGCCCGCTGCTTTATTTGCAACCCACCTCTCAAGAAAGTCGAGCATCCTTCCTGCTGCAATGAGCTTCATGGCCCCTAACACGATCCGCCGGGCGAGCCTGATTGTCCTCGCGGGCCTGAGCGGATGGGCCCCGACCGGGCTGCGCGCGCAGATGGTTGCGCCGCAGAAGCACCTCGAAATTACGGGGAGTCATCGTTTCCGGATCACGTATGACTCGACGTTTGTCTGGCCGGGAGGCGGCGGGTACAGCGCGGTGATGGACCTGCCCATTCCGCCCGACACCGGCGCGCAACATATCGAGAGCTTCAATTCCTCGCTCAAGGGCCAGGTTGAGACGGATGCGGTGGGGCATCGCCTCCTGACCGCGACCCTTCATCACAGCAGCGGCGATGAGCGGAGGGTGCATTGGGCGGTCGAGATCACCGGGATTTTCCAAACGCGGCAACTGGTCGACGGCCCGCCCGAGGCGTCGGCCAAGCCGATCATCGCGCCGAAGCCGGGCGAATTCCTCGCCTCGACCGAGTCGATCAACTGGAAAGACGATGCGTTCCAAGACTGGCTCGATTCGTCGGGCCTGCGCCGGGCGGGCAACGAATCGGCGGTGGCCTTTGGCGGGCGGGTCTATACTTACTTCAGGAACCACGGCCGTTACTGCTATCCGCCGGCGACGGCGTGGAATTCCGCGGCGTGCTGCCAGAGCCTGCGCACCGACTGCGGCGGATTCTCGCTGGTCTTTACCGCCGCGTGCCGGGCGAACAAGATTCCCGCGCGGTTGCTGGTGGGTCAATGCTTCAAGGCGCGCGAGTTGCCGGACGGGACGGTCGAACTGACCGACGGGCGGCAGGCGCATGTGATCGCCGAGTTTTTCGATCCGCAAATCGGCTGGATACCGGAGGACATTTCATCGACGTTTTTGCGGACGCCGGGCTATTCGGACCTGAATTTTTTCGGGCGCGATCCGGGCTATTTCTTCGCGTGGCATTTCGACACCGATTTTCATTTCGACACGCCGCGCAAACCGGACGCGCATATCCAGTGGATCCAGAATCCGAACCTGTGGTTCAGCGAAGATGCCGACGACGCGAATGATTCGGTCTCGCATCATTGGGATATTGAGAAGCTGAATTAGCTCCAGTGGAGGGCTACCGAATTTTTGACGGAATTAACGGAATTAACGGAATGACGGAATCAAGACAGGGGAAATTTGGACGGGATTAACAAGATTAACTGGATGGAGAGTCGGGGAGCTTTTCCACGGCGTTGAGGATGTCGCGGGCCTGCTCGCGGGTGGAGGCGCTGAGGTCGCGCCAGACGATGCGTCCGCCCTGGATGAGGAAGGATTGGCGATGGGTCAGGCCGAGCATCAGGGGCACGCCGAAGGCGCGGGCCACGACGCGATCGGGGTCGGCAAGGAGCAGGAACGGGAGGCGGTATTTTTCCTTGAAGCGGCGCTGCGCTTCGGGGCTGTCCGCGCTGACGCCGACGATGCGCACGCCGCGCGCCTGCAGGGGCTCGAAGCCGTCGCGGAGACTGCACGCCTGCGCGGTGCAGCCGGGCGTATCGGCCTTGGGATAAAAATAGACGAGGGTGAAGCCGTCGCCGTAAAGCTGGGCCAGGCGCACGTCGTTGCCCTGCTCGTCGCGCGAGACGGCATCGGGCGCGGCGGCACCGACTTCAAGCGGTTTTCCGGACGCGGTGAGGCCGAGCCAATCGAGGAAGTTCATGCCTCAGTCTAGTCATGGAAAGGCGCGAATAAAAGAAAGCCTGAGAGCTTGCTCAGGCTCGCTATTGTGAAAGAGGAAAAAGTGGTATAATAACATGGGGGACGATGAAGAATTCAGGCGTCATGCAACACGATATTGAGCGGCTGATTGAGATGGATTTCCTTCGCGCGACGGAGCTGGCCGCGCTCAACACCCTGCAATGGCTGGGGAAAGGCCAGAAAGAAAAGGCCGATGAGGCGGCGAGCGATGCGATCCGAGGGATGTTTGACCTGATGGATATTTGCGGCGAAGTGGTGATCGGCGAAGGGATCAAGGATGAGGCACCGGGGCTGTTCAAGGGCGAGAAGGTGGGCATGTGGAGGGAAGGCGCGCCGCGCTTTGAGATCGCGCTCGACCCGGTCGACGGCACGACCAATGTGAGCAAGGGGATGCCGAACTCGATTAGTTGCATCGCGGCATCGGCACCCTCCGACGATGGCCGTCCCTGTTTGCAGGATATTCCCGCTTTTTACATGAAGAAGCTGGCTTACCCGCTGGAGGTGCGCCGCGCGTGGATGAAGGACCCGAGCCTGCCGATCGATATCGACGCGCCGATTGAAGAGGTGATCGACGTGACGGCGAAGATTTTAGGCAAGGAAGTGCGCGACGTGGTGGTCTGCGTGCTGGACCGTCCGCGCAACCAGGAGATCATCGACGCAATTCGACGCAAGGGCGCGTCGCTGAGGATGATCGTGGACGGGGACATCACGGCGGCGCTGGCCCCGGCGATGAAGACCTCGGCGATCAACCTATATGCGGGCATCGGCGGCGCGCCGGAGTGCATTCTTTCGGCGGCGGGCCTGCGCTGTCTCGGCGGCGGCATGAGGGCGCGCATCTGGCCGCGGGATGAGGAGGAGCGCAAGTCGCTCATCGCGCAGGGCTGGGGCGACATGCTGAAGCATCAATTTATGTCGCGGGACCTGGCGCGGGGAGACACGGTCATGTTCGCCGCGACGGGGATCAGCCAAAGCCCGCTGCTGAAGGGCGTGCATGTCGATGGGTCGATTGCGACGACGCATTCCGTTTTGATGCGGGCGAGGAGCGGGACGGTGCGGTTTATCGAGGCGCACCACAATTTGCAGCTGAAGACGATCCACCTGCGCTCGACGCAGATCGAGCGGAAGATTTAGGGCAAAATAAAATGCATGCACAGGAAAAGGAGATTGTCGGATGTCATGGTTAGCAACCCTGAAAGGGTTGTGACCATTCAGCCCAGGGTTGGCCCGTCAGGGCCTACCCTGGGTAACTTGGACAAGCGGCCAACCCTGTAAGGGTTGAAGACCTGTCTTCGGAAGGGCAAATAGGCTCCAACCCTTTCAGGGTAGGGG
>Ga0181537_10003961_pt1 | contig 12429 bp, 10 predicted proteins | sample PEATcosm2014_Bin_39_FD_119765 | JGI IMG/M metagenome (GOLD analysis project Ga0181537, IMG submission 119765) | Peatland microbial communities from MTU Mesocosm Facility, Houghton, MI, USA - PEATcosm2014_Bin23_10_metaG | ecosystem: Environmental > Terrestrial > Soil > Wetlands > Peat | place...
CACGTCGATGCCCAGGTCATGCGCGATTTTCGGCACGACCGGATCGACCGCGCGCGTGAACAGCGTCGAGGCAAAGACGACGAGGAAGGCGACACGGAGGACAGGCGGAATGGTTCGGGCTCCCGGCCGCGGCTAGCCGCTTTTGGCAAGCCTGTCGAATTGCAGCAACCGCTCAAGAAGCGGCGCCAAGCCATTGATCGGGATCATATTTGGCCCGTCGGACGCCGCCTTATCCGGGTTCTGATGGGTTTCGATGAAAACGCCGGCGACGCCGACCGCGACGGCGGCGCGCGCCAGCACCGACACATAGGCGCGTTCGCCGCCGGATCTGTCGCCCTGTCCGCCCGGCTGCTGCACCGAATGGGTGGCGTCGAAAATCACCGGCGCGCCGATTTTCGCCAGCACCGGCAGCGCGCGCATGTCGGAAACAAGCGTGTTGTAGCCAAACGACACACCGCGTTCGGTCACGAGAACGTTGGCGTTGCCCGCGCTGGTAATCTTTTCCACGACATTGGTCATGTCCCACGGCGCCAGGAACTGGCCTTTCTTGACGTTGACCGCGCGTCCGGTTTTCGCCGCCGCGATGAGGAGATCCGTCTGCCGGCAAAGAAAAGCCGGGATTTGCAGTACGTCGGCGACTTCGGCGACGCGCGCGCATTGCTCTGGCTCATGCACGTCGGTGAGCACCGGCACGCCGAGCTTTTCGCGCAGCTCCGCGAAGATCGACAAAGCGTTGTCGAGCCCGATGCCGCGTTCGCTTTTGGCGCTAGTGCGGTTCGCCTTGTCGAACGAGGTTTTGTAGACGAAGCCGAGGCCGAGTCTGGCGGTGATTTCTTTCAGCGCTGACGCCATATCGAAGGCATGTGCGCGGCTCTCAAGCGCGCACGGGCCGGCGATCAGGGCAAGCGGCAGCGTATTGCCGAAGATCGCGTTGCCGATGGTGACGACAGCGTTGGGTTTTGCGGACGCTTTTAAATTCATGCACACCCTCGCGGATGACCATGAGGGGCGCGCCGTGCCGGGTCAACCATCCCGGCTCGGCTTATTTAACGGCGGAAAATGCCGTCGGCTGCAGGAATTGATTGCTGATGTTTTGCAGAATCGGACCGTCTTTCTCGCTTTCGGCGCGGGCCGAAATCCAGGCCGGATCGGCCATGAAGCCGTTCCATTTCTTCTCGCGGTCGGCGAGCGATTCCCAGGCCAGGAAATACGTCAGTTCGTGGTTGGACTCGCCAATCAGGGTGGTGAAGAAACCGGCCTGTTTGATGCCGTGCTTGTCCCACAGGTTCAGGGTGACTTTGGCGAAGCGATTGAGCAAAGCCGGCAAACGGTTCGGCAGACACCGATAAACGCGCATTTCGTAGATCATTGAGGTTTCCTCTTCTGTTTGTCATCCCGGGCCGAGCGAAGCGATGGGCCCGGAATCTATATTCCCAGCGCCGGGATTATGGATTCCGGACTCGTCGCTGCGCGAAGATCCGGAATAACGAGGATATTACACTAGCCGGCTCTGCTCCACCGCCGCCTCGATGAAAGAGGAGAACAGCGGGTGCGGCGCGAATGGCCGCGATTTCAGCTCGGGATGGAATTGCACGCCGACGAACCAGGGGTGGTCGTCGTATTCGATGATCTCCGGCAGAATGCCGTCAGGCGACATGCCGGAAAAACGCATGCCGTGCTGCGCCAGGCGGTCCTTATAGGCGGTGTTGACCTCGTAGCGGTGGCGGTGGCGCTCGGAAATCTCGGTGGCGTTGTAGATTTCGGCGACGCGCGAGCCGCGTTGCAACACCGCCGGATAGGCGCCGAGCCGCATGGTGCCGCCCATGTCGCCATTCATGCCGCGCTTTTGCAGCTCGTTGCCCTTCATCCATTCCGTCATCAGGCCGACGACGGGCTCCGGCGTAGCGACGAATTCGGTGGAATTGGCCTGCTCGATGCCGCACAGGTTCCGCGCCGCCTCGATCACCGCCATCTGCATGCCGAAGCAGATGCCGAAATACGGCACGTGCCGCTCGCGCGCGAACTGCGCCGCGCGGATTTTGCCCTCGGCGCCGCGCTGGCCGAAGCCCCCCGGCACCAGAATGCCGTCGACGTGTTCGAGGAACGGTGTCGGATCTTCTTTCTCGAACACTTCGCTTTCGATCCAGTCGAGCTTGACCTTGACCTTGTTGGAAATCCCGCCGTGCGAGAGCGCCTCGATCAGCGACTTATAGGCGTCCTTCATGCCAGTATATTTGCCGACGATGGCGATGGTGACGTCGCCTTCGGGGTTGCGGACGCGCTCGTTGATCAGATGCCAGGTGGCGAGATCGGGCGGCGGCGGGTTTTCGACGCCGAAGGCGGCGAGCACTTCGCCGTCGAGCCCGGCGGCGTGATAGGCCTCGGGCACCGCGTAAATATTGTCGACGTCGCGCGCTTCGATCACCGCGCTTTCGCGCACATTGCAGAACAGCGCGAGCTTCTTGCGTTCGCTTTCGGGGATCGGCCGGTCGGTGCGGCACAGCAAAATATCTGGCTGGATGCCGATGGCGCGTAGTTCGCGCACCGAATGCTGCGTCGGCTTGGTTTTCAGTTCGCCGGCGCTCGGAATGAACGGCATTAGCGTCAAATGTATGTAGATCGCGTCCCCACGCGGCAGATCGTTGCCCATCTGGCGAATGGCTTCGAAATACGGCAGGCCTTCGATGTCGCCGACGGTGCCACCAATCTCGCACAAGACGAAATCGAAGCCATCGTTCCCCTCGCGGATGAAGTCCTTGATCGCGTTGGTGACGTGCGGAATGACCTGGATGGTGGCGCCGAGATAATCGCCGCGCCGTTCCTTGGCGAGGATTTCCTGATAGATGCGGCCGGTAGTGATGTTATCCTGGCGCGTCGCGGGACGGCCGGTAAAACGCTCATAATGGCCGAGGTCTAGATCGGTCTCGGCGCCGTCGTCAGTGACGAAAACCTCGCCGTGCTGGTACGGCGACATCGTACCCGGATCGACGTTGAGGTAGGGATCGAGCTTGCGCAGGCGCACTTTGTAGCCACGCGCCTGCAATAGTGCGCCGAGCGCTGCCGACGCGAGACCCTTGCCGAGTGAGGAAACCACGCCGCCGGTGATGAATATGTACCGCGCCATGGGACCTAAGCCTTAGCGGGCATCGCTCGATTCGACGAGCGAATTTCCGGAATATCTGCCGCGCCATGCATGGCGACCCGGGATGTGTGGATAAAGCGGTTTGATCGCATGACGTTATTTAGGAATTCTCAAGCGGTAGCGAAGCCCCGCACTGTGATTGGTTTGGGGATCGCTACGGACCATCGTTCGAAGCTTTCGGTTATTGCGACCGCGGCACCTGCGGCCCGCTTGGCGGCGCCGGGGCGGCCGGGGCAGGCGTTGCCAATATCGGCCCGGACGGAGCGTCCGGAACGCCTTTTTCGAGTTGATTGAGAAGCCCGCCAGAGCCCTGATTCAATGGCACCGCTCCCGGGCTGCCCGGCGGCTGCGGCACTGTGGGCGTGCCCGAAGTGTTGATGATCGAGGTCGGATGACGTTCGAAGCTCGCAATCCATGACAGCGCGAGGCTGGTGGCAAAGAAGCCAGCGGCAAGAAGCGCCGTCGTGCGCGACAAGACGTTGGCCGTGCCGCGGCTCGATAAAAAGCCGCTGTTCGAACTGACCAGTCCGCCGCCTTCGGATTTCTGCAGCAGTACGACGCCGATCAGGGCAATGACCAGCATCAGGTGAATAACAATAATAACTTCAAGCATCGATATCCGCCCGGACCAGGTGGGAACGCCGTTCGCCACGCGTTATATAGGAAGTCGCGGCGTCTCTACACGATCCGCGGCGGCATTTCTATGGCTGTCCCGCCTGCCCCGCTCAGCGGTAAATCCCTGCAATAGCGAGAAACTCGGCCGGGTCGAGGCTCGCACCGCCGACCAGTGAGCCATCGACATTCTCAACCGTCAGCAACTCCCTGGCGTTCGAGGGCTTCACCGAGCCACCGTAAAGAATGCGCACATTATTGCCCGCTCCGCCGAATCGCGCGGCAAGCTTTTGCCGGATAAAGCCATGTATGTCGGCCACATCACGCGGGGTCGGCGTCAATCCGGTGCCGATCGCCCAGACCGGCTCGTAGGCAACGACGAGATTGCCCGCACCGTCCGGCGGCAGCGAACCGTCAAGCTGCGCACCGACCACCTCGCGCGCGCGGCCGGCATCGCGCTCAGTGCGCTGTTCGCCAATGCAGACGATGGCGCTCAGGCCGGCGCGCCGCGCCGCAAGCGCCTTTGCCCGCACTGTCGCGTCGGTTTCGCCACGATCGCGGCGACGCTCGGAGTGGCCAACAATCACCGCCTGCGCGCCGGCATCGCGCAACATCTCGGCGGAAATGTCTCCGGTATGCGGGCCGGAGGCGAGTGCGTGGCAATCCTGGCCGCCGATCGCGACCGGCGTCCCCTTCGCCGCCTTGGCAAAACTCGCGATCAGCGTGGCCGGGGGGCACACCATCACATCGACATTGCCGAGCGTGCGTGCACCAGCGACGATTTTCTCAAGTTCGCCGAGCGAGGCCATTAGCCCGTTCATTTTCCAGTTGCCGGCGATGAGCGGACGAAGTGCCATCATATTGGCTCAATGCAATGGCCGAAAAAGCTGTGCGACAATGAGCCGTTAGCAGAGCCGTTGCCTGCGGAAAAGAGGCGTTTTACCTGTAAAACCCGTCGGTTGCCGCGAGTGTTGGCGCTCCTTATAGTGCGCCGCCTTTCAACCGGCATCACGCATAGACTGAACGCATGCTTCGAGGAATCCGCAAAGCCTCCGAAAATTGGATGGGCCGCGCCGTCATGGGCGTGGTCATGACGCTGCTCGCCGGCAGTTTCGCCGTTTGGGGCATCAACGACATTTTCCGCGGTTTCGGCCACTCGACACTCGCCACCGTCGGCTCGATGGACATTGGCGTCGATCAATTCCGCCAGACTTACGATGAACGCCTGCAGGCGATCGGCCGCCAGCTTGGACATCCCCTGCCCGCGGACCAGGCCGCCGCGATGGGCCTCAATCGGCAGGTCCTGGGCGAGATGATTGCCGATGCCGGGCTCGATCAACGCGCCCATCAAATGAAACTTGGCGTGTCCGACGCGGAAGTGGCTCACAGCATCGAGTCCGATCCGCATTTGCACGACATCCACGGCGATTTCGATCGCGACCGATTCCAGGCGTTGTTGCAGAACATGGGTTATAGCGAACAACGCTTCGTCGCCGAACGGCGGCTGGGCATACTGCGTAGCCAAATCGTCGACAGCGTCTCCGGCGGCATTACGCCGCCGCAAGCCTGGCTCGACGCCATCAACCAGCTCCAGAACGAACAGCGCAGCATCCAGTATGTGCTGCTGGGTCCGCCGCAGGCCGGCGACATCCCGGCGCCGACGGACGCAGAGCTCAGCAAATATTTCGACGAACGCAAGATTCTGTTTCGCGCCCCGGAATATCGCAAGATCGACACCATCACGGTTACGCCGGCGTCGCTGGCGCAATGGATGCAGATTTCCGACGACGAAATCAAAAAGGCCTATAACGAGCACCTGTCGCTGTTCACCACGCCGGAACGGCGGCATATCGAGCAGATGGTGTTTCCAAACATGGCAGACGCGCAGACCGCCGTCGGCCGCATTAAATCCGGCACGAGCTTTGGCGCCATTGCCGCCGAGCGCGGCCTGAAAGACAAGGACATCGACCTCGGCGAGGTTTCGAAGGCGCAGATGGTCGATCCCGCCGTCGCCGATGCCGCCTTCACGCTGAAGGAAGGCGAAGTGAGCGCGCCGGTTCAGGCGCAGTTCGGCGCCGTCGTTGTCACCGTGCTCAAAATCGAACCGCAAGTCGTTCAGTCGCTCGCCGACGCCACGCCGCAATTGCGCAATCAGATGGCGCTCGATCGCGCCAAGGCGCAAGTGAACGACATTCACGACAAGATCGAGGACGATCGCGCTGGCGGCTCTTCGCTCGAACAAGCGGCGCAGAAGGAGAAACTCGCGCTGGTCACCTACGACGTGGATCGCTCGGGCCGCGATCCCGACGGCAAGCCTATCGCCAACCTCATTCACGCTCCGCAAATCATCAACGCCGGCTTCGCCTCGGACGTCGGCGTCGACAACGATCCGATCGACGCCGACGGCGGCTATGTCTGGTATGACGTCGCCGCGATCAGTCCGGCGCGCGACCGTACGCTCGATGAGGTCAAGGATCAGGTCACGCAGCGCTGGCGCAACGACGAGGTCGCGTCGCGGCTGAAAACCAAGGCGGCGGCTCTTCTCGACAAGCTCAAGACCGGCACACCGCTCGACACACTCGCGACCGCCAACGGCTTGAAGATCGCGACCGCAAGCGATCTCAAGCGCCAAACCCCAAGCGGCGATATTTCCGCGAAAATGACCGAGGCCATATTCCATTCCGCCAAGGATGCGTTCGGCAACGCGTCGGGAGACGATGCGACGCACTGGATCGTATTTCAGGTGACCGACATTAAGACGCCCAAAGTCGACGCGAACTCGCCTGAGTCCCAGCGTGTCGCGCAGGCGGTACGGCGCCAGATGTCCGACGACGCCTATGGCCAATACATGGATTGGCTTGAAACCAATCTGGGAACGAGCATCAATCCGTCGGCGATGGCGCAGGCGATGGGTAGCGCCCCGGACACGAACTGAAATGTATATCGAGCCTTCGGCGCAGTCTTTCGCGGCGCGTTATTCGGCCGGCGAACCGCAGGTGGTGTGGACGAAGCTCGTCGCCGACCTCGAAACGCCGGTTTCGGCCTATCTTAAGGTCGCCGGCGATCGGTCGAAGAAAAATTCGGCGTCTAAAATCTCCTCAGCGATGAGTTTCCTGCTCGAATCCGTCGAAGGCGGAGCAGCCCGCGGCCGCTATTCGATCCTCGGCCTCGATCCCGACCTCATATTTCGTGTCAACGGCAGGACCGCGGAGATCAACCGGACGGTCCACACCGATCCTGCGGCCTTCGTGCCGACGAACGAGCCGCCGCTGAAAGCGTTGCGCACCCTGATTGCTGAAAGCCGCGTCGCGCTGCCGGCCTCGCTGCCGCCGATGGCCGCGGGCGTATTCGGCTATCTCGGCTACGATATGGTGCGGCTGATGGAGGATTTGCCCGAACCGGGCCCAGATGCTCTCGGCATTCCCGATGCGATTCTGGTGCGGCCGATGATCGTCATCGCTTTCGACGCCGTCGAAGACACGATCACCATCGTCACGCCGGTACGGCCGCATGCCGGTGTACCGGCACAAACGGCCCTGCGGCACGCCGAGGAGCGGCTCTCCGCCGTGGTCGACGCACTCGACCGGCCGCTCGATAAATCCACAATCGATGCTGATCTGGGTCCGCTTGAGGTGCAGCCGCACTCGAACATTTCGCCGGAAGAGTTCAAGCGCATGGTGATGCGCGCCAAGGATTACATCGCTGCCGGCGATATTTTCCAGGTGGTGCTGTCGCAGCGATTCGAAGCGCCGTTTACGCTGCCGCCGTTTTCGCTTTACCGGGCGCTCCGGCGCGTCAACCCGTCGCCGTACCTTTATTTCCTCGATTTCGGTGGCTTTGCCATCGCCGGATCGAGCCCGGAAATTCTGGTCAAGACCAGCCGCGGCGTCGTGACCATTCGGCCGATCGCCGGCACGCGCCGCCGCGGCGCCACGCCGCACGAAGATCAGGAGCTGGAGGCGGAGCTTCTCGCCGATCCCAAGGAGCGCGCCGAGCATTTGATGCTGCTTGACCTGGGCCGCAACGATGTCGGCCGCGTTGCCCAGATCGGCTCAGTCAAGGTCACCGACCAGTTCTTCATCGAGCGCTATAGCCACGTCATGCACATCGTTTCCAATGTCGAGGGCAAATTGCGCAAGGACCGCGATGCAATCGACGCACTCGCCGCCGGTTTTCCCGCCGGCACCGTGTCGGGGGCGCCGAAAGTGCGCGCCATGCAGATCATCGACGAATTGGAGAAAGAGAAACGCTCGCTCTATGCCGGCGCGGTCGGTTACTTTTCCGCCGGCAACGAGATGGATAGCTGCATCGTGCTGCGCACCGCGCTGGTCAAGGACGGCACCATGTACGTCCAGGCCGGCGCCGGCATCGTCGCCGACAGCAATCCCGACTTCGAACAGCAGGAGTGTATCAACAAAGCGAGAGCGTTGTTCCGCGCCGCCGAAGAAGCCAAACGTTTCGCGTCCGCCGCGCGGCGCGGGCAATAACGGGTTTCACAATCGCGCTATCGCTTCATGATTTAGTATCGCGGGAATTATTGTCGCATCTTGCGGTGTTAGTGGCGTAAGGCCACTGCCAGCCAGGAGACAGCCATGCGGTTATCACTTTTGCTATTGGGCATCGTCGCCATCTCTGCCGCCTCAACGACTTCTGTCAGGGCGCAGAACTATCCATGGTGCGCCTATTACGGCGACGATTTCGGCGGCACCAATTGCGGGTTCGTCAGCTACGAACAGTGCATGGCGACGGTGACGGGGATCGGCGGTTTCTGCGATCACAATACGCAATACGTGCCGCCGTCCGGTCCGCATGGTTTGCAGAAGCCGCATCATTAGCGAAGCCTGCGTGACGACATCCGTTGGTAAGCACGGTAACCGGATGTGGCCGGCCCCGCTGATTTTGCGAATTCCTCTGTCGGCGCTGATGCGGGTCAGCATGACGCACCTTCTCTTATCGTTACAAATCAGAGACTTAGCGTCTGAGCGGCAAATTCTGTTTATGGAAATGTTGCGCTTTATGCCCATGAAATTTATACGGCGTTTATGCCCAGTTTACTCCGGCGGGGGCGGCGGAAGTGACATCGGGCCGGGCACATCGGCAGCGCCGGTGGCTCTTGGCCGGGTGCATTGCGCTGGCCCTGCATGGGCCAGCGCAGGCCGAATGGTCGGCGTCACTTCCGCTCTTTAAGGCCTGTACACCGGCGACGCGGCCACAACTGCCGGAACGCTGGCGCGCCGTCGGCCTGATGCTGCCCTTTCTCCAAGGCCAGATCGACGTTGGCGAATTCGTTTATGACGGCGTGTTGCCCGCCATGCGCGCCACGGTTCACGGCCTTGAGTCCGGAACCGCCGACATTCTGATCACCGACAAGGACACCTATCTTCTCAACGGACCGCACAGTTCTCCGACGTCGTGCATGTCCCTGGGTCCGAAACTGCGGCCGCCATCACGGCAATGGCTGACCGACAATTCCGTTTGCGTTGGCGAAGCGCCACTGGCGACGCATGCGGTGCAGTGGTGGCAGAAACCGGGCTTTGACACAGCGCGGTACTGGTTCTCGACCGATCACCGGTTGCCGTGGCGCACATCGTTCATAACGCGCACCCTCGACCCCGCCATTGTCGGGGATTATTCGATGACGTTCTTCCCGACCTTTGCGGCGCTGCCGGCAACGGATCTGGCGGCGTTGCGCGATCGCTGCGTGGCAACGGCCAAACCCGTCACGGCGAAAAATGTCGCCGAGACGCCGACAGCACGCGAGCTCATGGCGTTCACCAATAAAACTGCCGAAGCCGAGCGCGGCAAACGGATCGGCGACCTCATACCCGGCCTCAGTCACGAGGCCTGCTCGAGAATGACGCCGGCGCGCTGGCCTGATCATTTCATCACCACCGCCATGGTGACACCGATAAAAATCAATGATCCGCCCTACTCCACTTTGATCTATTACGACTGGAGCGAGGCTCGCACGCAACTTATTTTGCCGTTTCACAGTAGCCCGCCCGCGCTCCAGGGGATCATCTCGCTCAAAGACAAGGTCGGCTATCGGCTTCATTTCTCGAAGTCGGCGCCGAACGGCGGCCTCTGCGTTCCCGATCTGCCCGGCGCGGTGCGGCCGGATTGGATGAGCGTCGATTCCTGCGAATGCCGCGCCGTGCTCGACCGCGGCTCGCCGCTCGGTTCCAGCGCCGAGAGCCAGATCATGTCATGCCCGATTAAATTGCAGGGTCAGCGCACGATGTGGACCTGGTACGGGACTGACGGCACGCCGATCATGTTCATGGAAGCGCAGCCGGAAGGCTCGGGTGTCATGCTTGCCGATTATGACGACTGGATTCCGGACCACACCGGCCGGCCAAGCGATTTTGAATTGCCCGCGGCGTGCAAGGCCGCGACCAATGCCTCGGTGCCGACATTCGCCAATGCCAGCTGTTCGGCTTGCCATACAACGCCGCAGTGACGTACTCGCCCCGCGGAGTTTCTACGGTACGGCGAGGCCTAGCGAGCTCAGATAGCCCGTGTTGACGCGATCGTTGTGGAATTTCGCCGCTTCCAGATACGCATCCAGGATTGACTTTACTTCCTCGCGCGGCGGGAGCTTCGCCGGGTCCAGCGCATCGGCATCGACGCTGCCGGCCTTGGCGATCAGACTCCAGCCCTCCGGTCTTTGAATCGAAACCACGGAAAGTTTGGAGTCGAGATTCTTGTAGGTCCAGAAGCACCAGCCGATGTTGAACCGCTCATGAAGCTGCCGAAATCCGGCATTCCAGGAATCGCTGGATTCGCCGGTTTCGCCAATGAGGATCGGAACGTTCCACCGATTTCTGAAATCGATGTATTCCTGCAGCGCGTCGCGTGTCGCGTTGGCCCAGAACTTGTGGTAGGTGTAGACCGCGTTATGGTCGAACGGCCGGCCGAAAACAGCGAAGTTCGTACTCCATTGCGCGCCGTCAAGCAGCACAACGTGGTTTGGATCGACGCTGCGAATGGCAGCGACGATGTCGCGGTAGAGCGGCTCGAGCTGCGGATTGAGATAATCGACGTCGCTGTAGGATGAAATCGGCTCGTTGAGAACATCGTAGCCGAGGATCGCGCTTTCATCGCGATAACGCGCGGCGAGCTTTTGCCATAGCGCTACGGTGAGTGCGCGATAGTGCGGCACATAGAACAACAGCGGAAAGCCCGGACCGTCGTCGTGATTGGCGCCGGTCTGACCGCCGGGCGCGGCGTGCAGATCGAGGATCGCGCGCAACCCGGCCTCATGGCACCACTGTATCAACCGGTCGAGCAGCGCCCACCCCGGTCCCTCGAAGCGATCCGCCGTGCCGTCCGCCCCCGGCTCGATGAATAGCCGCCAGTTCAGCGGCACCCGGATGGTGTTAAAGCCTGCCGCCTTGATGAAATCGATATCGTCCTTGGTGATGTAGACGTCGCGGAATTTGGCCCAGAAATCCGACGCCGCATCAGACCCGATCAGTTCGTCGAACAGCCCGCCGATCTCGGCCGGGCTGAGCGCGCGCTTGAACTTGAACATGTAGCCTTCGGGCAACAGCCAATTACCGAGATTGATGCCTTTGACGGCAAAGTCCTCGCCGTGGCCGTCGACCAGGCGCGTGCCCTCCGCATGGATGAAATCGGCTGGATCGGCGCGCCCGATGCCGCCGCCGGCGAGAGCAACGATCAACGCCAGCGCAGCCACCAGCGCGCAACGCCAAGCTTCTGCCCCGCACTTACGCATCAACCCCTCCGGCCCGGTTCAATGCCAAAATCGTGCCAAAGACGCCCTACCCGACGCGCCTTTTGGTCACCCGGTGACCGCCTGTCGCGATCATGCTTTAAGACAAAACTTATTGCCACTGGGTCTATCGGCAGGCCTGATCCCTGCCCGATCCGCACAAGGTCAGGTCTTCGATGTACGGCATGCCGTTAGCGCAGGCGTTTCTGTTCTTGTGCGCCGTCATCGTCCTGATCTGGGCAACGCAGCGACGCACCATCCATCCATTTTTGGCGCTCATCATTCTTGCCGCCGTATTCGGGCGCTTCGCGGGCTTTACCACGATCCTGCTCGGCCGTTTTTTCGGCAGCGGCTTTTCCGAAATGATCTATTCGCCGGGCCTCGTGATCGTCGCCGCGGCGCTTATCACCGGCCTCGCGGAGAGCACGGCCGCGTCGGACCGGCTCATGGCGAAGATCGACCGCTGGCGGCCGCTCGGCGCCGAGCGTATCGCGGCGGGCTTGGGCGTGATTGCCGGATTCGGCGCCTCTCCCGCCTCGGCCTTTGCGTTGCTGACGCCGGTGCTGCGCCCGATCGGCGGCCCTACCGAGCAAGGCCGACAACGCGCTTCGTTCGCGCTCGCACTGGCGCTGTCGGCGGGGCACGGTCTACTCTGGCTCACTCCGGTACCGATCGCGGCGACGGCGATCCTCGGCGCGGAATGGAGTCGCGTTGCGCTGTTCGGCGTTCCGCTGGCGCTCTTGCTTGCCGCTTTCGCCGCGGCATTTGCTCGTTGCTCGCTGCGCACCCAATATGCCGGAAAGCTCGCGGAAGAACCGCGCGCCGTCACCGAGAAGAATGGCGGCTCGCCGATAGTTCTCGTTCTCGCGACCGCGATTCCGCTCGCGCTCCTCGTGGTGCAGTCGCTCGGCGACATTCCGAGCGAACCGCTCGGCGGCGG
>Ga0181537_10003962_pt1 | contig 12429 bp, 7 predicted proteins | sample PEATcosm2014_Bin_39_FD_119765 | JGI IMG/M metagenome (GOLD analysis project Ga0181537, IMG submission 119765) | Peatland microbial communities from MTU Mesocosm Facility, Houghton, MI, USA - PEATcosm2014_Bin23_10_metaG | ecosystem: Environmental > Terrestrial > Soil > Wetlands > Peat | place...
GTCGTATCGCTGCTGCTCGTCAGCACGGGCGAAGCGGAAATTCTTGCCCAACGTCTCCAGCGCAACGCCACCGTACGTGCGCTGGCCGATCGCCTCGCCGCCCCCATGCCGCTGCCGGAAGCGATGACCGCGGCAGAGGCGGAATTGCTGAATGTCGTGGGCGCCTCCGGGGCGATGGTGCGCCTGTCGGGCACTCTTGTCTGTCTCGGACGCACACCCTTGCTTCCCCTTGCCGCATCTGCCCTCGCGGTGCTTGAGCCCTTGGCGAACAGCGAGCCCGTGGCGGTCGATGACTTGGGGATTCGCCATCCTGATCTCGCCGCTGGCATCAGCGAGGCGAGCGGCGCGTTGCTGTTACCGCTCGCTTCCGGCGTCGACGATATGATCCTCTGGTTCCGGCCGGGGCTGGAGCGAACCATCGTCTGGGGGGGCAATCCGGACGAGCACGCAACGCGGAAGGCGGCGACCACACCGATCTCACCGCGCACCTCTTTCGCCGCCTGGAAGGAAACGGTGCAGGGCTATTCAGCGCCCTGGACCCAGGCCGATCTGGCGATGGCCCGCGAAGTGCGCAACGCCGTCCAGGCCGAGATGGCGAAGCGCGCCCAGTCGGCACTGCGGGAGAGCCAAGCGCGACTCGCACTGATCGTCGGACATTCGAGCGATGTCATCATGGACGTCGGCCTCGACGGCATCCGGCATTACGTGTCACCCGCCGTCGAACGCCTGCTCGGCTGGCGCCCGGAAGAGATGGTTGGGAGCACGGCCTTGCTCGGTAGCACGGTCGCCGAGTTCGTCCATCCCGAGGACCAGCAAAGTGTCATGGACTCTCGTACAGCCCTGCGGTCGGGCGGTACCGGTGAAACTTCGGTGTGTTTTCGGCATTTGCGCCGCGACGGCGCCTGGCGTTGGGTCGATAGCCGCGTGCGCCTGCGCATGAGCGCCGACGGCGCGGGTCCCACAGGTGCAGTCGTCGCGCTGCGCGATGCGACGGACCGCAAGATTGTAGAGATCAAGCTCAAGGACGCGCTCGAGCAAATGGAACGGATGGCGGCAACGGATGGACTGACGGGTCTCGCCAACCGCCGGCATTTTGACGGCGTTGCCGACGAGGAATGGCGGCGGTGCGCGCGAGAGCGTCACGCGCTTTCCGTGATGATGCTGGACGTCGATCACTTCAAGCTCTTCAACGATCTCTATGGGCACCTCGCGGGCGATGGTTGTCTGCGCGCCATTGCCTCCCAACTGAAGGCCGCTGCCCGGCGACCGGGAGACCTTGCGGCCCGCTACGGCGGGGAGGAATTCCTGCTTTTGATGCCGCACACGGACCCCGCCGGCGCACTGCGCGTCGCCGAACGTGTTCGCACGCTCGTGCTGGATCTCGCCATTGCGCATGAAGGGAGCCCCGCCGCGAGTGTCGTGACCGTCAGCGTCGGCGTCGCGACGGCGTGGCCCGGAGAGAGCGGCCCAAAGAGCGTCAGCACCCTGCTGGCGGCGGCCGATACTGCAATGTACCAAGCGAAGAGCGGTGGACGAAATCGGGTCGAGATCGCCGGCGAGTAGGCATCCCCCCGGTCAAAAACGATAACCCAGGCCCCAAAGAAGAATATCGGCGTCACGGTCATAGTCCGTCACGATACGGTGCCAGAGAAATCGGACATCGACATTATTGATCGGCCGAAGACTCAGCGTGACGGATACGACGTCCGAGACGTGACGGCCGGGAGCCGGCCTGTACTTGTCGACCGCCGTATAAAAGCCGAATCCCGCGCCGATTGACCACAGACCGGAATTGAAACTGGGTTCCAACCAACCCTCCGCGGTAACGCCGTCGCGTCGGATCAGTTGAGTATCGGCCTCGTTGAGAAAGCCGACCGACACACGTACCTCGTGCCAGATCTGTCGACGATAGTCGATGGCCTCCGCTCTCGCGGTGTGCGCGGACGAGTCGAAGCTGTTGGTCACCGTCTTCCCATAGGATGCGACAATTTCATTCGCTGCAAACCCGTCCGCCACTTCCGAGTCGGACTCGTGGATATCAGAAAGTCCCCGGTACCCGATCCCGATGCCGAAGGAGGTCGTCTCTATGCTCTTCGACGGAGCCGTGTAGTCGATTCGCCCCTCGAAGAACAGATGAGACCACCGGCCCGACTTCCAAGGCTGAAAAGTGGCATCGAGACTGGCCAGCCAAGCCCAGCCGTGGGCGTCCGCATACCCGCCATTATTTTGGGCAACCACCGTATCGTAGTAATAGAACGGACCGGCGCCGACGCTCAGGGTGAAACGGTCCGTGAGCGGGACGATCGGCAGCCAGGCCTCTGCGGTAATTCCATCCCGATGATGACCCGGAAAGTGGGCATCATTCAGGTAGCCAAGGCTTGCGGCGAAGTAGGGCGAGAATATCCTGCGGTAAGAAATTCCATAGCCTGAACTCGGTGGCCACTCCTTGAGGCTATACACGCGCTCGCCGAAATAAGAAATTTCATCAGGGGCCGGATCGCCGGTGCTGGTGGATCCCGTGTCGGCCAGAGCCGGTCTCGCGGCGGGCGCCGCGATCGCGAGCAGCAGGGCGAAGGTTTGTAGTCTGGGACACCGCGGCGTCCTCCTTGGAGATGCGATGCTGCCCATGTCACCAGCCTCCCTTGCTGCTCGAGATCCGCCAAACCCATGACGAACGCCAAGGCTGTATTCAGCCGTGCAATATCCCGATCGTCAAGACGGCCGATCCGCCTCAGGCCGTCTTTTTCTCCATGCTGTCGCGAATCAATCCCGCCAACAGCACATCCACCAACGTGCCGCTCCTGCCGTCGCCGCCGCCGGCGATGACGTCCGGCACCAGCTTGTTGCCGGATTTCGCCAAATCATTTGTATTGTTTCGCGCGGTCCGTGCGGCGTGAGCGCGGGTTTGGCTCGAGGAGAGATTCAGTTCTTCGGTATGAGTTCAACCCAGCTCGATTGGACGGCATTCACGGAGCCATTGGGGTCATACGTTGCGTCGGAGTTCAGCACGACACTCCGTCCATCGCTAGAACCCCAGGAGTGATCCGCGTTGTAATCGAGGTTCAGGACTTTCCCCGTCGCGGGGTTTATGAAATCAGCACGGTCCGACGCCAGGTTGACGACCCGATGAGCGGCGGCGGTGCGGGCATTCTGCGCAGCCTGGGCGTTGTTCATGGAGCTCTGAGTGGAGCTCGCAAGCTGCTCATCAAAGGCCTGGGCGCGCTCCACGCGAGCAGCGCCTTCCGCTTTGAGCTGGGCAAGATTGCCGGCCGCGATTCGATTGAATTCCGTGGTGGCACTCTGGAACCTGGCGTTTTGTTCGTTGACCATCCGATGGAACCACACGTTGTCGGTCTTGGCTGAGCTCATGACCTGGCCGAAGAGAGGGCCGTCGAGGAACTCATCGAGACGTCCCGCCGGTGCGCGCGCGAGGCTGATGCCGTACGTGCTGCATGTTGTCGTGGTGGAAGCCGGCGAGGCAAACATGGCCATGGCATGCAGCTCCGAGCAACTGACGACGCTGCTGAGTTCCTCATCGAGGATACGGCCGCCGCGCGTGTACTGAATTCGCACCGCCGCCCCAGTGATGGAGGGTTTCTGGTTCGCCGCCTGCGCGCCGGACTGCATCGACCGAACCGTCTGCTCAATGAGGGGTCCGCCCGGAGAGACATTGATGATGGTGGCGCCGGGGTGGAGGTTCGGAACCACGATGCTTGCGAGGAAGTCGGCGGCGGTTTGAATATTCACGCCGGGGCAGCCGTTGTGCGCCATGATGTTCTGCATCTGCGGGCTGGTCGAGTACTGCCAGGTGGCTCCCGGGAGCGCCTCCACCGCATTCAGCCCATCCGGACTCGCGACGGAGAATTCGATTGAAAGGAACGGGCTGCCATGGCAGCCGGGAACTCGCAGCACGGTACCGGCAAACTTCCAACCATTCGGCACAGCCACCGACCCCGCAGGGATCTTGAAATAGTCGTCCATGATCGTGACGGTATGGATGCCCGACTCTGGCGCGGCGACGGCATCCATGGGGTGCCGGAGCGTGCCGACGATCATCAAGACCAGGGATAACCCCGCGGCACGGCGTAGATGCATAGGCCGACGCATGTTAGCAATCGGACACCAACAATGCACCCTCGCGGGGTCTGGAGGACTTAAGTCAGGATCCGCTCAAGCGCGACGCAGTGCGTGGTAAATCACCAGGAAAATGACCGCTCCGATGACCGCCACCAACATGCTGTACAGATTGACCCCGGTGACGCCGACCATGCCGAATCGATTGAATAGCCAGCCGCCCAAAAACGCGCCGACGATGCCCAACAGGATATCGACGATGAGACCGTCGCCGCTTTTGTTGACGATTTTGCTGGCGATGAAGCCCGAGATGAGACCCAAAACGATCCAGGCGATGAAAGACATATGATCCCCTTTAACTTATGACGCGAGGTTGAGAGCAACAGGTTGCGTGAAGGACTATAAGCCGCGTTCAAACCCGCGGGCGTAGGACGAATGGACGAGCTATTGTGGGACAAACTCGCGTAGTGTGTTCGCATCCACGGGACTGCTCGCTATTTTTGTTCCGCGTAGATCTTGACCAGCCGATACAGAAACTCGCGGCCCTCGAGCAAGGACGTTACACCGACGTATTCATTGAGGCCGTGGATGTGACCGAGGTCCGGCCCGATGAATACCGGCTCCACGCCGTACGTCGGAATTCCGACCGCGTTCGTGAACTCGCCATCTGTCGCACCCGCCTGCAGGATGGGCAGCACCGGCACGCCCGGCCAGAACTGAGCCGTCAATTTTTCGATCGGCCCCAGGACCGCCGGCGTCAGAGGCGGCGACGGCGAGCTCGGGCCCCGCGTCTCCAGGGTCGTCACCTTGACTTCCGGGTCCGCCACCAGCTCCTCGAGCTTTGCGCGAACCGTCTCTGCGGAAACGCCCGGGAAAATGCGGCAATTGATGATCGCCCGCGCACGCTGTGGCAGCGCGTTGGTGGCATGCCCGGCGTCGAGCATGGTCGCCACGCAGGTGGTGCGAAGCGTCGCGTTCCAGCTCGGGTCCTTGCTCACCACCAGTGCGATCGAGTGTGCATCCGCGGGGTCACGCAAGAATGCGTTCATCGCATCCGCAACGGCGCTCTCGCCCTTGGCTGCCTGGATCTTCGCCATGCCGGCAAAGTAGGCGCGATTCGCATCATTGAACTGGACCGGAAAGTCGTACGCGCCGATCCGGGTAAGCCCCGCCGCAAGATGATAGATCGCATTGTCTTTCACGGGCCGCGAGCTGTGTCCCCCCGGATTCGTCACTTCCAGCCGGTAGTTCTGCGGAAATTTCTCGCCGGCCTCCACGTCGAGGGAGACACGGTGCCCGTTCGCGTCGAGTTCTCCCCAGCCGCCCTCGTTCAGGGCGAAGGCGGCGTCGATGAGCTCGCGGTTATTTTGGGCGAGCCATTGGGCGCCGTTGAACGCGCCGGCCGTTTCCTCGCCGCACGTGAGCGCTACCTTGAGGGTACGCCTCGGCCGGTAGTTCTCGGTCTTGTAGCGGATCAACAGGTCGACCCAGATCGATGCTTCGGCCTTGTCGTCCATCGCCCCGCGCGCGTAGAAGGAGCCGTTTTCCTCCACCAGCGTGAAGGGATCCCGTGTCCAGTCCTCGCGTTTGGCCTCCACGACGTCGATGTGCGCGAGCAGAAGGATCGCCTTGAGCTTTGGATCCCGCCCTGGGTATACCGCAACCAAACCGCCTTCTTTGGGGTGGTCGGGCGCGGCAAACGGGTGCAGGTCGCTGTCCGGTAAACCCGCCGCCTTCAGGCGCGCGGCCATGCGCTCCGCGGCCACAGTACAGCTGCCGACCGACAGACTGGTGTTGGTCTCGACGAGTTCCTTATACAGCTCGCGGTAACGCTGTTCGCCGGCCGCACCGTCCTGGGGTGAGGCGACCGCACAGCAAAGGGGCAACATGGCGGCCGCGGCGGCAAGGGGGTATTTCACAGCGGGCTCCCTGGGACAGAAGCCTAGCTTCCGTCACCATCAACGATGCGATGACATTCGCATTCATGTCCATTAGAGTGATCCGGCACCAGAAAATCAACCCATCAGCCGAATGGGGGGTAAGACGATGGCTTCAGTCACGCTTCCGTTCGAGGTACCCGGCGTCGAGAAGGCCCATCGCCGCGTCATTTTCGCCTCGAGCTTGGGCACGCTGTTCGAGTGGTACGATTTTTTCCTGTACGGATCGCTGGCCGCGATCATCTCCAAGCAATTCTTCGCCGGCGTCAACGAAACCACGGGATTCGTCTTTGCCTTGCTCACGTTCGCGGCGGGATTTGCCGTGCGGCCGTTCGGCGCGCTGCTGTTCGGCCGTCTGGGCGACCTGGTCGGCCGCAAACGCACGTTTCTGATTACCATCACATTGATGGGTTCGGCAACCGCGATCGTCGGAATGCTGCCCACCTACGCGACCGCCGGAGTGGCCGCTCCGATCTCCCTGGTCTGCATGCGCATGCTGCAGGGTCTGGCACTCGGCGGCGAATACGGTGGGGCATGCGTCTATGTCGCGGAGCACGCACCCTCGTACAAGCGGGGTCTGTACACAAGCTGGATTCAGGCCACGGCGACTCTCGGATTGTTCCTGAGCCTCATGGTCATCATGGCCTGCCGCGCGGCGCTCGGTGCGCAGTTCGACACCTGGGGATGGCGGATGCCCTTTCTGATCTCCATCGTACTGCTGATCATCTCGGTCTACATAAGATTGCAGCTGGCCGAATCCCCGGTATTTCAGGAAATGGTGAGGCAGGGCACCCGCTCCAAGGCGCCCGTCGCGGAGTCCTTTGCACGCTGGGAGAATTTGAAGCTCGTCATCCTCGCGATGGCTGGGGCAACGGCGGGAATGACGGTGGTGTTTTACGGGTCGCAGTTCTATGCGTTGTTCTTTCTGCAGCAGGTGCTCAAGGTCGATCCCCAGACGGCGAACTTGTTGATTGCCGCTGCGTTGTTGCTGGGCGCGCCGTTCTTCGTCGTGTTTGGACGTCTTTCCGATCGCGTCGGCCGCAAGAAGATCGTGCTGCTCGGCGGCATTCTCGCGGCGTGCACGTATTTTCCGATTTTCAAGGGGATCACGCACTTCGCCAATCCGGCCATCGAGGAGGCCGCGCGAATCGCACCGGTCACGGTCGTGGCGGATCCCCACGGCTGCAGTGTGCAATTTGATCTGGTCGGCAAGAAGAAATTCCTGAACTCCTGTGACATCGCGAAAGCGGCACTCGCCAAAGCCGGCGTGCCGTATTCGATCGAACCCGCAGCGCCGGGCGGCACCACCGTGGTGCGGGTTGGCGGGACGGCGGCATCGAGCGCGCTCGTACCGTCATTCGATGGCAATCGATTGACGGCGGTGGAATTCAAGGCATCTGCCGCCGCCTTCGCGAAGAGCCTGGACGGCGCGCTGCACAACGCCGGCTATCCGTCCAAGGCAGATCCGGCACGCATCAATTACCCGATGGTGGTGCTGCTCCTCTGGCTCTTGGTGCTGTACGTCACCTTGGGCTACGCGCCGCTCGCCGCCTGGCTGGTCGAGTTGTTCCCGCCGCGCATCCGCTATACCTCGATGTCCGTGCCGTACCACGTGGGCGTGGGGTGGATCGGCGGATTCCTGCCGACCGTGGCATTCGCCATCGTGGCGATCACCGGCGATATCTATTCCGGGCTCTGGTACCCGGTCGGCATCGCCGCGCTATCGGCGCTCGTCGGTGCGCTCTTTCTGCCGGAAACCCTGGAGCGCCGCTCACGCGCCGCGAGCACCTGAGGTTCGCGACGTTCGTGCATCGCCTGACACGGAAAGTTGCATTACTCATCGGTTTGACGGCGACCTTGAGCCTCATCCCGTTTGCCCGGATCGCCCATGCGGCGGCGAAAAAGTGCGTGCTCACCAAAGTGCTCGAGCTGCCCATCACCATGAACAGTTTGCGACCGACCATCCCGGTCAAGATCAACGACAGGGATGCAAGGTTCGTTCTCGACAGCGGCGCATTCTACAGCATGATGAGTTCCGCGACCGCGGCGGAGTATGCCCTCAAGCTGTCTCCGACGCCGTTCGGATTCAGGGTCATCGGAATCGGCGGAGCCGCCGAGACGCAAATCGCCACGGTGAATGAATTCACCATCGCCGGAGTCAAGCTCAAAGGCGTCGAATTCTTGGTGGGGGGCAGCCAGGTCGCCGCCTACGATGGCCTGCTCGGCCAGAATTTTCTGCAAAAATTCGACGTGGAATACGATTTCGCGAACGGCGCCATCCGCTTGTTTCACACGGAGGACTGCGACAACGCCATGTTGGCCTACTGGCTGACACCCGGACAGGCCTATTCCGCGATGCATGTCGATCCCATCAACTCCGCGAACCCGCACACCGTCGGTGTCGCCTATCTGAACGGAAAGAGCATTCGCGTGGTGTTCGACACCGGTGCCTTCACGTCGGTGCTGTCCGAGAGCGCAGCGGCGCGGGCGGGCGTCAAGACGGACTCCCCCGGCGTCGTCGAAGCGGGATACTCACGAGGTCTGGGGCGAGAGCAGGTGAAGACCTATATCGCCCGATTCGACAGCTTCAAGATCGGCGACTCCGAAGAGATCAAAAATGCGCCGATTCGCTTCGCGGACATCGATATCCCATTCGCCGATATGCTGCTCGGCTCGGACTTCTTCATCTCGCACCACGTTTTCGTCGCCAACCACGAGCACCGGCTGTTCCTGTCCTACAATGGCGGTCCCGTGTTCAACCTGGCGAAGAACGGCGGCCGGGCGAACGCCGATGCCGGCACTGAGCCCGCGCCCGGTCCCGACGCGCAAGTGCCAACCGCGACCGCGACGCCCCCGTCTGCCGACGACGCTGCGATGATCGCGCGGCGCGGGGCCGCGTCGGCTGCGCGGCGCGACTTTGCAGCCGCGATTTCGGATCTCACCAAGGCCATCGAACTCAAACCTGACGAACCCGAATATTATTTCGAGCGGGCCAATGCCTACTGGGGTAATCGCCAAGCGGATCTCGCTCTCGCGGATTTCGACCGCGCGATCGAGCTCAAGAGCGATTTCTTGCCGGCCTATCTGCCGCGGGCCGACATTCACCTGCAAAAAAAAGACAGACCGGCAGCCATGGCTGATCTCGCGACGGTGGACCGGCTCGCGGCGCCGCAGGCGGACGTGCGCTTCGCGCTTGCCGAGGCCTACGGTCGTTTGGAGGAGTACTCGCTGACCATTCCGCAATATGATCTTTGGATAAAGAACCATCCGGATGATTCGCGGATCGTGAGCGCATTGGGCGGCCGATGCCTCGCGTGCGCGCTGCAAGACCACGATGTCGCCGGCGGTCAGAAAGACTGTGATCGGGCCATACGACTCGCCGACAAGCACAATCCCGCCAACGCGTATCTTTATGGTAATCGCGGACTCATGCTGCTGCGACAGGGCGACTATCGCAAAGCCCTCGAGGATTTCGATGCCAATCTCAAGATCCAGCCCAAGAACGCGCGGGCGCTGTATGGCCGTGGAGTCGCCGAGGCCCGCCTGAATAAACGGGCCGAGAGCGACCGCGACATCGCCGCGGCGGCAGCGTTGGCGCCGCAAATTGCAGAGCGGTTCGCGCATTTCGGCCTGGGTCCGTAGGCGGCCGAGGCTCCAAAAGTCGAGGGGGTTCAATTCCCTCGTTGCAGTTCAGCCGCATGCGCAGTATTGCCCTCGCGGCTGAACTCGAAGTGCAACAGCCACACTCGCGGCGCCGCATCCGCAGCCTCCGCGAACTTCCATTTCTTGGCGGCAGCGATGGCGGAACGCGTGAAATACTTGCTCGATGCACCATCGTCCAAGGTCGCTGCGACGACGTTGCCCGAGCGATCGACGATCGCACGAACCGTGATGATGATGACGCCGCGGATCGACCCGCGCGCGCGGCGCGATACTTCGGGAATTTCTTGGTGAAGCACGGTCGGCGGCGAACCGGTAATGCTGGCGTTCGGGTTCTCCGCGGTAGGCGGTGGTGCTGCGGTCGGCGGCGATTCAACGGTCATTGAAGCGGGTTGCGAGATCGGCGAGACAATGGCGCCGGTGTGAGACAGGTGCACCCCCGCCCAAACCGCGCCGAGCGCGATGACGCACACCGTGAGCGCAATGACGACAGGCCGTAACTTGCGCGGCTCGTTCATCATTGGCGGCGCAGCCGCCGGCGGCGTTACCGCGGATGCGGCCATCGTAGCGGATGGGGTCACCGCGACCACCGATTCAGGCGCCGTCGCTGAGGGGGCCACCGTCTCCTCCGATGGGGGTTCCTCGACCCTCGCCGGTGGCGCCTCTTTGAATTGCGCCGCCAGTTCCGCGACCACCGGCCGTTGCTCAGGGTTTCGGTCCAGGCACCGTTGTACCGTATCGACGAATTCCGGCGCAAAATTGGCGGGCAGGGGCACGCTGTCGGTTCGATCCCGCGACCAGGCCGGCGGAGTCTGCGTGAGCGCCTCGACCAGCGTGATGCCGAGTGCCCACATGTCGCCGGCGGTGGAAATCCGGCCTTTCCTGAATTCCGGAGGGTCGTACAACGAAGGCTTGGCAATGCTCGCGCCGCGTTCACCGGCCGGCCGGATCGTGTCGCTCGCCAGCTTCAATTGATCATCGACGGCCAGAAAATTCGGCGGCTTGAGTCCGCCGTGCACCAGATTCTTGCTGTGAAGATACGCCAGCGCATCGAGGGTGGCAGGCAGCAGGTCCCGGACCTCGTCGGGAGTCAGGGGCCGGCCGCGCAGAATTTGCGCGAGATTCTGCTCCGCATGATCCATCACGACGAATAGAAAGTTGTGGCCGCCCAGTTGACAGCGGCCCGTGTCGAGAAGGCGCATCAAGTGAGGATGCGACAGCGCGGCCACCGTCTTCCAGTGCGCGAGTTGCGCCTCCGCCAGTGCCGGGATGGCGGGCATGATCTTGATCGCGGCTTGGGCGACGTTTTGCGCCCTGCATTCGGTGAGAAATACCACGCTGTGGTTCGATCGCGCCAGAAAGCGGCGCAGCGGATACACGCCGTTGACGATCCGCCGTTCCCACTCCTTCGTCCAGTCTTCGGCCACCATCATCCGACGATATCACCGCAATAGGTAAAGCTGGAGTGCGCACCCGCACAGACCCCGGAAGGGCTGCCGGCCGTCGTCTTTAACATATTCAAGCGGCAGACGGCGGCATTCCCGGGTCAATCAAGCCGATCACGCTCGTCCAACGGTCGGCGCGAGCAGCTCGGCGAGGGCGCAGGCGACCGTCGCGGTGGCGCCGCGCAGATCGTTGAGCCGCAGGCATTCATCGGCGCCGTGGCCGTTCGCCTCTTTGAGCGTGCGGGGCCCCGCGCCATACAGCACCGTGGGGATGCCGGCGGCGGTGTAGTGGCGCGCGTCTGTGTACAGCGGCACGCCGTGCTCGATGATCTCGGTGCCGAAGAATTGCGCGCCGTACTTCTGCAGGGCGAGCGTCAGGCGCTCCGCGCCCGGCAACTTGACCAGCGGCAATGCCAGCATGATCCGCCGGATGTCGACGCGGATGCCGGCGGAATCGGCCGCCGCGGCTGCGATCAGCGCGCGAAGGTCGCGCTCCACGGCCTCCGGGGATTCCTCCGGAATGATGCGCCGGTCGATGCGCAGACTGACCCGGTCCGGCACCACATTGGTATTGATGCCGCCGCTGATCAGACCCACGTTGAGCGTCGGGTGCGTGATCCCGGAAACGTGGGAGCGATGCGATTTCAGCGCGTCGCGCGAGGCGTACAGGGCATTCAGAATGCGGGTGGCGGCGGCCAATGCGTCAATGCCCGACTCCGGCATGGCCGCGTGGCCCTGGCGGCCGCGCACCGTGACCTCGAGATGCAGACAGCCGTTGTGGGCGGTGGTCACGGCATAGGAAAAGCCCGCGCTCAAGGCGTAGTCCGGGTGAGTCAGGCCCTGCTCGATGAGCCAGCGGGGACCCACGTCGCCGCCGGTTTCTTCATCGTAGGTGAAATGCAGTTCGACGCTGCCCGCAAGCCCGCCGCCCTGCGCCTGCCGGCGCTCGTGCAGGGCGGTCAACGCCAACAGCGCGTAGGTGTACGTGGCGAAATCCGACTTGCTGACCGCGACGCCGCGGCCATACATCACCGGGCCGTGCACGGCATCCTCGACGACCGACGCACCATAAGGGTCGTGGGTCCAGCCGAGACCGGGCGGCACCACGTCGCCGTGGGCGTTGAGCGCGATGCAAGGACCGCCGTCCGCGAAGCGCCGGCGCGCGATGAGATTGGTCGCCGAGATCATGCCGACGGCCTCGACCGTGGCCGGCGGCAGTGCGAATTTCTCGACGCTGAACCCCAGTTTGCCGAGCCACGCGGCGGCGGTCTCGGCGTGCGCCGCGCAATCGCCCGGCGGGTTGTCGGTCGGCA
>Ga0181537_10003963_pt1 | contig 12428 bp, 8 predicted proteins | sample PEATcosm2014_Bin_39_FD_119765 | JGI IMG/M metagenome (GOLD analysis project Ga0181537, IMG submission 119765) | Peatland microbial communities from MTU Mesocosm Facility, Houghton, MI, USA - PEATcosm2014_Bin23_10_metaG | ecosystem: Environmental > Terrestrial > Soil > Wetlands > Peat | place...
GAGGGCGGCAAGACCGTCGGGGCCGGGGTAGTAGCCAAGGTGATCGCGTAAGTTCTTCTCTTAAGGTTCAAGGTCGGGGTCGCGCAGCGACCCCGTAGCAGTTGCGCGCAAGCGCATGAAAAGTGCGCAAGCGCATGGATAGGGCAGTAGCTCAATTGGCAGAGCGGCGGTCTCCAAAACCGCAGGTTGGGGGTTCGATTCCCTCCTGCCCTGCCACTGAGTGGCCTGCCACCGAAGTGGCCGTGGATAGAGGCGAGTCGATATGGAGAACGCAAGGCAGCAGAGCGGCGGTCTCCAAAGCCGCAGGTTGGGGTCGATTCCCTCCTGCCCTGCCACTGATGTGGCCTGTAGGTAGCAGCTAGTAATTATGGCAGAAGTCCAAACAGCCCCGAGCGCGTCGGCGAAAGACGCCGCGCTGATGACGTTGTCGATCGTGGCGCTCATCGCCGGCATCGTCGCGTTCTATTGGTATGACGAATTGGCGCTGCCGTTTCGAGTGGCGATGGTGCTGGCGGGCCTTGCGGCGGGCGCCGGCCTCGTGTGGTTCACCTGGTACGGGCGGGAATTCTGGCAGTTCGCGCTGGCGGCGCGCATCGAGCTGCGCAAGGTGGTGTGGCCGGAGCGTGAAGAGACCATCAAGACCACCTATGTGGTGTTCATTTTCGCCATTGTGATGGGCCTATTTTTTTGGGGACTCGACTGGGTTCTCACCTGGCTGACTCGGTTGCTGAGCGGTCAAACGGGCTGAAGAACTCGGAGCTGTCTATGTCCTTGCGATGGTATGTCGTTCACGCGTATTCGAACTTCGAGCACAAGGTCTCCGAGTCGCTCAAAGAGCGGGTCAAGCGTGCCGGTTTAGAGGCGAAGTTCGGCGAAATCCTCGTGCCCACCGAGGAAGTGGTGGAAATGCGCGACGGACAGAAGCGCAAGTCCGACCGCAAGTTCTTCCCGGGCTACGTGCTGGTGCAGATGGAAATGGACGAGGACACCTGGCACCTGGTCAAAGAGGTGCCGAAGGTGCTGGGCTTCATCGGCGGCACCAGCGACAAGCCGGCGGCCATCACCGACAAGGAAGCGATGTCGATTTTGCGCCGTGTCGAGGAAGGCGTGGACAAGCCGAAGCCGAAGGTCCTGTTCGAGCCCGGCGAGGTGGTGCGAGTGACCGACGGGCCCTTCAACGATTTCAATGGGGTGGTCGAGTCCGTGAATTACGAAAAGAACCGGCTGCAGGTGGCGGTGCAGATCCTGGGGCGCTCGACGCCCGTGGAATTGGATTTCTCGCAGGTCGAAAAAGGTTGAATGTAGGGCGGGGCCGCATCGGCCCCGTAGATTCTGGCGCGAAGCGCCTAACAAGGGGAGCCGAAAGGCGCTGGTACCCGCGGAGTTTGAGATATGGCGAAAAAAGTCACCGGGTACATAAAGCTGCAGATCCCTGCGGGACAGGCGAATCCCAGTCCGCCCGTCGGCCCCGCGTTGGGCCAGCAGGGTGTGAACATCATGGAGTTCTGCAAGGCGTTCAATGCGCAGACCCAGGCCTTGGAAAAAGGATTACCGACCCCAGTGGTGATCACGGTATACAGCGACCGCAGCTTCACCTTCATCATGAAGACGCCGCCGGCGTCGGTGCTCATTGCCAAGGCTCTCGGCATCCCAAAGGGCAGCGCCACGCCGAATACCGCCAAGGTAGGCCGGATATCGCGCAAGCAGCTCGAGGATATCGCCAAGGTGAAAATGCCCGATTTGACGGCCGGCGATCTGGAAGCGGCCGTGCGCACCATCGCGGGCAGTGCCCGCAGTATGGGCGTTGACGTGGAAGGAGTGTGACATGCCAGCCGTAGCCAAGCGAACCGTTGTTAAACGAGCAGGGGCCTGGAAAGACAAGCTGCCGCCGGGCAAGTCCTTCCCCATCGATGACGCACTCAGGCTCGTCAAGGAATTCGCGACCGCGAAATTCAACGAATCCGTGGACGTGTCGGTAAATCTGGGCGTGGATGCCACCAAATCAGACCAGCAAGTCCGCGGTTCCACGGTGATGCCGCACGGCACGGGTAAGAGCGTCCGTGTCGCGGTGTTCACCCAGGGCAAGAACGCCGATGCCGCCAAGGCGGCCGGCGCCGACATCGTCGGTTTCGAGGACCTGGCCGAGAAGGTCAAGGCCGGACAAATCGATTTCGACGTGGTGATTGCAAGCCCCGATGCCATGCGCATCGTCGGACAGTTGGGCCAGATTCTCGGGCCCCGCGGCCTGATGCCGAATCCTAAAGTGGGCACGGTGACGCCGAACGTGGCGGAAGCCGTGAAGAACGCCAAGTCCGGTCAGGTGCGCTACCGCACCGACAAGGCCGGCATCATTCACGCTCAAATTGGACGCGCCAATTTCGAGCCGGCGGCGCTGAAGGAGAATCTCCTGGCGCTGGTGGCTGATCTGCAGAAGATCAAGCCGGCTACGTCGAAGGGCGTTTATCTGAAGAAATTGACCGTCTCCTCGACCATGGGTCCCGGAGTCGCGGTCGATCAAGCCAGCCTTGGCTTGGGCTGATGTTTTTATCGGACGGGGTCGCTGCGGGGGCCGTCGGGCCAACGCACTCACCGTCGAAGACCGTAGGCGAGGCCCGTCGTTCCCGTGCAGGAACGAGGGGTCTCTTAAAGACCGCCTGCGCAGATGGTGGGACCAGAATCAGGAATTCCTGGTGAAGGTCGCACCGACGAGCACGAGGTGCTCAAGGGTGGGTATGGGCGGCGGCGTCCGTACCTGGTGTGTGACGCTTCTTTCCGGGGGACCTAAATGGCACTCAAGCTAGAAGAGAAGAAAGTCGTGGTGGCAGAAGTCAACGCGGTCGCGGCGAAAGCCCTGTCCGTGGTGGGCGCGGAGAACCGTGGCTTGACCGTGACGCAGATGACCGACCTGCGCGCCAAGGCGCGCAAGGAAGGGGTGTACCTGCGGATCGTCAAGAATACGCTCGCCCGCAAGGCCGTTGCCGGCACCGCTTTCGAGTGCATTTCTCCGGCGCTGAAAGGGCCCATCGTCCTCGCGTTCTCCAATGATGATCCGGGCGCTGCCGCCCGCATCGTCAAGGCGTTCGCGAAGGACAACGACAAGCTGGTGACGACGCTCGTGTCCTTGGGTGGGCAATTGCTCAAACCCGATGCACTCGAGCGCGTGGCTTCATTGCCCACGCGCGCGCAGGCGCTGTCGCAATTGTTGGGTGTGCTCAAGGCGCCGATTTCGAAGTTCGTTGGTACGTTGGCTGCTCCCAACTCAAAGTTGGTACGGACGCTGGCCGCTGTTCTTGAAGCAAAGAAAAGCGGTGGGCCCCAAGCGGCGGCGAATTAATACTGATTCGGGTTCAACAGACCCTCATTTATTTGGAGACGATAATGGCTGTTACTAAAGACGAGATCCTCGACGCGATTTCCAAGATGTCCGTCATGGAAGTGGTCGAGCTGATTTCCGACATGGAGAAGAAGTTCAACGTCACGGCGGCCGCTCCTGTGGCGGCTGCTGCGGCTGGCGCGGGCGCCGCCGCGGCTCCGGCTGCGGAAGCGCAGACCGAGTTCACCGTGACGTTGACCGAGTTCGGCGCCAACAAGGTTGGCGTCATCAAGGTCATTCGCGAGATCACGGGTTTGGGCCTGAAGGAAGCGAAGGACCTGGTCGAAGGCGCTCCTTCGACCGTCAAGGAAGGCATTCCGAAGGCGGATGCCGAGGCGATCAAGACGAAGCTGGAGGCCGCAGGAGCCAAGGCTGCCATCAAGTAGTGATTATTGACGATACGCGCAGATCGAGGGTTGCCGTGAGTTTCGCGGCAGCCTTCGGCTGCGCCTGTGATTTTGCTGTTGAATTTGGGTTTCTTGCTCGCGCGAAGCGCCTGACAATACCCCGTTTAATTCGGCGCGTTGGCGCCTGGAGATAAAATGGCCTACTCGTTCACCGAAAAGAAGCGCATTCGCAAGAACTTCGGAAAGCGCCCGAGCATTCTCGGCACGCCGTACCTGCTCGCGATCCAATTGGACTCGTACCGGCGGTTCCTGCAGGCGGATGTCGCGGAATCCAAGCGCGACGAAATCGGCTTGCATGCGGCCTTCGACAGCGTGTTCCCCATCTCCAGCTATTCCGGCAACGCGACGCTCGAGTATGTGAGCTATCGATTGGGCGAACCGGTATTCGACGTCAAGGAATGCCAGCTGCGCGGACTGACCTACGCGGCTCCGCTGCGGGTCAAGGTGCGCCTCGTGGTGCTCGACAAGGAGGCCAGCGGCGCGAAGAAGCCCGTCAAGGACGTGCGCGAGCAGGAGGTGTACCTGGGCGAGCTGCCGCTCATGACCGACAACGGCACCTTCATCATCAACGGCACCGAGCGCGTCATCGTCTCGCAGCTGCACCGCAGCCCGGGCGTATTCTTCGATCACGACCGCGGCAAGACTCATTCCTCGGGCAAACTGCTGTTTTCCGCCCGCATCATCCCGTATCGCGGCTCGTGGCTGGACTTCGAGTTCGACCCGAAGGATTGCGTGTTCGCGCGCATCGACCGCCGCCGCAAGCTGCCGGTGACCATCATTCTGCGCGCCCTCGGCTACACCGAAGAGCAGGTGCTGGATATCTTTTTCGAGAAGAACGTTTTCCATCTGTCGAAGAAGGAGATCGAGTTCGAGATCATCCCGCAGCGCCTGCGCGGCGAGACCGCCGCCTTCGAGATTCGGGTCGGCAAGAAGGTCATCGTCGAGGAAGGCCGCCGCATTACCGCGCGTCACGTGAAGGAGCTCGAGGAAGCGGGCGTCAAGCGCTTGCCCGTGCCCACGGAATACGTGCAGGGCAAGGTCCTGGCGCACGACATCGTCAACACCGAAACCGGCGAGATTCTGGCCAAGGCCAATGAAATCCTGACCGTGCCCACCGTGGGCAAGCTGATCGAAAACGGCATTACGGAAATCCGCACTCTGTACGTCAACGATCTGGACCGCGGGCCATACATTTCGGACACCTTGCGCATCGATCCGACCAAGACGCGGCTCGAGGCGCTGGTGGAGATCTACCGCATGATGCGTCCCGGCGAGCCGCCGACCAAGGACGCCGCCGAGAATCTGTTTCAGAATCTGTTCTTCAACGGCGAGCGCTACGATTTGTCGCCGGTCGGCCGCATGAAGTTCAACCGCCGCGTGGGACGCGAGGAAATCACCGGATCGGGGGTCCTGAGCAAAGAGGACATCATCGAGGTCATGAAGACCCTGATCGACATCCGCAACGGCAACGGCCACGTGGACGACATCGACCATTTGGGCAACCGCCGCGTGCGCAGCGTCGGCGAGATGGCCGAGAATGCCTTCCGCATCGGACTGGTGCGCGTGGAGCGCGCCGTGAAGGAGCGCCTGACCATCGCCGAGAGCGAGCCCATCATGCCCCAGGAGATGATCAACGCGAAGCCGGTCGCGGCCGCGGTGAAGGAGTTCTTCGGCTCCTCGCAGCTCTCCCAGTTCATGGACCAGAACAATCCGCTGTCGGAAGTCACGCACAAGCGCCGCGTTTCCGCCTTGGGCCCAGGCGGCCTGACGCGCGAGCGCGCCGGTTTCGAAGTCCGCGACGTGCATCCGACGCACTATGGCCGGGTATGCCCCATCGAGACTCCGGAAGGCCCGAACATCGGTTTGATCAATTCGCTGGCCGTGTACGCCCGCACCAACGACTACGGATTCCTCGAGACTCCGTATCGGCGCGTATCGGCGGGCAAGGTCACCGATCAGATCGACTACCTGTCGGCCATCGAAGAGGGGCAGTACGTGATCGCCCAGGCGAACGCCACCCTCAACGAGAAGGGCGAGTTCACCGATGACCTCATTTCCTGCCGTACGCAGAACGAGTTCACCTTGTCGGCGCCGGACAAGATCGATTTCATGGACGTGAGTCCCAAGCAAATCGTGTCGGTCGCGGCATCCCTGATCCCGTTCCTGGAGCACGACGATGCGAACCGCGCGCTCATGGGATCGAACATGCAGCGCCAGGCCGTTCCGACGTTGAGGTCGGAAACTCCGCTGGTGGGCACCGGCATGGAACGCGCGGTGGCCATCGACTCCGGCGTCACCGTGGTGGCACGGCGCGGCGGCAGCGTCGATTCGGTCGACGCCTCGCGCATCGTGGTGCGCGTGAACGACGATGAAACGACCGCCGGCGAGCCGGGCGTCGACATCTATTCGCTCACCAAGTACACGCGGTCCAACCAGAACACCTGCATCAATCAGCGTCCGCTGGTGAAGGCCGGGGACGCGATCAAGCGCGGCGACGTGCTGGCCGACGGTCCCTCGACGGACCTGGGCGAACTCGCCCTGGGCCAGAATCTGCTGGTGGCCTTCATGCCGTGGAACGGCTACAACTTCGAGGACTCCATTCTGATCTCCGAGCGTGTCGTCGAGGAAGACCGCTTTACGACGATTCACATCGAAGAGCTGACCTGCGTCGCGCGCGACACCAAGCTCGGTCCTGAAGAGATCACGGCCGACATACCCAATGTGGGCGACTCGGCGCTCGCCAAGCTCGACGAAGCGGGCATCGCCTTCATCGGCGCCGAAGTGCGCGCCGGCGACATTCTGGTGGGCAAGGTCACGCCGAAGGGCGAGACGCAATTGACGCCGGAAGAGAAGCTGCTGCGGGCGATTTTCGGAGAGAAGGCGTCGGACGTGAAGGACACCTCGTTGCGCGTGCCCCCGGGCATGGACGGCACGGTGATCGACGTTCGGGTGTTCACCCGCGACGGCGTCGAGAAGGACTCGCGCGCCCTGGCGATCGAGAAATCGGAGCTCGAGCGGGTCCGCAAGGATCTGGCCGATCAACAGCGCATCCTGGAAGACGATTTGTTCCAGCGCGTGCGCGGCATGATCGAGGGCAAGGCGGCCGAAGCGGGCCCGAAGAAGATCAAGGCCGGCACGCAGATCGACGACGCGTATCTCGCCGATCTGCCCCGCGAGCAGTGGTTCGAGATCCGCTTCAAGGACGAGGATACCAATGCGCAGCTTGAAACCGTTTCGGAGCGTCTGAAAGGCCAACGCAAGGCCTTCGAGAAGCGCTTCGAGGAGAAGAAGGCCAAGATCACCGCCGGCGACGACCTCGCCCCCGGCGTGCTCAAGATGGTCAAGGTGTACCTGGCGGTGAAGCGCCGCGTGCAGCCCGGCGACAAGATGGCGGGACGCCACGGCAACAAGGGCGTGATTTCCTCCATCGTTCCCGTCGAGGACATGCCGTACATGGCCGACGGCACGCCGGTGGATATCGTGTTGAACCCGCTGGGCGTACCCTCGCGCATGAACATCGGGCAGATCCTGGAAACCCACCTGGGGTGGGCCGCCAAGGGCCTGGGCGCGAAGATCGGCAAGATGCTGGAAGCGCAGCATGCCGTCGTGGAGCTGCGCAAGTTCTTAGGGTCGGTCTACAACGAGACGGGCGGCCAGAAGGAAGACATCAAGTCCATGAGCGACGCCGAGGTCATCGAGCTGGCCAGCAACCTGAAGAAGGGCGTGCCCATGGCGACGCCGGTGTTCGACGGCGCCAGCGAAGAGGAGATAAAGAGTCTTCTGACGCTTGCCGATCTTCCGACCTCGGGCCAGACCACGCTGCACGACGGCCGCACGGGCGAGCAATTCGAACGTCCGGTCACCGTGGGCTACATGTACATGCTGAAGCTGAACCACCTGGTCGACGACAAGATGCATGCGCGGTCCACCGGGCCGTACAGCCTGGTCACCCAGCAGCCGCTGGGAGGCAAGGCGCAGTTCGGCGGCCAGCGTTTCGGCGAAATGGAAGTGTGGGCGCTCGAGGCCTACGGCGCCGCGTACACCCTGCAGGAAATGCTCACCGTCAAGTCGGACGACGTCAACGGGCGCACGCAGATGTACAAGGCGATCGTCGATGGCAACCACGAAATGAAAGCCGGCATGCCGGAGTCGTTCAATGTTCTGGTGAAGGAGATTCGTTCCTTGGCCATCAACATCGAACTAGAGAGCGAGGCCTAATCTGATGAAAGATTTACTCAAATTGTTCAAGCAGCAGGTGCCGGTCGAGAATTTCGATTCGATCAAGATCGGGCTTGCCTCTCCGGACATGATCCGGTCCTGGTCGTACGGCGAAGTGAAGAAGCCGGAGACCATCAACTACCGGACCTTCAAGCCGGAACGCGACGGATTGTTCTGCGCCAAGATCTTCGGGCCCGTGAAGGACTACGAGTGCCTGTGCGGCAAGTACAAGCGCCTGAAGCATCGCGGCGTGGTGTGCGAGAAGTGCGGCGTGGAGGTGACCCAGTCCAAGGTGCGCCGCGAGCGCATGGGGCACATCGAACTCGCGAGCCCGACCGCGCACATCTGGTTCTTGAAGTCCCTGCCGTCGCGCATCGGCCTCATGCTCGACATGACCTTGCGCGAGATCGAGCGCGTACTGTATTTCGAGGCCTTCGTGGTCGTCGATCCGGGCATGACCTCGCTGCAGCGCGGCCAGCTGCTCACCGACGAGATGTATCTCGAGTCGATCGAGGAGCATGGCGATGAATTCGACGCGCGCATGGGCGCCGAAGCGGTCCATGAGCTGTTGAAGTCGATGGATCTGCCTTCCGAGGTCGTCAAGGTCCGCGAGGACATGGCGAACACGAACTCCGAGACGAAGATCAAGCGGCTGTCGAAGCGCCTGAAGCTCATCGAGGCGTTCATGGAGTCCGGCAACAAGCCGGAGTGGATGGTGCTCACCGTATTGCCGGTGCTGCCGCCGGACCTGCGTCCCCTGGTACCGCTCGACGGCGGCCGCTTTGCGACCTCCGACTTGAACGATCTGTATCGCCGCGTCATCAACCGCAACAACCGGCTGCGCCGCCTGCTGGAACTCAATGCGCCGGACATCATCGTGCGCAACGAGAAGCGCATGCTTCAGGAAGCGGTCGATGCGCTGCTCGACAACGGCCGCCGCGGCCGGGCGATCACCGGCACCAACAAGCGCCCCTTGAAGTCCCTGGCCGACATGATCAAGGGCAAGCAGGGCCGGTTCCGTCAGAATCTGCTGGGCAAGCGCGTCGATTACTCGGGCCGCTCGGTCATCGTGGTGGGTCCGACCCTGCGCCTGCACCAGTGCGGATTGCCGAAGAAAATGGCGCTGGAGCTGTTCAAGCCGTTCATCTTCTCCAAGCTGCAGCTGCGCGGCGAGGCCTCGACCATCAAGGCGGCCAAGCGGCTGGTCGAGCGCGAGGGACCGGAAGTGTGGGACATCCTCGAAGAGGTGATCCGCGAGCATCCGGTGCTGCTCAATCGCGCACCGACCCTGCACCGCCTCGGCATCCAGGCGTTCGAGCCGGTGCTGATCGAGGGCAAGGCGATCCAGCTGCACCCGTTGGTTTGCACGGCATTCAATGCCGACTTCGACGGCGACCAGATGGCCGTTCACGTGCCGCTGTCGATCGAAGCTCAATTGGAAGCGCGCGCGTTGATGATGTCGTCGAACAACATCCTCTCGCCCGCCAACGGCGACCCCATCATCGTTCCCTCCCAGGACGTGGTGCTGGGGCTCTACTACATGACCCGCGAGCGCGTGGGAGCCAAGGGCGAGGGCATGGCGTTCAGCGACGTCGCCGAAGTGCATCGCGCCTACGAGAGCCGCAACATCGACCTGCAGGCCAAGGTCAAGGTGCGCCTGTCCGAATACATCCGCGATCCTGCCGGAAAGCTGGTGCAGAACATCCGCGTCGTGGCCACCACGGCGGGCCGGGCGCTGCTGTCGGAGATTCTGCCGCACGGCCTGTCATTCGATGCCATCAATCAGGACATGACCAAGAAGACGATCTCCGGGACCATCAATGCCTGCTACCGCACGGTCGGCTTGAAGGAAACGGTCGTGTTCGCGGACCAGCTGATGTACACCGGTTTCCACTACGCGACCCGCGCAGGCGTGTCGATCGGCGTGGACGACATGGTGGTGCCGCTGCAGAAGACCAAGATCCTGGCGACAGCGGAAAAAGAGGTGAAGGAGATCCAGGAGCAGTACTCCTCGGGACTGGTCACCAACGGCGAACGCTACAACAAGGTGGTCGACATCTGGTCGCGCACCAACGACCAGGTGGCGAAGGCCATGATGGAGAAGCTGGGCACCGATGAGGTCACCGACACCAAGGGCAACAAGGTCCGCCAGAAGTCGTTCAATTCCATCTTCATGATGGCCGACTCCGGCGCCCGCGGCTCCGCCGCACAGATTCGCCAGCTCGCCGGCATGCGCGGCCTGATGGCGAAGCCCGACGGCTCCATCATCGAAACGCCGATCACCGCGAATTTCCGCGAGGGTTTGAACGTACTGCAGTACTTCATCTCGACCCACGGTGCCCGCAAGGGATTGGCCGATACCGCGTTGAAAACCGCCAACTCCGGCTACCTGACCCGCCGCCTCGTCGATGTGGCGCAGGATCTGGTGGTGACGGAGATCGATTGCGGCACCACCAACGGCCTGTCGATCACTCCCATCGTCGAAGGCGGCGATGTGGTCGAAGGCCTTGGCGAGCGGGTGCTTGGCCGTGTGGTCTCGGAAGACGTGGTCGTGGCGGCCAGCGGCGAAGTGCTGGTCAAGGCCGGCGTGCTGATCGACGAGAAGCTGGTCAAGCTCCTGGAAAAAATGGGCATCGACCAGGTCATGGTACGTTCGCCCATCACGTGCGAAACGCGCTATGGCGTATGCGCACAGTGCTACGGCCGCGACCTGGGCCGCGGTCATCGCATCAATATCGGCGAGGCGGTAGGGGTCATCGCCGCGCAGTCGATCGGCGAGCCTGGCACCCAGCTCACCATGCGCACTTTCCACGTCGGCGGCGCGGCTTCGCGGGCGGCGGCGGCCAACGGCGTCGAAGTCAAGTCGAAGGGCACCATCCGCCTGCACAACATCAAGACTGTCCGCCATGAAAAGGGGCATCTGGTCGCGGTGTCGCGTTCCGGCGAGTTGGGCGTGGTGGATGAGTTCGGGCGGGAGCGTGAGCGCTACAAGATTCCGTACGGCGCGACCATCACGGTGAACGATGCCGACATCGTCGCGGCGGGCCAGTCGGTCGCGAACTGGGATCCGCATACTCATCCCGTGGTCACGGAAGTGGCGGGCATGATCAAGTTCTCCGACTTCGTCGACGGCATCACCGTCACGTCGCAGGTGGACGATGTCACCGGCCTCACCTCAACCGTGGTGCTGGATCCGAAGCAGCGCGGTTCGGGCGGCAAGGACCTGCGTCCCGTCGTGCGGCTGACCAACGCCAAGGGCAAGGAAGTCACCTTTGCCAACACCGATATCCCGGCGGTCTATGCCCTGCCTGCGGGCGCGATCGTCAGCCTGGAAGACGGCTCCAAGGTGTCGGTGGGCGACGTCATCGCGCGCATTCCGCAGGAATCATCGAAGACTCGCGACATCACGGGTGGCCTGCCGCGGGTGGCCGATCTGTTCGAGGCCCGCAAGCCGAAGGATTCCGCCATTCTGGCCGAACGCAGCGGAACGGTGAGCTTCGGCAAGGAGACCAAGGGCAAGCGCCGCCTGATCATCACCAACGAGGGAACCGACAAGTACGAGGAACTGATCCCCAAGTGGCGTCATCTCAACGTGTTCGAAGGCGAACAGGTGGAGAAGGGCGAGGTGATCGCCGACGGCGAGCCGAACCCGCACGACATCCTGCGACTGCAGGGCGTCGAGGCTCTGGCGAACTACCTGGTTCGCGAGATCCAGGACGTGTACCGCCTGCAGGGCGTGAAGATCAACGACAAGCACATCGAAGTCATCGTGCGGCAGATGCTGCGCAAGATCGAGGTATTGGATACCGGCGATTCGGCGCTGCTGCGCGGCGAACAGATGGATCGCGGCCGGTTGCTCGACGTCATAGCGAAGCAAAAGGCCGAGGGCAAGCACCAGTCGACCTGGGAACCGATGCTGTTGGGGATCACCAAGGCATCCCTGGCGACCGAATCCTTCATTTCCGCGGCTTCGTTTCAGGAGACCACCCGCGTACTTACCGAGGCGGCGGTTCGGGGTCTCAAGGACGACCTGCGCGGGCTGAAGGAAAACGTCATTGTGGGCCGTCTGATTCCCGCGGGCACCGGCTTCGCGTATCATGCGCGGCGCCGACGTGCGTTCGACGACAGCCGCCGCCGCAGTTTCATGGATGTGAGCGGTGGTATCGGCGACTCGGACGATGCAGTACCGGCGGGGGACACAGAAGCAGCCGAATAAGACAACAAGAAGAATCGAAAGGATAATGGCCTCGGACTCGACGGAGTTCGGGGCCTTTTTTATGATGCGCCGGCGCGGCGCACTCACCGCGGATGAAGTCCTATTGCGCGGTCTTGAATCTCTGCCACAGGCGGGTCATGGCCCGCGATTGGTCGGGTGAATCCTCCGTCTGCACGAACAGCCGTTCTTGCTCCCCGCGCGAGGGATACACGGC
>Ga0181537_10003964_pt1 | contig 12425 bp, 6 predicted proteins | sample PEATcosm2014_Bin_39_FD_119765 | JGI IMG/M metagenome (GOLD analysis project Ga0181537, IMG submission 119765) | Peatland microbial communities from MTU Mesocosm Facility, Houghton, MI, USA - PEATcosm2014_Bin23_10_metaG | ecosystem: Environmental > Terrestrial > Soil > Wetlands > Peat | place...
AATGTCCTCCGTCGCCAAGATGCTCTTCCGTTGGGCCCGGCAGAATCCCAAGCTCAAGATCCTGCCCGCCGTCGAGCGCGAACTCATCATCTTCGCCCTCCAGGAAACCAAGGGCAACCAGGTCCACGCCGCGAAACTGCTTGGCATCACCCGCGCCACCCTCCGCAAGCGCCTCGACAAATTCAACATCAAGCGCGAATTGAATATTCAGTGATCGAGGAGATGTTGATGCCCGACAGCGCACAATTTGGAACAACGGCTCTAATGTCGAGTGCCGCAAACGGGGACTTGGGAAAAATACGAAGATTATTGACCGATGGAGCAGGGATTGACGAAGAGAATGATCACAAGCAAACTGCATTGATGTACGCGGCGAATTCAGGCCACGCAAACGCTGTCGCCCTGTTGTTGTCCGCAGGTGCGCAGCCTGAGCACAAGAATAGGTACGGAAATACCGCCTTAATTTACGCCGCGGGCCAAGGACATCTTAAAGTCGTGAGCGAATTGCTGAAAAGCGGCGCAGATATTGAGGGCAGAAATAACAATCAAGTGACGGCATTAATGGAGGCATCAGTTAATGGTCATCGGGATGTCGTGGCGTATTTGATCGAGCAAGGTGCGAAGGTTAGAGCTGAAGCAGCGAGCGGTGAGACCGCGTTGCATTTCGCCAAAGTGGGAGGACATCAAGACATCATCGATCTGCTTTTGGACAAATGGAAATAAAGGGGTCATAAAGTCCTCATTTTCGGCACTGCTTTCACCCGAAAACCATCCTACTTGCCTTTTCAAAATCCTCCGGCGTGTCCAAGTCCAAGTCCAGCCCCGGATCATCCAATTCCGCCAGTTCCACCAGCGCAGAGTGCGCCTCCAAAAACTCCTTGAGCGTTTTGTGTTTGGTAACCGCCAATTCCCTGAACACCGCTTCGGGCAGCAGCACCGGATGCCGCGCTTTTCCGTTCCGGCTCGGCTGGCAAATCTTTCCCGGATGCCGTCGCGCGAACTCTACCAACCCGTCCAATGTGCCCGGCCGCAGATGCGGTTGATCCCCCAGAACCACCGCCCAAAAGGTCAGCTCCGGTTTCCAACCCTCCCACTGCGCCGCGCATTGCACGGAACTGAACATCCCCCGCGCCGGGTCCGGATTCACAATCCTGCCCTCCCTCGGAAAGCCCAACCGGTCCAACTCCGCGTGCATCGCCGCGTCGTCGCCCTGGCAAACCACCGCGACCTGCGCGGCTCGTAGTCGCGTCCATTCGCCGAGGAGTTGTCCCAGCACGGTTGTCTTTCCCCAAGGCAGCAGCAGCTTTGGCCGGCCCATCCGCGACGAATAGCCCGCCGCCAATATCACCGTTCCCAGGGAAAATGTGCTCGGCGCTGGCATGAATCCTAAGATGCCGTCGAAATCCAAACTTGGCGAGCCGTTTGACAGTGGGCGCATCGGCGTGATGCCATCGGTTGTCCCGAAGGGACAAAACGTGAATAGCCGTGGGTGAAACCCACGGTATCGCAAATTAAGCATGTTCGACCCCGCAGGGGTCGCACCTCTTATTGCGAGGCAACCGTGGGTTTCACCCACGGCTATTCATCTTTGGCCGCGTTGCGGCCAGGCGAATGCGAGCACTGCCAAGATGTGACTTTCCCCCCGCCGTCCGCGCTTGCCTCCACGTCTCCGCTGGGCCAAGCTGTCCGCAGCCCGGCCGGACATTCCCTTTTGCCAACGCCGGGCGGCTGAACAAACGGATATGCCGAAAATGCGCTGGATTCTCGCCGCCGCCGGGCTGTTGCTGGGCGGCGTTCTGTGCGGCGGCGCGGCGGATACCGGCGCGCGCTTCAACATCCGCACCTGGACCGTGGACGAGGGCGAGACGGACCCGCAATTGGGCCTCCCGCAGGGTTCCGTCACCGCGATGACCCAGGCGCGCGACGGCTACCTGTGGCTGGGAACGGATCGCGGCCTGGTGCGCTTTGACGGGATTCGTTTCAAGACTTTCGACGACAACAACACTCCCGGCCTCAAGAGCAGCCAGATCCGTTGTCTCTTTGAGGACAGCCACGACAATCTGTGGATCGGTACGAAGGCCGCCGGCATCGTGCTGGTCAAGAATGGGCGCGTCGAATCCGTACCAGCGGAACCAAGCTTCCAAGCCGGCCAGCTTAAATCGGTGTGCGAGGATTCCAGCGGCTCGGTCTGGCTCTACACTTCGGACGGCCAGCTTCTCCACTATCATCAGGGATCCCTCGGGGTCGGGGACGGCGGCACCAATCGCCCCAGCAATTGCCGCGCAATCATCGCCGAGAAATCCGGCCCCGTCTGGATGGGCACGGATTATGGACTGTTCACCACTGGAAACATGAAAAACCTTGCTTCGGCGGGACCGCCCCAGCTGAAGGTCAGGTCCGTCAACCAGGTGGATTTTCTGCTCGCCAGCCAGGGCGGCGGCTTCTGGTGCCTGGCCGACGGGCATGTTCAGAAATGGCGGAATTTTACCGTGGAACGCGATTTCGGGCCGTATCCCTGGGACGCACCCATCACCAGCGCGTGCGAGGATCATGAAGGCAATCTCGTCGTCGGCACGTACGGCGACGGTTCGTACTGGCTCGATGCCCAGGGCCATTTCGCGCATGTGTCGCGCGAAGACGGCTCGCTCGACAACGTGCTCTCGCTGCTGATTGATCAGGACGACAACCTTTGGGTGGGGACCGACGGACTCGGCCTCAGCCGGGTGAAACGGTCTCCCTTTGATGTATGGGACCAATCCGAGGGCCGGTCGGTGCAATCGGTCTGCGAAGACAACGAAGGCGGGCTTTGGGTGGGCTTCTTCGGCGCGGGTCCGCCCGCGAACAACGCCGCTGTCAGTTACGTGAACTTTGCGACCGGCGCGCGCCGGCAATACGGCACGAACGTGTTCGTGAAATCGGTTTTTGTGGATCGCGACCGCCAGGCCTGGGCTGGAACGTGGGGGCCGTGGGAACCGTGGCGCCTGTCCGAGGGCGGGTTGTTCAAGCTGGAGACCAACTCGGTTGAACCACAATACGTCCTCACCACGCTCAATCAAGGCATCACCAAGGTCAGCGTGGTCGAGGCGGTTTCGGCCATTTACCAGGACCGCGCCGGCCTGCTTTGGGTCGGCACAAAAAAAGGCCTCTGGCGCGGGCATGGAAGTGACTGGAAGGTGATGACGACCGTGGACGGCTTGTCCTCCGATGATGTGCGCGCCATCACCGACGACCCCCAGGGCAACTTGTGGATCGGCACCGAGAGCGGCGGGCTGGACCGGCTGCGCGACGGCAAGTTCACCGCGTTCCACAAGAGCGACGGTCTGCCCAGCGAACACATTTCTTCGCTTTACCTGGACGGCCAGGGCGTGTTGTGGGTCGGGACTTCCGGCGGCCTCGCGCGGTTGCAGGACGGCAAATGGACCCTTTACACCACCGACAACGGCCTGGCCAGCGACTATGTCCAGTACATGATTGAGGATGGCGCCGGCGACTTGTGGCTCGGCTCGAACCGCGGCCTGATGCGCCTCTCGAAAAAAGCGCTCAATGATTTCGCGCAAGACCCCACCAATTCCCTCTCGTGCCGCACCTTCGGACGGGCCGATGGCCTGCCCGCCAGCGAATGCTCCTCCGGCTCGCAACCCGCCGCCTGCCGCACTCACGATGGCAAGCTTTGGTTCCCCACCATCAACGGCCTCGCTTCCGTTGATCCCGCCGCCATCAAGCCGAACTCGAATCCGCCGCCCGTCATCATTGAGTCGGTGCTGATTGACGGCATGCCGCAAAGTGCCGACACCCTCGGCGCCGCTCCGCTCACCAACCTCATCATCCCCGCCGGCCGCGAGCAGCTCGACATCCAATACACCAGCCTCAACCTCGGCGCCGCGGACCGGGCCCGCTTCCGTTACCGCATGGAGCCTTACGAATCGCGCGCCGTCGAGGCCGGCGACCGCCGCGTCGCCCCGTACCCGAATCTCCCGCCCGGCAAGTACATTTTTCAGGTCACCGCTTGCAACGAGGACGGTGTCTGGAATGAAAACCCCGCCACGCTTGCCATCATCGTCCTGCCGCCGTTTTGGCGGACCAGTTGGTTCATCGGCGTGACGAGCCTTTGTCTCCTGGCGATGATTGTCGGCGTTGTGCATTACGTTTCCACCCAGAAACTTCAGCGCCAGCTTGCCGGCCTGCGCCAGCAGCAGGCCCTCGAAAAGGAGCGCGCCCGCATCGCCCGCGACATCCATGACCAGCTCGGCGCCAGCCTCACCCAGGTCTCGCTCCTCGGCGAAATGGTTGAGAGCGACAAGCATTCCCCGGGCGAAGTCGAGTCCCACGCCCGCCAGATTTCCCAGACCGCCCGCGACACCGCGCGCGCCCTCGATGAAATCGTCTGGACCGTCAACCCCTCCAACGACACCCTGGAAGGCCTCGTCAATTACATCTGCAAATACGCCCAGGAATACCTCGCCGTGGCCGGCCTGCGCTACCGCCTCGATGTCCCCGCCCAACTGCCCCCCGCCGTCATCACCCCGGAAGTCCGTCACAACGTCTTCCTCGCCGCGAAGGAAGCCGTCACCAACATTGTCCGCCATGCCCGCGCCACCTCCGCGTTCATCCGGTTGCGCCTCGAGCCCGATTCCTTCACCCTTGAAATCCAGGACGACGGCCGCGGCATCCCCAACCTCCAGGAAAAGCTCGCCGGCTCCAGAAATGGGTTGCGCAACATGGTCAAACGCATGGAAGATATTGGCGGCAGCTTTACGGTCCGGCCCGCGCCCGAGGGCGGCACCGTCATCTGCCTGACCGTGCCGATCCAGAACCATTGACCGCCATGCCCACCACCATTTCCATTGTCGAAGACAACGAACAATTGCGCGGCACCCTCGTCCGCCTCCTCGAGCGCGAGGACGGCTTCCAGTGCGTCAGCAATTACGGCGACGCCGAATCTGCCCTCGCCGGCCTGCCCCGGGACCGCCCCAATGTCGTGCTCATGGACATCAACCTCCCCGGCATCAACGGCGTCGAATGCGTCCGCCGCCTCAAGCCGCTGCTGCCCGGCACCCTCGCCGTCATGCTGACCGCCTACGAGGACACCGAAAACATCTTCAACGCCCTCGCCGCCGGCGCCGCCGGTTACCTCCTCAAACGCGCCCCCCGCGCCGAAATCCTCGACGCCATCCGCGACGTCTGCAAGGGCGGTTCGCCCATGACGCCCCACATCGCCCGGCTCGTCGTCCAATCCTTTCAAAAAACCGCCCCCACCGCGCCCGTCGCCGAGAACCTTTCCACCCGCGAACAGGAAGTCCTCGACTGCCTCAGCCAGGGTTTTCTCTACAAGGAAATCGCGGAGAAACTCGGCATCAGCTACGAAACCGTCCACACCTACATCCGCCGCATCTACGAAAAACTCCAGGTCCGCACCCGCACCGAAGCCGTCGCCAAGTTCCTGAAGCGCTGATCTCCCCTTTCCCGGGTAGCACCCGCGTCCCGCGGGTTCGTTTGGGCGTCTCGCCCAAACGTTCCTTTCCTTCGCCCCCCGTTTCTTGTTCCCGAATCCGTCTCTGTTAATCACGGCACCTTGGTGACCGCCGTCTCCGGAATATTGGAACTCCCATCCGGCCCGACGGGCAGCACAAAACTCAGCGGTTGCCGCCACACCCGGAGCAGCAGCGACCGGTAGATGGCCCGGCGCTCCGGCGATTGAATTCCCCGCGCGCGAATCGCCACCAGCATGGCGAGCGAAAAGCTCACGGTGACATTCATGAAGCCGATGCCCGCAATCCCCGCCACCGCCAGCCAGAACGGCGCCGTCGTCATGACCGACGGTCCGATGCTCGCCGCCGCGGCCGTCAGCATGCTCGAGGACAGCGTCACGTGCCTGATGTCCAGCGGTATTCCCGCAAAAGCCGCCAGCTCCGGTATCAAGCCCAGCATCACGCCGAAGGAAATGTTCCCCGCCAGGCCCGCAATGTTCTTGCTCCAGAAACGCCCGAACCGCAGCGCGCGGCTGGTGCCCAAAGTCCGGACCAGCCGCCGGTCCGAGCTCAGCGCCTCGCCAATGCGGTGGCACACAAACCAGTTGTCCGCCCAGGCCGCCACCAGGCTGGACGCCCAAAGCAAAACTCCCGTGAAGCCCGCGTAGAAAATGCTGGGACCAAAAATCGTCAGTGAATGAATCGTCTTCGCCGTCCTGTCCAGCGGCAACATCGGGCCGCCCGTCACCCACAGAATCGCCAGGTGCAAGGTCATCGTGGCCGGCACCACCAGCGCCAGGTTTCCGACAATCGAGGCGAATTGCGACCGGATCAGATACACGATTTCATCCACCAACGCCTCCTGCGCCGCCGGGTCGCGCACCTGGTGCATGCGATGCGCGAGCGCGGGCGCCGTGTTGGCCGGCTGCTTGGTCGCCAGCGTGGCGCCGGATAGTTGGATGCCGACAAATCCGCCCGCGTAATTCAACGACGCCGCCAGCCCTTGCATCAATCCGGGCAAATGCCACCCCAGGATGGTCAGCTTGAACCAGGTCGTGAAGGCCATGATCACCCCGCCGCCCGCGGCGCTTTGCAGCATCTTCGCGTATTCCCCGGGCGTGCGCGCGATGTAATGCTCCCCCGTCTCCGCGTTGCGCTCCACCATTTTCCGCGTCAGCAGATGAAAATTCTGCCGCAGCAGTTCGCGCACGCTTTCCCGCGCCCGATTCTCCCGCACCAATCGCGCCACGAACGCGCCGATCTGCGTCAGCGGCAGTTCCTGGTCGAAGTTTAATTCCAGCAGCACCGCGAACCGGTCCAGCGCCGCCTCGAGAAACGCGAGTTGATAAACCACGTCCGTGCTCACGCCGCGCGTCTCCAGGTGCCCCAGCACCTCCTCCAGCGCCTGATGACACGTTTCGAGCAGGCCGCGCAGGTGGTTCAGCCCCGCCAATATCGCCGCCGGATCCCCGCCTTTCCGCGCAGCCACCAGCGCCTGCAGCGCCCCGGTCAGCTTGAAGAACGGCAGCTCCCGCATCCGGCCGTGCTTGATGCGCGTGCGGATGGCCGCCGAACAGCCGCTGATGCGCAGTTGCGCCGCCAGTTGGAACAGGGCGTCCTCCAGTTCATCCGTCATTTCGCCCCAGGTCTTCTTCCCCGCTTCCGCCTCGAACTCGAATAAATCGTGGAACCGCCGCAGCGTCGCGGCGTCCAGTTTTTCAATCCACGCATCATCGTGCGCGTGCGGAAAAAGCCGGTCGAACAGCACGCCCAGCTCCGCCGAACCCGACGGCGGCAGCAGCTTTCTCGCCAGCCGTTCGCCCATTTCATGCACCATCCCGAACTGCCGGGGCAGCCCCGTCTCCGTGAACAATTCCATCGCGCCGGTTTCCCGGATGATGGAGCGCAGCGTCTGCGCGACGGACCGTTTCCACTCCGGGTTTTTATCCAGCACGTCCAGAAAACGACGCAGGCGTCCGGCCTGAATTTGAATCTCCGGCGCTGCCGCCGCTTCGTCCTCATGGCCCGGGCGGCGGATCCATTGCACCACGTCCACCAGCCAGTTCAACCGGTTCTCGAGGGAATCCCCCGCCGACGCCGAGGCCGCCAGCACGTCCAGCGTGGGCAGCGCCGAATGCCGGCCTGCAAAGCGGTCCCGCCACAATTTAAACCGGGCCATCATAAGTCATCGCGCGAACTTCATTCCACACCCCCTTGTAATGCCGCGGCGCGATTCATGCCAGCAGCAACCTCCGCGGGTAGGGCTCGCTCTCCGAGCGGGCCGTCATCCGGCAGCGGCGATGACCGCTTCTTCATGCGCACGGTAGGGACGCGTTCCACCCGCGTCCCTGATATTGCCCCTCCTGGAACCACCCGTCCCCGACATCTCGGCAACTCCGCACTCAAGTTTACCCCGAGGGCCTTTAGTCGGGGCTGCGATGACCGCTCCGCGGGTAGGGCTCGCTCTCCGAGCGGGCCGTCATCCGGCAGCGGCGATGACCGCTTCTTCATGCGCACGGTAGGGACGCGTTCCCCCCGCGTCCCTGATATTGCCCCTCCTGGAACCACCCGTCCCCGACATCTCGGCAATTCCGCGTTCCGCGCTCCAACGCCCGTCCCAAAAAATAAAATAAGCGCCGCCACGCGGCGTAATCCGCTGTTATCGTCCGAAACGCGCCGTCATCGGTCACTCTCGCCCCTGGACGAAGGAAAGGGGAGAGAGATGGAGAGAGGGGTTTCACCAAAAAGCTTTCCCCTCATGCCGCCCCCAAATTGGGTGCAGGCTCCGCCTGCTCCGCACTCCACCCTCCGCAGTTGACTGTCCCGCATATTCCCAAAAAAAATTGAAGGTGGGACAACGCGGGACCAGGCGGGACAAGCGGGACAAGCCGGGACACTGGGCTTGCACTTCACTCGTGGCGGCGCTCGGAAGAGCGCCGCTGACTTGGCCTGTCCGCCTTCGCGTCCTTCGTGCCCTTCGCGAGAAACAATCCGGCTCCCCTCCGCGCCTGGTGCCCGTCCGGAAGGACCTGTAGCGGCGGTCTGCGACCGCCGGGGGTTGCGCAACCTTGGGCCTTGGGCTTTGGACCTCGCGCCAATGTTGTACACAATTCATCACTTTTTTTCATTTTTTCACGTTGAAACTCGCCTTGTGAACCGGGCTCGTTCCTCCTTACCGTCCAAACCAACCGTCGACACCATCCTCCACTCCCCGCCGCTCGTCAAACGAAAAAATGCAATTTTGCCATGAAGTGTTTACGCCACGTTACTGTTGCCGGCAAGCTCCGCTAGTAGCTGTTTCACCGTTCTTTCCTCAAATAGCGCATGAAACGCGGGCCGGGCATTCCGTAACCGCCCTTTATCAATCACGATGTCTATCGGCCTAGCCGGCTGAGTTCCGTCCGACCTCGTAAAACACCAATCGCCGGCAGCCACATTTAAGCCGCCGGCGATCGGTCTGACTAGTGTAGGTTGCGGCAAATTTACGGCGATATCACACGGAAGAAACACGCCGGCAGCGTCGCCATGTTTGTGTCGGTGTAAACCACCGGCCCCGTCCCAAATGTGCCCGACGCCGCCATCGACCAACTGCCCGGTTGCGCGGGGTTGCTGTCTTTCATCACCTTGTACGTCTGGCCCTGGGGACCAGTGAATGACAACTGGAAATGACCGTTGCTCAACATCGTCCCGCCTGAAATCACCGGCGGCAGCGGCGCGATGATGTGGACGGTGCGCGTGTTCGTGCTCGCGTTGTCCGACGGATCCACCGTCATGTATTGCAGGGTGTAAACGCCCGCCACCGAGGTGTTGACCGTGCCAATCACAATTACCGGCAGCGGTCCCGCGCAAGCATCATTCGCCGTCGCGCCCGGATCCACAAACACGGAGCCCACCCAGTTTGTCATCGAACTCGGTCCGATCAAGGTCACCACGGGCGGCGTCGTGTCCACGACGGTCACCGTGCGGACGTTCGTCGCGCTGTTGCCCGTCGCGTCCGTCGCCACATAAGTGATGGTATAAATCCCCGGCGAAGTTGGGTCGACGATGCCGTTGGTGGTCAAGCTTGCCAGGTTGCAGTTGTCCGTCGCGCTTGCGCCGGGGTCGGTGAAAGCGCCGTGGCATTCCACGTTCATGCTGGCCAATCCGTTCAGCGTGATGACCGGCGCGGTCTCGTCCTGCACCACAATCGTGTTCGTGGAGTAGGTCGTGTTGCCCGACTGGTCGGCCACGCTGATAATCACGGTGTTGGTGCCCTCGGGCAGCACCGTCAGGTTCGTCGGCACCTGCGTGATGATCAGGTTGGTGCCGCTGCAAGCGTCCGAGGCGATGACGTAATTGGTGCCCGTCACGTCCGGCATCAGCGCCGAGCAATTCGTGCCCGCGGCCAGCACCAGGTTCGTGAAGGAATAAGTAATCAACGGCGCCGTGGTGTCCGTCACATTGACCGTCCGCGTGGCCGTGCTGATGTTCCCGTTGCCGTCGTTGGCCGTGTAGGTCAGTTGATAGCTGCCGCTCGTGTTCGGATCCACGCTCCCGCTCACCTGCACCGTGACGCTTCCCGCGCAGGCGTCGTTCGCCGTCGCCCCCGGGTCGGTGAAGGTGCCGTGGCATTCCACGGTCATCGGGTTGGCCCCGAGCAAGGTGATCACCGGCGGCGTCGTGTCCTGCACGGCCACCAGCGAATTCGAAGCCACGCTGCCATACGCGTTCGTCACCGTCACCGTAACCAGAATCGGGCTCGGAAAATGAATGTTCAGCAGCGAGAAATTCGTGCCGGTCTGGCCGTTCACGGGCGTTCCGTTCACGCTCCATTGATAGCTCAACGGCGTTTGACCCGTCGCCGTGACCGAGAAGCTCTGGCTGCCGGAGCATTCCACCGTCGGATTCAGCGGCGTCAGGCTGCCGATGGCCGGCAGTGCCACCACACTAATCGTTCCGTTGCTCAAAAGACTCGAGGTGTTCCACGCCAGGCCCGGCGCAAGAGTCGGCAGCGTGATGGAACTGAATGAACCGCTGTAGCTGGTCGCGCTGAAGAGCGTGTAACTGTCGTTAAGCTGCGGCGCCGACCCGATGTTGTTTACCGTGAGCGCGCCGCTGACGGTCAACGTCTTGGCGGAAACCAGTTCATCGCTCGTCGGCAGCGTGTCGCGGTCGAGCTTCATCAGCATCGCGCCTTTGTTGGTGATCGCGCCGGAAACCGTCAGCACGCCCGTCGTGGCGGCGCCGCCCGGAGCCACCGTGCCGCCGGCATTGCCAAGCAGGTTGCTGCGCAGAATGCCGGTCCCGCCCAAGGTGCCGCCGGTATAAACCGTCACCGGGCTCGTGATGGAGCCGTTCACCATCAAGGTGCCGTTGCTCACCGCCGTGGCGCCGGTGTAGGTGTTCGTGCCAGCCAGGGTGAAGGTGGACGAGGAAATCTTGTTGAGCGCCATGACCGCCGTGCCCGCGTTGGCGATGACACCGCTGAAATTGCCCGTGCCAACGTTGAGGCTCGCCGTGCTGGACGCCGTCGAATTGCTGATCGTGCCCGCGCCGTCGAGTTCTCCCAGTTGCACGGCCACGCCGCCGATTTGCAGCACGTTGCTCGCGCTGATATTCCAGATCGCATTCGCGCTGCCGGCATTCGCACTGCTCAACAGCACGGGCCGGATGCCGCTGGTCGCGTTGATGTTGATTTCGCCATCGAAACCACTGTTGTTGCCGGACAATTCCAAAACCGCCGTCGCACTCCCCGACTGTGAAGGCACCAGATTCAAGGTTGTGCCCGGCGCGCCGATGAGGCCGGCGGCGACAACGTTCGTGATGCTGTTGTCGCCCCCGACAATCGGGTTCTGCGTCTGGCTCAAGGTCGCGTTGCCGGTCACGGTAATGCTGTTGCTCACCGTGCCGGTGCCTTGCGTGCCCGCCGCCGTGAGATTCAAAAGGCTTCCATCCGCAAGCGTGATGGCCGCGCTCGAAACGATGGCGCCGCTGGTCGTTTGCAGCCGCAACGTCGCGCCGCTGGAGACATTAATGGATACATTGTTGCTGATCGTGGTCTGGCGGCTCTTGCCGCCCTGGATGGCCAGCGTTCCCTGCGTCACGTTGATGGTGCCGTTGGCAATCGTATAACCCTGGTCAATGGCGGTCGTGCCCGTGTTTGTCAGGGTCAGCGTAAACCCGCCGAGATTGAAAGAAGTGCCGACCACCTGTGCGTTGAAATAAAGGTCTTCATCCTCGTTGTCGTCAAACGCGGTGTAGCGGTCGCTGTGATTCTGCGTCGCCGGCAGGGGAAGGACCGGCACCGGATTTGTGATGTGCGCGCTCGCATCGCTGACGTTCCAAGTCTGCGAAGCGCCCAGCGCAATCTGGCTTTCCATCTCCAGCGGCACCGCGTTGGTGGCGCTCAAATCAATGCCCGACGTGCCAATGGTAATCTTATTGGCGGACGAGGCGTTGCTGATGGTGATGCCGTTCTCGCCGTCGGCCTGCCCCAGCACCGGCCCGGCGACGCGAATTCCCAAAATGCTCAGGTTCCCGGTGAGGGGTGCGGGGTTGTTTGGATTGGAAAATGTGCCGAGCGTGAGGTTATTGCTAAAAATCACAATGTCGCTCGTGCCCGGCGCGACGCCGCCGAGCCAGCATGACCCGTTGGTCAGCGTGGTGCTGTTGTTGGCCTTGATGACGTCCGCGAAACTCCTTTGCGAAAGCGCCAGGCTTGCGCCCAGGAGGGTGTAAAACGACAGTTTGACCGTGGACAGAACCGGGGATTTCATGAGGCGCATTTGTGATAGTTGCTGCATTCGGACCGGCATACTTCTGATGAACCGCTCGTCTAATAGACTTGGACGAATGACAGACACGCTATCACAATAAAACTCACTTGGCAATGTTAACAGCCGCCCGCTGCGCCGCGTTCGAGTTACCGTGTCCGTAGTTTCTGACTTATGTTCCGTACTATTTGGTGGGATGCTTCTG
>Ga0181537_10003965_pt1 | contig 12425 bp, 8 predicted proteins | sample PEATcosm2014_Bin_39_FD_119765 | JGI IMG/M metagenome (GOLD analysis project Ga0181537, IMG submission 119765) | Peatland microbial communities from MTU Mesocosm Facility, Houghton, MI, USA - PEATcosm2014_Bin23_10_metaG | ecosystem: Environmental > Terrestrial > Soil > Wetlands > Peat | place...
CAGCGACAGCACCGAATTCGTATTGTCGTCATTAAAGTAAATGATCTGGTGGCCGCTGCCATCCACCGTCGTCGCAAGTCCGAATAGCGCACCGGGGGTGCCACTGGTATCGAGTTGCACGGGATTGCCAACGAAGCCGATCGCCGGCGAGATTTCGAAGAGCAGGTTGGGCATCGGGGGATTGTTGATGTCGCCGTTGCTAACGATAAGGTCGCCATCCGACAGCAGCGCCGCGCTGATCGGCGCATTGAACGCTCCACCGGTTGCGATGACCCGCGCCGACGATGCCGACGGACCGGAAAAGGTGGGAACCGGACTGGGCGTGGCGACCGGCGATGGGCAATTCCCTTCCACGACGACCCCGTCCTTGCCGATGTCCGAGACGTTGGCGAAGGCCACCACGCTGTAGGAACTGGTATCGACGACATACAGGGTATCGATCGAAGGGTCGTAGGTGAGGCCCGAAGGCGCGAACACGGCGCCGGGCACGCCGCTCGTGCAAAAGCCCTTCACGATCTCGGTGAACGCGGCCTGGATGTCCCCATCCAAGCTGATCCGGTCGATGGTGCCCCCGTTGACGTCGGATACGTACAAGGCTGCCGGGTTGACGTTGGCCGCTGGGGCGAATACTTCGCCCCAGGGGCCCTGAAACGTGTCGGCCGAGAACGGGTTGTTGATCACGCCGGTGGGCGCGACCAGAGGGTTCAGGTTGGCGACAAAAGCTGCCTCGGAGATACTGTCGTCGGGTAGCATGGTGAGCGCATCACACCCCTCCAGGCTCGAGCTTTGTGCAATTCGTCGCGGCGACGAGCCGGCTGCGGGATGCAGGCCGACAATGGTCGTGCCGTCACCCTGGGTGTTGGTTGCGCCGTCGTTGAAGTTGCAGATAACGAGATCGCCGGCATTGATCAGCCCGGCGCTGATCGGGGCGATCGCCAGGCCATAGGGATTGCCGCCGCCTTCGATCGGGTCGACCGTCGAGCCGATCGTGGTGAAGGTGTGCAGCGTGCTGAGGATCGGTGGATTGACGGTCACCGACACGCTGCTGGGCATGATGCTTCCACCGGCACCGCTGCAGCTCAGCGTGTAAACAACGACGCCGGCGGCCGTTGGTGCAACGGTTTGCGACCCGCTCCCAGGCCCCATGCCAGTGAAGTTGCCCCCGCCTGCGGGCGAAGTGCTCTTCTGGCACGAGCTTGCGTCTGTCGAGGACCACTCCAGCGCCACAGTCTGCCCAAGATTGATCGTCGTCGGCTTGGCCGACAACTCCGCGGTCGGATTGGAGCTGTGACTGCCGCATCCGGCCACGCTGATGGCCAGAGTCGCACAACAAGCCAGGATCATTGCCTGACGCTTGGTTTTCATCGTACCCATAAAGCCGTCTCGCTCGATACAAAGGTGGGCCGCGCTATCGCAAACAACGGCGGCGGTCACGGGAGACAAGTCTCCCAACTGTGAGTCTGAGTTCATCTGTAGCCTCCGGGGATTGGGTGCCGGCGTATGTCGAAAGAGTTGCGAACTCCACGCCGGATGCGGCGACCAGCCCCCGCTGGTGCGACGCGGATGGCTTTTTGATTCACGTATCCTCGTCGCAGCGCAATTGCCGCTCGATGTGCAAATCTGAATTCTTTATTAACGTAGAGGTATTTCGCGTGCTTGTTGTCCCCACAATGTAAGGGTTTTGTCACTCTGCGCACAGAGCAGGAAGAGTGTGTGCCCTCGGCGCGGCCGAGGCCACTCGCCTCATCACGATAAGGCTGCGATGAACGGGGCCCAGTTCCTGATACCAGGATGAGTGGGCCGTCTGCCTTCCATCCCCGGTCCCTCCGCCGCGGCTGACGAGGGACCGGGGCCACCCTCGGCGTGGACTGGAGATCTCACCGGGACCGGGGACATCCGCCTGGTAGAAAGAGAACAGCCTGCAGTTTGTGCCGAAGAGCATGCCGTTCGGAATCTGAAATTAGACTTATAATGTGTTGATGGCGACGTATGTAATCAAAAATCGAGTGCCGTCCGCTGAAGAGATGGGTCGCAAACTGGGTCTGAGCGACCAGCAAGTTGCCACGGTGCGCGAGATCATGAGTTCGCCATCCACCGCAAGGACTTCAAAGCGCTCAAGCGGCAGATCCTTAGCAGGGGCAAACAGTAAGAAGCGGAGTGCGAAGCGTTCGACCTCGCGAGCAAGCGGGCGACGGTAAGGTAAGGTGTGAAAAGACCTAAGCGCATACAGTCTGTCTTTCTCAATATCCCCTACGACGATCAGTTCGAAGAACTATACCTGGCATACATCGTGGGCCTTACTCAACTCGGTTTGAAGATTAATGCAACGCTTGCCGTCCCTAACCAGGGGCGACTCGACAGAATCATCAAGCTAATCGAAGAATCAAACGTCTCGATTCACGATCCTTCGAGAATTGAACCCTCGTCTGGAATTCCCCGATTCAACATGCCACTCGAGCTTGGGCTGGCGCTCTACCGATCGCACACGACGAATGGCCGGCACCGGGTTTTCGTGTTTGAAGAGAAGCCCTACCGGACGCTGCAATCAACGAGCGATATCAACGGCATGGACCCTCAGATCCACAACGGAAGACCTAAGGGCGTCATGGTTGGATTGCGCAACATCTTCCATCAGCCCGAGCGGACAACCACCGTCCCAGAAATGCTTGCCAGTTATCGCGCTGTCAAGCGGAAGTTGCCCGAATTGCGGCGGAATGCGGGCAGTAAATCGCTGTTTGAGGCGTCGGTATTCCACGATCTCCTTGTTGTCGCCGCTCTGGTGGAAAGAGAAAGAATCATTAAGTAGAGAGGCTAGAGCGGCGGGTGGCCCTGGTCTCATGCCGCGCATGATCAAGCTGAGGGTGCCCACGGTCCCTCGTCCGCCGCGGCGGAGGGACCGGGGAAGGGGAATCGAACTGTCTGTTGCGCATCCACGCGGGCAGTTGCAAGCCTCCCTCGCAGGCCGTCCTTTTCGATTCGATTTCTACGGTGCCGTGCATGCCCGTTTGATAATGGCGATAGCTTGACCAGAGCCACTGCTCGGGCATGGTAACCAGGCCGCGCTTGACTAGATTGCCACGGATGTAGCGCAACTTCTCCACATCGTGTTTCATAAATGGCCCGCGTGTATGAAAGCCAAGTCCCCCAGGGGTTAAAACCCCGCCTCATTCCGGCCCTTTTCGGCACGACTGAAGTCGTGCCCTGATACAAAGCCTTGGAAACAAGACGCGGAATCGAGTTTTCCCGCTCGCCGCGGCGAGTAAAGCCCTGGTCAATATGGGGGACGTTCTCGGCACGAGTAAACTCGTGCCCTGATACAAGGCGCGCCCAACGCTCCGACCATTGTGATTTGGGACACGGGTTTTGGCGTTTGGGGAGGGGATGGGCGAGAATGGGAGGGTCACTATGCCTCACAGTTCTCGCACGTTCGAGCTCCCGTTTACCGATGTGCCTGGCGCCCTGAAGGAGATGCGCGCCGGGCGGATGATTGTTGTGGTGGATGACGAGGACCGGGAGAACGAGGGCGATCTGACGCTGGCCGCGGAACATGTGACGCCGGAAGCGATCAACTTTATGGCTCGGTTCGGGCGCGGGTTGATTTGCCTGACGCTGACCGAGGAACGGGCGGATCATTTGCGGCTGTTCCCGATGACGCAGCAAAACTCGTCGCGGTTTGGGACGGCATTTACGGAAACGATTGAGGCGCGCGAGGGCGTGACGACAGGGATTTCGGCGGCGGACCGGGCGCACACGATCCGGACGGCGATTGACCCGGTGTCGACGTATGCGGACCTGGCGCGGCCGGGCCATGTATTTCCGCTGAGAGCGCGCAAGGGCGGAGTGCTGGTGAGGGCGGGGCAGACGGAAGCATCGGTGGATTTGGCACGGATGTCGGGGCTGAATCCTTCCGGCGTGATCTGCGAGATCATGCGGGACGACGGGGAGATGGCGCGGATTCCGGACCTGATTCCATTCTGCAAGGAGCACGGGCTGCTGATTTTGACTGTGGCGGAACTGATCCGTTACAGACTGCGGCACGAGCGGTACATTGTGCGGGCCGGGGAAAGCCGGATTCAGACGAAGTACGGCGAGTTCCGGATGATTGCGTACGAGAGCGCGGTGACAGGGGGAGAGAGCCATATTGCGCTGGTTCGGGGAGAACTTTGCGCGGATTGTCCGGCGGTGCATGACGGGCCGGCGACGACGGAATCCCTGGTCCCTCCGCCGCGGCGAACGATGGAACCACCTGCGGTGGGGCCAACGCTTGCGGGAGACTCGCACTTAGTCAGTTCTTCCCCGGCACCCGCGGAGTTCGAGGCCGGCTGCAACCGGGCGGTTCTGGTGAGGGTGCATACGCGGTGCACGGCGGGCGATGTGTTTGCGGCGGATTGCCGGTGCCGGGAGACTCTTGACCAATCGATGCGGATGATTGCGGAGGAGGGTTGCGGAGCGGTGCTTTATCTGCATAATACGTCGCGGGGATTTGAGATTGAGCACACGCCGCGCCCCGAGGAGGCATTTGACCCAGGCGGGGCGGCAGCGAAACCGGACGCACAAGGCGGGGAGACGGGACGGCTGATTCTGCACCACGAGTTGCGGGATCGGGAAGGGTCGCAGGCGCGGACGGGGCGGATTTTGCGGGCGATTGGACTTGGGGGCCAGATTTTGTCCGATTTAGGCATCCGGCGTATCCGGCTGCTGTCGAATACACCGATGCATATTCCGGCTTTGGAGGGATTTGGGCTGGAGATTGTGGAGCAGGTGCCGATAGCTATAGAAGAGTGCAGCCGCGTCGGCTGATTGATTGAAAATTGCACTTTTTGGTCATTGACATGCGTATGCCGAAGGGTTCAATTTTCAAGTAAAGAATCTTACTGCTTTATTTGTTCTTGATTGGAAAGCTGCATCACAGGGGTGTTGTCCGGACGGGACGACCTCTTCGATGAGTAGAGAGGCGTATGGCGTCGATAGGCGTTTTATCGGATATTTGCGATGCTTACGGTGCTAACCCACACTGTCTCTACGCCTTGAGTTGGCGATACGCACAGGATGGAAAGCTGGCGGTGGACGCGGGCAGCGGGATTGTGCTGGATGCGAACCCGGCGGCAGAGGCGCTGACGGGGTATTCCCGCGAAGAGCTTTTCGGGATGCACATCACGATGGTGCACCCTGAGGCTGAACGTCCGCGCGTTTTGCAGGAGTTCCATGAGGCGTCGGAAAACGCGGCGCCGCATCATGGATTTCATGTCCTGCGCAAGGATGGGCAGTTAGTTCCGGTGGAGATCTGGTCGTCGGACATGATGGAGTATGGCCGCCAGAGGCTGGTGATAGCCGAGTTCCGCGATGTAACTGAGGAAAAGAGCAAGGAGCATCAGCTTTCCGCGCAGAACTGGGCATTGTCGGCGTTTTCAATTGCCGCGCTGGCGCTGGGCCGCGCGCAATCGGCGGAGAGCCTGCAGCAATCGATTTGCGAGGCGATTACGCGGCAATCGGTGTATGTGCTGGCGTGGATTGGTGTTGCCGAAGATGGTCCGGAGAAGAAAATCAGGGTAGCGGCGGCGGCGGGGAGCGCGGCGGGCTATTTGGATAAGCTTCAAGTCACGTGGCGGGAGGATGAGTCGGCGGGTCAGGGCCCAGTGGGCGTGTGCATACGCACCAACGCGCTGCAGATTGTGCACGACACCGAGACGGCATCGAACTTTGCGCCGTTCCGGGAACTGGCAGGGCAATTCGGGATTCGATCGTGCGCGTGCATACCGCTGCAGTTAGAAGGGAGCTGGCACGGTACGCTGAACGTGTATTCCGCACAGCCGAATGCGTTCGATTCTGCGCCGATCGAGGTGTTCGAGCACCTGGCGGAACAGGTTGTGCACGGCATTCAGGCGATGGAGCGGAAGCATCTTCTGGAAGCCGAGAGGCGCAACCTGGAAAAGACGCAGAGGCATTTGACGGATGCGTTGTCGGCGTCGATATCGGCGATGGTGACGGCGATGGAAATGCGCGATCCCTACACGGCGGGTCACGAGAACCGGACGGCGGAGATTGCGTGCGCGATCGGCAGGGAAATGGGTTGGCCGGAGAACCAACTGCAGGGATTGCGGATGGCCGCGATGGTGCACGATATCGGGAAGATTTCGATACCGGTGGAGATACTGACCAAGCCCGCGCGGTTGACTGCAGAGGAATACGAACTGGTGAAGAAGCATTCCGACAGCAGCTACGCCATTTTGAAGGACATTCCATTCACATGGCCGGTGGCGGAGATTGTGCGACAGCACCACGAAAAGCTGGATGGCTCAGGATATCCGCGAGGGTTGAAGGCAGATGAGATTCTGCCTGAAGCGAAGGTGCTGACGGTTGCCGACATTGTGGAAGCGATGGCGGTGGAGCGGCCGTACCGGGGAGCGCTGGGGCTGGAAGTTGCGTTGCGGGAAGTGGAAAGACAGGCGGGTACAAAGCTGGATGCGGAGGTTGTGCGAATCTGCGCATCGCTTTTCCGCGAGGGGCGATTGGTTATTGCGGGACTGGATCTGTGATGATGAGTTGTGGGCGCGAAGGCCTCTCAGGCTGTTGATTGCGCGAGGATTCATGCATCCGAAGATATTTATTTTGTCTTGAAGCTTAAAACTGGTCAGAATTGACCATATTCACTGCCCCCAAGCCTGTAAGATCGGCAAGACAGTCCAAGGAAAAATAATCCGGCGGGAGTCAACGTCATCGCTCATCATGCGGAAAGAGATATCCGCGTCGATTCGTTCGATAACACACACGCTCTCTGACACCCCACACTCGCAACGCAACTGTATCGGCACGAGGGAAGGTTTTTGTCCGATGAGCGTTCATCTGGTAAATCCAAGCGACAATTCTTTTGGTACGGCGGTAATCACACCGCGGTGGCTTTTTGTGCTTGCGGCGGCGACACCGCAGGCGGCGGGCGATCCGATTCTGGTGGATGAGTCGCTGGAGCCGATTGTGCCGGAGACGATCCAGCCGGGCGATATTGTGGGGATCAGCGTGCACACGGGGAATGCGCTGCGCGGTTATGCCGTGGGGCGGATGGCACGGAGCCGGGGTGCGTGGGTTGTTTACGGCGGGATTCACGCGACGCTGTTTCCTGACGAGGTGCTGGAATACGGCGAGGCACATGCGGTGGTGAAGGGCGACGGCGATGTGGCCTGGGGCAAGGCGGTGATGGATTGCCTGGCGGGCAAGCTGGAGCGTGTATATGAGGGCGGGCGGATTGGAGGCGAGGAGTTTCTGGCGGCGCGCTGGGACCTGATGGATCCGGCAAAGTATATGTGGGCCTCAGTGCAGACGATTCGCGGATGCCCGAAGCATTGCTCGTTTTGTTCTGTTTGGCGAACGGATGGCCAGAAGCCGCGGCAGCGGAAATTTCAGAGCGTGGTGGATGAAATTGTGTCGCTGCGCAGGCTGGGGTTCCGGTATATCGCGCTGGCCGACGATAACTTCTACCCGGTGACGTTGACGGATCTGCGATTGGCGCGCGAGCAGAAAAACGTGGCGAAGCTGGAAGAGCTGACGGCTATCCGGACTGAACGCTACCAGCTAATGGAGGAACTGGCCAAGCTGCCGAAGGACATGGTGTTCTTTACCCAGATTACGATGGAGGCGGGCGAGGACGGCGACTATCTGGATGCTATGCGGAGAGCTAACATCAAGGGCGCGCTGGTGGGTGTGGAGGCTGTAACTCCTGAGGGATTGAAGGCGGTATTCAAGGACTGGAACTGCAGCGGCGATGCGCTGGCGAAGAGGCTGCAGACGTTCAAGGAGCATGGAGTGCACGTGCTGGGATCGTTCATCTTCGGGCTGCCTTCGGATAAGCCGGAGACATTTGATGCGACGGTGGCGATGGCTCTGAAGGCGGGGGTTACGTTTGCGCAGTTCGTGATGATGACGCCGTTTCCGGGGACAGTGGACTTTGGGAAATGGGAGAAGGAACAGTCAAAGAATCCCACGATGGTGGGCGATGTGCCGATTACGCGGTACTGGATGATTCCCAGCGACGTAAGGCCGAAGATGTTTACACCGCATCCTACCATGAGTTCGGAAGAGATAAGGGAGCGGACGCAGAAGGTGTGGGACAAGTTCTATGACTGGGGTCCTGTATGGAAGCGGTCAGCGTGCACGCCTAACTTACGGTCGCGGATCGCGTTCATGTTTCTCTCGAAGTTATACCGGCAGATGTATGCGGGGACGGGGATCTCGACCGATAGCGCGAGAAGGAAGAAGTCGAAGAGCTGGGCGCGGTGGACGGCTAAGCAGTGCAAGAAACTGTTCCAGGCGACGCCGATGCCGGAGTTAGCTGGGCCTGTGTGGGAGATTGGGATTCCTAAGCTGGCGCAGGCTGCGTTCGCGGGGAACGGTACTGAGACTCCGGGGCCGTTTGTTGTGATCCCGAAGAAATAAACAAGCTATTAGAGCGTGGAGCTCCATGCGGATCTCGACTGTGCCGCGTGGACTCCTTTCAGGCTCGCGTGGTCTAATTGACGGTTCTCTGCCAGGGGGATCCTGCCATGCGAGTCACATGTAAATTGTCTGGCCCGGTTCTGGGCATTCTCTCTTTAAGTCTGATTGTGGGATTGGCGGGGTGCGGTGGCGGAAGCAGTTCGACGCCACCCCCTCCGGCAATGTCCCTGACGTTGGGCGTCTCCCATATCGATTTGCAGCAGGATGGCAACGTAAGTTTACTCACGACCATCACCATCACGAACGCGCCAGGAGCAGTTTCAGTCGCGGTGACCGGTCTTCCTGCCGGAATTTCCGCACAATACAATCCCGACCCACCTACACCTACCATTATGTTCTCGGGTGGCATGAATGTGGCTGCCGGGACCTACACTGCGACAGTGACTGCCTCCTCCGGCACACAGAACGCGTCGCAGCAGCTTTCAATCACCAACGACGTAGTTGCAGTTGTGAACCCGACGACCGACACAAGCCTGGGTATGAATGGTGTTCTGAAGCAATTCATGTCGACGTCGTTCCAGGTTGCGGAGTGGGATGGGGATTTCTTCGGGACGGGTGCGGCGGCGCGCGAGACGACGATCAATGGGCTAGGGCCGCAGCACATCCGGCTGCAGTCAGTGAGCCAGGGGGTGGCAATGTCGACCAATACAGGAAGGGCGAGCGACTGGGATTTCACGATTCTGGATCAGACGTTGCAGCCGGTGCTGGCGTCGGCGGATCATAGTCCTGAGTTTCAGATTGCCACGGCGCCCGCGTGGATGTGCCTGAGCAATGGGCAACTGGATGTGGCTAATCATGTGAACGACTTTGCGACTTATGCGGCTAACCTGGTGCGCTATTACAACAAGGGAGGGTTTAACTGGGGTGGGACACATGTTCAATCGCCGAGTAACTCGCCTATAACATGGTGGGGTATCTTCAATGAGCCGAATGGGAACGGCATAACTGCCGCGGAGTATGTGACGATTTATAACACGGTGGTTCCGGCTATGCTGGCGGTGGATCCGACGATCAAACTTTCGGCGATTGAGTACTCGGATTATGGGCTGGGTACGGGAGACGGGGGCGACCCGATGACTTATCTGCCCACGGTACTTGCGCCCGCGAATGCAGGCGGCTTGAATACGCAGGTGGATATAGTTTCCACGCATTTCTACAGCTCGTGCGACCAGACGGATACCGACGCGACGATTATGAACACGATTGCGGGATTTGCCGCTAATGTGAGTTATTTCTACAAGGAATTGCAGACGCGCCCGGACCTGAAGGATGTGCCGGTGTGGGTTACAGAGAACAATGTGAATGCCGATTACGAAGGCGCGAATGGGATGAGCACATGCAATCCGAACCAGGTGTTTGTGGACGATCATCGGGGGACGAGCGCGTTCTTTGCGGCTTGGCGGCCGTATGTGTTTTCGCAACTGGGGAAGGTGGGGAACCAGGCGCTTTATCACTGGGCGTATGACGGGGATCAGCAGTATGGCGAGGTGGACACGAGCGGGAACACTTACCTGAGCTACTGGGTGGATCGAACGCTGGGGGCGATGTATCCTTCGACGCCGAGTGTGCCGGGGCCGGAGATTTTGGGTTTGACGGCTACGGATACAACGACGGTGGAGACGCTGGCTACGGAGAATGCGGATGGTTCGATGGTGGTGATGGTGGGTAATCACGCTGTTGCCTCGCCGGCGGACAACAACGGGAGCGGCGCTGCGCGCACGGTGGTTGTGGAATTGCCTAGTTCGGAGAATTTCAGTTCGGAGAGTGTGCTGACGATTGATGCGGCGACGAATGCGAGCACAGGCCCGGTGGCGATTGCGGTTGCGCCGAATTGGCGGACGGTTGTGACTTTGCCGGGGTATGGGACGGCTTGGCTGGTATTTAAGCCGTAAGACAGGTTACAGATTACAGGTTACAGATTGCAGTAGCTGGTTTCCGAAGGTGCGTACGCTAACCCCAACCCCTGGGACTCGGAAACTAACTCCGGGTGGCAGAGACGATGTAGTAAGCCATGGGGCCGATGGGATAGCCGACGAAGGGCAGCAGGATGGGCGCCAGGACGTTGTTCCAGCGGGCGCGGGTCATCTTTCGCTGGCCGAAGACGACGGATGTGAGCAGGAACTTGAGCGTGACCCAGGGGACGTGAAGGACCGACGGTGCGACGCGTGCCTGGTTTTGCTCGACGGCGATGTCGCGGAAGCCGATGCGTTCGAGTTCGAGTGTGAAAGCTTCGATGTGGCCGAGCGTGTCGATGGCCCAACAGTTACAAAGCTTGCGGCAGATTTGCCGTTGAGGGCCGCGCAGTTTGCCTGGGCCGAGGAAGCCATCCGCTACGGCGATGCGTCCGCCGGGGCGCAGGAGGCGATGGGCTTCGCGGAGAAATGCAGATTTGTTTGCGCCGTGCGCGTAACAACTGCTTTCGATGGCGTAGACGGCGTCGAACGAACCCGATGAGAATGCTGTGTTTTCGTAGTCGCCGAGCGAGAGGGTGATTCGGTTGGCTTGGGGACTGGACTGATTGAGCAGACGGCCCTGTTCAAGCTGCCATGGGACGAGAGTGATGCCGTGGAGATCCGCCTGGGGAAAACGGCCGGCGAGGCTGCGCAGGGTAGCGCCGAGGCCGCAGCCCATATCGAGAATGCGGACGGACGCGCTGGGGATGGGTGGGTTGTCCAGGTGGAGACGGCCCAGGACTTCCGCGTTCAATTGTTCGAGCATGGACTCGCGATGGAAGGGGTTCATGCCCGGGCGGAAGAAGCCGAAGTGCATGTTGAAGCGAGGACTCCAGGCGGCGTAGTCGGGGCCGGCTTCCTCGTAATAGCGCTGGAAGCTGGCGCGATCTTCGGCGGCTTGCGTGAGCGGGAGAGCGAGAGAGTCGGGCATCAGTCGAGCCTCCTGTGGCGAGGTTTGGGAAGGATGCGGGTGATGCCGCTGCCGATGCGGAGCAGGGAACGGAGGCTGTCGCGCGGAAGCATTTTGATCTGGCTGTACCAGCCGAGGATATCTTCGAGAAATAGCTGCATGGCGCCGATGCGGGCGGCGATTGCCGGCTGGGCGGGACGCTCGGTCCTGGCGTCAAGGGCGCAGCGGCGCAGCATGGTGAGGGTGGGGAGGATTTCACGCTCGACGCGCTGCTCGACGACGGTAAGGAAGAGCGTCCAGACGTCGGCGGAGGTCGAGAAGAAGTCACGGCGGTCGCCGAAGCGGCTGTCGGTTTGGACGAGGTTCCAGTTTTGCAGCTCCTTGAGACTGGTGCTGACGTTGGAGCGGGCGACGGAGAGGGTCTCGGAAATTTCCTCGGCGGTGAGCGGCTCGGGGGAGAGATAGAGGAGGGCGTGGACCTGGGCGACGGTGCGGTTGACGCCCCAGCGTGCGCCCATTTCTCCCCAATGGAGGATGAACTGGCGGGAGGAGTCGTTGAGTGTCATGTTTCTAGTGTATCAGATATTTCGGTATGGACAGAAATTACGGAAATGTGGAAAACAAAGAAATGCGGGAGTTTATGAAGGAGAAGCTGCGGTGGTCAGGGCGATTCTTATTGAGTTTTGTGCTTTCTGCGGGTCCGGGAACCTGGACCCGGGCACCCATTTGTCGTGCAGTCGTTCCTGCAAAAGGAGCAAAAGCAAGAACAACCGCAGATCCCCGCCACGGCGGGCAGGCTTTCGACTCCCTACCCCTTCGCTTTGCTCAGGGTTCGGTCGCACAGGGTGACAGTTTTATTTGGGGAGAAGAGTGCAAGCCACCAGCGTGCACTCGTGGATGAATTGTGAATGCACATTTACATAGAGACGGAGGGCGTTTTAACGGATGGGCTGAGGATGTTGGATACTGATTTAAGCTTAGATGGGGGTTTCTGAAGATATGGCGAAGTGTTCGAATGATGGGCTGATGGGCGGGGCGGTGACGGGGAAGCCGGTGACGGAATGCCAGGATTTGAA
>Ga0181537_10003967_pt1 | contig 12422 bp, 10 predicted proteins | sample PEATcosm2014_Bin_39_FD_119765 | JGI IMG/M metagenome (GOLD analysis project Ga0181537, IMG submission 119765) | Peatland microbial communities from MTU Mesocosm Facility, Houghton, MI, USA - PEATcosm2014_Bin23_10_metaG | ecosystem: Environmental > Terrestrial > Soil > Wetlands > Peat | place...
AAATTGTTGCGTTTGAAGGGCAAAGCGGGGCGCGGCTCGGCGTCGTCGAGGGCGATCAGGCGATCGACTTGCAGGCCGTCGACGCCAATGCGCCGAGCGATCTCGGCGAGTGGCTCGCGAAGAATGGCGGTGATTTGAAGCCGCTCGGCGAGCTTGCCAAGCGTGCGCCAGCGAGTGCGCGCAAACCTCTGTCCAGCCTCACCTACGCGCTGCCGGTCAGCCGGCCCGGAAAAATCATCTGCCTCGGATTGAATTACCTTGAACACGTCAAGGAAGGCGCGCAGCGCGACAACATTCCGAAATTTCCGACCATCTTCATGCGCGGCCGCACGTCGCTGGTGCCGCACGGCTCGCCGATCATCCGCCCGAGCGTCTCCGAGACGCTCGACTACGAGGCCGAAATGATCCTGCTGGTCGGGAATCGTGCCAAGCATTTGACCGAAGCTAACGCGCTCTCCTGCGTCGCCGGGTATTCCTGCGGCAACGAAGGCTCGGTCCGCGAATTCCAGCGCAAGACCACCCAATGGGACATGGGCAAGAATTTCGACCGCACCGGCGGTTTCGGCCCCTGGTTTGTTTCGGCCGATGAGCTGCCGCCCGGCGGCAAGGGGCTCAAGATCGAAACCCGCCTCAACGGAACGGTGATGCAGTCGGACAATACCGACAACATGATGTTTCCGGTGATCGAAATGCTCGTTTACGTCACGCAGGGCATGACGCTCGATCCGGGCGACATCATCTTCACTGGTACGCCGTCGGGCGTGGGCTTCGCCCGCAAGCCGCCGGTATGGATGAAAAAAGGCGACGTCTGCGAGATCGAAATTGGCGGCATCGGCACTTTGCGCAATCCGATCGCCGACGAAAAAGTAGGTTGACTGTCTCATGCGTGAAGCCGCGCGTCCCCGCACAAGCGGGGACCCAGCTCGCTCGGTTCAACGCTCCTGGATTCCCGCGTGCGCGGGAATGAGCGAGAACACAGTCGCTTCTGTCTTTCTTTTGATCTTGGCGTCGCTTGCCGCGTCACCGGCGACGGCGCAGGAGACGGTGCGCATTGGTGTGGGCTTCGGGTTTGCGTTCTTGCCGGCCTATGTCTGCGAGGATCTCAAGCTCGTCGAGAAATATGCCAAGCGCGATCACCTGGAGCTGAAGGCCAGTTACCAGCATCTCGTCGGCGCCGCCGCGATGCGCGACGCGCTCAGTTCCGGCACGATCGACATCGCGCCGTTCGGCACCGCGCCGTTGTTGGCGGCCTGGGAGAAAACCAAAGATACGCCGCAGCAGGTTTTGGCGGTGTCCGGCCTATCGACACTGTCGCCGGTTTTGTTGGCCGTGCGGCCGGAGGTGCGCACGCTCGCGGATTTCCGCTCGAGCGACCGTATAGCCGTTCCGACCGCCACTGCTCCGCAGCTTTATCTGTTGCAGATGCAGTCGGAAAAGGTTTTTGGCCAATACGACAAATTGCGCGGGCAGATCGTCGTCGAGCCGCATCCGCAAGCGGTCGCCGATCTGCTTGCCGGCAATGACTCGATCGCCGGTTACTTTTCGTCGGCGCCGTTCACCGAAATCGCGCTGGCCGACGGCCGTGTGCATAAAGTGTTGAGCACCAGCGATGTGATCGACGGCAAGGCCTCGTTTCTCATTCTCGGCGCGACCAAGGCCTATGTCGGCGAGCATCCCAAAGTAGCCGATGCTGTCGCCAAGGCGATGGACGAGGCGGCACGCATCATCCGCAGCGACCCTCACCACGCCGCCGAGGTCTATCTCTCGCACGAACCCTCGAAGACCTTGAGCGCCGCGTCGCTCGCGGCAGTGCTTGCCGACATCAAGGACGATTTTGGCAACGCGGTCCGCGGCGTCGGCGCCTTCGCCGACTTTATGGCGCGGCACGGCGAACTCAAAGCGCCGCCGCAGAGTTGGAAAGAGATCGTCGCGCCCGCGCTTTTAAACTCGCCCAGCACTTAGCGAAGAGGTAGCCATGGCCGACGCGATCCTCAACGTCGTTTGCATTTGCGGCAGCCTGCGCAAGGCGTCCTACAACCGCATGGTCATGAATGCGCTGCCGGCGCTCGGGCCGTCCAACATGAAATTGAGCGAGGCGCCGTCGTTTGCCGAATTCCCGCTCTACAACGCCGACGTCGAGCAATCGTCCGGTTTTCCGCCGGCCGTGCAGAAGCTCGTCGAGGCCATCCGAGCCGCCGACGGGGTGATTTTCAATTCGCCGGAATACAATTTCTCCATTCCCGGCGGCTTGAAGAACGCCATCGATTGGGTCTCGCGGGTGCCGAACCAGCCGTTCGCCGGCAAGCCAGTGGCTCTGCAATCGGCGACCAACGGGCCGCTCGGCGGCGGCCGCATGCAATACGATCTGCGCCGCTGCATGCTCTTTCTCGATGCGCCGACCTTCGGTAGGCCCGAAATCTTCATCGGCAATGCCTCGCAGCGGATCGATGCCGCGACCGGTCAAATCATCGACGAGACTACCAAGAAACTCATCGGCCAGCAGCTCGCCGCCTTCGCCAAATTTATCGAGCGACACGGCGGCAAGACATAAACGCTGGAGTCTAGGGAGAGAACACCATGGGCAGACTGGACGGGCGTGTCGCCATAGTCACCGGCGGCGCCAAGGGTATCGGCCGGCATTATTGCCATGCGCTCGCCGGCGAGGGGGCGCGCCTGATGATCGCCGACATCGCCGACGGCAAGGATGCGGCGGCCGCCATCGCCAAAAAGCACGGCGCCAATTCGGTGGCGAGCGCGGTCACCGACGTCAGCGACGAGGCTTCGGTGCAGGCGCTGGTGGCGCTGACCATGGATCGTTTCGGCAAGATCGACGTACTGGTCAACAACGCGGCGTTGTTCGCGCCGCTCAAGGAGACCAAGTGCACCGAGATCGACGCCGCGGTCTGGGACCGCGTCATGGCCATCAATCTGCGCGGGCCGTTCTTGATGATGAAGCACGTCGTGCCGCACATGACCGCGCAGGGCTACGGCAAGATCATCAACATCGGCTCCGGCAGCATCTTCAAAGGCATTCCCTGGATGCTGCATTACGTGACGTCCAAGGGCGGCATCATGGCGATGACGCGGGCGCTGGCGCTCGAGCTCGGCGAGCACGGCATCTGTGTCAACACGCTGTCGCCGGGGTTGACCATGAGCGATTCACTGATGGCGGAAAATCCCGGCCACGTCGCGACTGCCCGCGACAAGGTCCGCGCCGCGCGCTCGCTCAAGCGCGACGAGAAGCCGCAGGATCTGCTTGGCGCGCTCATCTTCCTTGCCAGCGCCGAGAGTGATTTCATGACCGGGCAGAATGTGCTGATCGACGGCGGCAACTCCAATACCTGATCGGTCGCGGCCGGCATGGCAGACCCGCAACGCGGGCGGCTGACCCGCTATTTCCGCGCCCGGTTGCCTTCTCTATAGTGTTCTGAAGCCCATTTCGGCGCCCACGGAGAACCTCATGGCGGCTTTGAGCTCCCAAAAGCCAGACCAGAAGACGCCCGATCGCAAGCACAACATCGAGGCGATGCGGCAGGATTATTATGCGCGGATCGCCGAGCGCGGCATGAAGCCGCTGTGGACGGTGATGAGCACGCTGTTCCGCGACGAGCCGCTGTCGCGCTGCGCGCCGGCGATCTGGCATTTTGACGCGGTCAAAGCGCTGGTGATGGAATCGGGCGGCCTGATCACCACCGACGAAGCCAAGCGCCGCGTGCTGATCCTGGAGAATCCGGCGCTCAAGGGCGAATACCGCGTCACCAACACGCTGTTTGCCGGGATTCAGATGATCATGCCGGGCGAGATTGCGCCGGCCCACCGCCACGTCGCTTCCGCCATCCGCTTCGTGCTGGACGGGGAGGGCGCCTACACCGCGGTCGAAGGTGAAAAGGCTTTCATGGCGCCCGGCGACTTCGTCATTACCGCCAATTGGGCGCCGCACGACCACGGCAATCCATCCAGCAACCCGATGCTGTGGCTCGATGTGCTCGACGCACCGGCGATCAATTTCTACGAAACCTCGTTCGGCGAGGATTTCGATACGCCGACGCAGGAGACCACGCGGCAGAACGGCGATTCGCTCAACTTTTACGGTTCGGGCGTGCTGCCCGACGGCGCGGTGGCGAGCAATCGCACGCCCATCATCAATTACACCTACGTCCGCACCCGCCCGATCATCGAGCGCATGATGAAAGCCGGCGAGATCGACAAGCGCCACGGCGCCCGCGTGCATTACGCCAATCCGGTCACCGGCGGTCCGGTGCTGCCGACCATGGGCGCGGGGCTCGCCATGTTGCCGAAGGGCTTCCGCGGCGAAGCCTATCGTTCGACCGACGGCACGATTTTCGCCTGCGCCGAAGGCCGCGGCACCACGAGGGTGGAGGGCGAAGTGCTTGAATGGGGACCGCGCGACGTCTTCGTCGTGCCGCCGTGGAAGCGCTTTCATCACAACGCGGTCGAGCAGTCGGTGCTGTTCTCGATCTCCGACCGGCCGGCGCAGCAGGCGCTCGGCATTTGGCGCGAAGGGACGTGACCACCGCTTCGTCGAAATCCAAGCTGATCAGGGGCGCGACCGGCGACTGGGAAGTCGTCATCGGCATGGAAGTGCATGCCCAGGTAACCTCCCGGTCGAAGCTGTTCTCCGGCGCTTCGACCGCCTTTGGCGGCGAGCCCAACGCGCATGTCTCGTTGGTCGATGCCGCCATGCCCGGCATGCTGCCGGTGATCAACGAGGAATGCGTGCGCCAAGCCGTACGCACCGGGCTCGGGCTGAAAGCACAGATCAATCTCAAGTCGGTGTTCGACCGCAAGAATTACTTCTATCCGGACCTGCCGCAGGGCTACCAGATCAGCCAGTACAAATCGCCGATCGTGGGCGAGGGCGAGGTGGTCGTCGAGGTGACCGACGGCGAGACGGTGCGCGTCGGCATCGAGCGGCTCCATCTCGAACAGGACGCCGGCAAGTTGCTCCACGATCAGCATGCCACGATGTCGCTCGTCGACCTCAACCGCTGCGGCGTCGCGCTCATGGAGATCGTGACCAAGCCCGATCTGCGCTCGGCGGAAGAGGCCAAGGCCTTCCTCGGCAAGCTGCGCGCCATCCTGCGCTATCTCGGCACCTGCGACGGCGATATGGAGAAAGGGCATCTGCGCGCCGACGTGAATGTCTCCGTGCGCAAACCCGGCGCACCATTGGGCACGCGCTGTGAGATCAAGAACCTCAATTCCATCCGCTTCATCGGTCAGGCGATCGAGTACGAAGCGCGCCGCCAGATCGACGTCAGTGAGGACGGCGGCGCGATCGAGCAGGAGACGCGGCTGTTCGATCCGGACAAGGGCGAAACCCGGTCGATGCGCAGCAAGGAGGAGGCGCACGATTACCGCTACTTCCCCGACCCGGATCTGCTGCCGCTCGAGCTGTCGCCGTCGCTCGTCGCTGATCTTCAGTCGCAATTGCCGGAACTTCCGGACGCCAAGCACGCGCGTTTCGTGCGCGACTTCGGCTTGTCTGGCTACGACGCCGGCGTTCTCGTGACCGAACGCGAGACCGCTGACTTCTTCGAAGCGGTCGCGCAGGGTCGCGACGCCAAAGTCGCGGCGAACTGGGTGATCAACGAACTGTTCGGTCGGTTGAACAAGGAAGGCAAAGACATTACCGCCTCGCCGGTGTCCGCCGCGCAGCTTGGCACCATCCTCGACCTCATGGCCGAAGGCACGATCTCCGGAAAGATCGCCAAGGATGTGTTCGAAATCGTCTGGAGCGAGGGCGGCGACCCGCGCGTCCTCGTCGAAGCCCGCGGCTTGCGGCAAGTCACCGACGTTTCGGCGCTGGAAGCCATCGTCGACGACATCGTCGCCAAGAATCCGGACAAAGTTGGCGACGCGAAGTCAAATCCGAAGGCGATTGGCTGGTTTGTCGGCCAGGTGATGAAGGCTTCCGGCGGCAAAGCCAACCCGCAAACCGTCAACGAGCTCCTCAAGAAGCGTCTCGCGAGCTGACGGGCTGGTTCTCGTCTTCGCTGACGCAAAACTTCCTGCGCGTCGCCGGTCACAGCACCAAATCGATACGAATTTTTGCACGCCAAGATGCCGCGGCGCACCAATCCGAGCCGCGCGGAACGCCGTTGCCGCGAATCACTTGCGACCGATTCGCGCGTTTTGCGCTGTGCAGCGGCCGTCAAAGCGCCATTTTGAGCCTTACGGCGCAAAATTATTTTACCGTGGTGAATCCATCGTCGCGACCGTTGTCGCGCGTGCGAAGAGCGCGCGCGCGCGTCGTTTGATACGCGCACGACGACGCGAAACGCTCGGCAGCAAATGACGTGGAAACCCGCATTTTATGGGCACTTCCGCACTGCGCAGAAAATTTTGCGCGGGCGTGCATCGAAAAGCGATTCAGTGTCGATTCAATTTTCCGCCGCTCGCTGTCGCGTTTGCATCGCAGCGGCAGGGCGCGGCACTTACACACAAAATTAAGTGGAGTCACTGTTATTTTTTTCCTGCTGTAGTAATCGGAATGTAGTGCACGTCGATTCGCGACTGCACTGTACCGATGTCGCCATCCACTCAAAGCTAGGAGGGCAGCAATGGCGAAGAAGAGAAAGACGAAGGCGAAAAAGGTAGTCAAGAAGGCGAAGAAGAAGAAAAAGTAGCCTTGCTACCATGATCTTCAGCGACTCATTATGTTGAAGATCGCGTCACACGGGCCGGCTGACGTCGGGGCGGATCAATCGCCCGCGACGCGCCGGCTCAGGTGAACGACGGAGGGCGTCGGCGAGACAGAGGCTTTAGCTCATAATCGTTCGCGAAAGCGACGGTAGAGAGAAGGGACGGGAAACCGGACCTTCCCGTGGCGGTTCCGCCGCCGGATTTTAAGCTTCTCGATTCTCGCCGACGCCCTCAGTTTGTCGTAAGTTCCTCCCAAGGACTCGTACTAACTTTGGTCGGCGTCGTGGCTTGGTCTGCGACGCCGTTTTTCTTGGGAGATGGGTTGCGCATGGGCAAATCCGCGAAGCTCAAAGCGAAGACCAACCGGGCGGCCAAAGCAAAGCCCAAAACCAAAACCGTCAAACGGACGGCGCGGCGCGTGCGACCGATCGAGCTTTATTACTGGCCGACGCCGAACGGCTGGAAGATTTCGATCATGCTCGAGGAGGCGCGCCTGCCTTACGAGGTGCGCCCGATCGACATTTCAAAAGGCGACCAGTTCGCGCCGCACTTTCTCGCCATCTCGCCGAACAACCGCATACCGGCGATCGTCGACCCAGACGGTCCCGGCGGCAAAGCGATCTCGGTCTTTGAATCCGGCGCCATCCTGCAATATCTCGGCCGCAAAACCGGCAAATTCTATCCGCGCGACGAACGCGCGCGCGTCGCCGTCGAGGAATGGCTGTTCTGGCAAATGGGCGGTCTCGGGCCGATGGCCGGACAGGCCAATCACTTCCGCAACTACGCGCCGGAGAAGATCGCCTACGGCATCGATCGCTATACCAACGAGGTCAATCGTCTGTTCGGCGTGATGAATACGCGGCTGGCGCGCCACGAATTTCTTGCCGGCCGCTATTCCATCGCCGACATGGCGTGCGTCGGCTGGGTGCGGCTCGCCGAGCGCATGGGACAGAACCTCGGCGATTTCCCGCATCTCAAACGCTGGTTCGAAGCGGTACGGGCGCGGCCGGCGGTCAAGCGCGCCTTCGCCATCCGCGTCGAAGCGGCGTCGAAGGTCGACATGCACGATCCCAAAGTGCGTGCGACGTTGTTCGGGCAGACGGCGCGGTAGGCTTCGCCGCTCGTCCCCGCGGGCGCCGGGACCCAGTTCTGGATTCCCGCTTAGGCGGGAATGAGCGGAGAGTGCGTCAATTCGACCGCGTCCAGGACTCGGTCTTGCAGATCAATCCGCCGGCGACGCATCCTTTGAGATTGGCGCTGTTGGGGCCGGTCATGGTGAAGGAACCGGTGTAGGTTCCGCCGTCGCGTGAATTGTAAACCTTGCCTTCCCATTTATCGCCGCCTGCGGGCGCCATATTGAGAACGATCAGGATGCCAAGGAGCGGCCGGCTCTGCAAGCTCGCATTGGAATTGTTCTTGTCGGTCTTCGGCGCCCCGGTGTCGGGATCGTTGGGCTCGGCGAGCCACACCAATGTGCCGCAGATGGCGCTGTCGCAATTGACGATCTTGACCTTGCCCTTTTTATCTCCCGTCAACCACGTGCCGAGCGGATCGGCGGCGCGCGCCGGTCCGATCACCATGAGCGCGAGCGCGAATGCCGACGCGGCGACGATTGCAGTCGTGCGGACAAGCTTCATGGCCCCTCCCGAAACATTGCTGGCTTTTCAAGGTAAAAGGATAACTTACGAGGCCGGCATTGCAAACTCGCCCGACTGTGAAAATTTCGCGCGCTTGCCAGCATAGAACCTGGCGAAATCCGTGTCGGCGGCATTCGTTGCTTAACGCGACCTTGCGTCTTGCGCATCGTTTCTCGCGACGCATTCAGTTTTGATTCATCGCGATACTTAAACCACCGTTCAAATCTTCTGCTGATTATCGCCATATCGTCGGCAACGCCGGCGACTACGATCGACGACAAACGTCATCAGGCGAAGGACAGGGGATTGCACGATGGCTCGTTTCGAAATTCTCGACGCAAGCATGGCGCCGCTCGGCGAGGGGCCGGCCGCCGGCGACATGCTATTCGAACTCGGCATGATGTATTCGGTCGGCCGCGACGTGCCGGTCGATCTCGTCTCCGCGCACAAGTGGTTCAATCTCGCGGCGATGAAGGGCAACCGCGAAGCCATCCGGCTGCGGCGCGAAGTCGCCGATCAGATGTCGGACGGTGAGATCGCGGTGGCGCAACGCGCCGCGCGCGATTGGCTCAAGGCCAGCGCACCGGTAGCCATGCCGGCGCCGGCGCTCGCGGCCTAGACCACGATCCAATCAGGTTTAATCGGATCATGGTCTAGATTCATCGTTGGCGCATGATCTTTTCGGAAAACCGGTATCCACGTTTCCGGATCGTGCGCTAACCGGCGGCAACGGCCGCTTTCGCGCCGTTGCCTTTGCCGTTGAGCAACTCCCACACCTGAGGCGGGGTCGCCGGCATATCGACGTGGCGTATGCCGGCGCGGTGATAGAGCGCATCTACGATGGCATTGATGACCGCGGGTGGCGCGCCGACAGAGCCTGCTTCGCCGGCGCCCTTGACGCCGAACGGATTGGAAGTCGACGGCACGTTGTGGGTCGAAAACGCGAAAGCCGGGACGTCGCCGGCGCGCGGCATGGCGTAATCCATGAATGAGCCGGCGAGGAGTTGCCCGCTGTCCGGATCGTAGACCGCGTGCTCGAGCAGCGCCTGGCCGATGCCTTGAACGATGCCGCCGTGCACCTGGCCCTCAAGCAGCAGCGGATTGATGGTGCGGCCGAAGTCGTCGACGATAGTGTAACGCTCGATCGCCACGGTGCCGGTCTCCGGATCGATCTCGACCTCAACGACATGGCAGCCGTTCGGGAACGTTTGCGCCGGCGGCACTCGCTGGTGCGTCGTATCTAGTCCCGCCGCCATACCGGGCGGCAATTTCGCCGGATCGCGCGCTACCTTGGCAAGCTCCAACAAATCGATGCGCAGGTCCGTGCCGGGAACCGAGAACACGCCGTCCGCGAAACTGATGTCTTTCGCGGATACTTCCAGGAGATGCGAGGCCAGCTGCATGCCCTTGCCGATAATCGTGCGGCCGGCCTCATAGAGCGCCGCGCCGCCGACAGCGATCGCGCGCGAGCCGCCGGTCAGTCCCGACGGCGTGCGGTCGGTATCGCCCATGATGACGTCGATGCGATCTGCATCGATGCCGAGCTGATCGGAAACGATCTGTTTGTACGCGGTGTGAAGACCCGTGCCGTATTCCTGGTTGCCCATGACCAGCTCGACCTGCTCGTCTTTGAACTCGATCGATGCGGTCTCGGGAAAGCCACCGCCGCAGCGCTCTGTATAGGTCGCCATGCCGATGCCGCGCAGCTTGCCGGCGCGCTCGCTCTCTGTGCGCCGCTTGGCGAAAGACGCCCATTCGGCCGCCGCCATGCAGCGGTCCATCACCGCCTCGAACTCACCGGAATCGAGCACCAGGTGTGTCACCGAGGTGTAGGGCATGGCCGAAGGCGGCACGAAATTCACGCGCCGGATCGCATCCGGGCTCATCTTGAGTTGGCGCGCGGCCGCGTCGACGATGCGTTCCAGGAGGTAGGCGGCTTCCGGCCGTCCGGCGCCGCGATAGGCGCACACCGGCACGGTGTTGGTGCAAACGCCTTTGACGTTCACATGAATGGCGCCGATGGCATACAGGCCGGAAACGAGATCAGTTGACCGCGTCGGTACGAACGCGCCAAACGGCGACAAGTAAGCGCCGAGATTGGCCAGGATCGAAACCCGCAGTCCAAGGAAACGGCCGGACTTGTCGAGCGCAAGTTCCACGTGGGTGGTGTGGTCGCGACCCTGGTTATCCGAGACGAAACCTTCCGAGCGGTCTTCCTGCCATTTGACCGGACGCCCAAGCTTGCGGCTCGCCCAAACGACCAGAGCGTGCTCGGGATAGGGAAAAGCTTTCATGCCGAAGCCGCCGCCGACATTGGGCGTGATGACGCGCAGCTTGTCCTTCGGCATCTTCAGGATCATTTCGGCGAGCGGGTCGCGCACGAAATGCGGCCCCTGTGACGCGGTGTAGAGGATCGAGCGGCCCGTCGCCGGTTCGAAGTCGGCAAGCGCGTTGCGCGGCTCCATCGAGTTGGCGACCACCCGGTTGTTGACGAGTTCGAGGGTGACTATGTGCGCGGCCGTGGCAAAGGCGGCTTCGGTCGCCTTGGCGTCGCCGAGGTCGTTGTCCCAGTCGAAGACGAGATTGCCGGCGATGTGGTCGAAGAGCTGCGCGGCGCCGGGCTCAAGCGCGTCCCTGGCTTCGGTCACGACCGGCAGCGGCTGGTACTCGATCTCGATCGCTTCGGCGCCATCGCGCGCCGCATTGAGCGTTTCGGCGACTACGACGGCGACCGGCTGACCGACATAACGCACCTTGCCCTGCGCCAGCACCGGACGCGGCGTATCATGGCGCGGCGTGCCGTCGCGATTGTTGAGCGCCGCGAGACAGCCGAGATCGCCGAGCCCCTCGGCTGAAACATCGTCGCCGGCGGCCACGAACAGGACGCCAGGCAGGCGGCGCGCCGCCGCCACATCGATGCGCTTGATGTTGGCATGCGCCACCGGCGACCGCAGCACGAAGGCGTGGGCGGCGTGCGGGAGCGTAACGTCGTCCGTATAGCGGCCGTGGCCGGTGATCAGGCGCAAATCTTCATACCGCCGCACGGGCTGGCCGATGCCGAATTTCATGCCGACCTCTTCATTTCCCTGTTCTTGACATAGGATAGCAAAGGTAGTTGCGCCATTGTGCTGCGTGCTGTCGGTGGTGGGGTCCGGTTCGACACTTGCGCGTCGGAACGGCTGCGCCTAGTCATACCGACAAGCCGGAGAGGTGGCCGAGTGGCTGAAGGCGGCGGTTTGCTAAACCGTTATACGGTCTAAAGCCGTATCAAGGGTTCGAATCCCTTCCTCTCCGCCATCCTGCGTGCTGCCGCGAGACCGGCTAAAGGGAGCCACCGCCGTGCGTGCGTCGAGGCGGATTCGAATAGGTGTCGCGGCACTGCTGCTCTTTTCGGCGGCCCCCGCCGGCGCACAAAATACCGTCGAGCGCGAGGTCAAGGCGGCCTCGGGCAAAGAAGCCCGCGTTGGCGTTTACACCGATATCCGTCCCGATTGCACCGCGGGGGCGCTGCCGGCGATCAGGCTCGTCGTTCCGCCCGCCCACGGCGCGGTGAACGTCAAGCGCGGCAAGCTCAAGGTCACCAACTTCAAACAATGCCTTGCCACCGAAGTGCCGGTCTTCGTCGTCTTCTATCGCGCAGCGGATACGTTCAGTGGCACCGACGAGTTCGTGCTTGAAATCGGGCTGTCCGGCGGCCGCAAGGAGCTGCAGCACTTCCGGGTGAATGTCGCGAACGGTTCCGGCGCCGGGCTAGGCATCTGACGGTCGGGGCGACCATCGGTTCCGGCGGACCCGGCCGGAAGGCCGAACGCGGGCCGAGTAGCAGCAAAATGCGAACGCCATAACGAATTAGCAATCGATCCTGGCTAACACTGATCAGGCGATCAGAGGCGAGATTAATTGAAAATTAAGATCGGTTAACCGGAATTAACCGCACTTAAGACCCGGTCAAGCAGCATCGGGGATCCGGTTAATCGAAAATTAGGATCGGTTAACCGGAATTAAGACCCGAGTTTGAGAGGTGGTCCTGTTTTCCGGAACAGAATGGCGGCTTGGCTAAGGTGGATTCTGGGTTGGATTATGCCGCCAATTTCTCCTCGCTCGCCTGCGTAGCATAGA
>Ga0181537_10003968_pt1 | contig 12421 bp, 14 predicted proteins | sample PEATcosm2014_Bin_39_FD_119765 | JGI IMG/M metagenome (GOLD analysis project Ga0181537, IMG submission 119765) | Peatland microbial communities from MTU Mesocosm Facility, Houghton, MI, USA - PEATcosm2014_Bin23_10_metaG | ecosystem: Environmental > Terrestrial > Soil > Wetlands > Peat | place...
AACCTGAAGAGCGACGTACGGTTTTGTCCCACCTGGGCGGAAGCGCATGAGCGCACTTTGGCCAGCCTCAATAACGGTCGGCCGCCTTATCCGGGAAAGTGGAAAGGCTGCATTGTGCTCAAGCAAGGGACCGCTGTGGACGTGATCGATCACGACGATTCGTGGACAGAAATTGTTATCAAAGGAAAGCACTGGTTCGCGGATGAATAACACACCGGCACGCGCCGATAGGCGAGCCGCGCCACGAAGCGACAACGCGATACGGCGAGATTGAGGATTGATGGATTTGGACAAAGTGGCTCTTTCATTGCCGACGATCGCTGTTTGCATCTTGGCCGCGTTCTCGTCGCCAGTCGTGCATGCCGATTTTGCCGTCAATCGGTCCGATGCTGCGAACGACGCGCGACGGGTAAATTCTACCGCAGCCGCCACCGCGGGCTCGCGCTGGGTTTCGGCTTGTTATTTGGTGTTTGCTTGCGCGAAGACGACGGTGAAAGACCAGGGCCCGCCGGCAGACGCCGGATCCCCGAACACTACCGCCGCGGATCGAGTAGAGAAACTTTATAACGGCTTCGCGGTTGGAACCGATGCCGTGGGGAATGAAGGATATTCCGCGGCGCAAATGGCCGAGCAGCAGTTGCGGTTGGACTTTCTCAGCTCGTTTCAGAACCCGCAAATGAACGCCGCCCATCAGACCGCTTGGGACCAGGAGGAAGGCCAGCTTATCAGCGACTCGTTGAAATACGGCGGCGATCGGACGCTCGATGCCGCCGCGATGTACTGGGGTGAAACCAAGCTTCATCTGCCCGTGAGCAACCCGCAAGACCTGTTAGCGCAGGCAGAGAGCATGCAGGTTTCGGATCAGCCTGGTGAAAGAGAGTTTGACGCGTACATGGCCAACTACCTGGCCGATCGATTCGATTCACTGAATGATTTGACGCCGCACTATCAAACGGCAAGCGACGATATCGACGGACGTGCCGCGCCGCTCGAGCTCACGGATTTACAAGCCCAACTGCGCCTCGATGAGGTGGATCGCACCTTTGGCAAACCTAAGCCGTCCGGACATTAGCAAGTTGAGTTTCTATTCGGCGCTGACACCGGAAAGCTTCGCCATGGCGGTCCATTTCGGCAGGTCCGCCGCGATGAAGGCTGTGAAATTTTCAGGAGTGCCGGGCTTGCCTTGAGCGCCGAGCGATTTGAGCTTTCCCCGCATTTCCGCGGAGCCCAGAATGGCGTTCACGGCACTGTTGAGCTTGTCGACAATCGGCCGCGGCGTGCCGGGCGGCGCCAAAATCCCGCTCCAGGAACTGGCAACGAAGCCGGCAATGCCGCTCTCGATGATGGTTGGCACGTCGGGAATTTCAGGGAGCCGCTCCGCGGTGGTTGTCGCCAAGGCGCGCACGGAGCCGTCGCCGAGATGCGCCCGCACCACCGACAGCGGCTCGATGCCGAGATCGATCTGGCCACCGATCAAATCCGTGACGCCGCCCGCGGCGCCTTTGTAAGGCACGAGGAGAATGTCGGTTGCGGTCAGATTTTTGAACCAGACTGCCAGCATGTGCGGCGGCGCGCCGTTTGGAATACCGAGGCTGAGTTTGCCCGGATTGGCTTTGGCGTAAGCGAGCACCTCGGCAATATTTGTCACCGGCGCCTTGGGCCCGGCGATCATCACGAACGGAAAAGTCGCCAGCATCGCGACCGGCACAAAGCTATTCGGATCGTATTCGATGCTTTTGTAGAGCGCGGGGCCGATGGCGAGCGTGGCCGGGGTGCCGAGGAGAAGCGTGCCGCCGTCGGGGTCGGCGGTCGCCGCCATTTTGCCGCCCAGCGTCGAACCGGCGCCGGGCCGGTTATCGACGAAGATCTGTTGGCCAAGCGATTCCGACAGGAACTGACTGACGAGCCTTGCCATCACGTCGGTCGGGCCGCCCGGGGGGTAGGGCACGATCAGCCGGATCGGCCGGCTCGGAAAGTCGGATTGCGCGGCAGCGGGGCAGGTGGCGAAGGCACCCATTCCCAGCGCCAACAGGTGCCGTCGGCTTACGGTGCTCGCCATGTTTTCCCCGATGCCCATGCTTCCCCATGCCGTAGACGGCTTTTTGCGGAATCATGATCGAAAAAACACCGCGGCGGAAGGTGTCCAAACCCTTCCGCCGAAATTTCTCGCCGGGAACCGGCCGGATCGAGATTTAGCGCGCGGCTTCCTTGATCGGGGCGGAGACGCGATTAGCCGAAACGATCCTCACATCGCGCGGTTGCACCAGCAAATTGCGGGTATCGCGCAGGCACGAGGCGTCGAAATACGGCCACTCCTTCTGTCCGCACTCCGTGCCCAGCGGCCGCACATCCGCACGATCGCCCTTGGCGTCCGGCACCGGCGACCCGGCCTCGACCTGCGGTGACAAACTCGGAAAAGCAACAAAACAAGCCGCAGCGATCGCGGCAATGGCGATGGCGTAGACGGTCTTGCGCATGACACCTTGTCCCTGTTGGCAACCTTTGAACCCTCCGTAGGGCGAACGCCGCGGTGGCGTTTTGGTTGCTTTTCATCTGTTGTTTACTTTCGCTCAGTGCCTGGCCTGGTGCGTTGATGGCCATCACAAATTGGCCCTTTCCTGCATGCCGCTGGAAAATCGAGAGAATCCGTCACTTTCCGCAGGGGATGCGGCTTAGATCCGGCGCCGGCCGACCTCCGCCAGAGGCCGAGCTAGCCACCTTGCGGACGCCCCTTGCGCGGGCTAGACCGCCGCCATGCCACGGACAGCGCTTTTCGCGGGGTCGTTCGATCCCATCACCAACGGCCATCTCGACGTCATTGGCAAAGCCGTCCGGCTGTCCGATCGGCTGGTGCTCGCCATCGGCATCCACCCCGGCAAGACGCCGCTGTTCTCGGCCGCCGAGCGGCTCGCCATGCTGGAGGAGATCGCCGGACCGCTGGCGCGTCAGGCCGGATGCGAGATCGTCTGCACCACCTTCGCCGACCTGGTCGTCGATGCGGCCAAGCGGGCCGGCGCCAGCGTGCTGGTGCGCGGCGTGCGCGACGCCACCGATTTCGACTATGAAATGCAGATGGCCGGCATGAATGCGGTCCTGGCGCCCGATCTGCAGACCGTGTTTTTGCCGGCGGCGCCGGCGGTTCGCCCGATCACCGCCACTTTAGTCCGGCAAATCGCCGGCATGGGCGGCGACGTTACGGCCTTTGTGCCACCACAAGTCGCGGCGCAGCTGCAACGGAAATTCGCCAAAAATTAAAATCCGACCAAGGAGAGAAGATGATCCGCGTTCTAGTCCTAGTTTCCGCGCTGATGGGCGCAATCGTTGCAGCCCACGCCGCCCCGCCGGTGCTGCCCGCCGGTCTTGATCCGCAGAATACGCTTATTCTCGACACCACCGAGGGCCGCATTATCATCAAGCTTCGCAATGATATTGCGCCACGCCACGCCGAACGTCTCGAGCAGCTCGCGCGCGAAGGTTTCTATAACAACGTGCCGTTTCACCGTGTCATCGACGGTTTCATGGCGCAGACCGGCGATGGGCAATACGGTAACGGCACCGGCGGCTCGAAATATCCGAGCCTGAAGGCCGAATTTTCCAAAGTGCCGTATAAACGCGGCATCGTCGGCATGGCCCGTACCAGCGATCCCAATTCGGCGAACAGCCAGTTCTTCATCATGTTCGCCGACGGCCCATCGCTCAACGGCCAATACACCGTCGTCGGCGAAGTCGCTCAAGGCATGGACGTCGTCGACAAGCTGCATAAGGGCGAGCCGCCGTCCAATCCCGACAAGATCGTTCGCGCGCAGGTGGCCGCCGACATGAAGTAAGCGGAGCCTTTGAAGATGAGCGCCGCACCGCGACGAATTACTGCCAAACAGAGGAAAACGAAACCATGGCCGAGTCACTGCCGCCGGGCACCGATCCGGAAAACACGCTGATCTTGGAAACCGCGCCGGGGCGTATCGTCATCAAGCTGCGCACCGACGTTGCGCCCAAGCACGCCGAACGGCTGAAACTGCTGGCGCGCGAAAAGTTCTACGACGACGTGCCGTTCCATCGCGTCATCGCGGGCTTCATGGCGCAGACCGGCGACGGCCAGCACGGTAACGGCACCGGCGGTTCGAGCTACCCGAACCTGCCGGCCGAATTTTCGAAGCTGCCGTTCGAGCGCGGCACCGTCGGCATGGCGCGCAAGGGTGGCAACAATAATTCCGCCAACAGCCAATTCTTCATCATGTTCGACGAGGGCTCGTTTCTCAACGGCGAATATACCGTGGTCGGCGAGGTGATCGAAGGCATGGACGTGGTCGACAAGCTCAAGCGCGGCGAGCCTCCGGCCAAGCCGGACAAGATCGTCAAGATGCAGGTCGCCGCCGACGTGGCGTAGCGAGGATCGTATGCATCCACTCCGTGGCGCGGTGCTTTTTGTCTGCGGGGTGTTCGGTCTTGCCGTTGTCGATTGCGCCAACGCCGCGTGGCCGCAGACCCCGCAAGCGGTTTGCAGCGTTTTAAGCGGTCATCCCTGTCATCCCTCGTTCTGCGGGGTGTTTCACCGCGGGCCGTGCCTGCCATATTACCTGCCGCCGATTGGCGAGGATTTGAGGCTGACGATCACCTCGACCGATGACAATGACCTGAATGGCCCATCCAGCGGCGCCGGGGGGAACGATGCCGGCAACGACAGCGCCGATGCGAGCGACGATGCCGGCGACCACGCGCTCGATTCGATCACCGCGATGTACGCCGCTTTGCGCGCCTGCTGGGTGCCGCCGCCGAAAGACGCGGCGCGTCACGGCATGGAATATACCGTGCGCTTTGCTTTCAAGCGCGACGGCGCGATCGTCGCTCCGCCGCGCGTCACCTATGCGAGCCACGACGCGCCGCCCGAAACGCGCGATATCTATCGCGACGCCGTGAACGCCGCGCTGACGCGATGTACGCCCCTGCATTTCAGCAAGGGCATGAGCGGCGCCGTGGCCGGCCGGCCCATCGCGATCCGCTTCGTCGACAATCGCGCGACCGAGAAATCGGCACAGTGATATTTAGCCGGTTAGCCGCGGGTGTCGCCGCGCGCGAGATACGGCGCGACGGCGGCGAGCACCTGCGCCGGTGAAATCCGCCGCATGCCGTCGGGCGACGGCCCGCCATCGGGCACGATGGGGTGAATGAATTTTGAATAGGTCAGAACCGGAGTGGAACCGAACAAGGCGAACGCATCGGTCGCGCCGGCAACGGCAAGATTCATCGGGCCGGAATCGGTGCCGACGAAAAGGTCGGCGTGACGCAGCAGCGCTGCCGCTTCGACAAGCGTGAGATCGCAGGCATTGACCGCCAGTGCGGCCGCTTTACCGCCGATGAGGTTCGCCGCGCGCGCCATGTTTTGCAGGCCGCCGATCAGGAAGACGGTCCCCGCGGTGCGCAACCCCGCCAGCAATTCCGCCCAGTGGCGGTCGGGCCACTCCTTGTCGGGGTGCGAAGCGCCGATACCGAGCACAATCCACGGCCGCGGATATCTACTGAATTTTTCACCGATCGCGGCAAGCGTCGGCGCCGGCAGGCGCAGGTCGGGCTCGGTCGACGGCAGCGGCACCTTCATGGCCGCCATCAGCGCCCGCAGCCATTCGATCGGCTGGTCATGGAAATGGCTGCGATCGATGCCGGGATTGGTGATGAACGCGCGTTGCGGGCCGAGGCCGAGCCCGATGCGCTCGGGCGTGCCGGCGAGCTTTGCAGCAAGCGCCGGACGAATGGTGCGGTCGAGAATCCACAGGGTGCGAAAGCGCCGCCGCCGCAATAAACCCGCAAGTTTTATCAAGTTGACGCCGCGGCGCAATTCGGAGCCGCCGTGCTGGAAATAGATCGTCTCGGCGACGCTCGGCTCCGCCGCTAACAGCTGTTGAGCACCGCTCGACGGCGGCACCAGAAACGTCACCATCCCGCTTGGCGATTGCGTCGCGATCGCGCGGATGAACGGCAGATGCCAGATGACGTCGCCGATGCCGGGTTTGACCTGGATGACCGCAACGGTTGACGGCATTTTGGCTCACGCCGATGGCCCCGCGAAAATTCGCGCCAGGCGGTTCTAGTGCATGATCGCCAAAAGCGGAAACGCGGCTAATTCGGCCAGTTAGTTCGGATTGAGCGCGGTCTTTTCCAACAGCGGTTTCCAGCGCACGATTTCGGCATTGAGATAGCGCGCGGCGGCGGCCGGAGCGGTTTCCGCCACGGCTTCGAACCCGGCATCGGCAAAGCTCTTTTGCAGGCCGGGATCGCGCTTGGCTTGCTGCGTCGCGTCGGCGACCTTGGCAAGAACTGCCTCGGGGGTCTTGGCCGGCGCGAACAGCCCGACGAACAGGCGGGCGACGAAGTCCGGATAGCCTTGCTCCGCGCCGGTCGCGATTTCCGGCATCGCGGCGAGACGCTGTGGCGACGCCACTGCCAATATCCGCAGCAAACCCTGGCGGTGCCAGGCGATGATGCTTTGTTCCATCATCGGCGTCGCAATCGGAATGTTATCGGCGATCAGATCGGTCATGGCCGGACCGCCGCCGCGATAGGGGACATGGGTGACGTCCGACAACCCGCTCAAGCGTTTGAACAGTTCGCCGGCCAAATTCGACACGGTATCGACGCCCGCCGAGCCATAGCTCAAGCGGCCGGGATTCTTTTTCGCATAAGCGACAAGCTCGTTGAGATTGGTCGCGGGAACGCTGGGGTGGACGACGATCGAGGCGCTGGAGGCGCAAATGATCGCGATCGGTTCGAAACTCGTCGTCGGATCGTAAGACTGCGGGCTAATGAGCGGACTGAGCACCAGTTCGCTGGTCGTTCCGACCAGGAGCGTGTAGCCGTCGGCCGGCGCCCGCGCCGCAAACGCGGCACCGATGATACCGCCGCCGCCGCCCATATTCTCCACATAGGTCGCGCCGAAAGTTTTACCGACGGTGTTGCCCCATTCTCGGGCGATGACGTCGACCACGCCGCCGGCGGGGCGCGGCACGATCAAGCGCACGACGCGGTCGGGGTAGGCCGTTTGCGCAAAGCCTCGCCGCGGCGACAGCACGGCCACCGCTGTCGCGGCGCCGCGCCCCAGAAATTTTCGCCGGTTCAAAATGAGCCAGTCGCGCATGGCTAAAGGTCTTCGCCGAAGGGCATTTCGGTGCCGAGGCCCCGGCGGCGTGCGCGATCGTAAATCCATTGGCCGATGCCGGCGTCCAGCAATCCCAGTCCCGCGCATTCGTAGAGGATGATTTCTTGGTCGGAGGCGCGGCCCGGCTTTTTGCCGGTGACGACGTCGCAAAATTCCGCGGCGACATCGTCGCGGCCGAACTTGCCGGCGGCAACCAAGCCCGCGAACGGTTGCCGCGGCGGATCGTCGCCGAATACCTGGTCGGTGGCGGACAAGAAAACGCGGGAGCGTAAGACGGTCATTTCATCGAACTCGCCGGGTGCGAGCGACATCACCAGCATGCCGGGTTCCAGCCAATCGGATTCGAACACGATGGTGTTGCCGGAGGTTGCCGTGATGACGATGTCAGCGTTGCGGACCGCCTCGCGCCCCGACGCTTGAGCTAAAACCTCGACGCCGAGTTCGGCGCGCATATCTTGGCAAAAACTCTGTACATGGGCCGGGCTTCGGCTGTAGACCCGGATGGTTCTGATTGCGCGCACCGCGCAAACGGCCTGCGCCATGGCGCGCGCATAACGGCCGCTGCCGATGATCGCCAATGTTGTGGCGTCGGCGCAGGCTAGATATTTGGCCGCCACACCGTAGGGCGCGCTGGTGCGCACGGCGTGCAACGCGTAATCGGAGATGACGGCCGACATCCGCATATCCGCCCAATCGAACAAGCAAATGATTTCGGACTTGTTCGCTCCGCGATAGCCGGAATAAACCCGTACCGCGGCGGCTCCGAGTTCAGGCACCATGCCGGGTAATATGCGAATATTGTGCCATAGGTGTCCGGGATGACTCGGGTGTGTCATCGTGTAACGTTTCAAATGGTAAGTCGTGCCGGCGGATTGCTGTTCGAAAACGCGGGTGATGACCGCGACGGCTTCCTTATAGACATCGTCGCCTGCCAGAGCATCCTTCACGTTCTGTTCGGTCAGAAACAGCATTGTCCCGCCCAATGAACTGGCACAATCCGCGCCGTGCCGCGATGGCTTTAACGTAAGGCAGATAGTCGCAATGCGCACGGATTTGTTCGACTTTGAGCTGCCGGAGGACCGGATCGCGCTACGTCCGGCCGTGCCGCGCGACTCCGCGCGCCTGCTCGTGGTGCGTGCGGGTGAACAAGCTGCACTCGCCGATCTCACCATGCGCGATCTGCCGGACCTGTTGCGCCCTGGCGACACCGTCGTCGTCAACGACACCAAGGTACTGCCCGCTAATCTGCGCGGCCGGCGCATCGGCCGCGGCGAGCACGAGCCCGCCATCGCGGCGACGCTCATCAAACGGCTCGACGGCTCGCGCTGGCGCGCACTGGTCAAGCCGGCGAAGCGGCTTGAAGCCGGAGACATTGTCCGCTTTGGCGGCGATGGCCAAGCTTGCTTCCTCGATCAACTCGACGCGCGGGTCGAAGCAAAAGGCGAGGGCGACGACGGCGGCGCGGTGACACTCGCCTTCGCCATCGACGGCGCGGTGCTCGACCAGGCGCTGGCGGAGCGCGGCGGCGTGCCGTTGCCGCCCTATATCGCCAGCCGCCGCGCCATCGACGCGCGCGACCTCACCGACTATCAAACCATGTTCGCGCGCGAAGAGGGGTCGGTGGCGGCGCCGACCGCGGGGCTGCATTTTACGGAAAACCTCACGGCGGCGCTGCGCGCGCGCGGCATCGCCGTGCATCGCGTCACCTTGCATGTCGGGCCCGGCACGTTTCTGCCGGTCAAGGCGGCGGACACCGCCGGGCACAAAATGCATCCGGAGTGGGGCAGCGTCAGCGCCGCGACCGCGGTGGCCTTAAACGCCACGCGGCGAGCCGGCGGGCGCATCGTCGCCGTCGGCTCAACGTCATTGCGCTTGATCGAGAGCGCCGCGGCCGACGACGGCACGCTTAGCCCGTTCTCAGCCGAGACCGCGTTGTTCATCACGCCCGGCTATAAATTCCGCGCGGTCGACGCCATGCTGACCAATTTCCATCTGCCGCGCTCGACGCTGTTCATGCTGGTCTGCGCCTTTTGCGGTCTCGACACCATGCAGCGAGCCTACGCGCATGCGATCGCGGCCGGCTATCGCTTCTATTCCTATGGCGATGCCTGTCTGCTGCTGCGCTGCTAGTAAGGGTGCTGCCTCTCATCTACTATCTGGCCTCGGCACTATCAGGGCTCAAATCATGCGTCGTTTAAAAATCCTTCTCGCGATCCTCGCCGCGGCGCTGCCGTTTTATGCCGGGGCCGGATGGAGCGCTGAGCCGGTGAAGATCCGGGTATCGTGGATCGCGCCGGTGTCCAATTGGGCTTCGCTGCTGCCGGAGAAGCAGGATCTGGCTCGGCACGCTGGCAAGTCCTATGTGTTCGAGCCGGTGCGCTTCGCCGGTACGCCGCAGATGATCACAGCGCTCGCCACCGGCGACCTGGAAATCGCCAATCTGGCGTTTTCCACGCTGCCGATCGCGATCGAGAACGCACACCTCGACGACCTGCGGGTGATCGCCGACGAATTGCAGGACGGCGTGCCCGGCTATTATTCGCAAGAATACATGGTCGCCACCGACGGTCCGATCAAAACCATCGAGGACCTCAAGGGCAAAGTGGTGGCGACAGTCGCCGCCGGCGCCGCGGTCGACGTCGCCATCCGCGCCATGCTGCGCCGCCATGACCTTGAGCCGAACCGCGATTACGTCATGGTTGAGGCGCCGCTGTCGGGCATGCGGGCCATGCTGGCCGACAAGAAGGTCGACCTCATTCCGGTGGTGCCGCCGTTCGCCTTCGATCCGGCGCTGCGGCGCATCGCGCACCCCTTGTTTCTCAACCGCGACATCGCCGGCGTGACGCAGCTTCTGATGTGGTGCGCGCGGCAATCCTTCCTGGACAACAACCGCGACGCCATGATCGATTTCATGGAGGACACGCTGCGCATCACGCACTGGTTCCTCGATCCCAACAACCACGACGAAGTGGCGGCCATCGCCAGCCGGTTGACCAAACAGCCGCCCGAGCGCTTCGACTGGCCGTTCACCGCGAAGGACTATTACCACGACCCCGATATGAGGCCGAACCTCGTTGCGCTGCAAAAGAACGTCGCGATGATGCGGGATCTCGGTTTCGTCAAAAACGAGATCGATGTGAAACACGTTAGCGACCTTGGCATCCTCGACGCGGCGGTAGCGCGGTTGAAATAAATGGAATTCTCTTAGACGATCGCGCGCGGTCAAGCCGATGTAATTGGCTCTAGGCCCTAAACCTATAAGCGATTATTCGACCTTGACCCCGGCAAACTTGACGACCTTTGCCCATTTCTCGGTTTCGCCGACGACCAGCCGGCCGAACTCGACGGGCGTCATTGGCATCGTTTGGTCACCTAACGCGGCCAACCGCGCTTTGATTTCAGGGTCGGCCAAGCCTGCATTGATTTCTTTATTGAGCTTCTCGACGATCTCTGCGGGCGTGCCGCGGGGAGAGCCGACGCCGAACCAGATGCTCGCTTCGTAGCCGGGAATGAACTCGCTCACGGCCGCCACACCCGGCAACCCCTCCCAGCGCGTCGCCGTGGTCACCGCCAGCGCTCGCAGTTTGCCGGCTCTGATATTCTCGATCGAAGAGGATACCGCGACAAAGTACACTTGTGCTTGTCCGCCGAGCACGGCCATCAGCGCCGGCGGGCCACCGCGAAAAGGCACGTGAACCATGCCGCTGCCGGACATCATATTGAATAATTCGCCGGCCACATGGGGGCCGGTGCCGTTGCCCGCCGACGCCATATTGATTTTACCGGGATTTGCCTTGGCGTAAGCGATGAATTCGGGAACGGTTTGAGCGGGAAACGAGGGATCGACCACCATGATGAGGGGACTACGAACCAGGCCGGCGACGGGTGCGAAGTCGCGGATTAGATCGTAATCGAGCTTTTCATAGAGCGCTGCGCTGGTCGCGGCTGACGTACTGACCACCGCGAGCGTGTAGCCATCCGGGGGCGCCTTCGCGACCATTTCCATGGCGATCGTGGTGCCGGCGCCTGGCCGGTTTTCCACGACCACGGGCTCGCCGAGTCTTTGCGATAGCCACTGTCCCATAACGCGGGCGACGATGTCTGGCGCGCCGCCGGGAGCATCGCCAACGATCAGGCGCAACGGCCGCGTCGGATAACTTTGCGCCCGGGCAGAGTGCGACGCGATTGCGAGCCCGGCGATACTCGCCGTCAGTCGCAGAAATTGGCGGCGTTGAAGCATGATGTTCGAACCTAAAGGCCGCCCGCTTCGAAGCTAAGCGGCGACTGCGAAATCCTGTTGTACCTTTTTCTCATACGCCAGGAGCCTTTGAACGCTTTGACGGCGTTTCATAGCCTCGAAATGTCGCTGACAGTTCGTAAACTCCGAGAGATTGAGATCGAACTGCGTCCCGCGACGAAAGCACCAGAAGAAATGCGCGTCCGCGGCGGTGAAATGGTCAAAGAAATATTCGCGTCCCGCCAGCATGTCATCGGCAATCTTGTAATTTTCCAGGAGTGGGCCAACGGCCAATCTTCGCACACTGTCGCCGGCATCGGGCAAGTCGCAGACGCGCGCCGGCGAGTTGATCCGGGATAGGTAGGGATGTAGGCCCGCTGCACACCAGGCCAAAATCGATATCGCTTGTAGTTCTTGCCAGGGATCAGCCGGTAACAGCCCGGCCCGCGGGAAATTGCGCGCTATCCATATCTGGATGGCGACGTTCTCGCCGAGCGGGCGACCGTCGACGAGCAGCAGCGGTACTTTGTGTTTGGGATTGAGCTTGAGATAACCGCTCGATTTATGCTGATCCTTACGCATGTCGAGAGGGCGCACTTGAAAGTCCGCGTTCGCCTCGCTGAGGGTAACGTAGGGAACGAGTGAGCAGGCGTTGGGCGCGTAATACAGAACGATTTCCATCTTTATCTCCAAGTGGCGCCAATCTATTGGGTCGTGGTGGCCCCGATTTCATACCGGACATTTCAGGGTATTCGCTCGACCCATTGCGCGCGCGAGGGCCCCGGCTCGAAGGGATCGCCGAAGTACTGGGTTTCACGGGCAACCTTGCCGTCGCTGAACTCCATGATGCTCACCGTGTAAGATGGCAAGCCGTCGTAGGTAAGGACGAATTCAGTGACCCAAAGGTCGCCAGCACCGAGAATGCGCCGCACCGTAAAGCGCTTTTTGTTCGGCTGCGCAAATCGAGACGCTTGAATATTGCGCCGACCGCGGATCCGCTCCCCGGACTGCGGGTATTCAAGCACGGCATCGTC
>Ga0181537_10003970_pt1 | contig 12420 bp, 11 predicted proteins | sample PEATcosm2014_Bin_39_FD_119765 | JGI IMG/M metagenome (GOLD analysis project Ga0181537, IMG submission 119765) | Peatland microbial communities from MTU Mesocosm Facility, Houghton, MI, USA - PEATcosm2014_Bin23_10_metaG | ecosystem: Environmental > Terrestrial > Soil > Wetlands > Peat | place...
CAGCCTCGGATGTTCCGGCCTGCGCACTCGCGTCGGTCGGCGTGTCAGCGGACGAGGCGCGGTAGGAGTCGGGAACAGCGACGGTAGGACGTTTATAGTTCGGCCCGACTGTGCAGCCAGTGAGCATAGTCAATCCGAGCAAAAGCGTTGCTACGGGGAGATAACGGTGCGTTCGCGAAATCATAATTAGTCTCCAGATCCTTCCTGCAGCGCGTAGGCGGGACTTGCGGAAGGCGCAGTGGGGCGGTGGGATCGGAAGAATGCAACCCGGTCCAGCACTCTTTCCTGGAACTCCTCCAGATAGAGATAAATCGCAGGCGTTACGAACAACGTAATGAACTGCGAAACGACGAGGCCACCGACCACCACTAATCCAAGCGGCCGTCGCGAAGATCCGTCGGCACCGTAGCCCAATGCGATTGGCATGGCGCCCAACAGAGCTGCCGCGGTGGTCATCATGATGGGACGGAATCGCTGCATGCTCGCGTCATGAATCGCCTGGTCGTCAGGAATTCCCTGGCGCACGCGTGCTTCTGCGAAATCGACGATCATGATCCCGTTCTTCTTTACGATGCCCATCAACATGAACATGCCGATGTAGGCGTAAAGCGAGGCTTCCGCGCCGAACAGCCACAGAGTGAGCAATCCACCGAGCAGCGCGACTGGCAACGACGATAGGACCGTGATTGGGTGCAGGTAGCTCTCATACAGGATCGCGAGGATCACGTACATGACGAACACCGCGACCACCATCAACACGGCGAGATCTTTGACCATGTTGCGGAAAGTGAGCGCTTCGCCCTGTAGTTCGCCGATCACGCTCGGCGGCAAGGTCTGCTTCGCGGTTTCTTCAACAAACTGCGTGGCCGGTCCGATCGCGAATCCCGGCTTCAAGTTGAAGAACATGGTGACGCTGGTGAACTGATTGATGTGGTTCACGGCCTGCGGCCCGATCACGGGACGCCAGGTCGTAATTGCGTTGAGTGGAACCATGCGCAGGCCATCGTCGCTCTTGATGTACAGCTTTCCGAGATCTTCCGGCGCGGAACGCTTATCGTCCGCGACCTCCAGAATCACCTGGTACTGATCGGTTGGTTTCTTGATCAGGTAGCTGTAGTTTTGCGAATAAGCGTCGTGCAGGAGATTGAGAATCCGCGCTTCCGACACGCCGTACAGCTTCGCCTGGTCGCGCAAAATGTCGACCTGCAGATTCGGAGTGTGGTTGTAGAGGTCGGAGTTCACGAAAAGAAAGCCGGGGTACTGTTGCATCTTGGCCATCATCTTCGCGGCTGAGTCGTACACCTCGTTCGCATCGATGCCAGACATCGCGTAGGCGAATTGTCCTTGCGAGTTGGCGGTCGCGCCGGTGCTGATTTCCAGCGCGGGATTGGGTTGCAGGAATGCCATGGCGCCGGGGATGCTGGCTCCGATCCCCCCCATCAACTGCCCGGCGACCTGCGCGATCGGCGCGCGCTCGGAAGGCGGTTTCAAAAATGCAATGAGGAATGCCTGGTTGGATCCCATGAACGCACCGTTGCCGCTCATGGTGAAGGTGCTTCGCACCGCCGGGTTCGCCTTCATGATCTTTTCGGCCTGAGTTTGGTAGGCGTGCATCTGCTCGGGCGACGAGCCTTCCTGGGCCACGAGCACTCCGCGTATGAACGAACTGTCGCCCACCGGCAGGAATGATTTCGGAACGATGTAGAACAGGTAGACGGTTCCGACCAAACAAATCGCCCAAGTGACGGCCGAAATCCAGCGATTCCGCAGGAAGAACCAGAGCGACTTGCCATAGACATCCAGCACGCGTCGCTCAACGGCACCGAATGCGCGTTCCATCCAGGTCTTCTTGGCATCCTTACCGCGCTGCCCGAGCAGGCGCGAGGTCATCAGCGGCGTCAGCGTGAGAGAGACAACACCGCTCGCGAGAATCGAAATCACGATAGTGATGGAGAACTCGCGGAAGATGCGTCCCATCAAGCCGCCCATGAATACGAGGGGGATGAAAACTGCAGCCAGCGAGAGGGTCATCGCCATGATGGTGAAACTGATTTCTTTCGCCGAATTCAGCGATGCCTCAAATGCGTTTTGTCCCTCTTCCATCAGGCGCACGGTGTTTTCGAGGAACACAATGGCATCGTCCACGAGGAAACCGATGGCCAAGGTCAGGGCCATCAAGGAAAGGTTATCCAGGCTGTAGCCCAGGAGCTTCATCGCCATGAAGGTGAGCAAGAGTGAGAGCGGCAACGCCACGGCTGGGATCAATGTGTCGGTAACTCGTCCCAGGAATATGAATATGACGGTCACCACCAGCCCGAAGGCGATCCATAGCGTGACCTGAACATCTTTAATGCTGCCGACGATAGTTTGCGAACGATCGTAAGCAGGAACCAGCAGAACCGACGATGGGAGCTGCGATTGGATCGTAGGAATGAGGTCTCCTACGGTCTTGGCCACCTCGACTGCGTTTGCGCCCGCGCGACGAAACACGGCGACAACTACCGTGGCTCCGGGTTGGGGATATCCGCGGACCCAGAAGCGCATGTCGATGCGCTCGTCCTGTACCGTTTGCCTTGCTGTCGCCACGTCCTTCAGGTACACCGGAGCGCCGCTGGTCTGACCGACAATGAGGTTGTTGTATTCGTCCGCGGTCGCGAGCTGCCCTTGCGGCTGCAGCAGGAAGCTGCGTTGGGGTCCATCCATCTGGCCAGCGCCCGTGTAGGCGGTGCCGTTCTTGATTGCGGTCGTCAGGTCCTCAAGCGTTATGTTGCGGACTGCCATCGCCGATGGGTCGGCCTTAATGCGTACCGCCGACTGCGTTCCGTAGACCGCAACCTGGCTCACGCCGGGCAGAATACTGATGCGCTCACCCACCTGCGTATTGGCGTAGTCGTAAAGCTGCCCTTCGGTGGCCGTATCGCTGACCAAGGCGATGTACTCGATCGGCTGATCGTTGGGATTCGTCTTGGTGAACGTCGGAGGGCTCGGCAAGTCCGCCGGGAGCTGCCCCGCGGCACGCGAGATCGCGGCCTGCACATCGGTCGCCGCTCCGTCCAGGCTCTTCGAAAGATCGAACTGCAGGACGAAGCTGGAATGGCCTTGTCCGTTGTTCGAGGTGACCAGTTCGAGCCCGGGGATCTGCATGAACTGGCGCTCCAGCGGCGTGGCCACGTTATTGGCCATCGTGGCTGGAGTGGCACCGGGATAATTGACCTGCACCTGGATTACGGGATAATCGACAGCCGGCAAATCGCTCACCGGCAATTCGCGATATGCGAACACTCCGAACAGGATGACCGACACGGTGAGCGCAATCGTCATCACCGGGCGACGGATGAAAACTTCAGATAAGTTCATTACTGGCCTCCGGTCTTCGTGCTTGCAGCCGACGGGCTGCCTTCCGGAGCGCTGCCCTGGACACGCACTTTGCCACCGGGTCTCACCAGCAACTGCCCGGCGAGCACCACGCGCTCATTCGGAGAGAGACCTTGCGTCACAACCACGTCGTCACCCTGGCGCTGTCCTAACGTGATGGGGCGCAGTTCGGCGGTGTCATCGGACTTGACCACGTACACGAAGGGGCCTTTCTGGCTGATCTGCGTGGCCTCATTCGGAATGAGCACCGCTTGTTTTTGTGTGCTCAGGACGAGTTTCACGTCCACAAACTGACCGGGCCAGAAGTGATGCTCGGGATTGCTGACCGTGGCCCGCAAGTTCACCGTGCCACTGCCGGTCTGGACGGCGTTATCGAGAAACTCCACTCGTCCCGGCTTGAGCGAATTTTCGGGATCTGACGGAATGCGCACCGCCGCTTTCAGCGTGCCGTGGGACATTTCCTTTTGAACTTCTGGAAGGTCACTCTCGGTGATGGTGAAGGTCGCGTAAATCGGGTCGAGCCGCTGGATGGAAAGTAGGGCCGTGGCATTCGGCTGAACCACATTGCCTACGTCCACCAGTCGCGCACCGGCGCGGCCATTGATCGGAGAATGGATGTAGCAGTACTCCAGGTTCAGCTTGGCCGTTTCGAGCGCGGCTTCCGCGCCTTCGACGAGCGCCTGGTCCACGTCAACCGTACTTTTCTTGGTGTCGTAGTCCTGCTTTGAGATGGCCCGCGTTCCGATGATCTCTTCGTCGCGGCTGAATTGAATCTTCGCGAGCTCCAGCGCGGCTTTGGCCTGTGCGAGATTCGCCTGAGCGGAGTCCACCTGCGCTTTGTACGGCCGCGGATCCACCACGAACAAGAGCTGCCCTTGCTTCAGCTCTTCGCCGTCGCGGAAGTTTCGCTCCGTGATGCGCCCCGCGACCTGCGGCGTTACCGTCACCGATTCGAAAGCTGCGTTTTTGCCGATCTCATCGAGATACCGCGGAACGTCCTGCGCCTTCGAATTCACCACGGTGACCAGTGGAGCGGGCATTGCCGGCGCGGCCTGCACGGAACCTTTACTGCATCCTATTGAGACCAGCAGCAACAGCAGTGCTCCTGCCGCGAACGTCGGGAAAAACGCATGCTTCGTCAGCGACTTCGTCTTAATCATTGCCATCCTCATTAACGGTAAGGGCGGTCGCTTACGCAGACGTCGCCAGGTTTGGAATCACCAGCCAGCCGACGGCGGAGCCGCCGAGTTGACGTAATGTCAGCTTTTCGGGATGCGGGTCGGTCGTCGCGCCATGATGCGCTGCCATGGCGTTTCCGACTTGCTGCAGCGCGCGGATGCGAGCGGCGAGAACGTCTCGCACCGTGCAGCCCAACAGCACGCAGCAATTTTGATCGGAGTAGTGCGCGAGAACGGTCATCACATACACGAAGCGGTCGAAGGGTTGGAGGCCGAGAATCGCTGCGATCGCCTGCTGCGCAGCCGCGAGCGGAGTTCCCTCCTGATTCACGAACGTCGTGCGCGGCGCCTCACTCGATTTATTACGCTGAGGATTCACGACCCGCAGGGCATTCTGAATGATCATGCGCTCGGCCCAGCCTTGGGCCCAATCCTTGAACACCGGATTACCCTCGATTACGTCGTTCAGTCCGCCGACAAAGCATTGCTCCGCCTTTTCGTGATCGGCGGTGAGCAGGAACGAGAGCAGATAAAGACTGTTCATTTCTTTTTCGAAGATCGCCTGAAAATCAGCAACACTCGCGTAACGCGTTGAGACTGGGTTGTGCTTAGTAATCTGCACGACTACCTCCTGAACAATTCCGTCATTCATGAACTTCGTTGGGTTTCGCGACGCATTTCAGCGCGCGGCGGCAGTCCCTCGCAAGACGGCCTAAGACATGCTTGGTAAGGACGCCGCCACAGGAAAACTTTGCGCCCTCTTTCATCAGTTCCAGGATCGCGTCTTCGCCTTCGCGACTGACGACCGTCATGTTGCTGAGGTCGATCACCACCTTGCGATGGCCGAGTGCCTGGTTCGCAACTCTCCAGGTCTTGACGAGTTCAGCTACCCACGGCGCGACGAGCTTTCCTTCTACGACCAAGCGGCGACTGAAGCGCGTATCGATAATCGAAATCTTGAACATGTTGTATGTACGACGCATGGACAAGGTGCAATGCGATGGCCATTCAAATCTCGCGGGCAACACGCTGAAATCATTGGCGAACATCAGGAGCTCCTCCGCTGAGTGTCGAAAAATGTCGACGTCATTTTCGACACTGTCGAAACAAGTCATAAGTGACGCTGTTGAAAGGAAGACGATTGTGCAGCGAACAAATCGACACTTCGGGAGAAGAAAATCGAGAATAACGCTTAGGCGGCCATCTTCCGCGATTCGGCGTGATGCTCGCGAACGGCAGGAATGACGCGGGTGGGAGCGATGCTGCGGACGAGCGCACGTGTCGCGTATGCGTCTCCTTCAACAAGGCCCGCAGAAAAATCAACATGAAGTAAACGGCTACGGCGACAACGCTCGCAATTGCAAAAGTCTCAACCATGCCTTGACTCTTGCAAGAACAGGGCCACGCTCCCGTTTTACGAGAGACGTCGCGCGTCGATGCCCAGCTTCTTCATCCGGGAAATGAGCGTGGTGCGCTTCATCCCTAATCGCGTCGCAGCGCCATCGGCGCCCGCCACGCGACCGTTGGTTAGTTTTAGCGCTTGCATAATCTCGTCCCGGTCCTTCTCGTCACGCGTGTTCATGGGAACCGAGCCGCCATTGTGACCAAGTTCGGACACCGGCACCTGTAGCGCTGCTCCATGCGTGAGGATCACCGAGCGCTCAATGAAATTCTCCAGCTCGCGAATGTTGCCGGGCCAATGCCAGCTTGAGAGCTTCTTCATCGCCTCGGCCGGAATGGACTCAATTTGCTTTTCCATCCGCCGCCCGTACTTCTGCGTAAAGTAGCGAACCAGCAGCGGAATGTCCTCCTGGCGTTCGCGTAGCGGCGGAATGCGGATCGGGAAAACATTCAACCGATAGAACAAATCGCTGCGAAATTCGCGGTCCACGATCATCTTTTCCAGGTTACGGTTGGTGGCTGCGACCAGACGAACATCGACCTTCTTGGTGCGAGTGCTGCCCAGTCGCTCGAACTCGCGCTCCTGCAACGCACGAAGCAATTTGGGCTGAATGTCGAGCGGAATGTCGCCGACCTCATCGAGAAATAACGATCCGCGATCGGCGAGTTCGAGGCGTCCGACTTTCTGTGAGATTGCGCCGGTAAACGCGCCGCGCTCGTGGCCGAACAATTCGCTTTCCAGCAGCCCAGTCGGGATCGCAGCGCAGTTCAGCTTTACAAACGTTCGATCCTTGCGCCGGCTGCGTTCATGGATGGCACGCGCGATCAGTTCTTTGCCTGTTCCTGTTTCGCCGAGCAGGAGAACCGTCGAATCGCTCAATGCCACGGTTTCGACCAAGTCGAGCACATGACGAACGGCAGAGCTCTGGCCAACAATGCCTTCAAAGTCGTATTCGCCGCGGATCTCTTCTTCCAGGTACAGCTTCTCCTGAGCGAGTTTGTCTTTGAGCGCAGCGATTTCTCCATAGGCCAAAGCGTTCTCGACGGCGATGGCAACTTGTCCGGCAAGTTGCGTCAAGAACGAAACGGAATCATTGTCGAAGACGTCGACCCGGCGGCTGGACAACAGCAGCACGCCTAATATGCGGTTGCGGCTCACCAAGGGAAGATCGCAGAACGAATTCATCCCTTCGCCCTTGGCCTTCTCGTAAAACTCGGCCGGCAGATCGGATTCGACAAGGCGATTCAGGATCCACGGTTTTCCGCGACGATAAATCTCACCCGGCACCGTACCTTCAATCGGAATTAGGCTGCCTTCGGTGAACAACCCTCTGCTGTCGGGAAAGTCGAGAGCATGCACACGCAGGCATTTTCCATCCGGCTCAGGAAGCATGATGGCCGCTGCGTCGCAGTCCATTGCCCGGCGCACGCCCGCGGATATCGACCGCAACACATCTTCGAACTTCAAGTTCGAAACCACTTGATTGGTGAGGTCGAGGATCATCGTCAGCCGGTCCTGGGACCGCCGCGACAAATAAAAATTGACCGCCGCATCGATCGCAAGCGCGATCTGGTCTGCCACAATCCGCAGGAAATGGACCTCTTCTTCACAAAAAGCTTCCCGATGCGCGCGTCCAACCGTCAGCACTCCGAGCCGGCGTTCCCCTCTCGCCAGCGGCAGTGCACAGGTCGAAGCGATGCCGTAGGTTTTCATCTGCCGGCTGTGGTGCGGGAACCGAGTTTCGCTCTCCCAGTCGCTTGTTATCAACGCCTGCTGCGATTCGTGAACCCATTCGAATGGCGAATCCTTCAGCACAACTTCTGCCGGCGGCGGACCTAACTTCCTGCCGTTCGCATACAACAAATGCCATTCCACGGCAGTGCCACCATGCTCAACCGCGATCACTTCGAGGTACTCGAACGGCGCGACTTCAAGCATTGCCTTGATGAGCGAGTCTCCCGCCATTTCGCAATCGCTGCACGAACCAATCAAGTTCGTGGCACGCAAGAGCGCCTCGTAGCGTTGCGTGTAAGACTCGGAAATCGTTACCGCTGTACTCATAACCATCGCTCCCGTGTTCTTCACCTTCAACAGGCGGAGAGCGGCGTTCCCCGCAGCCCTCGGGACTGCCTGATCTGATGTCGCCGGGAGAAAGAAAGCTTCGTTAAAGTTGAAGCATTCCCCGGGACGATTTTCGCCCTGCCGCGCCTTTGAAGGTTAATTCCCGGTGCTCTTCTTCACTGGCCGAGAACCGGTAATGAGAATATCCACCAGCCGTTTCGCGCTCTGCTGCCAGTCCGGGCTCGACGCCACGTTCGAAACCCCGATCAACGCCCGAAGCAGGTCAAATGGCTCAAGGTCTTTGCGTATGTCCCCGCTCTTGATGGCGCGCTTCACGAGCGCATCGATCGCTCCGTAGACCTGCGCCCGAGAGCTCTCATATAGCTTCGACGGGCCTCCAACATACGTATTCAATGCAGGTGCAATGATCTGCTTGGCTGCGATGTAATCCACAAACAGCAGCATCCACGCGCGCAACGCTGCAATTGGCGACATGGCTGCACTGAACTTGCGTTCCGCCGCTGCCAGCTTTTCGACCTCTGTGTGGTAGACCGCCTCGATCAATGCGTCGCGCGTCGGAAAGTGGCGATACAGAGTTCCTGCTCCAACGCCGGCATCTTTCGCGATGTCATCCAGGCTCGCGTTTGCGCCCGAACGGGTGAACGCCTCCTTGGCGATTTCGAGAATGCGCTCGCGGTTCCGCTGCGCATCGGTGCGTGGCTTTCGGGGCGTCGGCTTTGAATTTTTCTTGGCCATTGAAAACTATTTGCAACCGGAGACTGCCTCCGGTTATCTTATCAGCATATTCGGAGAGAGTCTCCGTTTTAATTCATGCCGGTGCCGGTCGTCAAGAGCGGCACTCAATTAGGAAATGAAAGAGGAGTTCACAATATGCGTGTTTTCGTTACAGGCGCCACCGGCTTTGTCGGTACTGCCGTCGTTGAGGACCTCATTCGGGCCGGCCACCAGGTGCTCGGCCTTACTCGGTCGGATGCAGGTGCCCAGGCTCTCATCGCTGCAGGGGCCGAACCGCATCGCGGCGACCTCGAAGATCTCGAAAGCCTGCGCCGCGGGGCTGCCAATTCCGACGGCGTGATTCATACCGCCTTCATCCACGACTTCTCAAGGTTCAAGGAGAATTGTGAAACTGATCGGCGCGTCATTGAGGCCATGGGCGCGGTGCTCGCCGGCTCTGACCGCCCGTTGATTGTCACCTCGGGAACCGGAATGGGGAGCGGCCCAGCAGGACGGCCCGTGACCGAAGACGATGTGCACGCCTCCGGGCCAAATGCCATTCCGCGCGTTGCGACGGAAGAAGCAGCGGAAGCGGTCGCGGCGAAGGGGGTACGCGTGTCGGTGGTGCGCTTGCCCCAAGTCCATAACACGATCAAGCAGGGCCTCGTCACGTACTCCATTGCCATTGCGCGCGAGAAGGGCGTGTCTGCCTATGTCGGTGATGGGCGCAATCGCTGGCCCGCGGTGCACCTACTCGACGCTGCCCCCGTTTATCGCCTCGCGCTTGAAAAAGCTGGCACACGCGCTATCTATCATGCAGTCGCGGAAGAGGGAGTGCCGTGCCGGGACATCGCTGAAGTCATCGGTCGCGGCTTGAAGATACCAGTTGTTTCTATGTCTCCCGAAGAAGCCGCTGCGCACTTCGGATGGCTCGGAATGTTTGCCAGCCTGGATCTGCCAGCTTCCAGCGCGAAAACTCAACAGCTCCTGGGATGGCGTCCCACAGGCCCCGGGATGATCGCCGATCTTGAGCGCATGCAGTATTCCGAGAAATAGAGCCCCTGCCGAGAGTTTCGGCGGACGGGCGAATAAAAATGACGGAGGAGCCTAAACGGCTCTTCCGTTTTTGTTCTGTTCGCGAAATCGAAGTGAGCAGTTCAGTTCGAAAACCCGGCTCTTCGGCCAGCCTGTTTGTTCTCGATCCTAACTATCGCAGCGGAAGGATTTCGAGTGAAAAAAACTCTATTAGCGCTAAGCATGCTGATGCTCACTGTTGCCGGCCCCAGGGCCGACGCCCAGAATTCCCACCCGTGGCTTGACCAGCAGCTCAAGAAACAACGCTATCCATGCCCCGCTGGTGACTCGCCCGTGCGTGGCCCTGCCGACGCGACGGTAACCATCGTGGAGTTCACCGACTATGAGTGTCCTTTCTGTATCAAGGACGAGCCGGTCGTGAGAAAGGTTCTGGCTGCCTATCCGACCCAGGTAAAGCTAGTGGTAAAGAACCTTCCCCTGGCGATCCACTCCAATGCAAAACACCTGGCGGTATTGGCGGAATGCATGGGAGCTCAAGACAAGTTCTGGAAGGCCCACGATGAATTGCTCGCCGGCGACCCTCCAAAGAAAGTTAGAGAGGGTGTGGACGAAGGCAAACTGAACGCCTGTATTGCGAAAGGCGGGGACGGGCAGATGGAGAAAGACCTCGCGCTCGCCAAGAAGCTTGGCATGGCATCGACGCCCAGTTATGTCATCGACGGCATCCGGATTGGCGGCTCGCTCGGTTTCGATCAGTTCAAGGTGCTGATTGATGCCGAGTTGGCGCGCAAGGCCGACTCCAAACACGGCGCCAGCTCGAAGTAAGAATCCTTCGCGAACGGCGCGGCGCAGGTTAGATGCTCAGACCCGTGCCACGCTTTTGCCGTGTTGCCTGGCCTGAAATAACCATAGTGGAAAATCTCCTCCCTTCGCCAGAAAGATGCTGCGGAGAAGGCGCTGGCAGTCGCTGGCCCGGTTCCGCTACGCCGCATGGTATCTGCTGCCTTTCGGGAAAATTGCGGAAGCGAGCGAGCAATGCCAGTTAGCACTTAAGACTGATCCTCTCAACTTCGCTTGCCAATACGGAGTTGGCAGTTGCCTACTTCACGCGCAGCGCTATGCGGACGTGATCGAACACGCACGCAAAGCCCTGGACATCGATGCGAATTCCTACTTAATGTGGAGGCTGATGGGACGCGCGCAATTGCATGCCGTAAGACCGCAGAGTTGATCGACAGTTTGCGAAGAGTGGCGGAACTGGCGCCGTGGTGGTCGCTGGGCATGGCGACCTTGGCCGCCGCATATCACGCCGGTGGCGACCGCTAGCGGGCGGCCGAATGGGCTCAGAAGCTCATACTCCGCCATCGCGCCAGCTACGGAGCCGCACTTTATTTTGCCGCTACCGGTAAGGGTGACGCCATGTTCGAGGCTCTTGAAGAGCATACCGCCAACGCGACGTGTACCTGCTTACCATCTGGGGCGTGCCGAACTTCGAACCATACCGCGCTGACGCACGCTTCGAAGCGCTGCAGCGGAAGATGAACCTCGCGTAAGAGAGTTGCCAGCACGAAGGGAAGGCCCAGCCCTGGTAAAGGCAGGGGATCGCAATTGCACTCGAAGCGAAAACCCGGTCGTGTACAATTCGCGCCACATCCAAACCCTTTCACTCTTGCAGCCTAGGCTTTGGAGAATTCAAGTTTTGGAAGAGGGGGATCGATGAAACCTCACTCGCTCACGAAATACAGCTACTACATTGCATGTCTTTCAGCGATTGCCGCGGTTGTCGTCCGATTGCTCGAGCTGTTCTTGCGAGACTTCGTGGTGCCGTTCTCGGCACACGGAATGATTGCCTTCAGCGGGCTTTTGTTCCTGTGGGCAATCGCTTCCGGCATTTATGCCCAGGGAAGCGCGGGAAAAGAGTGAATGTGATTCGATGAGAAGCAGTTCTCCGAAATCGTCTCGCGATAAAAAGTCTCCCTTCGACGTCAAGTTGTCTCTGCGCGTGTTGATTAAGGCATCAGACGCGCGTGCAGGAAGGTAGGAGACCCGCCGCAGCTAAATAACCACTTCGCGAGTTTTTAAGCGCCACGTTTGTTATAGACTGACGGCAACCGTGCGCCCTCGTTCTGAAATCCTTTCCTACGACGTCACCATCGAGATTGGTGGAACTCCTGTTGCTTTGCGAACGAGCAGCGCGGAGTTTCAGCAGTTGCTTATCAATCGTTATGCGGGCTACGTGCGGGATGGTCTCAAGGCTGCGTTTACATTCGACGTCGAGCTGATTCCTCCGGAAATAGCGGACGCAGATGCCGAGGCCACGGTTCGGCTCGACAACGGACAATGGGTCTTGGAGCGAGGGGATTTTCGGGCGGTGTGGGACCCCAAGGCGCGGCGCGGAAGAATTCGTCAGTCGCTTAATCCCTACGCGATTGACTCTGTGCTGCGCATTGTTCATACGATGTTGCTGGCAAATGATGGCGGCTTTCTGCTGCATGCATCGAGCGGGGTGCGTGGTGGGAAGGCGTACTTGTTTTCGGGAGTGTCGGAGGCCGGCAAGACTACAATTGCCCGGCTGGCGCCGTCTGACGTGGCGTTGCTCACGGATGAGGTTTCCTATGTGCGGCGCGATGGAGA
>Ga0181537_10003971_pt1 | contig 12417 bp, 8 predicted proteins | sample PEATcosm2014_Bin_39_FD_119765 | JGI IMG/M metagenome (GOLD analysis project Ga0181537, IMG submission 119765) | Peatland microbial communities from MTU Mesocosm Facility, Houghton, MI, USA - PEATcosm2014_Bin23_10_metaG | ecosystem: Environmental > Terrestrial > Soil > Wetlands > Peat | place...
CCGTGGCAGGCACGGGGTTGCGACGGACAGTGCTCTGGATACGTGCTTTGCGGTACATTCACTCCATGTGCTCGAGAGGAGGTCCGGTCTGATCATATGCAACATCTTGTCTGTCCGCGCCCCTCGTCAAACGTCACCGTCCGGCATCGGGTGATCAAATCAAGTTGAGAATGACCGACGGCGCCCCCATTTCCCTTTCATGATTCCTTTTTCCGTCCTTGATCTCTCGCCCATTACGCAGGGAAGCGATGCGGCTCACTCGTTCAGGAACACGCTCGACCTGGCGCGGCATGCCGAGCGTTGGGGTTATAGGCGCTTTTGGTTGGCCGAACATCACGGGATGCCGGGAATCGCGAGCGCGGCGACCGCCGTGCTGATCGGTTATGTGGCAAGTGGCACCTCTACGATTCGCGTCGGCGCCGGCGGCATCATGCTGCCCAACCATTCCCCGCTTACTATTGCCGAGCAGTTCGGCACGCTTGAATCGCTGTACCCGGGCCGCATCGATCTGGGTCTTGGTCGGGCCCCCGGGTCCGACCAGCGGACGGCGCGGGCGCTGCGCCGCAACTTGGCCTCGGACCCGGATGAGTTTCCGCGCGATGTACAGGAGCTCGCCGATTATTTCTCAGATTCGCCCCGCCAGGCGGTGCGCGCCGTGCCCGGGACTGGGCTCGATGTGCCGCTGTGGATCTTGGGCTCGAGCCTGTTTGGCTCGCAGGTTGCCGCGGCCTTTGGACTACCGTATGCGTTTGCCTCACATTTTGCGCCGGCGCAAATGATGGACGCGATCCAGTTGTACCGGAGAGAGTTTCGGCCCTCGCGAAATCTCGCCAAACCGTACGTCATGCTCGGCTTTAATGTGTTCGGCGCCGATTCTCTGGCGGAGGCAAAATTCCGCGCAACCTCGATGCAGCAGGCGTTCGTGAATCTGCGCAGCGGCCGTCCTTCGCAGCTGCCGCCGCCCGTTGAGGGGTACACCGAGCGCCTGGGGCCGCATGAGCGGGCGATTCTCGATCAGGTGCTCTCGTGTGCCGCAATGGGTACTCCCGAGATGGTGCGCACGGATCTGTACAATTTCATCGAGCAAACCGGCGCGGACGAGTTGATGATCACCTCTCAAATCTTTGATCACTCCGCGCGCCTGCGCTCTTTTGAGATCGCGGCCAAAGCGTTCACTGCCTCCGCCGACTGTGCCCGCTCTTGACTCCTTCGCTGACCGTCGCGACCGACCGCTATTGGCATCGAAAAGGCACTCGAAGTCCTCGGCGACGTGGCTTATTCACGGCGCGTACGCCCGATGGAGGGTTAGACCACACTCTGTGCGAGAGGCAGCTCAAGAAGGATTTCGCCATTCTCAACTTTTCCGGTGTGCCTGAAGCCGAGACCGAGATAGAACTGCTCGGCGCAGCCGGGGCCAGGAACATACGAGGTAGCAAGAACTGAGAACAGATCCTTACCGCGGATGTGCTCGATGACCTGCAGCAGCGCCGCCTTGCCAATTCCCTGACCTTGGAACCGTGCATCGATCATGAAGCGCCAAAGCCTGACCTTTTAACACCTCAGGGCGCGTAGGGAGAAGCGACTCATCTTCAAGCATGACGAAGCCGACTGGCTGCTCGGTCAGGTAGATAGCCCGGTACCAAGCCTTCGGAGCGAACAGCGCCTGCGCGAGAGAAACAGCGTTGGGAGCGACAAAGCTCTCCTGATCTTTCGCCACCGTCAACGAGCAGACCGAACGCACGCTTTGCGCCGTGATTGGGCGAAGCGATACCAGATGCGATTGGGCAGACATGGCGTCGAGCTGCAAATTGGGCGACGGAAGCGTCTCGGTCTGTCCCTGCCCGGGGGTCGGCGGCTTGGTCATCAACGTTTCCCTGGCCCCCGCAGCGCACGGCCCGGAAAGACATCCGGCACAATCTCGCCTTCATTGACGACGATGGTTCCCCCTACGATCAAGTAGCGCACACCGACGCTCGGCTCCATGGGATTCTCGTAGGTGGAGCGGTCGCTGATCGTCTTGGCATCGAACACAACGATGTCAGCATCGGCACCCTTCTGCAATCTGCCTTTTTGTCGTGCCTCGGGAGTCGAACGCTCAAGCATCTGCGCCGGCATCAGGCTCATCTTTCGCAGCGCATCCATCAGCGAAATGGCTCCCTTTTCGCGCACGTATTGGGCCAGCACGCGCGAAAAGGTGCCAGCATTACGGGGATGTCCTGCCAGACCATCGCTGGCTATCATCACCAGAGGGTGCTTGATAACTTGATCCACCACTTCCTGCGTATTGCTGAAAATCACCACATAGTGTGTGGTGTTGGAATTATGCAGCGCATCGAAACGCTCCTGGGTGAGGCGCTCTCCGGTGTCGGGAAGCATCAGTTCGCCATAGCTGATGCCCAGCCTGTCCTGCCACCCATGGTTAAACAGCGCGGAGTTTATGGCGGTCATGCCCGCGATGTAGGGATATGCCTCTGTGGTGACATCGAGATGGCGCGCGCGCGCTCCTTCGATCATGGCAAGACACTCCAGCGAGTCGCGGCCGCAAGAGCTGTTGATGTGCACGATGTGCAGCGAAGCGCCCGTAATCGCGGCCGCCGCGATCACTTCGCCGACCGATTCAATAGATGAGCCGGGCTCGATGCGACCGCTGCTGCGCACGTGGGTGTAGACCGGCAATTGCCGCTCGGCGGCGAGCCGGAACATGTCGATTACCTCCAACCGAGAGGTTCCGGGCGTGTACTGAATGCCCATGCCGATGGCCAAGCCGCCAGCGTCCAGTTCCGCGCGCAGGCGCGCCCGTATGAGTTCGATCTGTTCCGCCGTAGCGGGCTGATCGGTCGCGGGTCCGCTCTTGGGCAGAATGTCACCCGGCGGCAGCGGGGCGCCGAACACGGCAGATCGCGCCGCGACATGACTCGCCGCGGTACCATAATGAATCAGCGAGTGACTTTCCTTGTCCTTTAAAAACTCAGCAACATCTGGCGCGCCGATCTCCAACTCGAGTGCAGTGGTGACGCCATCGAGCGCCTTGACGCGCTGGCTTGCCAGTTCCTGGCTGTGCTGATGAAGATCAATGAATCCGGGAGCCACAATCAGGCCGGCGGCGTGGACCACGCGCTGTCCACTCAGGGCCCCCGAGGAGATGCGGACGATCTTTCCGTCGCGGATGCCCAGGTTGCGGACGGCATCCATTCCGGTTTCGGGATCCATAACGCGTCCGCCTTCGACCACAAGATCATACTTCTGTGCGCACGCGATGGTGGTGAATAGCAGCAGAAAAATGAAAGCGAAAATCCGCATACTCATGCGCCCCTCCGTTTAGACCCTTGATGAATCAAATGCAAAGCTTCATGGACGATCTGAGTATTTCGGTTCGAGAGTTGGTACAAGACGATGTCACCTTGATCGCCGACTATTGGTCTCAAGCCGATCCTGACTATCTGACCGGATTAGGCGTGGACCTGAGCAAGCTTCCGTCATGGGACGGTTTCTTCAAGATGCTCAGCGAGCAGCTCAAGCTGCCCCTGAAGCTTCGCCAATCCTACTGCACGATCTGGCAGCAACATAGGCAAGCCATCGGCCATTGCAATGTAAACAAGCTTGTCTTTGGACAAGAAGCCTACATGCATCTGCACCTTTGGCGCCGTGAGCGGCGCTATCAAGGTCTCGGGACATCTCTGGTGCGGGAATCGCTGAAGCTATTCTTCGACCGACTGGAACTGCAGGATCTGTACTGCGAGCCATACGCACTGAATCCTGCACCCAACGCCGTGCTCGCCAAGGTGGGTTTCACTTTCGTGAAAAGGTACGTGACTATTCCCGGTATTATCAATTTCGAGCAAGAGGTCAACCGATGGCACATGAGCCGTGAGCAATTTGGAAAGGTTGTTACCTGAATTGCACGCCAGGCTCGCTACCCGCCGCTGGTCGGTGGTGTGCCAGTGAAAATCGCCAGTTGGTCGTCGAAGGCACGCCGGTACGCGGGCCGCGATTCACCACGGGCGACATAGGCGAAGAGATTCGGGTATTGCCGCAGTATCCCGGATCCGTTTAACCTGCGCAGCACCGTCACCATCAGTAGGTCACCGGCGCTGAACGCATAGTCGAGCCAGTCGGCACTGCCAAGCCGACTGGAAAGTTGGTCCAGCCGTACACGCAGGCGATCCTCGAGGATAGGCAGGCGCTCCCGATACCAGGTCTTGTCGCGCTCCTCGCGCATGGCGATTTCGCGCTCAAGGATCGGCGGCTCCACCGTGCTGAGCGCGGCAAACATCCAGGCGATCGCACGCGCCCGGGCACTTGCATCGTCTGGCAGCAGCCCCGTATGGCGCTGCGCGATATGCAAGAGGATCGCCCCGGACTCGAAGAGCGCGAGATCGCCTTCTTCATAGGTCGGAATCTGCCCGAAAGGATGAATCTTGAGATGCGCGGATTCCTTCATCTCACGGAACGAAAGGAGACGAACGTCGTAAGGCTGGCCCACCTCTTCAAGCGCCCAGCGAACAGGCATGTCGCGCGCCAGTCCCTTGCCGCGATCGGGCGAGCGTTCAAAGGCGGTAATCATAGGGGTCATTGGCAGGCTCCGAAAGTGGAGTGGGTGTTGTACACTCTGCTTCGAATTCGCACGCCAAGAAAGCTCAATGAGATGAGATACGCATCCGTAGTCGGTGCCGCATTCTTTTGCACAGCTATTGCGCAGGCGACAGATTACCCAACGATGGCACCTGCGGATCAATACATGATGGATCGTGCTGCCGAAATCGCCCTGGCGAAGAGTGCCGCGCCGCCCTCCATCGCGGATAAGGCGACGGTGCTGGTGCTGACGCGCCACGGCTACGAAACCGCGGTCGAGGGTAGCAACGGCTTCGTTTGCGCGGTCGAGCGCGGATGGATGTCCCAATACGATTTCCCGCAGTTCTGGAATCCGCATATGCGCGGACCGCTATGCTACAACCCCCCTGCGGTGCGCTCGATCCTGCCGTACACGATAAAACGCACGGAGTTGGTTCTGGCAGGGCGTTCGAAGCCGGAGATGATCGCCGCGATCAAGGATGCCATCTCCAGTCATGCGCTGCCGCCTCTGGAGTCGGGCGCGTTGACCTATATGATGTCCAAGCAGGGTTATCTGAACGATGAGGCGCACAACTGGGTGCCGCATCTGATGTTCTATTTTGCACGTGCGCAAGGTTCAACATGGGGCGCCGATCTGCCCGGCGCCCCGCCAATGCTGAACCCGCAGTTCCAGGATTCGCCGGAAGCCTTAAGCGTGATCATGGTACCCGTGACACACTGGTCCGACGGGACAGCCGCGCCGAAAATGCAGTGATTGGCTGAGCTGGTCGCGGTTTCAGTCTCGGCCCGTTATTGGCGCAGCTTCTTAGCGCCGCTGACGTGGGCATTACCGCGTTCGTAGAAGCGCAACACGCGATCGGCATCGCGTGTGATACCGATGCGAACGCTTTTGCCAATCCTGCCAAACTTTTGCCCGGTCGCGGCCAACCAAAGCGAGCCGGCAGCGCACAGGTCCAATCCGTTCTGCCCGAGATCAACCCGCAATGCTCTGGTCAATCGCCCCGGGCCTCTGCCGAGGTCGGCCAGGCGTATCGTGGCGCCGGAAGCAGCCATCATTTCGTCAATGCCCTCCAGCGGCTCGATGGCACGCAACAGAACTCCGGCACCCACGCCGGCCCGCTCGCTCGTCACATTCAACAGAAACGAAGTCCCGTAATTAAGATAGACGTAGGCGTGCCCTCGTTCCAGAAAGAGAGTTCCATTGCGCTGCGTCTTGCCACGGAATGCATGTCCGGCTGCGTCACCGACCGGATAAGCCTCCGTCTCCACAATACGTCCGCTTAACCTGCCGTAGTCGGTGTCATGGACCACGACCTTGCCAATCAAATAGCGCGCCATCTCCACAGTATCCGCTGGAAGCTCCGCTCGACGCAGGCGCCGCAGCCGACAATCGGATCGCGTTCGATGTGAGGGCTTCAATTTGCACCTTCATAGGCCATTACCGCAAAGCGGGCGCCAGCGTAGCCGATATCGCCCCCTGCCGTAATTGGCCCGCACGGCGTAAACTCAATCATCCATGCTTGAACACTTTCACCCTGCGGTCGCGCGCTGGTTCGGCGCGCAGTTTGCCGCGCCCACGGCCCCGCAACTGGCCGCCTGGCCCGTCATCGCCAGCGGCCAGCACGCGCTGATCGCCGCGCCGACCGGCTCGGGCAAGACGCTCGCGGCTTTCCTGGCCGCGATCGATCGACTGGTGCGCGAGGCGGTTGCAGGCGAGCTGCCCGAGGGCACACAGATCGTCTACGTCTCGCCGCTCAAGGCGCTCTCGAACGACATCCAGCGTAACCTCGAGCAGCCCCTCGCGGGCATCCAGGAGCAGCTGCGCGCGCTGGGCCTGCCTGAGGCGCCCATTCGTACCCACGTGCGCACCGGTGACACGCCGGCAAGCGAGCGCGCAGCGATGCGCCGCTCGGCCCCGCACATCCTGGTGACCACCCCTGAATCGCTCTACCTGCTGGTCACGAGCGAGTCGGGCCGGCGCATGCTCTCGAGCGTGCGCTCGGTGATCGTCGATGAGGTGCACGCTGTGGCCTCGAGCAAACGCGGGGCACACCTCGCCCTCACGCTCGAGCGGCTGAGCGAGCTGTGCGGCCGGCCGGTGCAGCGCATTGGATTGTCGGCAACGCACAAGCCGATCTCACTCGTGGCCGGCCTTCTCACGGGCTCACTGCCGTGCGCGATCATCGACAGCGGTCACGTCCGGGAGCGCGATCTGGCACTGCTGCTGCCGGATGCGCCGCTCGAAGCGGTGATGTCCAACGATGTCTGGGAGCACCTCTACGACGGTCTCGCACAGTTGATCCGCGCGCACCGCACGACGCTGGTGTTTGCCAATACGCGCCGCATGGTGGAGCGCGTCACGCGTCACCTGAGCGAGCGCATCGGTGAGCAGTACGTCGCGGCGCATCACGGCAGCCTCGCCAAGGAGCAACGCCTCGATGCCGAGCAGCGTCTCAAGGGCGGCCAGTTGCGCGCGCTGGTGGCCACCGCATCGCTCGAGCTCGGCATCGACATCGGCGATGTGGAGCTGGTCGTGCAGCTGGGCAGTCCGCATTCGATCTCCACTTTTCTGCAACGCGTCGGTCGCGCGAACCACGCCGTGGACGGGGTACCGCGCGGGCGCATCGTGCCGCTCAGTCGCGATGAGCTTGTCGAATGCGCGGCGCTGCTCAACGCGGTGCGCGCCGGTGAGCTCGATGCGTTGACACTACCCTCGCAGCCGCTGGATGTGCTCGCGCAGCAGCTCGTGGCTGAGGTCAGCGCGCGCGAGTGGAGCGAGCAGGGGCTGTTCGAGCTCGTGCGTCGCGCGTGGCCTTATCGGGATCTCACGCGTGCTGACTTCGATGCCGTGCTACACATGCTCGCCGATGGGGTCGCGACCCGCCGCGGACGTCAGAGCGCGTACCTGCATCGCGACGCCGTGAATGGCCGGCTGCGTGCGCGTCGCGGCGCGCGCCTGACTGCGATCACCTGCGGCGGGGCCATTCCCGACAACGCCGACTATCAAGTTGTGCTGGAGCCGAGCGGCACCTTTATTGGTACGCTGAACGAGGATTTTGCGGTCGAGAGTCTTGCGGGCGACGTATTCCAGCTCGGCAACTACTCCTACCGCATCCTGCGGGTCGAGGCGGGACGCGTGCGCGTGGAGGATGCGCGCGGCCAGCCCCCGAGCATGCCGTTCTGGCTCGGCGAGGCTCCGGCACGTACGCCGGAGCTCTCGGCGGCAGTCTCGGCGCTGCGAGCCGAGGTTGATGAGGCCGTGACGCAGTTCGACGCCGCGAACCTGGAGCACTGTGCCGAGCGCCTGGCGTTGCGCCACGCGCTGCCGCTCGAGGCGGCGCGCCAGATCGTGGAGTACTTGGCCTCGAGCAAGGCAGTGCTCGGCGCGCTGCCGACTCGCGAGCGGCTGGTGTTCGAGCGCTTCTTCGACGAGGCCGGCGACATGCACCTCGTGATTCACGCACCGCTCGGCAGCCGCATCAATCGCGCGCTCGGTCTGACGCTGCGCAAGCGCTTTTGTCGCGCGTTCAACTTCGAGCTGCAGGCGGCCGCGAACGAGGATGCGATCGTGCTGTCACTCGGCGAGACCCACAGTTTTGCGCTCGAGCAGTTGCCGCGTTTCCTGAACAGCGCCAGCGCCAAGGGCGTACTGGTGCAGGCCGTGCTCGATGCGCCGCTGTTTGCGACGCGCTGGCGCTGGAATGCGACCATCGCGCTTGCGATCAAGCGCTTCAGAAACGGCAGCAAGACTCCCGCGCCGCTGCAGCGTATGGCCGCGGAGGACCTGATTAGCGTGATATTTCCCGATCAGCTCGCCTGCGCCGAGAATCTGAGTGGAGAGCGAGAAATACCGGAGCATCCGCTGGTGCGCCAGACGCTGCATGATTGCTTGCACGAGGCGATGGACTTCGATGGGCTCAACGAACTGCTCAAGGGGATGGAGGCAGGCACCGTGCAGGTGTGCACGCGTGACCTGCCGCAGGCCTCTGCGCTCGCGGCCGAGATTCTCTCGGCGCGGCCCTATACCTATTTGGACGACGCACCGCTGGAGGAGCGTCGTACGCAAGCCGTCACGCAGCGACGCTGGCTTGATCCACAGATCGCGGCGCAGTTCGGGCGACTGGACCCCGCAGCCATCGATGCCGTGCGCGCCGAGGCGTGGCCGGCGCCCGAGAGTCCGGACGAACTGCACGACGCCCTGATGCTGCTTGGGGCGATGAGCCAGAGCGAGGCACTGGCCGCGGGCTTGGGCGAGTACTTCCAGATATTGCGCGAGCAGCAGCGCGCGACGCGGCTTTACTTGTCCGCGCAGAGCGATCCATTCTGGGTATGCGCCGAGGCGCTGCCGATGGTGCACGCGCTGTACAGCGAGGCGCTCGCCGACCCGGCACTCACGGTGCCAGCTCAGTACGCGAGTCGCCAGTGGGAGGCGGAACTCGCGCTCAAAGAGCTGCTGCGCGGTCGGCTTCAGGCGCTTGGCCCGACGAGCGCCGCCGCGCTCGCGCAGGTGTTGGCGGTGCCGGAAAGTCGCGTCGAAGCCGGTCTGGCCGCGCTCGAGGCCGAGGGTTTCGTGCTACGCGGTCAGTTCACCCCGCTGGCGCAGAGCGTCGAGTGGTGCGAGCGGCGGCTGCTCGCGCGTATCCATCGCTACACCCTCAAGGCGCTGCGCGAGGCGATCGAGCCGGTCACGAGCGGCGACTTCATGCGCTTCCTGCTCGAGTGGCAGGGCGTTACGCGCGCGCCGCGACCCGAGGGCGCAGCCAGTCTGGAGGCGCTGCTCGAACAGCTTGAGGGCTTCGAGGCGCCGGCCGCGGCTTGGGAGAGCGATCTGCTGCCCTCGCGTCTGCACAACTACGATCCGGCTTGGCTCGACAGCCTGTGTCTTGCCGGCCGCACCTACTGGGCGCGGCTTGAGCCGCCGCAGGCTGCGACCGCCGGGCCCGTGCGCGCCACGCCGATCGCGCTGCTGACGCGCCGCCAGCGCACGCTCTGGCAACAGCTCTCGGCCACGGCAGCGTCCAGTTCGCAGCTCTCATCGGCCGCCCAGGTGCTCGTGGGCTACCTCGCGCTTCATGGGGCCTCATTCTTCGATGAGATGCAGCAGGGCAGCGGCCTGCTGCAAGCGCAGTCCGAGAGCGCACTGGCCGAACTCGTGGCCGCCGGGGTCGTGACCTCCGATAGCTTCGGCGGCTTGCGGGCATTGCTGACGCCGCTTGAGCGGCGGCGCAAGCTCGCGCGCGGCCGACCCGCGAGCGCACTGGGTTTGACCGAGGCGGGGCGCTGGAGTCTGGTGCGACGCGAGTCCGATGCTGCTCAGGCGACGGTCTCGAGCGAGGCCGCCGAGCAGATTGCAATGCTCCTGCTGCGACGTTACGGCGTGGTGTTCCGACGTTTGCTGTTACGCGAGCCAGCGTGGTTGCCACCGTGGTTCCAGCTGCTGCGCGCTTATCGTCGGCTCGAGGCTCAGGGACACATCCGGGGCGGGCGCTTCGTCGCGGGAGTCAGCGGTGAGCAGTACGCGCTCCCTGATGCCGTGGGTGCGTTGCGTGCGGTGCGCAAGCGCGCGCTCGATGGTGCCTGCGTGAGCCTGAGCGCAGCCGATCCGTTGAACCTGGCCGGCATCGTAACCCCCGGTGCGCGCGTCGCCGCGCTCGCCGGCAATCGCCTGCTGCTAAGAGATGGGATCGCCGTCGCGACCTACACTGGCGGAGAGGTTCAGTGGCTCGAGCCGCTCGCACCGCACGAGCAATGGCAGGCTCGCACTGCGCTGCTGCGCCGGCCACAGCAGCGCCGACGCACCCAAACCGGCTGAGTCGACACCATCAGCCGCAGTTGCGGTAACGGGAGTTCTGTAAAGTCTCCGGCAATCTTCTGGCTGCCGCGTACACCGGTCCGACGGGACCCGCCGGCGTGGTCCGGCATACGGGGAGCTTTACCTTGGAAACTGTGAAGTCGGTCACACAGTTCGACCCGTAGGCCAGTGAGACGACCCTACAATGGCCAAGGTTTCGCCTCGTTACAACAGAGATGCCGAACAATCCTGGCGACCATCTGAAGCGGCTGTATTTGCTCTTGATTCCGGGTATGGCGCTAGCCCTTGCGGCCTGCGGCGGAGGGGGGAACGACAGCGTCACTGCGGCCAGTCAGACCGCGGGAACCGTATCGAACAGCGCCGCCACGCTGATCGCGACCGACAGCGCGCCCGTGATCACCTCGCAGCCGGCAAGCCTGAGCGTCAGCGCCGGGCAAGGCGCCCAATTCTCGGTTAGCGCCAGCAGTTCCGTGACTGAAACCTACCAGTGGCAGCAGGCGGGCGCCAACATCGCGGGGGCCACGGCGGCGAGCTACAGCCTGCCCGACACGACCCTGAGCGACAGCGGCGAGCAGTTCAGCGTCATCGTCAGCAATGTCGCCGGCAGCGTCACTAGCAGCACCGCGACTCTGACCGTCTTGCCCATTCCGGCGGCGATCACGGCGCAACCGGCCAGCACGAGCGGGAGTGCGGGCCAGCCCGCGGTCTTCTCGGTGGGAGCCAGCGGCACGTTGCCGCTGAGCTATCAATGGTTCGCGGGTGGCGTGAGCATTGCGGGTGCGACGGGCGCGAGTTACAGCATCGCGGCCACCACGCTGAGCCAAAGCGGCTCACAGTTCACCGTCACGGTCAGCAACCCGGGCGGCAGCGTCACCAGCAGCGCGGCTACGCTGGCGGTAAACCCGATCGCACCGACGCTTACGGCGCAGCCGGCGAGCTCGAGCGTAAGCGCAGGGCAGCCCGCTCTGTTCTCGGTCACGGCCACAGGCTCTGCACCGCTCTCATATCAGTGGCAGCGCGGCGGTGTCGCAATCAGCGGTGCCACGGCTTCCAGCTACAGCCTGTCCACCACAGCGCTCAGCGACAGCGGCGCTCAGTTCAACGTGATCGTGACCAATGCCGCCGGCAGTGTAACCAGCAGCATCGCTACGCTGACCGTCAACGCCATAGCGCCGGCAATCACCTCACAGCCCGCCAGCCTCACCGTCAGTGCGGGCCAGCCGGCCATGTTTTCAGTCACAGCCAGTGGCACCGCACCACTGAGCTATCAGTGGCAGCGCGGGGGCGCCTCCATCGCCGGCGCCACGGCTGCCAGCTACAGCCTGGCCAGCACAGCGCTGAGCGACAGCGGCGCGCATTTCGGCGTCGTCGTGACAAACGCCGGGGGCAGCGTCACCAGTAGCGCGGCTACGTTGACCGTCAATGCGATCGCCCCGGTCATCGTCACGCAGCCGCAGTCGCAGACCGCGTTTGCCGGCAGCACTGCGAGCTTCTCGGTCGTGGCCACTGGCACCGCGCCCCTGAGCTATCAGTGGCAGCAGAACGGCGCGAACATCGCGGGCGCGACCGCAGCGAGTTATACGACCCCCGTACTGGCTACCTCCAGTTCCGGCTCCGCCTTCGACGTGATCGTCAGCAACGGCGCCAGCACCGTCGCGACCAGTGGTACGGCGACGCTCACGGTCAATCCGGTCGCGCCGGCCATCGTCACACAGCCGCAATCGCAGACGGTGAGTGCCGGCAGCACTGCGAGCTTCTCGGTGGTGGCCAGTGGCACCGCGCCGCTGAGTTATCAGTGGCAGCAGAACGGCGCGAACATCGCCGGCGCGAACGCTGCGAGTTACACGACCCCGACACTGACCACCTCGAGCTCCGGCTCGAGCTTCGATGTGATCGTCAGTAACGCCGCGAGCTCCACCGCGACGAGCAACGCTGTGACGCTGACGGTCACGGCAACGCCTCCGGCGATCACGACGCAACCTCAGCCGCAGACCGTCGAGGCCGGCAACAGCGCGACCTTCTCGGTCGTCGCC
>Ga0181537_10003972_pt1 | contig 12416 bp, 11 predicted proteins | sample PEATcosm2014_Bin_39_FD_119765 | JGI IMG/M metagenome (GOLD analysis project Ga0181537, IMG submission 119765) | Peatland microbial communities from MTU Mesocosm Facility, Houghton, MI, USA - PEATcosm2014_Bin23_10_metaG | ecosystem: Environmental > Terrestrial > Soil > Wetlands > Peat | place...
ACGTTGGGCTTGCTCGACGTGCTCCGACCCGAGGCGGCCAGGCCGAAGCTCGTGTGCACCGGGTACTGCGTCCCGGCGCGCAGGACCGGGATGTCCTTGGAGAGCACGTTCTTGAGCGACGTCAGCTCAGCGTAGTCGATGAGAAGCTCGTCTTCGGATGCCTCGCACGCATCGGAATCCAGACACACGCCACCCTTGTCCGTCAGGCGCACGGGCTTGCCGAGCTTGTCGCAGACCATCACCATGTACGCCCTGGCGGCCTTGACGTTGCGACTGCCATCCCTCTTGCCGCCCGAGCGCACCAGACCCGCCGCCTTGAGATCGTCTTCGATCCCTGCGAGCGCTGCGCGCGTCTCGGCTTCGAGCTTGTCGACGCCGGGGCCGTGCGTGCGCAAACCCCACACGCTCGTCAGGTGCAGCGCCCACGCAGCCCGGGCCTGGCGATACTGATCGGGGATGTACTGGACGTGGTCTTGTTGCCGCAGAAACACCTCCAACGTGGCTCGCGCGTCCTCGAGCGGATAGGTGCGAGCGCCCTCGGGCCATTCGGACAGAGGGGTGTGAAGAAACTCGCCGTACCGCAGGCGCCAGGTGTCCTTGTCGAGCTTGCGTCCGGTCGCGCGGTAGCAGACCGCGTCGAGATCGTAGTTGTGCGGTACCCACCGCCCGCTCTTCTTGATCGTGGCTTGCGGGCAGACTTCCGGATCGCAGTCGTCGTGTTCCGAGCACACCTTCTTCTCGAACCGCCGCAGGTACCCGCGGAACTCGCCCGAGGCGATGTCGAGCAGCTGCTGGCGGATCTTGGTGTCGGTGATGCGATCGTCGTCGTAAGCTTTGAAGACCAGGGGCACGAGCTGGGGCCACTTGGCGCAGAGCACGGCGAAGTCATAGGGGACGTGATGCCCGACCAGCAGTTCCGAACCGGCCAGCCACGACGTGACGAGCGGCAGCGCCTGCGGATCATCGGCGTGCATGATCCCCGCCTCCGCCCCGGGCGTCTGCCACGTCAAGCAGACCAGCTCCGGAGCCATCACCCCAGGACGGAACAGGCACGTCTCGGTGTCGATCACTCGAACGTTCATCACGGCCTCGTGTGACCGCAGTTCTCGCAGTCGTTGTCGTCACCGATCCCGAACCGCTCGCGCTGCTGGGGCGAGCAGTCGCAGTAGATCGTCACGGCTCCCCCTTCTTCGGCGAGCCACACCGTCGCCGTCGCCACGCTCTTGGAGTCGTCGCTGGCGTACTTGTGATCCTTGCCGTACGCCTCCCACCAGACCGCCGTGACCACGCCCTCGAACGGGTGGTTGCTCTCGCCGGTCAGCCTTGGGTGAAAGAGCATGAAGCTGTCGCCGACGCGCGGCAGGTAGTCGGACTCGAATGCGCCGAGATCTTCCCCCTCGTCGCCGTTGGGAACCTTCACGGTGAAACTGGGCATGGGCTGCTCTCCTCACACGCGCGGGGCAGGCGCACGCCCCGGCCGCCCGGGGCGTGCGCTGTCCCACTCACGAGCCGGGAGCCTTGCGCTCGTCGGCTACCAACTTGGACGACGTCAGCGCCTCTTGGACGACGCCGACGACTTCGCCCAGCTCTCGCAGCAGGATGGGGTTACCTCGCCGAGGTCCGTCTATCGCGGTGACGAAGGTATCGAGCTTGCTGACGTACAGCTCGCGCGCTGCCTTCTCGCTGCGGGCGTAGATGACCAGGCTACGTCCGGACTGTGTTTTCACCGCGAACCGGACGCTCGGCGCCGCGCGCTTCATGCGTGCGCAGCAGCCTGCGATGCCGGCTTCTTGTCCTCCTCGATGATCTGTCCCCACTTGTGCAGGGAGAAGTCCGAGTCCTTCTTGGTCTTGACGGTGATGACCTCGACGGGGATGAGCATGCCGTTGATGACGCCCTCGTTGACCACCGAGTTCATGAAGCCCTCGACGGCCTCGATGAACTCCGGATCCTCGGGCTTCTGTCCGAGGATGGACGCGGCGAAGCTCTTGAGCGCGCCGAAGCCGATGTCGATGTCCTTGAGCGACTGGTACCACGTCGCCGTCGAACCAGCCGGATTGGGCAGGGTCTTCTCGACCTCTTTCATGTCGAACGGCTGACCGTTGAACGCCGCGATGGCGCTCTTCTTGGCCTTCTCGTAGTCGGACTTCTCGATCGTGACCTCCATGATGAAGGCGTCGCCATTGGCGCGTGTCTTCTTGAAGATCGCGCGCTTGACGCGCACCTCGTAGTTTCCGGGCTTGAGGTAGGTGCCGCGCTCGAACGTCTTGGCGTCTCGCAGGCCAGCGAACAGATTACTGGTAGCGGTCATGGTCTTGTTCTTTCGTTAGCCCCAGAGGGGTCCTTTTCGGTTGCTGATGTTGGGTAAGCAAAGATCCGCAAGCAGAAGCTTCTGGTCGTGCCCGAGGGTGTCGGCAGCGGCGCGAGCGCTGTCCAGTGCCCGGTGAAACGCGTCGTAGTGCTCCCGGCAGCCGAGCAGGAAGTCGACCGTGACCTCGTCAGCCTCCTGGCCATCGCGGTGCGTTCGGCCGATGAGCTGCTCCATCGTCGCCGCGCTCGTGGGGCACGAGGTGATGAGGTTGTGGCAGAACATCTGCAGGTTGCGACCCGTGGAGTTGGCCTGCACGCTGGCGATGATGGGATCACCGGCCTGCACGAGCGTGATGCTCTGACCCCGGTCGCTCATGCCGTTGGCGCCGTAGTATGTGGCGCCGGTCAGCTGCGAAAGGCGACGGGCGAAGAAGATGTGCTCACACCAGACCAGGCCCTTGTGCTTGTCCATCCACTCGGCGCACACCTGCAGCGCCGTGTCGTCGTGCCACACGTCGGCCGGCTGGATCGTGAACGTCCCGCGCACCGCGCGCCACTCGGCGAGCGTCGGCGTGCGCAGTCGGCCCGCGTCCACGGCGTTGGCCACCTGCAGCTCGGTGTCGAGCGTCTTGGAATCTGCGAGCGTGGCCGACACGAAGGTGGCCCAGTTGCGCCGGGCCGTGATCCACGCCGACGGAGGCCGAGGGTCCCAGACCGAGTGAAAACCGAGCGCGAGCTGCCTCAGGTACATGCGGAACTCGAGCGGCTGCGAGAAAGTCCAGCCATCGGGAGTCGACCAGGGCGGCACGAGGTAGCCGCCGCAGCCGTCTTCGATACCGTGGCGCATGTTGCCGATGTGCTGCTCGGTGATCTGGGCCGGCTGGTACTCGAGCGCCGTGATCCGAAGGCTGCAGGTGACGCCGTCGGTCTTGGACGAGGCGACGACACCTGCCGTTTCCAGAAGGCGGCTCTGAAAGACCCGCCGCGCGGCGGTGATCGTGTCGTCGGCGTCCGGCGGCACCGGCCCGAGCGCGAGCAGGGCGTCGGGCTGCCTGCGCGCCAGCGGGTTGACTTTCTCGTCGAGCGCGTCGGCCCACGCGGCGACCTCGTCGTCGGTGGCAGGGATGGGAGCAGTGGCCTTGAGGCAGAACCGCAGCAGGTGAGCAAAGTCGCTCACCGACGCCTTCATGATCGTGCCCGCCAGAGCAACGAACCGCGTCTCGGGCCGGTCGTGCATGTACCGCACGACCCGGCGTGTGCGTCCCGCGCGGCGGTTCTTCAAGTAGAAGCACTCATCGGCGACGATGAGATCCGGCCGGATGTATTCGAGCTTGCGAGCGCTCTGCACCAGGCCGAGCATCTCGTAGGAGATCATCTGAAGGTTGGTGGCCAGACGCCAGTGCTTGGCGAGCTGCTTGTAGTCGTGCCAGGTCTTGTCGATGAGCGCCGCGGGCAAGAGCAAGATGGGCCGCTTGGCGTCGAGCACCTGCGGCAACAGCAGCGTGACGAGCGTCTTGCCCGAGCCCACGCGCATCGGACCGAAGACGCCTCCGACTTCCATCGCCTCGTATAGAGCGATGGCCTGCACCGGTCGCAGGGTCATCGTCCCGTCCGGGGTCTTGAGCTCGCGGGTGAGCATGGCGGCGAGCTGCGCAGCCGCCTCGTCGGTCCACGCGCGCCGCGGCAAGGCCGCGATGCGCACGATCTCCCGCGTGCGCTCGACGACCTGCTTGCCGAAGGGCGAGATCGCGTTCATCGGTTCGCGAGCAGCCACTTGGCGCACACCTGGGCGTGAGCAACCGACTCGCGCACGTCGGCCTGCGCGCGGTGCGCCTCGGCACGTGGCAGCTTCGGCATGCCGAGCGACTGGCAGAAGAGCTTGACCGCCGAGACGTCGTAGTGCCGATGCGACAGGCGCGCGGCGAGCGTCGGCATGTGCACGCGCAGCCAGCCGTGATCGAAATGCACGCTCGACCCGGCGAGCGTGGGCGTGTCCTCGCGCTCGTAGCTGCCGGGCTCGGGCAGCATCGCAAGCAAGTCGCACTCAGCGAGTGCGGCCCTTCGAGGATGAGCGGCCTCAGCGAGTGCGACGGTGCTACCCCCCGCGCGCTCGCACTCGCCCAGCAAGCCGCTCTTGGTGTGCATGCTGCGGACGTAGTCGTCCATCAGCGGCGCGTGCTCCCATGTGCCGAGCGGCAGCACGCGCCAGTACATCGGCCCGAGATCGAACGGCGCCGACAGATCCGCGACAGCGGCGGCGACTTCGAGGATCTTGCCGCGCGCTGGATCGAGGCCGGTGGTTTCCAGGTCCAGCCAGAGAAGCTTCACCTCACCACCAGCTCGGCGCGGGCCACGAGCTCGGCAGCGATGATGGACCCCTCGGGCGTGGTGGTGTCCAGGCGCACGGCGTGCAGAAGACCGGGCAGCGCATCGAGCGCCGCGACCGCGGCGATGGCGAGCATCCCGGGTCCCTGGCCGTACTCGGCGAAGCGGTAGTCGGCCAGCTGGGTCTCGGCCGTGATGCGCTGCTTGGCGAGCGCGATGAGCTGGCTGGCGTCGGTCACCTCGACGCCCACCGGGCCGCAGTTGATGTACAGGGTCTTGATCTTGACGGCCAGGCCCGTCGCAGGCAGCGTCGCTTTGGACGGGCGTCCGCGACCGCGCTTGTCGCCGGCGGCGCCGGCAGCGACCGGATCGCTGGCGTGCAGAGACGCCGCGAGCTCACGTCCGGTCTCCTCGACCGTCGCGGGAAGCGGCGCCGCAACCGCGGCCGCGGCCGCGGTAGCAGGCGGCGCAGGAGGTGGCTGGTGCTCGGGCGGATTGATCGCGCCGGGCGCAGGCGCTGCAGTCGCCGCAGGCGCTGCCGCCGTCGACACGGTGGCCGCCGCAGGCGCTCCACCCGCGCGCATCCGGGACAAGAGCTTGTTGCCCGTGGTGGCGGGCGCGCTCGCCGCGTCGGCGGCGTCGGTGCCATGGAATGCGCCGCCTGCCTGAAACGCCAGCGGCGGCTGGTGGCCTGCCACGGCCGCCGCCACCTGCGTGTGCACGTCAGGCGGCGGCGTCCCGGCACCGTTCTTGGTCTTGGTCTTGAGCAGCATCGTCAGACGGTTCTGTTCCACGTGGGACCTCATCTTGTCGAAAGGGCTGAGATTGCAGCGCCCCTGGTGGGGACATCCGCCGTAGGCGCCGCAGTGATTGACGTTGGCTGGTAGGTCGAGCGCGCGGACGGCTCGCCCATCTCTGGGCTGACTCGCCGCATCCATCTGCTCTGCGATCTGTTCGATCTCTAGGAAACGTTGCCAGGTCTCGGTCTGGTTGACGCGCAGCCGGGTGACCGCGCTCTTCTTGGTGTTCTTGGTCTGGTAGTAAACCCATCGGAGCTCGAGCTGCGGCTCGTCGGGATGTTTTCGAAAATAGTCGACCGCGTACAGGGTCGCTTGAATGTCGCTACGGAGTTGTTCTTCGGTCTTCTGCCACTTGAGATCGCTGGTGGTCTTGTGGTCGTAGACGATGCCGATGTCGTTGTCGGCTGCTGGGGCAGCGACGATCGCGCCGGTCTTGGGTACTTCGAGATCCTTGTAGCCGAGATAGGTGTGCCCCGAGGGGCCTTCAAAGTGAAATTCCTGCTCCACGAGCAGCCCCGGTGAACCGGGGGCTGGAAGGTGGTGCAGCCCAGATGCTGCGATGTAGCCAGTCTCCGCCGTGAAATCGATCGCGCCGCCGGTCAGGTACTTCTCGAGCTGCGCGTGAACCGCGCGCCCGAGCTCCGCCGACTTGTTCGGCGGTTCTTCGATGCCTTCGAGTATACGCCAAGCCCACTTGCGCTGGCAATCTGTGAATGTCTGAATCTGCGAAGCAGAGAGACGCATGCTCCCCCACTGGCTGGCGGCGGCTTGGCGACCGAGGTCAAGTTTCAAGCGGCGCGCTTGGTCAACCGCTTCTTGCCGTGCTTCTTCTCGTGCTCGGCGACGTACTTCTCCGCAGAGATGCGGAAGAAAGCACCCGGCGAGATGCCCAGCTGCGCGGCGGCAGCCTTGACCCGATCGAGCAGCTCGGGATCCTTCAGGTGAATCGAGTAGTTGACGTAGGCCATGGGTTTCTCGCCCGCGTCCGCGGCTGGTTTTCCGTTGCGGAAGCGTTCCAAGACTTATATGAGTCGGAGCCCGGGTGCAAGCCTGATCGCGGCGCGCCGACGACCAATGGTCCAGTGGAGGCATGAGGGGCATGACGGCCGTGGCGATGCAGACTCCCGCGCTTCGCATCTTCCCTCTGCACGGCATCCGCTACGACCAAGGCATCGCAAGTTGCACCTGCTCGCGCGGCGTAGAATGCAGCCGGATCGGCAAGCACCCGCTGGTGCCGTGGCGCACCCACGATGAAAACGCCAAGGGGCCGAGCGGCGGCTACGGCGTGCAGACCGGCCGCTTCAACGACATCTTCGTCATCGATCTGGACGTCAAGCCAGCCAGTGGCGACAAGCCGGCCAAGGACGGCATCGCTGCGCTGATCGCGCTCGCGGCCGGTCGTCCCGTGCCCGACACGCTGAGCGTCATCACACCGTCGGGCGGCGTGCACCTGTACTTTCACCTGCCGCCCGGCGCCTTGGTGCCCACCAGCCACAGCGTTCTGGGCCCCGGCATCGACATCCAGGGCGAAGGCAGCTTCGTCGTCGGTCCGGGCTCGCCCCACAAGAACGGCGGCACCTACAAGGAGGAGCCGGGCCCGCTGGCCGATCCACCGGGCTGGCTGCTCGAGCTCATCGCCCAGCACGCCAAACCGCCGCCTGAGCCCCAGACCGCGCACCGGACGATCGATCCGAACAGCCCCCAAGGCGAGCGGGCTGTCGCGTGGGCCAAGAACTACCTGGCGAAAGCCCAACCGGCCATCGAAGGCCAGGGCGGCAGCGACCGCCTCTTCGCCGTGTGCTGCCACCTCATGTACTCCGCGCTGCCCTTGGACGTGCTCAAGCACCTCATCGAGGAGTTCTACAACCCCAGGTGCGAGCCCGAATGGTCCGAGGCCGAGATCATCCACAAGCTCGTCGACGCAGACAGAATCGAAGACAAGCCTCGCGGCCTCTGCTCACCAGACTTCATCGACAAGATGTACGGCCGCACCCGCGAGACACGCGCGCGCGAGCCCGATCCGATGCACGAGTACACGTTCCATGTGGGGATGCGCAGCAGCGGCGAGACCCGCAAGGCGACGGTGGGCGAGATCACCGCCGACCTTTTCGATCACGTGGACTGGGCGGGCGTGCTGATGTTCGACAGCTTCCGAGACCGCGTCGTCGCCGTCAACCCACCCATGCAGATGGATGCCGAGACACCGAGCGGCCTGTCGAACAACGACGTGCAGCTGGTGCGCGTGTGGCTCGAGTACCACGGCAAGAAGTGCAACGCTCAGGATGTCAGTGCCGCGATCGAGGCCGTCGCGAGGCGGCGCAAGTTCAACCCCATCCAGGACATGCTGCGCGACGAGCTGCTATGGGACAGCGTGCCGCGCCTGGACCGCGTGCTGCCCGACTACTTCCAATCGCCCGATGGTCCCTACGAACGCGCCATCGGCCCGCGCTGGTTCATCTCGCTGGTCGCACGCGCCATGGAACCTGGCTGCCAGAGCGACTGCACTCTCGTGCTCGAAGGAGACCAGGGCATCGGCAAGACCAAGGCGTTCCGATCTCTGATGCGCGATCCGAGCTGGTACGCCGAAAGCTCGTGCGGGGTGGACTCCAAGGACTTCTTCGAGAACATGCGAGGCGTGTGGCTCATGGGGTTCGACGAGCTGGCCTCGCTCACCCGAGGCTCTCTCAACCGGGTCAAGACCGTGCTGACCTCGACGAGCGACAGGTACAGGCAGTCGTACGGACGCAACTCCACCGACCATCCGCGGGTGTGCGGCTTCTGCGGCTCGACCGACGGCACGCAGTACCTCAACGATCCGGCGGGAGCTCGGCGCTTCTGGCCAGTGAGGATGCTGCGACCCATCGACGTCCAGCGCATCATCGACGATCGCGACCAGCTCTGGGCCGAGGCGTACGTGCGCTGGAGCCGAGGCGAGCCCTGGCACGTCAACACCCCGGAGCTGCTCGCGCTCTGCAAGGACGAGCAGGAAGCGCGACTGGAGATCGACGGCTGGGAAGAGAAGATCCAACGCTGGTTCGAGGATCCCACGCGGTTCTCCCGCACCGCCGTCGTCGTCGAACCGGGCAGCGTGTTCAAGGGCATCCGGGCGTTCGACGGCTCGCAGGGCGTCACCACCGCCGACGTGCTGGAGCACGCCATCGGCAAGCTCGCCGGACAATGGACGACCGGGGACGCCATGCGCGTCGGAAAGATCCTCCAGCAGCGGCTAGGGATGAAAAGGACCCGCGTTCGCGTCGGGAAAAATAGCCTAGAATGGCGCTACCTGTTTTCAACTACTTAGCTTGGTTGTTCCTAGCTGTTCCCACAAAAAGGGGTACCCCCAGGAGGGGCTGCATTGTACCTGAGGTTGCTTACATACCTGTATGATAAATAATGTATAGGAACAGTAGGAACATAGGAACTGTTAGTAGGTTTCAACTAGTTAGCGGTTCCCACTGTTCCCACCTAGGAGAATTAGGTGAAAAAAGGCGCCGCGGTTGTCGTCCACCTACCCGTACACACCGTTTCGACGCTCAACGCAGCCGAGCACTGGTCGAAACGCTCCCGTCGAGCGGCCGAGCACCGGGGCCTGGCTCGCATGGTGCTCGCGGCACCGCTGCGTGCTGCCAGCCTGCCGCTGCCCGTGCTGGTGACGCTCACGCGCGTCGCTCCCAGGCAGCTCGATCTGGACAACCTGCAGGGCGCGCTGAAGAACGTGCGCGACGGGGTTGCCGATGCTCTGGGCGTCGACGACCGCACGACGCTGGTGACCTGGAAGTACGGGCAGCGGCGCGGCAAGCCCCGCGAGTACGGCGTCGGGATCGAGATCGACGCGCTGGCGGGCGAGGTTTGACCGTCCAGCTGCAGGGCGGTAGTCTCTGCCTCACCAACAGGCTGCTCGCCCAAGGTGCCGGCCCGCCACCCCTGACCAAGGAGGCGGGCCGTTCTTTTCGTGGCGGGCCGCTTCGCGCGGTCTTGACGAGCGGCGCGCGGATGCGGGCCGTTCTTTTCGTGGCGGGCCGCTTCGCGCGGTCTTGACGAGCGGCGCGCGGATGCGGCAATGTCCGAAACATGGCCGTCGTGCTGCAGCTGCCTTTGCGGATCGTCACGCTCGCCACCTGCGACCGGTGCGGGGCGCGGGGTCACCCGCGCATCTTCGACCGCCGCCCGGACGGCGGCCTGGTGTGCAGGAACAAGCTGTCGTGCATCAGGCGCCTGCGGATGGCGCCGGCATGATCGCCGGCGTCAGCGTCGAAGTCCTCGAGCTGTTCGCCGAGGCCCAGCACCTGGGCCGGCCCCGCAAGCTGCGGCCTGCCGTTCTGTCGTTCGAGGAGCAGCGCAAGCTGCGCAACGCGTTCGCTCCGCGCAAGCGCGCCCGGCGCGCTGCTGGGCGTCTACGGCGCATCGACCTCGAGCTGCGCGCGAAGCGAAAGTCCCACGACATGATCGGCCAGGAGCCGGGCGACCATGCCGTGCATCAGGGGCAGACGCAGACGCGCACGTGCGGCTACTGCGGCCGCGTCGAGGAGCTTCGCCCGGGTCTGTCGCGCTGGCAGCACATCAGCCACTACGGCGCGTGCGTGCGGTGAAGCTGAAACGGGCGCCCCAGGCTTGACGGACGGCCCGCATATGCGTAATGTCCGAAAACATGCCGACGCTGGTTTATCGCTACGGAATCGCCGCCCCGCACGACAACGCCGACTTGGTCTACGAGCAGTTGCGGCTCGCCCACGAATATCGGTGCAGCTTGGTCCGCATCGAGCGAACGCGCAGAGCCGAGGAGCGCGCGGCGCGTTTGGCCGTCAGCGCGGAAGTGGCAGCGGCCGAAGCTGCCGTCGCGGCCGCCGACGCCGAGTGTGAGCGCCTCGCGACCGAGATCCGCAAGGCACGCAGCGACGCCCGCAAACGGGTCGAGACGCAACAGATGCGCGACGCCCTGGCCAAAGCGCGCGAGGTGCGCAAGGAGCGCAAGACTGCCCTGTTCGAGCTACGCGATCGATACCAGCCGCAGTGCCGTGACTGTCGCGCCACCAAGAGCGAGGACAAGCCGTGCCCGCACGTGGGACAAGAGGCGCAAAGCTTCTGTCTCGTCCTCGACGCGATCGCCGAGCGTGCGAAAGAGTCGATCCGCAAGGCGCGCGCCGAGTCGGGCTTGTACTGGGGCAGCTACCTGCTTGTCGACCGAGCGATGGCCGCGAGCCGCAAGGCGCCCCTGTACGGCGACGATGGCATCACGCCCAACGATCCAAAGATGCCGCGCTTTGACGGCGGCGGCGCGGTGGCCATCCAGTTTCAGTCCTCGAGCGTTCGCCCCTCGAACGTTCGTCTGGCGGACTTGGGGCCCGACAACGCGCGCCTGCAGATCGTGCTGCCGCCTTGGCCGGAGCAGTGCATGCCGGCGCCCGAGTCGCATCAAGGCCCTTTCGATCCGAGCCGTCCGCCGGCGGGCATGCGCCCCGACGGCACCCTGGCGCCGGCGACGCGGGCCGACGGCAGTCCCGCGCGGTGGCTGCGCCGTCGCGCCAACCGGCAGGCCCTGGTCCGCATGTGCGTCAAGACCGAAGGACGCGGCAAGCCCGTTTGGGCGGCGTGGCGTCTGGACTACGACAGGCCGCTGCCTGCGCAAGCCATCATCTCGTGGGCGACGATCCATCGCAGGATGCGCGGCCCGCACGCGGAATGGTCGCTCTGCCTGACCGTCGAAGTGGCCGCCGAGCCGGCTGCCGAGATCCGCTCGGGGCAGGTCGCGATCGACGTGGGCTGGCGCCAGATGCCGTGCCCGGGCGGTGCGGCTTGTCACGGCCAGCGCACCGACTGCCACGAGCTACGTGTCGCGGCGTGGCGCGACCACGGCGGCGGCAGCGGGGAGCTGCGCCTGTCTGCGCGAGACATCCGAGCGCTCCGGCAGCCCGCCGAGCTCCGAAGCAAGCGAGACACGCAATTCGACGCCATCAAAGCCGCCGTGGCCGGCTGGATTCGATCGGCTTCGGACGCCCCCGAGTGGATGCGCGAGGCTGCCAAGGTGATGCACGCCTGGCGCTGGCAAGGTCGCATGGTGGCGCTGGTCCGGCAGTGGGCCCAAGAGCGGCCGAATCGCGCGGCGCCGGAGGAGGCGGTCTACCAGGCCGCCCTGGCGTGGCAGACCGCAGACTGGGCGCTCTGGGAGTCCGAACGGGCGCGCGATGCGTGGGCGCATCGTCGCCGGCGTGAGATCTACCGCGTGTGGGCGGCCCGCATGGCGGAGACGTACGGGACGCTCATCCTCGAGCGTTTCGATCTGCGCGACGTCACCGAGCGGGCTCCGGTCGGCCAGGACGACAGCGAAAACGAGACGGCGCGCTCCAATCGTCACCTGGCGGCCGTCAGCGAGCTGCGCGGCGCGCTCTGCAACGCCGTGCGGACACGGGGCTCGGAGGTCGTCGGTGTCACGGCCGTCAACTCGACGCGCACGTGCCCGTCGTGCGGCCTGGTATCCGATCGCAACCAGGCGCAGGCCGTCCAGCTGGCGTGCGAGTGCGGCCACGTCTGGGACCAGGACGTCGAGGGCGCGGCCCCTTGGCTTCTGGCCGAGTACCGCGAGCGGCCCGGCGACGCGAAACTTCAGGCAGGTGCTCGCGCGGAGGCTATCGCCGCAGCCCGCAAGGGAAAGAAGGGCAACGATTGGGCGCGCGCCAAGCGCATGGGGGCCGCGAAGAAGGGGCGTTTGCAGGCCGCTCGCGAATCGGCGGCCACCGAGGCGCAATGATTGAAGATCTGCGGGACGGGTCGCAGAGGAAGCTCGACGGATCGAGCGTCGAGAGACCGCGCCCGCGATCTCGCCCCGCCTGCAGGCACGCGTCGCAGAGGAAGCTCGACGGATCGAGCGTCGAGAGGTATTCTTCTGGGGCGCCGTCTCGTCAGCGTCGGCTTGTCGCAGAGGAAGCTCGACGGATCGAGCGTCGAGAGAGGCGCCGTGTGTTCGTCGCTGGCGAGCGTTCGCTG
>Ga0181537_10003973_pt1 | contig 12416 bp, 10 predicted proteins | sample PEATcosm2014_Bin_39_FD_119765 | JGI IMG/M metagenome (GOLD analysis project Ga0181537, IMG submission 119765) | Peatland microbial communities from MTU Mesocosm Facility, Houghton, MI, USA - PEATcosm2014_Bin23_10_metaG | ecosystem: Environmental > Terrestrial > Soil > Wetlands > Peat | place...
CAGATCCTGCGGCGTCGATACGATGACGGCGCCCTTGAGCGGCACCTGCTGCGCCATGGTGAGCTGCGCATCGCCGGTGCCCGGCGGCATATCGACGACCATCAGATCGAGCGTGCCCCACTCGACCTCGCGCAGCATTTGCGTGAGCGCCGACATCACCATCGGTCCGCGCCAGATCATCGGCGTCTCTTCTTCGATGAGGAAGCCTATCGACATCACCGGCATGCCGTAACGTTCGATCGGTTTGAGACGATTGCCGCCGACGGTTTGCGGCTTCTCGCGGATGGCGAGGAGCTTCGGCATCGACGGCCCGTAAATATCGGCATCGAGGATGCCGACCTTGAGTCCGAGATCGCGCAAGCCGAGCGCCAGATTGACCGCTGTGGTCGATTTGCCGACGCCGCCTTTGCCGGACGCGACCGCGATGATCGCCTCGACGCCGGGAATGCCCGCGGGCGACGGGCCGCCCGGCGCGCCTCTTGGCGCCGGTATCGCAGCGGCACCCGCGCCGGGCCGCGGCACGGCGGCAGCGCCTGCCCCGCCTGCCCCGCCTGCCCCGCCGGCGCGCTCGGCGGTGAGCGCGACCATCACCGAATTGACGCCGGGCACCGCGCGGACGGCGGCTTCGGCGCGCGAGCGCACGGTTTCCCATTGTTTGACCGCCGCGGCATCGACCGCGATCGAAAAGAACACCTTGCCGTCGCTCGCAACGATGTCGGAAAGCTTGCCGGTTGCCGGCAGCGGCGCGCCGTCGGGGCTGGAAACCTTGCCGAGCGCGGCAATGACGTCGTCTTTGAGTGCTGCCATGACCCCCTACATAGGCCCCTTGGCGTCACGGTCAACGGCGGCCCCGGTTGACGCGCCGCCTCCAGCCGGGCCAAGACCACAGCGACAACAGTGCGGGGTCACGGAGGAAACAATGGCAAAGGTCGCATTCGTAGGCCTCGGCGTCATGGGCTACCCGATGGCGGGGCATCTCAAGGCGAAGGGCGGCCACGAGGTGACGGTTTACAACCGCACCGCCGCCAAGGCCGAAAAATGGGTTGCCCAACACGGCGGCAAAAGCGCGCCGACGCCGAAGCAGGCGGCGGCAGGCCAGGACCTGGTCATGGCCTGCGTCGGCAACGACAACGATTTGCGCGAGGTGATGCTCGGCAAAGACGGCGTATTCGAAGGCGTCCGCAAGGGCGCCATCGTGGTCGACCACACCACGGCTTCCGCCGAGATCGCGCGTGAGCTTCATGCCGAAGCAAAAAAGCGCGGCTTCGACTTTATCGACGCCCCGGTTTCCGGTGGCCAGGCCGGCGCCGAAAACGGCGTGCTTACGGTGATGTGCGGCGGCGACGACGGGGCGTTCGGGCAAGCGGAGAAAGTGATCGCGGCTTACGCACGCGCCTGCAATCTGATGGGCGCATCGGGCTCCGGCCAGCTCGCCAAGATGGTCAACCAGATTTGCATCGCCGGCCTGGTGCAGGGCTTGGCGGAGGGCTTGCACTTCGCCATGAAAGCCGGCCTCGATATCGAAAAGCTGATCGCGACCATCTCCAAGGGCGCCGCGCAATCCTGGCAGATGGAGAACCGCTACAAGACCATGACCGCCGACAAATTCGATTTCGGCTTCGCGGTGGACTGGATGCGCAAGGACCTCGCCATCTGTCTATCCGAGGCACGGCGCAATGGCGCCCATCTTCCGGTCTCGGCGCTGGTCGATCAGTTCTATTCGCAAGTGCAGACAATGGGCGGCAAGCGCTGGGACACGTCGAGCCTGCTCGCGCTGTTGAACCGCTAGGACGTATCTTGGAATCAATCCACCGGCTGGATATCGGCGTCCTTGGCGAGCTGCACGGTCGCGGCAAGATCGTCGTTGACGAATTTGCCGAAGGCATCGACGCTCATTGGCATGGGCTCGACGCCGAGTTTCGCCAATTTTTCTCGCAGCGCCGGATCGCGCAACGCCTTTTCCGTCGCGTTGTGCAGCGTGTCGATAATAGCGCGCGGGGTTTGCGACGGCACGGAGAGGCCCACCCAGAAGCGAAATTCAGCCGTGGGATATCCGGCTTCGGCGATCGAAGGCACGTCCGGTAATAGCGCGACGCGCTTGCGCGAGCTCACCGCGAGCACTGTGAGCTTGTCGCTGCCCAGAGCGGACGCCGCCGCCGCCAGCGGAATGAAGTAATAATCGATGCGCCCGGCCATGACTTCGGTCAGACCGTTATCGCGGAACGGCACGTGCCGGACGTCGATCTCGGCGGCCAGCCGCAAGCGCTCCCCCGCCATGTGCGAAGAGGACCCGACGCCCGCGGAGGCAAAAGTCAGCGTACCCGGTTTCGCCTTCGCCGCCGCGACCAGCTCGGCGACGGTCTTGAATCCGCTCTCCTTCGACGCCACCAGCACGTTCGGCTGAACCCCGAACATCGCCACCGAAGCGAAATCCTTTGCCGGGTTGTAAGGCAGGGTCTTATGCAGGACGAGGCCGGTGCCCATCGATGTCGAACTGGTGACCACGGTGTAGCCGTCCGGGTCGGCTTTGGCGACGTCGGCGAAGCCGACAACACCTCCTGCGCCGGCTTTGTTCTCGATCACCATCGGCTGGCCGAGGAGCTGCGAGACTTGATCGAGCACGACGCGGCTGACCGTGTCCGATGCGGTGCCCGGCGGGAATGGGCAGATCACTCTGATCGGCCGGCTCGGATATGTGTCCGCGGCAAGCGCCGCGCTTTTGGATAAAACCGCCGCGCCGATGACGCCGCCGGCAAACGCCCGCCGTGACAGCATGTGAACCTCCCCAAACCATTTTTGATGTCCTGACCGGTCCAGATCGCGGCCGGTCAAGATCGTGCCCGATCCGAGGACCTGTCCCCGACATCGATATTGCCGCCACTAATAGCAGCTTTCCGCGGCAACCAGGGCGACCAATCGGCGCAGAAGCGCAGGTGCGCGCCGCGTCCGGCAAAACGCTGCCGTTCCTGCAAAGCAAGGCGGCACTTTAAGCTCAAGCGATAAAGCCGCCTTGCGGGTCAATAGTTCCAAAAAATGAACCGGGGACCGGTGTGGAACGTCCAAGTCCATGAAACGTTACGAAAAGCAACGCCGAACGGGATTGCTGCAATGCGAAACTCTTCCTTTTTCGGAATCTGCGTGGGCGCGGTGCTCTATGCCGCGATCGGCGTGATCGGGCTTTGCCTTCTCAGCACCCAGCCAAATCTGCAATCGGCGACGGATGGATACGGCGTTTTCCGTGTCGCGATACAGTCCCAGCGCCCGTAAGAACCAGCAAGTGCAGCGGCGCGCTCTTTCGATCTACGCCGCCGCACTGGGGCGGGACGACACCGCGTCGTGCCAGCGCTTAACATTCGTGAGATCATCCGGCACGGCGAGCTTTGAGACCCGCATGAAATCAACCGCTATCATGGCGGTGATGTCAGCGACGGTGTAGTCCGCGCCGGCGATGAAGGCCCGGTTCTTCAACTCACCGTCGAGGAAGCGCAGAAACGTCATGACGCGCGGCTTGTTCGCCTCGCCCCATTCCGGCACTTGCGGGCTGACCATCTGCTTCATGGCCGGATGCAGATGCTGGAATACGCTGGCAACATGGAACAGCAGATGAAGCTCGGCGCGCCGGTTCCACATTTCGACTAGAGCGACGCCGAGCGCGCCGCGGCCAAACAGCGGCGGATCCGGTTGCAGTGCTTCGAAATATCGGCAAATGGCGATCGACTCCGCGATCACGGTGCCATCATCGAGCACCAGTGCCGGCACCCGTTGCATCGGGTTGATCGCGGTATAGGCATCCGAGCGCTGCTGCAGGGCCCCGAGATCGACCTGCTCGGTCGGCAGCTTGATCCCCTTCTCGGCCAGGAAAACGCGCACCCGCCGCGGATTGGGGGCGCGGCCACCGTCGTAAAGCTTCATCGCGATCGCCTCACTATCCCTTTGAGGCCATGAACTTATCGCGGTGCGCCGGACGCCGCCAGTGCGGCGGCGCGCGGCGCCGAATCCGACCGCCGGCAGCGCAATGACGGCGCCGCTCTTCGAAGTGTAAACGAAACCTTGCCGGGCGATCGGCAGCACGCCGGTTAAGCCTGGTCTTAAGGAATTTGGGCCACTTTTGTCTCGAATTTACGCCAGCCTCGGAATGCGATGCCTAATACCATCAGCGAAACGCACGAGCTCGCCTCGCCGGCGGCCGCGCCGTCGACCAAACGCCGGCTGGCGACCCAGCATGTGCGCGAGGCGCGCGACCGGCTGACGTCGACCAGCGGCACGCGGCCGGTCTTCGACCACGAATTGCTGCGCCAGTTCGCCCAGAACCGCATTTCAGCGTCGCCGGTGATTCTGCTTCTGATCGTCACCATCGGCGTGCTGTCCGGACTGTGGACCGGCGCATTGGTGTGCGGCGTATGGACCGCCGGCGCGCTCGTCATTCATCTCGTCATTATTCGCGCCTGCCGGCAGTTCCTCGAGGAGCCGAGCTCAACCACGCCACTGCGTTCATGGCGGATGCGCTTCATCCTGCTCGATCTGTTCTTCGGCATGGCGTGGACCTTCATCCTGATCAATCCGATCGGCATCGACGATCAGGCGGCAACGTTCATGCTGTTCGTCATGTTGCTCGTGGTGGCGATATCCAGCATGCTGGCGTCGAGCATGCCGATTGCGGTATTCGCGCTGACGCTGCCGGTCACCATCGCACTTGCGCTCGATTTCGCCTTCAAAGGCAATTTGCACGACTACATCCTCGCCATCATGGCGCTGGCGGCCGAAGGGTACTTTTCGCTTCTCGCTTATCGCCTTTACTCGACGACACTGGCGACGCTCGAGGCCCGCGCCGAGAAGGACGCGCTGATCGGCGAACTCGAACAATCGAAATCCGTCTCGGACGAAGCCCGCCGCCGTGCCGAGACCGCCAATATCGCGAAATCACGCTTCCTGGCGCAGATGAGTCACGAGTTACGCACCCCGCTCAACGCCATTCTCGGCTTTTCCGAGGTCATGAAGGGCGAGATTTTCGGTGCGCACGCGGTGCCGACCTACAAGGACTACGCCGGCGACATCCATAATTCCGGCGTGCACCTGCTCAATCTCATCAACGAAATTCTCGACCTGTCGCGGATCGAAGCCGGGCGCTACGAGCTCAACGAGGAAGGGGTCTCGCTTAATCGCGTAGTCGAAGACTGCCACCATCTCCTCAAATTGCGCGCCAGCAATCGCGGCATCACCATCCATGAGATGTTCGAGCCGGACTTGCCGCGGCTGTGGGCCGACGAGCGCGCGGTGCGGCAGATCTGCCTCAACTTGCTGTCCAACGCGATCAAGTTCACGTCGCAGGGCGGCGAGATCTGGCTCAAGGTCGGCTGGACCGCGTCGGGCGGTCAATATATGAGCGTGAAAGATACCGGGCCCGGCATCCCGGAAGAGGAAATTCCGATCGTGCTCGCCTCGTTCGGCCAGGGCTCGAACTCGATCAAGTCGGCCGAACAGGGCGCCGGCCTCGGCCTGCCGATCGCCAAGAATCTGATCGACCTGCATGGCGGCACCTTCACGCTGAAATCCAAGTTGCGCATCGGCACCGAGGTGATCGTCACGCTGCCGCCGGAGCGGGTGATGTCGGCGCTGGCGCCCATTGCCGCCGAAGGCGCGCCGCCGATCCAGCCGAATGCCGAACTGTCGGCGGCCTCGTCCTCACCCGAGGATTCATCGAGCCGAGCCAAGCGCGCCCTGTTTGGCGCCGGCATATAGCGTTTTTTGCGTCGTTTAATGGCTGCTTGCCTTCGCATGCCCCGTGTTTATGGTGCCCCGCAATTTCGCCGAGACTCCGATGCTCCCCGTCGAGGCCGTCATTAAGACACCTTGCAATCGCATCTGCGTGCTTCACCCCACGCTTCGGCTGTGCGCCGGCTGCGGCCGGTCGCTCGACGAGATCGCGCGCTGGATCGAGCTGACGGACGCGGCGCGTGCCGAAATCATGGCGCAATTGCCGGCGCGGCTCGCGGCCATGGGCGGCGCCAAAGCGGCGTTGCCATAGAGGACGATTGCCGTGCGTCAGCGCCTGTTATGGTTTCTTTTGATCGGCCTGCTTATCGCGATCCTCATTCTGATCGCCCAGCATGGCGTCGGCACGGTCGGGCCGCTGTCCACGGAAGATTTCGGATCGCTCGCCTACAAGCTTGCGATCCTGGTGTTCCTCGCCGCAGTGCTGGCGACGATGTTCCGCGAGCGGTTCACCCAAGCGATCACGGCGGCGCTACTCTGGGTCGTAGTCGGGCTGTTATTGGTGATCGGCTATACCTACCGCTTCGAGCTCGGCGACGTCGCCGACCGCGTGCTTGCCGAACTCATTCCCGGGCATGTCATCTCGCATGGCCGCACAGTCGAAGTTGCGCGCACCAGCGCCGGCGATTTTGCCATTGCCGCGCAAATCAACGGCGCGCATGTGCCGATGGTGCTGGATACCGGCGCCAGCTCGGTCGTGCTCACGCCCGACGACGCCAAGGCGGCGGGACTGCCGCTCGATCTGCTCAACTACACCGTAAGCATCGATACCGCCAACGGCCGCGCCCGCGCCGCGCCGGTCACGCTCGACCACATCACCATCGGCGGACTCGAAGAGCGCTCGGTGGAAGCGCTGGTAGTGCAGCCCGGACAGTTGCGAACCAGCCTGCTGGGCATGAGCTTCCTCAACCGGCTGCAAAGCTGGCAGGTAAGCGGCGACCGGCTGGTGCTGAAGGGTTATCCGTAACTCAAAACAAGCTGACCAGAAATCGTGCCGACACCAGCAGGAGAAAACTTGAGAACGCGAGTTCCAGCGTGCGCCGCGACAGCCGGTGCGCGAGCCGCGCGCCATAGGGCGCGGTGAGGCTCGACACCGGCGCCATCACGGCAACGCCGATCAGGGAGACAAAGCCGAGCGACAGCGGCGGCAACAGATCATGGTGCGGCAGGCCGGCGAGGATATAGCCGAGCGTGCCGGCAATCGTGATCGGCACGCCGAGCCCCGCCGAAGTCGCCACCGCCTGATGGATCGATTTGCCGTACAATGTCAGCACGATGTTGGACAGCGAGCCGCCGCTCACGCCCATCAGCGATCCGGCGAGCCCGATGCCGAAGCCGTAACATGTCATCGGCAGCGGGCCGGGCAATTCGGTGCCGAGATTCCAACGGTCGCCGGCGAACAAAAACTTGATGGCGATGAAGCTGGCGATCAGCACGAAGGCGATCTTGAACACGGCGGGCGGCGCGAACGCCGCGATCGCCGCGCCGCAGGCAACCCCCAACACCGCGGGAACTGCCCAGAGCCGGATCACCCGCGGGATCACCAGACCTTTCTGGCGATGAGTGAGATAGGAGCGCACCGTCGTCGGCAAAATAATAGCGATCGACGTGCCGACGCAAAGCTGCATGTGCACCGCCTCCGGCACGTCGAGCACGGCGAACGCTTCATAGAGCACCGGCACGATGACCGCGCCGCCGCCGATGCCGAATAATCCGGCAAGAATTCCGGTGACCACGCCGCCGATGACGACGGCGAGCGCGAGCCAAAGGATCTCGCTCAACGGGACGCCGAGGATCATTTGGGCTCCGTCATTCCGGCCCCGTTGGCTCGGCCCCGGAATGACAATTAAGCAGCGACATTCGCCAATTCACGAGTGGCCGGGACAAGCGCCAACGCCGCGGCGAAAAGTTCGGCGCCGGCTTGCGGCGAGGCCGCGGCGCCGGCGAGCGCGCGGCGATAGGCGCGCGCACCTGGCACGGCGCGGAACAGGCCGTGCAGATGCCGCGTGATGGAATGAAGCCGCGTGCCCTGTGCCAATTCGCGCTCGATATAGGGGATGAGCGCCGCCGCGGCGTCTTTCACCGAGCCAAAGTTATCCGGCTCGCCGAATACTGTGCGATCGACAGCGAGAAGCCGCCACGGCTCCTGATAAGCGGCGCGGCCCATCATCACGCCGTCAACCTGGTCGAGATGCGAAAGCGCGGCTTCGACGCTGCCGACGCCGCCGTTGAGAATAACGGTCAGTCGCGGATGCGCGCGCTTAAGCCGATAGACGCGATCATAATCAAGCGGCGGAACTTCGCGGTTTTCTTTCGGGGACAAGCCTTTGAGCCAGGCCTTGCGGGCGTGAACGATCAGCGCATCGGCATCGGCGCGCGCGACGGCCTGCGCGAAATTTTCCAGCGCCTGCTCCGGGTCCTGCTCGTCGATGCCGATGCGGCACTTTACCGTGACGGGAATTGCTACGGCGGCTTTCATCGCCGCCACGCAGTCGCCGATCAGCTCCGGCTCCGCCATCAGGCAAGCGCCGAAGCGGCCGTCCTGCACGCGGTCGGATGGACAGCCGGCATTGAGATTGATCTCGCCGAAACCCAGATCCGCACCGATGCGTGCGCAAGCGGCAAGCGCATGCGGGTCGCAGCCGCCAAGCTGCAGCGCCAGCGGCTGCTCGGCCGGATCGAAGCGCAACAGCCGCGCGCGATCGCCATGCAGAACCGCGCCCGTCGTGAGCATTTCGGTATAGAGCAGCGCCCGGCGCGTCAGCAGGCGGTGGAAGAACCGGCAATGCCGGTCGGTCCATTCCATCATTGGGGCGACGGAGAAACGGCGATTTGGCGTCAAAACGTACATTCCCGTGATTTGCTGCGTCTATGTAGCGTGTCAGCGGCGAAAAATCGACCGGCATGCCAAGCGCATTGACGCCCCGATTGGCCGCCATTAACCCCTCGCTGCAAGGGGCCGCCGATGAACGCCAAGGAAAAGGCCGCGCTTGGATCGATCGCCGCCTCAGCAGGCCTGACGGTGGCGAAAGCCGTGATTGGGCTCGTCACCGGGTCGCTCGCGATCCTGTCCGAGGCCGGCCATTCGCTGCTCGACCTCTTGGCGACGGTGCTGACATATTTCGCCGTACGCATCTCCGGCAAGCCGGCGGACGCCGAGCACCAATACGGCCACGGCAAGATCGAAAGCGTCTCCGCGCTCGCCGAGACGGCGTTGCTGTTCCTGCTCACGGCGGTGGTGATATTCGAGGCGGTGCGGCGCCTCGTCGACACTCGCGCACACGCCGTCGAAGCGACCGCCGCGGCCTTTGTCGTCATTGCTGCTTCGATCGTCGTCGACTTCTTCCGCGCCCGATTGCTCGGGCGCGTGGCTAAGGAGACGGCTAGCGAAGCACTGGAAGCGGATGCGCTGCACTTTCGCTCGGACATGTGGTCGTCGATCGCCGTGCTGATCGGGCTTGGCGGCGTGGCGATGGGCTATACCTGGGCGGACGCCGCGGCCGCGCTGGTGGTCGCGGTTTTCATCTGCATTGCCGGCTGGCGGCTCGGCCGGCGGACCATGGATACATTGACCGACACGGCGCCAAGCGGCATCAGCGAGCGCGTCGCCGCGATCGCACGCCAAGTGGCCGGCGTAGTCGCCGTCGAACGCGTCCGAGCCCGGCCGGCGGGCGCCGTACTGTTCGTCGATCTCGGCGTCAGCGTGAGCCGCACGCTGCCGCTCGATCGTGTCACCACCATCAAGGAGCGGCTGACGCGCGCCATCCGTGCCGACATCCCCCAGGCGGAAGTCACGATCACGACCGAGCCGCGCGCGCTCGACGACGAAACGGTGCGCGAGCGCGTCATGGTGATCGCGCGCGACCTCGGCCTCGCCATTCATCACGTTGCGGTGCAGGCGATTTCGGGCCGGCTATCGGTCTCCTCCGATCTCGAAGTCGACGGCACGCAGCCGCTCGCCACGGCGCACGAGGTCGCAAGCCGGCTCGAAGAAGCCTTGCGCGAGGAGCTTGGGCCGGACGTCGAAGTCGAAACGCATATTGAGCCGCTGCCGGCGGACGTGCTCGCCGGACGCGACGCCGCGGCCGCGCGGCTTGCCGAGGTGAGCGGACAGCTCGCGGCGTTTGCGACGGAGCTTCCCGACCTCGGCGAGGTGCACGACGTGCGCGTGCGGGAGACCGCCGACGGCGAGATCGTCAATTTTCACTGCCACGTCAATCCGGCGCTTTCGGTCAGCGCGGTGCACGATCTGGTGGACGCACTCGAGCGCCGGTTGCGGCGGCGCTTTCCGACCATCCAGCGCGTCATCGGCCACGCCGAGCCGCGGCGCTAGGCTCTGGCCGGGCGGCTTTTATTTCGCGCGCAAAGCCTCTAAAGCATCGGCCCATGCGCACCGAAGAACACCGAGCCATTCGGCTCCAGGATTACCGCCCGCCCGATTGGCTCATCGAGACCGTCGAACTCGACGTGTCGCTGCACCCGACCGCGACCACGGTCCGCGCCAAGCTCAAGATCAAGCCGAGCTCATCCGGCACCCCGGCACCGCTGGTGCTCGACGGCGACGAACTGAAGCTCGCCTCGCTCGCGCTCGACGGCAAGCCGTTGCCGGCGGAAAATTTCGTCGCGACGCCTGACCGGCTGACGATCGCGCAGCCGCCGAATCGGCCGTTCGAGCTCGAAATCGAGACCCTCGTCGACCCGACCGGCAATACCCAGTTGATGGGGCTCTACCGCGCCGGCGCGACCTATTGCACCCAATGCGAACCGGAGGGGTTTCGGCGCATCACCTATTTCATCGATCGGCCGGACGTGATGGCCGTCTACACGACGCGCATCGAAGCCGACAGGAGCGAGGCGGCCGTGCTCCTCTCCAACGGCAATCTCGTCGCCCAAGGCGACGTGCCGGGCACGTCGCGGCATTTCGCCGTCTGGCACGATCCTTTCCCCAAGCCGTCCTATCTGTTCGCGCTGGTGGGCGGCAATCTCGCCCACGTCGCCGACAGTTTCACCACCCACTCCGGCCGCAAGGTGGCGCTCGCCATTTACGTCGAGCCCGGCAAAGAGGACCGTTGCGCTTACGCCATGGACAGCCTCAAGCGCGCGATGCGCTGGGACGAAACGGCGTTCGGGCGCGAATACGATCTCGATATTTTCATGATCGTCGCCGTCTCCGCCTTCAATATGGGCGCGATGGAAAACAAGGGTCTCAACGTCTTCAACGACAAATACGTGCTCGCCTCGCCGACCACCGCGACCGACGGCGATTATGCCGGCATCGAAGCAGTGATCGCGCACGAATATTTTCACAATTGGACCGGCGACCGCATCACCTGCCGCGATTGGTTTCAGCTCTGCCTCAAGGAAGGGCTCACCGTGTTCCGCGATCAGGAGTTCACCGCCGACCAGCGCTCCCGCGCGGTCGAGCGCATCAGCGACGTCCGCGCGCTGCGTTCGTTCCAGTTCGTCGAGGATGCCGGCCCGCTCGCCCATCCGGTGCGGCCGGAACTCTATCACGAGATCAACAACTTCTACACCTCGACCGTTTACGACAAGGGTGCCGAGGTCGTGCGCATGATCCGCACGCTGCTTGGCCCCGAAACATTCCGCAAAGGCATGGATCTCTACTTCACGCGCCATGACGGACAGGCGGCGACGGTCGAGCAATTCGTGCAATGCTTCGCCGATGTCAGCCACCGCGATTTTTTTCCGCAATTCATGCGCTGGTACTCCCAAGCCGGCACACCGGACGTCAAGGTCGCGCCACATTACGATTCCCACGCCCGTAGCTATCGGCTCGATATCACCCAGTCGATCCCGCCGACACCCGGCCAGCCGAATAAGGAGCCCACGGTCATCCCGCTTGCTTTCGGGCTGGTCGGCGAAAACGGCGCCGATCTGCCGCTCGTGCTCGACGGCCGGCCGCTGGCTCGCGGCGTGCTCGAACTGACGCAGGCGAGCCAGAGTTTTACCTTCACCGGCATCGCCGAGCGGCCGATCCCGTCGCTCAACCGCGGCTTCTCGGCGCCGGTGAAGCTTGCACTGCCGATCGAACCCGGCGATTTGCGGTTTCTTGCCGCGCACGATTCCGATCCGTTCAACCGCTGGCAGGCGGTGCAGAGCCTGGCGATGACGCTGCTCAAGGCCAATGTCGCCGCGGTGCGCGCCGGCGAACCGCAACGTGAAGACGAAGGCTTGATGCAGGCGCTCGGTGCCATCCTGAAAGATGCAAAGCTCGAGCCGGCTTTCATCGCGCTCACGCTATCGCCGCCGAGCGATGCCGACATCGCGCGTGAGATCGGCAGTGACGTCGATCCCGATGCGGTCTTTACCGCGCGCCGCAGATTGCGGGGTGCGATCGGCGTGCGGCATGGCGCTACGCTCGCCGACACCTATGCGCGCATGATCACGTCCGAACCCTATCGGCCGGACGCGCAGGGCGCCGGCCGGCGTTCGCTCAAGAATGCCTGCCTCGATCTCTTGGCGATGACGGAACAGGACGACGCCATCGCGCGCGCCTTCGCCCAATACGGCGGTGCCGACAACATGACCGACCGGATGGCCACACTCGAGACGCTCGCGCTTCACGATCGGCCGGAACGCGCCGCGGCGCTCGACGATTTTTACCGGCGTTACGCCGACGATCC
>Ga0181537_10003974_pt1 | contig 12410 bp, 10 predicted proteins | sample PEATcosm2014_Bin_39_FD_119765 | JGI IMG/M metagenome (GOLD analysis project Ga0181537, IMG submission 119765) | Peatland microbial communities from MTU Mesocosm Facility, Houghton, MI, USA - PEATcosm2014_Bin23_10_metaG | ecosystem: Environmental > Terrestrial > Soil > Wetlands > Peat | place...
GACTTTGCTCGACGCTTTCTGTGCTACTGCCCTCCATCTGTTCGGTGAAGGTTCCGGACTGCAGGGCTCGGGCGTCTTCGATCAGCTGCTGGAAATTTTTTAGCGATGCTAACGCACGCTGTGGCAACAACTGGCGGCGCAGGGCCTCGCCGATTGCTCCCCATAACGATAATCCGGTTTCGAGTGCCAGGCGTTCGAGCGTGTCGATGGTGCCTTTGCCGATGCCGCGGGTGGGAGTGTTGATCACGCGCAGGAGCGAGATGGAGTCGTCGGGATTCTGGATTACTTTGAGATACGAGATTAAGTCTTTGATTTCGGAGCGCTCGTAGAAAGAGAATCCGCCGACCACTTTGTATTTCAGGCCGTAGCGGCGCATGGATTCTTCAAACAGCCGCGACTGCGAATTGGTGCGATAGAGCACGGCGGCGCGCGGAGTCTCGCGGCTGTTTTCATTCTGCTGCGCGGCCTCGCGCAGATATTTGGCGATGTGGTCGGCGGCGAAAAGTGCTTCGTTCTCCCCGTCGGGGGCTTCGTAGTAGCCGATTTTGGTGCCGCCCTGGCGCGCGGTCCAAAGGTTCTTGCCTTTGCGGCGGATGTTGTTGGCGACCACAGCTGAAGCGGCCTGCAGAATATTTTGCGTGGAACGGTAGTTCTCTTCGAGGCGGATAATCTTGGCTTCGGGAAAATCCTGCTCGAACTCGAGAATGTTGCGAATGTCAGCGCCGCGCCAGGAATAAATCGACTGATCTTCGTCGCCCACCGCGCAGACGTTGTGGCGCTCGCCGGCCAGCATGCGCATGAGTTCGTATTGCGGACGGTTGGTGTCCTGATATTCGTCGATGAGTAAGTATTGGAAGCGGCGGTTGTAGTATTCGCGGACGTGGGCCGCAGACTTCAGCAGGCGCGTGGCTTCGAGCAGCAAGTCGTCGAAATCGAGGGCGTTGGCTTTGCGTAGTTCTTTTCTGTATTCCTCAAACAGATGCGCGATCTTCTCGGTCTTGGGATCGGACGATTGCAGGTAGAGCTCCTGCGGATCGAGCATGTGATTTTTCGCCCACGAGATGCGGCCAAGGACGATGCGCGGCGTGAGTTGCTTGTCGTCGAGGCCGAGACGCTTCATGATGCCTTTGACCACGGCCTGCTGGTCGCTCTCGTCGTAGATGACGAATTTTTTTGTGTGACCGATTGGCGGCTTGCCCGGGGCGGTCGAGGGAATCTGCAGCGCTTCAATGTCGCGGCGCAGCACTCGCACGCAGAAAGAGTGGAATGTGGAGATGACCGGCTTGGCGATGCTCAGTCCGCCGACGAGTTTTTCGACGCGTTCGCCCATTTCGGCGGCGGCCTTGTTGGTGAAGGTCATCGCCAGGATGGATTCCGGCATCACGCCCTTGTGCTCGATGAGGTAGGCGATGCGGTAGGTGATGACGCGCGTCTTGCCGCTGCCCGCGCCGGCGAGGATCAGCACCGGGCCCTCGGTAGTTTCGACGGCCTCGCGCTGCTGCGGGTTGAGTTGATCGAGAAAAGACAATGCGGAAGTGGCTCCGGGAGTGATGATTCAATTTTACAGGATGCTCCCGGCTGCGGAGCAGCGTCGTCTGAGGCCGCCGCGGGTGCAGAGGCCGTCGGCGCGACCTTTGAAGTAGCGGGCGTTGATTTGCGCGCCTTGCTGTGAGATAGAGCGTTTATGCCCAGCCGGAGAAAACCCTCGGGAGGGAGGCAGAAGTTGGCCAACAAGGACGGGTTCTGTGCTATAAGACGGTGCCATAGGCAGCTGCTGCTTCTCTGGGGAGTCCGGGTTTTCCTTCGGGAGTGCGGTTTGACCTCGGCCCGCGATTGGGCCGATTTGCGGCCGTCGCCAGATTCCGAACCCTAAGGAGTAATCGTGACCGAAGAGAATAAGGAACGTTCCCTCCGTCCGTCCACCTTCGATAGTTTGCCGCTCCGCCGGCTGTGCTTTGTGGTCCTTTTGTCCGCGATGCTGGCGAGTATTGCTCTCCCAGCCCGTGCGGCCGATGGTCAATTTATCGTCCACAACACGCCCGCGTATGTTGCAACGGCCACGAATCTGCGTTCGGAGGACCCCTCCCAGACCATCGAGGTGAGCATCTGGTTGAACCCGCACAACCGCGCCGCACTAGATGCACTGGCCAGCGATCTTTACAACCCCAGCTCCCCCAACTATCGCCACTGGCTCAACAGTTCCGACATCGCCGCCCGGTTTGCACCCACGGCGGCTGAAGCCGGAATCGTGCAGGGCTTTTTCGAGTCGCACAACTTGAAGGTGGTCAGGGTCGGGCCCAACAATTTCTATGTACGAGGACGCGGCACGGTCGCCGACGTCGAGAAAGCGTTCCGCGTCCAGCTCAACGACTACCAGGTGGGCAACAAAGTTCTGCGTGCGAACGCCAACGACCCCTACATTGAGGGACCGGCATCTGCGCTGGTGCAATCTGTTTCCGGACTCGACAATGGCGAGTTTGAACATACTCTGGATCTGCGGCCCACCAGCCTGGGCGCGGCTTCTTCCGGCAATCGGGCGGATCTCGCCCACGCGGCCTCTGCGCCGGACGCCAGCTTCTTTCAGACCGTTTGCTTCACCAGCCCGGGCACCGAGACCTTCGACCCCTCCGGTACGTACCCGAAGGCTACCTACACGGGCAACGGATACAACTCGGGCCCGCTCGGCTGCGCCTATTCTCCGGTGAATATTTACGGCGCCTACAATTTGAACGGCCTGTATGCCGAGGGCTACACCGGTCGTGGACAGACAATTGTCATTCTTGACTGGTGCGGCTCGCCGACGATTCTGGCGGATGCGAACGTCTTTTCGAAAAAATTCGGCTTGCCCAAGCTGACTTCGTCGAACTTCAACATCATTAGCATTCCCACCCAGTCGCAGTGTGCCGGGGTCGATCTGGAGATCAATCTCGACGTGGAGTGGTCGCACGCCATCGCTCCCGACGCCAACCTTGACCTCGTGGTCCCGGCTACGGCTGCCTTCGAGGACATCGATGATGCCTGGCTCTACGCGGTGAATTATGGCTTGGGCAACGTCATCTCGGGCAGCTTTGGCACGCCGGAGTTCTTCGTTCCGGCCACCGAATTGGAAAAAGAGAATCTGATCGCGGAAATGTCTGCCATTTCCGGTATTTCGAGTAACTTCGCCTCCGGCGACGAAGCTGACTACCTGACGGAGCACATTCCGCTCACGGTCAGCATGCCGGCGAATCTTCCCTACGCTACCGGGGTAGGCGGCGTCAGCGTGGCGCTGAACGCGGATAACTCCATTCTGTTCCAAACCGGATGGGAGACCCATGAGTCCATCCTGATGCAGGGGGGAGCGATTAATGATCCTCCGCAAGCGCTTAACTTTTATGGCTTTGCGGGCGGTGCTGGGGGCGGACCGAGCGCGTTTTTCGCGAAGCCGCCGTTTCAAAAGGGCGCGGTGCCGGGAAAGTTTCGTCAGGTACCTGATGTTTCTTGGCTGGCCGACCCGTTCACCGGAGTGGCCGTTTTGATTAGCGAACCCACGCAGATTCCTGAGCAGGTCTGGTACGCCGTGGGCGGCACCAGCGTATCGACTCCGATGTTCTCGGCATTGTGGGCACTTGCCAACCAGGAGGCCGGAGCGGCTCTCGGGCAGGCTGCTCCCTATTTGTACTCCATGCCGCCGACCACCATCACCGATATCGTCCCCTACACTCCCGGGAATAATGTCACCGCGGTGATCGAGGAGTCGAGCTCGGTGACCCATCGCTACAATGCGGCGAAGACGTTGGAAGTTGACGAGCCGCTGTTCGGTGGTTTCTACAGCACGATCTGGAACTATCCCTTCGAGGAAGATACGGCCATGGTGGTCTCTTTCGGCAAAACCTACTATATGACGACCAAGGTGGGTTGGGACGACATCACCGGAGTGGGCACGCCGAATGCGAAAGCCTTCGCCGATTGGTTCGCGCCGGCTGCGGCAGCGAAAAAATAAATCTACGTCACCAGGAAAAACCTCCGCAGTCCGAAAGAACTGCGGAGGTTTTGTTTTGCCCCTTGTTAGACCTACACCCAGGCGCTCATCAGATGGCCGAGGCTGCCGCGGACGCAGAGGCCGTCGGCGCGATCTTTGAAATAGCGGGCATTGATTTGCGCGCCTTGCAGGAACTCGGTGCGGTGGAGCCCGAGAGACTTCAACTCGGCTTGCAATTTGGCGGGGTCGAAGAAGAGTTGGAAGGGCTCTCCGGCTGCGGCTACGCGTTTGGAAAGCGCGGCCAGCGCTTGCCTTTGACCTGCGTCGAGCAGCGCGGGGTCGATGGCGAAATCGAAGACTACGCCGCTGCCTGCGGGCATTTTCGCGATGACGCTGAGAGTGGTCATGCAGGCTTCGCGGGTTAGATACGGCGTCACGCCTAGCCAGGAAAAGAATGCTGGTGCATTCGCGTTCAGTCCGGAGCGGGCGAGCGCGTCGGCGATGGTCTGGCGCTCGAAGTCGACCGGAACGAAGGTTAACGACGGCGGAATCGGAATCTCCGTTTCCTGAAGTTGCTCGCGCTTCCAGGCTTGCGTGGCGGGGTGGTCGATTTCAAACACGCGCAAGCCGGGATGCGGGTTGCGGTAGGCGAAGGTATCGAGGCCTGCGCCCAGGATTACATATTGGGTGACTCCAACCTCGACAGCGCGGGCGAGTTCGTCCTCGGCGTAGCGGCTGCGTGCTGCCATGAAGGCGCGGAAGGCGCGGGCGAAGGCGTGATCCTCTTTGGGATCGGAGCGGAGCGCTGCGGCGGCCTCGGCGCCGATGATCCGCAGCGCCATAGGGTCGTCGAGGACTTTAGGTTCGTCGAGAAGCTGGTGCGCGGCGCGGCGAATCGCTACTCGTTGCGCGGTTCTGCTGAATTTGCCTTCTTGCATGTTGGGACTCGCGACTCAGAATCGGCTTAAATTTTCCGTGAATGGCGACGCTGAAAAAATCACTTCTGGACCAATAAAAACGACCACGGGGGCTGAAGCCCGTACTGCTCTGGGTCTTTGCGCGGCGCTGAAGAGCCGCTCGTCCACGGGGCTGCATACGTGGGTGTACTTCATGGATCGGTACGTCGTGCCCGGGTACCTGGCGCAAGCCTGAATCTGCCCCGCAAGCTGTTTGTCTCTCAGGCTTAGGCCTTCACTTCAGCCGCTTTGCATTCTTCACAGGGGCAGACTTCGCGCAGGAATTTCCAGGAGTAGAGCCCAAGGTCGTGCTTGTCGTTCCAGTTGAATTTGATGGCGTATTTGCCGATGGCTTCCGCCGAGAGAGGCTTGGCGGTGGGTTTGAACATGGGGAGCGTTCCGGGCGCGAGTTTCGCGGGTTCGCCGGGATGGAGGCCGGCCTGGGCGCGCTCGTCTTCGCACAGGGCGCAAGGGCAGGCGTCGCGCAGGTAGACAAAGTTGTAGTGGGAACAGTGGCCGTCTTTCCACTCGATATCCACGCCGGTCCCGGTGGTGAGATTCACCTTCACGGACTTGGGGTCCGTGGCCGCGGATGGCGCTTGGAGCGGGGACTGCATCGCTTCAGTATCGCACAAGCATGGAACCGATCCGCGACTGGGGGCGCCGCGGATGCTCCACTTAGCGCTCCAGACTTAGCGAGCTGGGCTGGTGCTGTTGGTTGTGGACGAGGTGCGTCCGGTGACGATACCGATGGCGAGACCGCCCGCCGCTCCGGCAAGAATGCCCATCAGAGCCAGAACCAGCACATTTTCCATCAAACTTTTTTTGCCGCTATTCCGCATGACTTCCCCCTGTATGAACGCTATTTTACCCTAGTCTGGGCGGGGTTCGGTAGCTGTAAAGTGGAAAGGAAGCGAGCCAAACGCGCGTTTATGCGTCGCAAAGAACGCTTGCTCGGCGTGACCCGCGAAACCGAGCCGGGGTTTCGGAGAATTTGTCAGGCAGGCCTAAGTCCTGTAGAATAAAGGTTTACCAGACGACTCCTGAAAGGAATCTGTACCCGTTATGGCTCAACAGTGTGATATTTGCGGCAAGAAGCCGCAGGCGGGAAACCGCATCAGCCACGCCCACAACGTGACGAAGCGGCGCTGGAATGTGAATCTGCGTCCGGTGCACGCCCGCGTGGGGCCCACCGCCGCCAAGCGCATGCGCGTCTGCACGTCGTGCTTGCGCAGTGGCAAAGTGGTCAAGGCCTAAGCGACCCCCAAGTCCAACTAGAACCGCAAGGATGGGAAAAACCGTCGAGCTTCGCGCGACGGACAGACGAGGGCGGCTGTCCCCACATAAGCATCTCGCCTGAGTACCCCAAGCGGGTTTGCTTTTCTACTGCACTCCCAGCAAAAGGATGTCGAAGATCAACGTTGCGTTGGGAGGAATGGTAGGGGGAGAGCCTTCTGCGCCGTAGGCGAGTTCCGGCGGAATCCGCAACTGTCGCTTCCCGCCGACTTTCATTCCGGCGACGCCTTCTTCCCATCCCTTGATAACCTCGCCGTTGCCGATGGTGAAATCGAACGGCTTGCCCGCATCGACGGAGCTGTCAAACTTTTTACCCGTGGTCAGCCAGCCGGTATAGTGCACGCGGACGTGACTGCCCTCTTTGGCAACCTCTCCAGGGCCAACCCGGATCTCCCAGTATTGCAGGCCGGAATCGGTTTTCACTCCGTCGCCGGTCACCTTGGTGGGAGCGTTGGTGTTGGGAGTCTTCGGTTTTGCCGCCGCGGTCTGCGCCACGGCGACCGCCGCCAGCAGAATTATGGCCCCTGCAATTATCGCTCCTGAGAATAGGCGCTTCATCATGCTTCCTCCGCGAGAACATATTAACCACAGAAGGCGCAGAATTCACAGAGGTTGCCTGCCGTGCTCTGCGATTGCCTTGTGCTCTCGCTCGTGTGGTTGAGTTTTCTATTCCAGCGCGATCACGTCAATTTCTACCAGCACATCCTTGGGCAGGCGCGCCACTTCCACCGTGGAGCGGGCGGGCGGAGCGGAACTGAAATATTTCCCGTAAACCTGGTTCATGGCGGCGAATTCGGTCATGTTCTTGAGGAAGACGGTAGCCCGGACAACTTTGCCGAGACCGCTGCCGGCCGCTTCCAGAATCTCTGACAGGTTGCGCAGGACACGGTCGGTCTGCGCGGCTGCGTCTCCGGTGACGACCTGTTGGGTCGCGGGGTCGATCGCGACCTGCCCGGAGACGAAGATGAATCCGTTCGCCTTGATGGCTTGCGAGTACGGGCCGATGGCCTCGGGAGCATCTTTGGTAGAAATGACTTCGCGCATAAGCAGTGGCCAGGGGTCGGGGGCGAGTAAGAACACCTTGCTCCCTGAAAAAGTGTGGCTGAGACGATTCTAACTTAGATGAGGCTGGGAAGAAACCGCTTCGCGCCGCTCGGCAGGACAGCCGAGGCGGCGCGGGCGGTTGGAGGAATCGTGGCGCCGAGAGGCCGGGTTGCAGGGCAGTGGTTAGTGGGTAGGGGATAGAGGTTAGGGTCCCGGGGTTAGGGGTTAGTCCGGGCTGCGCAACTTTGCAAATTGACTCTAGATCTACTCGATGGCGGCTACTCACTTGAGGCTGGCGCGCAGCGCAAAGGAGACTGAGATCCCTCCGCCGCGATGAAAAACGCGGTCGTTCGGGATGACAAGGGGGTTTTGACTGGCTTCTGACAACTGCCTACCGACAACTGCCCTCAGATTTTCTGCAGCCTTTGTACTTCATGGACACCGGGAATTTTTCGCAGGCCAGCGATGATCTGTTCGAGATGTTTGAGGTCGGAGATATCGAGTACGACTTCCACGCTGGCCTGGCTGTTGGCGGTGCGAGCAGAGATGTTGCGGATATTGCTTTTGGCGTCGCCGATCACGCTGGTAATACTCTTCAGCATCCCGAAACGATCGTCGCAGAAGACGGTGAGTTTTACGGGATAGGCTGTGGGAGTGGTCTCGTCGCGCGCCCATCCCACTTCAATTTTTCGCTCGGGCTCGTAAAGAAGATTGGTGACGTTCGAACAGTTGATGGCGTGGACGGCAACGCCTTTGCCGCGCGTGATGTAGCCGATGATGCCTTCGCCGCGAATGGGGTTACAACAGCGCGCGCGGTAGACCAGCATATCGCCCTGGCCTTTGACGGTGATGGCGTCCGGCTCGCCGCCGAAGACGCGGCGCACCACGCTGGCGATGGTTCCGGTTTTGTCGCCCAGTTCGTCGGAGGCTTCGATTTCTCCTTCGATGGTGGGCGTGACACCGGGAGGGAGCAGCCGGGCGAGCACCTGGCGCGCTGAATATTTTCCGTATCCGATACCGGCCATGAGGTCATCGGCCTTGCCCAGTCCATAGCCGGAAGCGACTTTCAGCAGCGCTTCGTCTTTGATTTCTTTTAGGGCGATGCGGTATTTGCGAGCTTCTTTCTCGATGAGCTTGCGGCCAATCTCAATGGCACGCTCGCGCTGGTGCACGTTGAGCCAGTGCTTGATTTTGTTACGCGACCGCGAGGATTTAACCAGCGCGAGCCAATCGCGGCTGGGCTTGTGGCCGGGCTGTGTTTGAATTTCGACGATGTCACCGGAGTGCAGCTTGTGGCGCAGCGGAACCATGCGTCCGTTAACTTTGGCGCCGACGCAGGTGTGGCCGACTTCGGTGTGAATGGTGTAGGCGAAATCGACGGGCGTGGCATCGCGCGGCAGCACCACGACTTTTCCCTTGGGAGTGAAGGTGTAGACCTCTTCGGGATAGAGGTCTACTTTCAGCGTGGAAAGAAATTCGTTGGGATCGCTGACGTCGCGCTGCCACTCGACCACTTGCCGCAGCCAGGCGAGGCGCTGTTCGTCCTGGGCAGAGACTGGGCCGTCTTTGTATTTCCAGTGAGCGGCGATTCCCTCCTCCGCCATCTTGTGCATTTCTTCTGTGCGAATCTGGATTTCAAACGGCGTGCCGTCTTCTGTGATCACCGAAGTGTGCAGCGACTGGTAGAAATTCGGGCGGGGCATGGCGATGAAATCCTTGATGCGCCCCGGCACCGGCCGCCACAGGTTGTGAATGATGCCAAGCACCGCGTAGCAATCTGGGAGCGAGCGCGTGACCACGCGCATGGCAAACAGATCGTAAACCTGATCCACGGCGATGTGCTGGCGTTGCAACTTCTTGTGGATGCTGTAGAGGCGCTTGATGCGACTCTCGACGCGCGCCTGAATGCCGGCCTCTTTCAGCTTGTCGCCGATCACCTGCTGCATCTTCGCCAGGAAAGCTTCGCCCTCCTTGCGGCGGGCGTTGACCGATTTTTCGACTTGCTCGTAGCCCAGGGGATCGAGGAAGCGAAAACCTAAATCTTCGAGTTCGCCGCGAATTTTTCCCATGCCCAGGCGGTGAGCGATGGGCGCGTAAATCTCGAGAGTCTCTTCGGCGATTTTGTGGCGGCGATCGGGCGGCAGGTGTTCGAGAGTGCGCATGTTGTGCAGGCGATCGGCCAGTTTGATGAGCACCACACGGATGTCATCGACCATGGCCAGCATCATCTTGCGCAGGTTTTCGGCTTGCTGTTCTTCTCGCGTTGCAAAGTCGATTTTGCTGATCTTGGTGACGCCTTCGACAATGTGTGCGACCTGCTCGCCAAATTCTTTGCGGATATCAATGATGGTGACCGAGGTGTCTTCGACGGAATCGTGCAAGAGTCCGGCCGCGACCGCCACGGGATCCATTTTCATTTCCGTTAACACCAGCGCCACTTCCAGGGGATGGACAAGATAAGGCTCGCCCGATGCGCGGGTCTGGCCATCGTGATGTTTCAGCGAGTAGTCGTAGGCTTTCTTGACGATGGAGAGATCGTCCTGCGGGCGGTTGGCCTGCATCTGCTTCATGAGTTCACGGAACTTCGTGAACGTGAGAGCAGTGGTCGCGATCTGTTGGCGGAGACTCGCCATGTAGGATTATAGCTTGCGAAGCCCGTTTGGACGGCCTGTGCGGCTTTAGCGTGTGGCGGGGCTGCGGGGAACGTTCGAGGTGAACTTTTTCATGAAAAATTCTTCGAAGACGGCGGCGGCCGCCGTGGAGCCAATTCCGATCAGACCATTTTCCAGAGTTAGTCCCGCGCCGTTGCGATTTTGTGCCGGGTAGTAGAGGTTTGAGATTCCGCCGGCAGCGAGGTTTCCAACAATGTTCGAGTAATTCGTCTGCCAGCGTCCGTTGTCGCCTTTGCAGATCACAGCATTGGCGATGGCATAAAAAAACCGTGACCGCCTGCTGCCCGTCCCTTTGTAGAAATAACGCGGATCTTGTTTAAAGACCGCCGGCAAGATGGCGCCTCCCAGAAAAGTACCGATTGCGATGTCGGCAAATGACGCGCCGTAGCGCTTGCTATAACCTTGCGTGCCTTGCCCATATCCACTGAACGAATTATCCGCCTGCTGAACTCCCGCGATGGCCCCGACCATCGCAAACGTGAATGGATCAATCGTAGTCTTCCAGGCCAGGTTATATTTTTGCCTCATGTTGAGCGGAAGCGGATGGGGATCGTAAGTGACATAGAAATTGGGGATGAAGCCGAACACGCGCTGTTTCTCTTCATCCTTGACCTGCTCCTGCGCCACCTGGATGCGTGTGAGGTTGACCTGCACATCGGTGACATTGGCGGCTATGGCCAATGCGATCTGCGGGACCAGATAGAACTCGCCCGGATGCAGTGTTCCGGAAGATGTTTGCGTCGCGAAGCCCGCGGCCGTGATCGTGAGCAGGAAGGCTCCGGGAGCGACGCTGGCGAAAACAAATTGCCCGTCCTCGCCGGATAGAACTTCTCGCCTGGGCGACGGGGCATCGGCAGATTGATTTTCGCCAGTTCGATTTTCGCCAGTCCTGGTAAGGGCCACACGCGCTCCGGCCAGCATGGCGCCGCTTTGATCAAGCACCGTTCCGCTGATGCTTCCGGAAACCTTCTGATCGGGGGCGGGCGGTTCTGTCGTGGATTGTTCTCGAGCGAATTGTTCTGCAGCGGGCCATTGGGCAACAAGCGTAGGCGTTTCCCGAGGGGATTGCCCGAAGCAGGGCGCTGAGCAGCAGAGAACGAAGAACGCAAACGCCTTCAGTCCGGACTTGAAGCGGAAATCCATGAATAAAGTTCTTTGTCCTCTCGCGCTGCTCGACGCTGGTTCATCGTTACCGGTTCATCGTTGCGGTTCATCGTTGCAGATGCTAGGAATCGTGAACCGGATGAGAATCCGTGCTCAAAGATTACACCACGGTCCCGATGAATCGTTACGAACTGAACCTTTTGGGAGATAGCCTACAGGGCGTTCTCGCATTTCGCCGGTTACGAAGGTTTCAAATTGGTCTGTAGTTTGGTGAGACGCGCCGCACACTGGTAGAGTTGCATTCGGCAGGTCATGAATTTCAAAATCCTGGTCAGCGGAGTTTCGGGGCCGATTGGCGCGGCGCTTCTGCCTTCACTTCGCGCCGCCGGATACTCAGTGGCACGCCTGGTGCGCGGAGCGGCCACGGGTGAGGCGCAGGGTTCGGCTCATCATGACGGGCAAATTGCGTGGGATCCGGCCCGGCCTATTTCTCCTGATGCGGTTTCGGGATTCGATGCGGTGATTCATCTCGCGGGCGAAAGCATCATCGGCCGCTGGACGGCGGAGAAGAAGCAGAAGATCCGCGTGAGCCGCGTGGCCGGGACAGGCAATCTGGCACAGGCGCTGGCGAATGCGAAAGTAAAGCCGCGCGTATTCGTCAGCAGTTCGGCGATTGGATATTACGGCGATCGCGGCGATGAGATTCTGAAAGAAGAAAGCGCGGCAGGGACCGGTTTTCTTCCTGACGTTTGCCGCGAGTGGGAAATGGCGACGGAAGCCGCGGCGAAGGCCGGCATCCGCACGGTGCAGATTCGCACCGGCGTTGTGCTGAGCGCGGCCGGTGGGGCGCTCGCCAAAATGCTGACGCCATTCAAACTCGGCCTGGGCGGTACCATAGGCAGCGGGCTGCAGTGGATGAGCTGGATTGACGTGCAAGACATGGTCGGCGCGATTCAGCACATCGTGAAAACCGATCAGTTGCGTGGTCCGGTCAACCTGATCGCGCCGACTCCGGTGAGGAATGCGGAGTTCACCAAAACGCTGGCGAGTGTGCTGTCGCGTCCGGCAATTCTTCCCATGCCAGCTTTCGCGGTGAAGCTGGTTTTCGGCGAAATGGGAGAGACTGTGTTACTGGGAAGCCAGCGAGTGGAACCTGCGCAGTTGGTTGCGAGCGGATATTCGTTTCAGTTTCGCGAGTTGCGGAACTCGCTGAAAGCTACGCTGGGGCGGTGATCACCGATTCAGGCGGGTAGCTTCATTTGTAGTCGCCAACGCTGCAAGTATCGATGTGCCCCACGCTCCTATGCACCGCCAGCTTCCGGTGCCAGCCGCCGCGTGGCCGCCGCACGATTCTCAATGGGATATTCGCGGCGCAAA
>Ga0181537_10003975_pt1 | contig 12408 bp, 12 predicted proteins | sample PEATcosm2014_Bin_39_FD_119765 | JGI IMG/M metagenome (GOLD analysis project Ga0181537, IMG submission 119765) | Peatland microbial communities from MTU Mesocosm Facility, Houghton, MI, USA - PEATcosm2014_Bin23_10_metaG | ecosystem: Environmental > Terrestrial > Soil > Wetlands > Peat | place...
CGCAGTCAACGGGCCGCGAGGCGGCGCGGCATCGATTTGAGCGCACTGCGTGCGCGGCAGGTCACGATCGACGATTTCGCCAGCTTCGATTTCATTCTGGCCATGGACCGAAGCAATCTACGCGAGCTCGAGGCCATCCGGCCGCAACACTCGCGCGCCCAAGTGCGGCTGTTCATGGAGTACGCGCCGGAGTCAGGGCGCCTCGAGGTGCCCGATCCGTACTACACCGGCGCGAGCGGCTTCGAGGACGTATTGGATCTGTGCACGGCCGCCTCGCAAGGCCTGCTCGCCGTCCTACAAAACGTTGCGAAGAAGCCAGTATAAGGCGCCGGCCAGAGTGATCGAGACCGGCAGCGTGAGCACCCAGGCCATCAATAGATTGCGCACCGTCGCCCACTGCAGGCCGGAGTGATTCGCCACCATCGTTCCCGCGACGCCGGAAGACAATACGTGCGTGGTGCTGACGGGCAGCCCGTACATCTCGGCGGCGCCGATCGTCGCCATGGCTACGATCTCCGCCGAAGCGCCCTGCGCGTACGTCAAATGAGTCTTGCCGATGCGCTCGCCGACGGTGACCACGATGCGCTTCCAGCCGATCATCGTGCCGAGGCCCAGCGCGATCGCCACCGCGACCTTGACCCAGGTAGGAATGAATTTGGTCGAATGGTCGAGCTGTTTCTTATAACCATCCAGGGTTCTCTTGTCGGCGTCCGAGACGTTCAGCGCCTTCGACTTGCCCAGGAAACGCAGGCCTTCGCTCACGAGGTACATGTCGTTGCGAATGTTGATCATCGAGCCGGCAGGAACCTTGTCCAGGGAGTGATACTGATTCACCTGGGTCGAGATCGACGCGGTCAGCGCCGCGAGTGCGGACACGCCTTGCGGCGACACGGTCCGGGCGCGCACCACGTTCATTGCCGCGGCATGCGGATCGGCCGGCGCCGCGCCTTCGGCGTAGTGGGAGAGGGCGGTCCCGGCCTGCGACGAAATCGTCAGGAAATTCGCAACGTCTTCCTCGTGCATGGTGCGATTGAGCGCGTAGGCTGCGGGCACCGTGCCGATGAGAATCAGCATGATGAGCCCCATCCCCTTCTGGCCATCGTTGCCGCCATGGAAAAAGCTCACGCCGGTGCAGGTGAGGATCAGCAGGCCGCGAATCCACAGCGGAGGCGGCTTATCGCCCTCGGGCTCCTTGTACAGCGCCGGGATTCTGATCGTCGCTTTGAGTATGGACAGAAGCAGGTAGGCGGCGCTGAAGCCGATCAAGGGCGAGATCAACAGCGTTTCGCCGATTTTGGTCGCTTGACTCCAGTCGACGCCGCTGGTGCCGGAGGGGTTTGCCGCCATCAGCTGATTCATGAGGCCGACGCCGATGATGGAGCCGATCAGCGTATGCGAGCTGGAGGAGGGCAGGCCGAAGTACCAGGTGCCCAGATTCCATAATATGGCGGCAATCAACAGCGCGAACACCATCGCAAAGCCGGCGCCGCTGCCGACCTGCAGTATCAATTCCACCGGCAACAGCGAAACGATGCCGAACGCGACCGCCCCCGTCGAGGTCAACACTCCCAGGAAGTTGAAGAAACCGGACCAGACCACTGCCAGATTGGGCGACAACGAATTCGTGTAAATCACCGTGGCTACCGCGTTCGCGGTATCGTGGAAGCCGTTGACGAATTCAAATCCCAATGCAATCAGGAGCGCAATGCCGAGCAGGATGTAAGGGTAGGCCCGGGTATCGCGGACCACCGACAGGTCATTCGCCAAGTGAATGCCCGCGTATATGATGCCCGCAATGACCACTACACCCGCCAGGACGTTGAACCAGGGATTCGGTTTTTGTCCGATGCGCGTTGCGGCAGCCGGGGCGTTGACCGTTCCCGGGGAAACATGATGGATCGCATCGATATTCGACATGCTGGAAACCCCCCGGTAAAGAGTGTGACGAAGCCGCCAATGTATAGATGCGTAATGTGACGATTCGATGACAGTGCGGGCTTTTTGATGCCATACACCATTTCCCACGCCGCGATCATCCTCCCCTTCGCCCGCTGGCTGGCGCGCTGGCGATTGCTATCGGCGGTGGTTTTGGGCGCCATGGTGCCGGATTTCGGCCTGTTTTTCCCATGGCGCATTCATCGCTTCGAGACCCACAGCAGTTTCGCGCTGCTCACCTTCTGCCTGCCGGTGGGTCTTGCCAGTTATTGGATTTTTCAATACTTGGTCAAGACCCCTGTGCTCGAGGCGCTGCCGGAAGGGCCCTACTCACGTTGGCGTCCCTTTTCCTCGCCCGCCGACATCGCGAGCCTGCGCCAGTGGTTGCTGGCCGCCATCGGGATCCTCGGCGGCGCGGTGACGCATCTCGTGTGGGATGCATTCACTCACGAGAACGCCCGGGGTGTTCGCATGATTCCCTGGCTCGAGGAGCCTGTCGACATCGGTAGACATCGGATGGGCGGGGTCCGGCTGCTGCAGGACGGCAGCTCATTGATTGGACTGACGATCGTGGCCGGGCTGATGCTCTACGCATTGCGGCGAGGCCGGCAGGAGCCTCAGCCGGGCCGGCCGTTGCAACCGCCGGAGCGCTGGGGATGGGATGCCGCCTACGTGGTCGCCGCCATCGCCGCGTGCGTCGGCTGGTGGCTCCTGGCGCGGGTCGGTGAACCCGCCGGGCACTCGGTGAAGGCGTTCGCGACGGGTATTGCCGTAGCGATGCTGCGCGGCCTCGCCACGGCACTGCTCGGCACCAGCGTCGCCCTGGGTTGGCGCCTGCGAGCGCTCCGTGGAGCGACCCGCAAGGCGCCGTAAACTCCCGCTATAAACTCCCCGCTACCGGTCGTCCGGGCCGCTGCGCGGAGTTTCGCTCGGGGCGGACGACCACACCACGTACTTGCCATCGGTGCCGGTGCCCGCGGCCGGGCTTGCAGGCGCCGCATCCTGGGGCGCGGGCGGTGCCGAGGCAATCGGCGGCGCCGGCTGTTCGCGAGGTGTGTCATTCGAAGGCGGCGAGTCACCGCCGCCGGCTGCGGAGGCCGACGGGCTTGGGCCCTGGCTTTGGCCGGAGGCCGCACCATTGGCCGGGCCTTCTGCGCCGTCGCGCCGGCCGCGTCCGCGCCGCCGCCGGCTTCGACCGCCGCGCTCACCGCTCGAACGCTCAGCCCCGCCCCCCTCCGGGTTGCGGACCGCTTGAGGCGCATCCGGTCGGGGTCCATCCGGTCGGGGTCCATCCGGTCGGGGTCCATCCGGTCGGGGTGCATCCGACCGAGGGGCCTCCGGCCGGGGGGCCTGCGGACCACCTTCGGGCCTGCGCGGCAGGGCCTCGCCACGATTCTCGCCGCGAGGGCGTCCGTCGCGCCGCGGCTCGCGCGGTCCGTCGCGCCTCACATCGCGGTTCCGATCGCGATCGCCACGGTCGCGATTTCTGTCACGGTCGCCGCCGCTGCGAAAGCGATCATGGCGTGCGTCGCGATGCGGCGGGCGTTCGCGGTGGCCCTGGACCGGCACGGCGGCGGCCGCCTCAGCGGCAGTGGCTGTGCCGCTGCCGAAGAGCCAGCGCCACAGCCGCACGAAGGCCCCGACTTGGGGACCCGCAGGCGCTGGCGCCACCACCGGAGCGGGCTCCGGCACGGGCATGGGAACGATGGGCGCCGCGGAAGCGGGCAGGATGCCGGGGACCAGCGGCACATCGCCTTGCGGCTTCTTGTCGCGGCTGCCGATGTTCGAATCGTCGACCACCGGCTGGTCGGGCAGTTGATAACTGGCGGTCGTGTTTTCCGGCAATTCCTTTTCGTCGTCGCGGATTCTGCGCAGCGCATACGCCGGCGTCTGCATATGCGGGTTTGGCACGATCACCAACGACACTTTGTCGCGCGACTCGATTTGATTCAGCCAGTCCCGCTTCTCATTCATGAGATAGGTCGCGACATCCACCGGCACTTGCGCGATGACGCGGCCGGTGCGCTCCTTGCGGGCTTCTTCGCCGATCAAGCGCAGTAAAGCGAGCGACATCGACTCAACCCCGCGGATCGTGCCCATGCCGCCGCAGCGCGGACAGTTGATGTGCGTCGTCTCGCTCAAGGCGGGACGCAGGCGCTGCCGCGACAGCTCGAGCAGTCCAAAGCGCGAAAGCCGTCCCAATTGAATGCGTGCGCGATCCATTTTGACCGCATCCCGCAGCATGTCCTCGACCGCGCGCTGATTGGCCTGCGACTCCATGTCGATGAAGTCGATGACGATCAGCCCGCCGATGTCGCGCAGGCGCAGCTGCCGCGCGATTTCCTCGGCGGCCTCGAGATTGGTGTTGCGGGCGGTCGCTTCGATATCGCCGCCGCGGGTGCTGCGCGCGGAATTGATGTCGATCGATACCAGCGCCTCGGTATGGTCGATCACCAGGCTGCCGCCCGACGGCAGCGTCACCTTGTGCGAGTAAGCGGACTCGATCTGACTTTCGATCTGATAGCGCGTGAACAGCGGCACCGGGTCTTGATACAGCTTGAGTTTGCGCTGCGCGTCGGGCGGCATGAAGCGCTGCATGTATTCCTGCGCTTTCTGATAGGCCTCCGGCTGGTCGATCAGACATTCCCCGACATCGTCGGAGAAGTAATCGCGAAGTCCGCGTGTCACCGCATCGCTTTCCTGAAAAATCAGGAACGGCGCGGGCCGGCCGTCATTCGCGGCGGCGATGGCATCCCACGCGGTCTTGAGATTGTTGAGATCCCATTGCAGTTCCTCGGTGGAGCGGCCGACGCCGGCGGTTCGCACGATGGCGCCCATGCCGTCCGGAATCTGCAAGCCGTTCATCGCCTCGCGCATTTGATCGCGGTCTTCGCCCTCGATGCGGCGCGAAACGCCGCCCGCGCGCGGATTGTTCGGCATCAACACCAGGAATCGGCCGGCAAGACTGATGAACGTCGTAAGCGCGGCGCCTTTGTTGCCGCGCTCCTCCTTCTCGACCTGGACGATGAGTTCCTGGCCTTCCTTCAGAACTTCCTTGATGTTCTGCCGGCCTTGGGATGCGACCTGGGTGGTGAAGTACTCCCGCGAGACCTCCTTCAGCGGCAGGAAGCCATGGCGCTGCGCGCCGTATTCGACGAACGCCGCTTCGAGACTGGGCTCGACGCGGGTAATCCGGCCCTTATATATATTGGATTTCTTCTGTTCCCGGGACGGGATCTCAATCGATAAATCGTAGAGTTTCTGACCGTCGACGAGTGCGACTCGCAGTTCTTCTTCTTGAACTGCGTTGACGAGCATTCTTTTCATGTGCCCCAACCAAAGTGGTAGGGGCCGAGGAGGTGAGCTTGAGAATAGAAGCCGGGAGTGCGACGAATGGGGAAATCGCGAATAGGGATGCGCCGATCGCGAGCCATGCGAGCGGCGTCATTTCCATCACTTTAAGCCAAAACGTATATGGCAAGCCCGGGGCCTTGTTCTCGGTTAACCGCTTGTAGACGCCGAAGCTCTGATGCGGCTCTCTTGCGTCTGTCTCATCGGCCCAGCGATGGTCTGGAATTCCAGAACCAACTAATATGCGGCGCTCCCTTAAGGCGGGGGCGCCACCGAAACCTGTGTCTTAAGCAAATCCAAAAATTGAGCGTCGCCAAGAAATGGTTCAGCGCCTGACACGGTTTTAAGACATTATCACGGCGGCCCACGAGGGTCAATGTAATCAATACCTTAGGGAATTGCCCGGGAAGTCTCGTGAAACATGAACAGCAATGAAGCGGCGCCGCAGCGCTTGGGGGGCCCCAAGACGCCGGTTACTCTGCGCACGGTCACGACCGATGAGGCGGGTCAGAGAATCGACAATTTCCTGATGCGGCATTTCAAGTCCGTGCCCCGCAGCCGGGTCTACCGGCTGCTGCGCAAAGGCGAGGTGCGGGTCAACCGCAAGCGCGTCGCCGCGGAATATCGGATTCAGGATGGTGACGAAGTCCGGCTGCCGCCGGTACGCCTGGAGGCGGGCGAGGAATTCGGGCGCGAAGGACCGAGCCGCCCGTCAAGCAGCCTGCTGGAATTGATCGAGCGGGCGGTCATTTTTCAAGACAGGCATCTGTTGGTGGTCGACAAGCCCGCCGGCGTCGCCGTGCACGGCGGCAGCGGCATGAGCTTCGGCGTGATCGAGGCATTGCGGACGTCGCGGCCGCGCGAAACGCTGGAGCTCGTGCATCGTCTCGACCGCGATACCAGCGGTTGTCTGTTGGTGGCACGGGAGCGGGCGACTCTCACGGCGCTGCATGCGTTGATCCGCACCGGCGGCATGCACAAGACCTACCTCGCCTTGGTTGCGGGCAGCTGGCAACTTGGCAGCAAACGCATCGATGCCCCGTTGGCGACCGACAATCGGCAACATGGCGAGCGGCACGTGCGAGTGGCCGCGGCCGGCAAGGATTCGGTGAGCGTGTTCAAGCCCGTGCAATTCTTCGGCCCATTGGCGACTTTGATGCAAGTGGACATCCCGACCGGACGCACACATCAGATCCGCGTGCACGCCGCCTTCGCCGGGCATCCGCTGCTCGGCGACGATAAATACGGCGATCGCGAGCGCAATGCCGAGCTCAAACGCCATGGCCTCAAGCGCACCTTTCTGCATGCGCAATCCATTGCCTTCGACTGGCCCGGCTCGGGGGTGCCGTTTCACGCCAGCGCGCCCCTGCCCGTGGAACTCGCCGCAGTGCTCGACGCGATCACGCCGGTCAAGCCGCGCGCCGCCGCGCGACGGACGCCGCAGCGTCCCGCACGGCGCTGAGCGGTCAAGGCAACGCGAAACCGACGCTGCGCAGCACCTGACTCAAGCGGATCAACGGCAGTCCGATGAGCGCGCTCGGGTCGGCGCTGTCGATCGATTCGCAGAGCGTGATTCCCAGGCCCTCGCTCTTGAATCCACCGGCGCAATCGAGCGGCGACTCGGCCGCCACGTAGCGCGTGATCGTGCCCTCGTCGAGCGTGCGAAATGTCACGCGGGTCGTGTCCACGAACTCGTGCGAGGCACGGCCTTCGTGCCGCACGACCGCCACCGCAGTCAAGAACGCAACGGTGCGCCCGGAGCTTGCGCGCAATTGCTCGATGCAAACTGCCTCCGTGCCGGGCTTGCCGAGAGTACGCTCTCCCGGAGCGTCGCCGAGCACCGCTACTTGATCGGAGCCGATGACCCAGGCGGTGGGGTGCTGCAGGGCCACGCTGAACGCCTTGGCGCAGGCCAACCGGGCCGCCAAGGCGAGCGGCCGCTCTGCGGCGCGCGGCGTCTCGTCGATTCCGGGCGAACTACAGGTAAATGGCAGGCGCAGCCGCGCCAGGAGCTGGCGCCGGTAAGAGGAAGTCGAGGCTAAAATAAGCACGGGCGGAGACTTCAAAAACAACGACTTGCACCCGATTCATTTTGACAGAGGGGGTAACCCGCCCTATTATACGCGGCCCATGGCACCGGGCCTGCCTGACCGAGTCGACTGCGAGCACCTGGCTGATCATGCGGTGGTGCTGGAACGCGTCTACCCGCTCGGCGAGATGCCTCGATTACAGGATCGATTGGCGGATTCGCATGGCTTGGTGCACGCGCGTTTCGCTTTTGCGAAACTCGAGTCGGGCCGGGCGATCGCAAACGTGGCGGTCGAGGCGTCGCCGCATCTGGTATGCCAGCGGTGTTTGCGAAGCTTCGTCTATCCCGCCGCCGGCAGCAGCGAGGTTGAGTTTTCGAGCGCCGCCGACGCGGCTGCCGTCGACTCCGGGCGCGAGCTTTATGCGAGCGAAGAGGGCCGGGTGAGCCTGCGCGAACTGGCCGAGGAAGAATTGTTGCTGGCATTGCCGATCGTGGCGCTGCATGCGCCGCAGAGCTGCGATCGGGCAGCGGCTTTCGAGCCCGACGAGCGGTTGCGCCCGTTTGCCGGATTGCAAGATTTGTTAAAGAAAACTTGATAGGACACAGCACTCATGGCAGTTCAAAAAAGCAGAAAAACCCCTTCCAAGCGCGGCATGCATCGCTCGCATTCAGCGTTACCGCTGCCCGCGGTGTCGATCGACGCCAAGAGTGGCGAAACTCATTCGCGGCACCGGATTTCTCGCGAGGGGTTTTATCGCGGCCGCAAGGTGCTTCAGACCAAGGCGGACGCGGCAGCGGCCGAAGAATAAAACGCCAGTGCCGGCGACGGTTCGCCCGGCGCTCGGGCTTCATTGACGCACCGTGTCCGCGCTGCTGCATATTGCGATCGACGCCATGGGTGGCGATCGAGGGGCATCGATATCCGTCCCGGCGGCGGTGGCCGCGGCGCGCGAATTCAGCGACGTGCGCTTCACCCTGATCGGGCGGCAGGCCGAACTGCAGCGCGAACTGGGCGGTGAAGTCCCGGCCAATGTGACCTGCCTGCACGCGGCCGATGTCGTGGAGATGACCGATCATCCGCGCGACGCCTTGAGGCGCAAAAAAGACTCCTCGATGCGGCGCGCCATCGACCTGGTGAAGACCAAGGAGGCGCACGCCTGCGTCAGCGCCGGCAATACCGGCGCCTTGATGGCAACCGCGCACTTCGTCTTGAAGATGCTTCCCGGCGTGGAACGGCCGGCCATCGTTTCGCTCATCCCTTCGCGCGGCGGGCACACCTACATGCTGGATCTCGGTGCCAATGCATCCTGCACCCCCGAACAGCTTTCGCAGTTTGCCGTGATGGGATCGGTGCTGGCGGCGGACCTGCAGGGCGCTCACGACCGGCCGCGCGTGGGATTGCTGAATATCGGCGCGGAGGAAATCAAGGGCAACGACATCGTGCAGGCGGCGCACAATCTGCTGGCGGCGAGCGATTTGAACTACGTCGGTTTCGTCGAGGGCGACGACATCTTTTCCGATAAAGTCGATGTCGTGGTCACCGACGGCTTTACCGGCAATGTGGCCCTCAAGGCAATGGAGGGCGCCGCGCGATTGATCGCCGATGCGCTGCGCGAGGAGTTCAGCCGCACCGCGCTGCGCAAGCTTGGCTACCTCGCGGCGCGGCCCGCGCTCAAGGCATTGCGCACGCGGATAGATCCGCGCCGCTACAATGGTGCGAGCATGGTGGGATTGAACGGCATAGTCATCAAGAGTCACGGCGGCACCGACCTGTACGGCTTTCAGCGCGCCATCGAAGTCGCGGTACTGGAAGCGCGCAACGGCGTGCCGGCGCGGATTGCGCAACGGCTCGGCGCTTCGCTCGAGGTCTGAAGGAGTTCGATGTACTCACGTATCGCCGGAACCGGCAGCTACCTGCCGGAGAAGATCCTCACCAATGCGGATCTGGAGAGACTGGTCGACACCAGCGATGAATGGATCCGTACCCGAACCGGAATCGAACAGCGGCATGTGGCCGCCGAGGGCGAGACGACCACCGATCTGGCAGAGCACGCCTCGCGCCGGGCGATGCAGGATGCGTGCATCACCGCAGCGGACATCGATCTGATCTGCGTGGGCACCACCACACCGGATCTCGTGTTTCCGAATGTCGGTACCTTGTTGCAGGACAGATTGGGCATACATGGCTGTCCGGCCTTCAGCCTCGAAGCGGCCTGCACCGGCTTTGTCTACGCACTGAGCGTTGCGGACAAATTCGTGCGCCTGGGAGAGTCCAAATGTGCGCTGGTGGTCGGCGCCGAGACCTTGACGCGCATCGTCGATTGGAACGATCGCGGCACCTGCGTGCTGTTCGCGGACGGTGCCGGGGCGGTGGTGCTGAAACCGTCGTCCGAACCCGGGATCATCAGCACGCGCCTGCATTCGGACGGCAAATACAAGGATTTGCTGCTGTACCCGGACGGAGTCTCCAAAGGCTTCAAATTGATTCGCGAGGGCAATGTCGGCGTCCAGATGAAGGGCAACGAAGTCTATAAAGTCGCCGTCAACACGCTCGGGGCGCTGGTCACGGAGACTCTCAATGCCAACGGTATCGGCAAGGAACAGCTCGACTGGCTGATCCCGCACCAGGCGAATATTCGAATCATCGAGGCGATCGCCAAGCGCCTCGATCTACCGATGGAACGGGTGATCGTGACCATCAACACCCAGGGCAATACCTCCGCCGCATCAGTGCCGTTGGCTCTCGATACGGGTATTCGCGATGGCCGGGTGAAGCGTGGGCAGCTGCTGCTGTTGGAGGCGTTCGGCGGCGGCTTCACCTGGGGCTCGGCTCTGATTCGTTACTGACGCGCAAACTTCGCGCGCAAAAAAAAACGCCGCGGAGCGACCGCGGCGTTCGTTTCAGGCAATTGCCCGAATTACTTCGACACTGACTTCTTGAACATGCGATCGATTTTTTCGTTGATCGCTTCAATGGCCGTCGAATTCGACTGCGAGGTCGACAACGCCTGATTCGCAGTGCTCTGCGCGCCGGACGCGGCCGATTGTGCGGCGGCAGCCGCGCTGTTGGCAGCAGCTGCATCGCTCGAGGCTTTCGCCGTGTCGCCCTGCAGTTTGCCGACTTGTGATTTCAGATCGTCAATCTGTGCTTGGATGGGCTTCAGATCCGTGCAACCTGCGAATGCAACTACGCAGGCCACGGCGAGAGAGGCCTTCAGTGTGGTGGTCAATGTCATAAAGAATATTCCCCTAAGTTAATTCATTCGTATCGGAACAGTCCGAAGTGTCGTCACGAGCCGGCCCAGTCACGGTGTCGGGCCCGTCTGCGTCGCAACACAGTCGCACATGAAGCCAAATTCGGGCCTCGAATGCAACTGAAATGCGCTATTTGTCGGTTCACGGCGACGTTTTTACGTGAGCTTTCCGGCGCGGAAATTAAAACATCATTAAGAATTCGGCCCAAATGTAAATATTACCGCTCGATTCAGCGATCTGACCGCAAAAGTTCCATTACTGCGCGATGCCCCTGATTGATGGCCGAATCCGTATATGCCCCGCCCCCGGAGTCGGAGTTGGCGATGGCGATGCGCCCAAATTGTGCACGCCCGATGACGTGCGGCCGTTCGGCTTCGGTTACGTCCGGATCGAACAGCGGATTGTATTCAGGTGCGTAGCCATGGGGCCATCGACACCGTGATCGCCGTGATGTCGCGAGCCGGATCGAAGCGTTGCGTTTGGCATGACCACCGAAGTCGTCGTGATTGTCGAGAATGAGGATGCGGCTTTTGCCGTGAGTGTCGGCGCGATGGAAGTGCGCGGTCGCAAGGCCGCTGATGCCCGCGCCGACGACGATCAAGTCGTACTCTTCGCCGGTATCCGTCGGCGCTGGCCAGGTGGTGCCGTCGCGCAGGGCATGAGCGTCTTCGAAGGAACCGGGGTGGTTGCCGCGAAGGCCGGTGAGCAGCGGAGGGTAGTAGCCGGGGGCATTTGTGCGGCGGTGTCCGCCGGCGCGGCGGCGAGAAGGGGTGCGCCGACCGCGACCGTAGCCCCGACGGCGATCCCATTCAGGAAATCGCGGCGCCTGATGGGCCGGTTCATGCCGAGCAGGCGGTCTTGGGAGCGATCTTGTTTTTCTTGTGTCATGAGTAGTCTTTAATTGTCCGGCAAATTACCTTGCTCAAGAGGGACTTGCCAGAATTCGCAGACTGTATATAATGACAGTCACTGGCTACATATACAGGTGATGCATGTCGGACCTCACGCCCCGTCAAACCCAGATCCTAAGGCTCATTCAAACCTCCATCACGGAAAGCGGGATGCCGCCGACGCGTGCGGAAATCGCCCGCACCTTGGGATTCAAGTCGCCGAATGCCGCGGAGGAACACTTGCGCGCTTTGCAGCGCAAAGGTGTCATCGATCTTATTCCGGGCGCTTCACGCGGCATCCAACTCAAGGATATTTTGCGTGAACAATTGGGGTTGCCGCTCATCGGGCGTGTCGCTGCAGGCCGTCCGATCCTGGCCGAAGAGCATATCGAAGCGCGCTATCAGATCGACCCGCGCCTATTCCAGCCCCAGCCGCATTACCTGCTGAAAGTGCGAGGCATGAGCATGAAGAACGCCGGCATTTTGGATGGTGATCTGGTCGCCGTGCATCGCACACCCGAAGTGCGCAATCGCCAAATCGTGGTTGCACGTTTGGAAAACGAAGTCACCGTCAAACGCTACCGGCAAGAGGGCACCATTGTGTGGCTGCTGCCTGAAAATACCGAATTCGAACCCATTCGCGTCGACCTTAAAGAACAGCCCATGATCATCGAAGGGGTTGTCGTCGGGGTGCTTCGTCGCGGTAAAGACGTGGATGCCGCGTGACGCAACGTCACTCGATGACATTTTGGCCGATGCACGCGTCTGGAAGCTAAAAGACGCCTCGGCTGCCCCCGCTCGTCCGGTTTGGTCCACCGGTAAGAGCGCGCTCGATGCACGCTTACCCGGGGGTGGGTGGCCGACGGCGTCGCTCATCGAGGTACTGCTGGAGAATACCGGCTTGGGCGAAGTACAGCTTTTCTTGCCGGCTTTGGTTGAGTGCCAACG
>Ga0181537_10003976_pt1 | contig 12406 bp, 12 predicted proteins | sample PEATcosm2014_Bin_39_FD_119765 | JGI IMG/M metagenome (GOLD analysis project Ga0181537, IMG submission 119765) | Peatland microbial communities from MTU Mesocosm Facility, Houghton, MI, USA - PEATcosm2014_Bin23_10_metaG | ecosystem: Environmental > Terrestrial > Soil > Wetlands > Peat | place...
CTAGAGCTGAGATCAAGAGAGCCTTTCGAATGACTCGCGCGCCCTCGGAAATTCAACCCCCCCGCATCGGCCCCTTGGCGCGGCTGCCGGCTTTCTTTGCGCTTGAGAGTAGGCGCGCGGTCGTTGCCGGGGGAAGTCCCGCCGTGACGTGGAAAGCAGAGCTCCTTTCGGCCGCCGGCGCCAGCGTGGACGTCTTCGTGCTGGATCCAAGCGAGGAGATGCTGGCGCTTGCCGCCGCTCCATCGCGCGGCGCCATTGTTCTCCATCGCTGCATCTGGACGGCATCCGATCTCGACGGCGCGGCGATCGCCGTTGCCGATTGCGCCGACGATCGCGAGGCCGTGCAATTCGCTGCAGCCGCGCGCGCAGCCGGCGTTCCGGTCAATATCATCGACCGTCCGGCCTTCAGCGATTTTACCTTCGGCGCCATCGTCAATCGCTCGCCGCTTGTCATCGGCATTTCAACGGACGGCGCCTCGCCGGTTTTCGGCCAGGCAATCCGCGCTAAGATTGAGGCCCTGATCCCAAAAGGTTTTGCACGCTGGGCGGCCGCCGCGCGCACCTGGCGGCCGCGCATTCAGGCGCTCGCTCTGCCGTTTCGGGGCCGCCGCAGCCTTTGGGAGAAATTCACCGCGCGGGCGATTGCCGAGCCAAATCGCGCACCAGTCGACGCCGAACTTGATGCGTTGCTCGCGCCTGATAGTGCGCCCGAGGCGGGTTCGGTTGTTCTCGTCGGCGCCGGTCCCGGCAATCCGGAACTACTGACGCTGCGTGCGGTGCGCGCCCTGCAATCGGCCGACGTGATTCTGTTTGACGATCTCGTCGCGACCGACATTCTCGATTTCGCCCGCCGCGAGGCCAAAAAAATGCTGGTCGGAAAAACCGGCCACCGAGATTCGTGCCGGCAGGACGACATCAACGCGCTCATGATCTCGCTCGCCATGGCCGGCCGGCAAGTGGTGCGGCTCAAAGGCGGCGATCCAATGATTTTCGGCCGCGCCGACGATGAAATCGCGGCCTGCCGTGCCGCCGGGGTTGCGGTTGAGGTGGTGCCGGGCATTACCACGGCGCAGGGTGCCGCGAGCCGGCTCCTGATATCCTTGACCCGCCGCGCCGAAGCGCGGCGGGTGCAATACATCACCGGTCATGCTGCTGGTAACAATGGCCGCGCCGGCAAACTTCCCTCCGACATCGACTGGCAAGCGCTGGCCGATCCGGCGGTGACCACCGTCGTCTATATGCCGGCGAAAACGTTGCCTGAACTCGTCGCGGCGGCCGTCAAGGCCGGCCTCGATCCGGCAACGCCCGCCGTGGCGGTCGAACGCGCGACACGCCCCAACGAGCGCGTGATCGCCTCAACCATCGCGGCCCTGCCGGCACGCTTCGCGGCCGAACCGCCAACGGGCCCAATCGTTGTCATGATCGGACGGGTCTTCGCGGACTACCTGGAAGCCGCTGGAGCTGAAATCACGGCTAAAGACGCCGGATTGCCGGGCGACACGCGCGGACCGCGGATTTCGCAGCGGAAATAAGCCAAAACTCGTGTTTGCAAGGCCCGCCGAGGCCGACTATCTAAGCCCCAAATGGACATAGCAACCGCACCCTCAGTCGCGCCGACAAAGCCTGCAGCCGCGGGCCTGATCGACGCGCGCCTCGCCGAAATCACGCCGGTGGCGAAGGACACCAACCTTTACACGTTCCGGCGTGCCGAGGGCGGCCCATTGCCCCCTTACAAGCCGGGCGCGCACATCGATCTGCATCTTCCCAACGGGATGATCCGGCAGTTTTCCCTGTGTGTGCCCAACACCGATCCCGACAGCTATGTGGTCGGCATCAAGCGTGACGCGGCGAGCCGCGGCGGCTCAAGCTACATCTACGACCAGATGAAAGTCGGCCACAACATCAAGATCAGCGCGCCGCGCAATAATTTCCCGCTCGTTGAAAACGCCGAACATATCGTGCTGGTCGCCGGCGGCATCGGCATCACGCCGATCTGGTGCATGGCGCAGCAACTGATTGCGCTCAAGCGGCCGTGGAAGCTCTATTATTCGTGCCGGTCGCGCGACGAGATGGCGTTCCTCGAAAGCTTGCAAAAGCTCGCGCCGGAATCGGTGCATCTGCACTTCGACGATGAAGCCGGCGGCAAATTCCTCGACCTCGCCGCTGTCGCCGCGGCATCACCGGAAGCCGCGCATCTTTATTGCTGCGGACCCACGCCGATGCTCAAGGCATTCGAGGCTGCGACTGCCAGCCGCCCGCGCCATCAGGTTCATATCGAATATTTCACGGCCAAAGATGAGCCCGACGCCGGCACCTTGGGTGGCTTTTGGGTTGAGCTCGCGAAGTCCGGTGAGGAGTATTTCATTCCGCCCGGCAAGAAGATCCTCGAAGTGCTGTTCGATGCCGGCGTCGACGTCGATTATTCCTGCGAACTCGGAATCTGTGGCGCCTGCGAAACGCGCATCATTTCTGGCATTCCGGAGCATCACGACGCCGTAATGAGCGAAGAAGAGCAGGCCGCCAATGAAAAGGTCATGATCTGCTGCTGCGGCTGCAAGACCGAGCGGCTGGTTCTCGATATGTAAACTCGTTTCGGCGGGCTCGACCGCAAGCTCGCTGCCGCGCTAGACTGCGGCGCGATGAACGAAAAGTTCGACATTACGCTCAATATCAACGGCCGTGACTATCCGGTTCGCGTTGAGCCGCGCCGCACATTGGTCGACGCCATCCGTGACGATTGCGGCCAGACCGGCACTCATATCGGCTGCGAACACGGCGTCTGCGGCACCTGCACCGTTATCGTCGGCGATGAGGCTGTGCGCTCATGCCTGATGTTCGCGATCCAAGCCCAGGGCAAGAAGATCCGCACCGTGGAGGGACTCGCCAATGGCGAAGAACTCAGCGTCTTGCAGCGCGCCTTCATCGCGAACCACGGCCTGCAATGCGGCTATTGCACGCCGGGGTTCTTGATGCTGGCGACTAATGTGTTGGAGAAGGATCCGCACATCGGCGACGAGGAGCTGATCGACGTGCTGGCTTCGAATCTGTGCCGCTGCACCGGCTATCAGAACATCATCAAAGCAGTGCGCGCAGCGGCCAAGGAAATGCGCGGGGCTGTTAAGGCATAACGACCGCCGCCAGCGCCGCTTTTGCCACCTCGACGTCCTGCTCGATCTTGGCGCCGCCGGCGGCGACCCCGCCAATGACTTCGCCTCCGGCCTCGATCGGAAATCCGCCCGGCACGTTGGTGAAGTCGCCCATGCGCACGGTCATGGAGAGCGCGTTCTCTTCCGGCGCGTAGCCGGTCGGCAGCCGCTGTGACGCCGCGGTGATCGCCTTGCGCTGCGTGGTGATGATCGAGAAGTGGCGTGCGCCGTCCATCATGAGAAATCCGATGAGCCGGCAGCTGTGGTCGACGACGGCAAGCGAGACCTTGCAGTCAAGCTCGTTTGCTTTCGCCACGCCGGCTGCGAGCATTTTCAGGCTCGCCTCATGCGTGAGCCGGTGGGTGGGGACGACATCGGCCATGGCACAGGTCCTCCGCGACGGTCATCGAACTTTCCAATGACATAAAATCCGCGATGCTGTTAGTCTCTGAGCCCGGCCGCCGGCGGCGGTATGGAAATCTAGGGCGTACGAGTGGAAAAGCCAGCGCCGCCGATGCAGTGGGACCGTGAGGCGGACGTGGTCGTGATCGGGTCCGGCGCGACCGGCCTGCCGGCCGCTATCGTCGCGCGCGAGGCCGGCGCCTCGGTCATTGTCGTCGAGGCGGAAAATCATATCGGCGGTCATGCCATCACCTCTGGCGGCAATCTGCCGCTCGGCGGCGGCACCAGCTATCAGAAGAAGCACGGCATCGAGGATTCGCCCGACTTGTTCTTCCAGGATCTGACCGATTGGTCGGTGGTCGAGACCAATGGCTTTCCGCCTTATCGGTACAACGACCGGGAGATCATCCGCGCCTTCGCCGACAATAGCGTGCCGGCTTTCGAGTTTCTGCTCGCGCACGGCGTGAAGGTCATCGACCGGCGGCCCAATAGTGTCGGCCACGAGATCGGCGTTTCGGCGCTGCGCACCATGCAGATCGACGTTGCCGACTGGCCGATGGTCCATACCGGGGGACCGGCCGATCCAAACGACGAAGAAATCAGAGCCGGTGCCGGATTGATGCGGCCGCTGCACGCCGCCGCGCTCAATATCGGCGTTGAAGTCCTGCTCGAACACCGCATGACGGCGGTTCACCGCGAAGCAATGAACTCCGGCCGCGTGGTCGGTATCGCGGCCGATCACAACGGGACCAGCCTCAACATCCGCGCCCGCAAGGCCGTCATTATTGGCACCGGCGGCTCGACCGGCAACGTCAACTTCCGCCGCATGTTCGACCCGCGCCTCACCGAGGAATATTGCGGGCTTGCCGGCATGCCGTGGTCCGATCAGGACGCCAGCGGCGAACTTGCGGCCATGGCAGTTGGCGCCTCGCTGTGGGGATTGTTCAACTTCACCGGCGAATTCGGCTCGGGCATCACCAAGCCCGGCGCCATCGGCTGTCAATATGGCTATGTGAATGTGCGTTGGCATCCCGGCAGCGAGGTTTTCGATAAGGCACGCGCCATTGGACTGAAAGTGACGGACTGGCAAGACGTGATCCTGGTCAACATGCTGGGCGAGCGCTTCTACGACGAAACCGCGGGCCACTTCGGATACAACACGTATCAGAGCACCAATCCGTACGCGCCGCATTCCTATCTCAACGCGAAGAATCAAAAATACAATCCGAGCAACTTCATCAATGCGGCGCTGGCCGGCATTGGCGACGGCCACAACGGCGGCGGTCCGATATGGGCGATCTTCGACAGCGGCGCCGTCGCGCGCGAAAAGTGGGAGCCGGCGCCGCCGCATGTCGACGCCGCTGCCGGCTTTTTTTTCAGCGCCGACAGCATCGCCGCGCTCGCGCGCAAGATCGAAATGAAATATCAGCGCGTGCCGATGCCGCCGCAAAATCTCGTCGGCACCGTCGCGCGCTACAATTCATTCGTCGATGCCGGCAAGGATGCCGACTTCGGCAAGCCGAAGCCTCTCTATAAGATCGAAAATCCGCCGTTCTACGCTGCCTGGGCGACGCCGGTCATTCACGACACGCGCGCCGGCCTGCGCATCAACGCGCGCTGCCAGGTGATCGACATGAAAGGCGAGGTGATTCCCGGCCTTTATTGCGGCGGCGAATCGGCGGGCGGTTTTTCCATGCACGGTCTGCCGCGCGCGATATGTCAGGGTTTCATTGCGGGCAGAAACGCCGTGACGGAGAATGCTTAGACCCGAGATCACACCGTGGTCTGTGCCATACCGAGCTTGGCGTTGAGCGCTTCCTTGGCGCCGTCCTTGAACGCCACGTCGGGCGGCAACACCATCGCGCAAGAGCGGACCCGGTGGTGCGCGGGATCGACGCCTGGCGGCGACGTGCCTTTCTCGATCAGCGCTTTGGCGGCACGCATCAGGCGATGGCGCGCCATGATGATGCCGTTGTCGGTCGAGACCAGGTTCTCCTTGGTGCGGTCGCAGACCGGTCCCATGCTTTCCTGGAGAGAGGAGTCCTGAATCGCGATGCCGGCGACGCCGCTGAAGGTTTTGCCGGCCTTCTGCGCGGCGCGGTCGATCAGGTAATCGTTGTCCTTGTTGGCGAGGGGGCGATAGCTGCCGGGGATATATTTGCAATGCACGCCGGCACCGTCCTTCATGGCGTCGACCTCGGTCTTGGTCAGTGCGCGCACCGGATGGAAGTCGTAGGACCAGGCCCAGCAATTCTCGTCGTCGATCGGCACCCAGAAATGACCGTGAATCGGATGATCGCCGCGCGGTGGGATCATGGTGAAACACGGCATGACGAACGGCGTGACGCGCCAATAATATTTACCGTCCTCGGCGTTGCGCCGGGCGCCGATGAACAGGCCACCCGGCTGCTCGACGACTTCGAAATGCGGCTGCATGTCGTTGAGATTGTATTGATTGCCCTTGGCGCCTTTGAACAGCGGGTCGGAGCCGAGATCGCCGCGATGCAGAAACGAGACGTGGCTCGAATCGATGCCGCCTTCCATGGCTTGCAGCCAGTTGCATTCCTGCGTCCGCTTCGAGGTGAAGCTTTGCTCGGGCGGCACCAGGGCGAATTCCCATTCCGGCAGCGGCGGCTTTTTGTCGGGGGGACCCATATAGGTCCACAGCACCGCGCCAATTTTGACCAGCGGATAGGAGGTCAGTTTAATCTTCTTGCAGAAGCCGCTTTCCACAGGCTCGGATGGCACTTCCACGCACTGGCCGGTCACGTCGTACTTCCAGCCGTGATAGGGACAGCGTAATCCGCCTTCCTCATTGCGGCCAAACCACAGCGACACGCCGCGATGGGCGCAGAATTCGTCCATCAGGCCGTAGCGGCCTTTGGAATCGCGGAAGGCGATGAGACGCTCCGACAGCAGCTTGACCCGCACCGGCGGGCAATCATTGTCCGGCAGTTCCTCGGCGAGCAGCGCCGGCAGCCAGTAGGAGCGGAACATTTGGCCCATTGCGGTCCCGGGACCGGTCTGGGTTAGGAGGTCGTTCTGTTCTTTTCGCAGCATGGCTTTGTCCGTAGCGCCTTCCCAAAGAGTAGGGATTCGGTCACAGCCGGGCAAGCGGCGCGGTTGCCCTGCAAACGCAGTTACGCTAAGTCCGTTCGGGTAGCGCCGCTTGGAGACGTAGGATGGCCGATCACGCTGAGGTCGAATATTCGACTGCAACGGGCAACGATTACCCCGCTCACGAACAAACCTATCGTACTTTCATCTCTTTGACCAAAGTGATGATGGCCATCATCGTCATCATCGTCGTGTTGATGGCATACTTCCTGACGTGATCTAACCGCACATACCGACATCGGCCTGATTGCCGGCCGTGCCGCCGTCGGAGGATTTATGAAGGTTGCGGTTTCTGCCGAGATTGACGCGGGCGAGTCGCGCGTGGCTGCGACCCCTGAAACCGTCAAAAAAATGATCGGCCTTGGCGCCGATGTCGCGGTCGAACCGGGCGCCGGCCTCAAGTCGGGCGTTCTCGACGCAGACTACGCCGCTGCTGGCGCCACTTTGGCCGCCGACGCGATGAGCGGCGCCGATATCGTACTCAAAGTGCGGCGACCGGAGCCAAGCGAGGTTGCGCGCCTGAAGAAGGGCGCCATCGTTATCGCTATCATGGATCCTTACGGGCAGGACGCGGCATTGCGCGCCATGGCGGCGGCGGGCGTGACCGCATTCGCAATGGAGCTTCTGCCGCGCATCACCCGCGCGCAGGTCATGGACGTGTTGTCGAGCCAGGCCAATCTCGCGGGCTATCGCGCCGTGGTAGATGCCGCCGCCGAATTCGGCCGCGCGCTGCCGATGATGATGACCGCGGCCGGCACAGTGCCCGCCGCAAGGGTTTTCATCATGGGTGCCGGCGTCGCCGGGCTGCAAGCGATCGCCACCGCGCGCCGGCTCGGCGCCATTGTCACGGCCACCGACGTGCGGCCGGCGGCCAAGGAGCAGGTCGAGAGCCTCGGTGCGAAATTTATCGCGGTCGAGGACGAGGAATTCAAAGCCGCAGAAACGGCCGGCGGCTATGCCAAGGAAATGTCGAAGGAGTATCAGGCCAAGCAGGCCGCGCTGGTGGCGGAACACATCAAGAAGCAGGATATCGTCGTCACCACGGCACTCATTCCGGGTCGGCCAGCGCCGCGGCTGGTCTCGAAAGAGATGGTCGCCTCGATGCGGCCGGGATCGGTCGTGGTCGATCTCGCGGTCGAGCGCGGCGGCAATGTCGAAGGTGTCAGCGCGGACAAAGTCGCCGACGTCGGCGGCGTCAAGATCGTCGGCTATCGCAACGTGCCGGGCCGGATCGCGGCCACCGCATCGAGCCTTTACGCCAAGAACCTCTATGCGTTCCTGGAAGTGTTGATCGACAAGAAGACCAAGGCGATCGCCATCAACTGGGACGACGACATCGTCAAGGCGACGGCGCTCACCCGCGACGGCGCGATTGTGCATCCGAATTTCAAGCCGAAGACTTAAAAGCAGGAGCCACGCCATGGTGACGCTCTCCCTCCTCGCCCAGCTTGATCTCGCCGGGGCCGCGCATGCGGCAGGTGATGTCGCCAATCCGTTTGTGTTTCGGCTGTCGATTTTCGTGCTTGCTGTGTTTGTCGGCTATTTCGTGGTCTGGTCGGTGACGCCGGCGCTGCATACGCCGCTGATGTCGGTGACCAACGCAATTTCCTCGGTGATCGTCGTCGGGGCGCTACTCGCCGTCGGCGTTGCGCTAGTTGCCGACGATACGGGTCCCTTTTTTGCGCGGGTGCTTGGCTTCGTCGCGCTCACCTTCGCCTCGGTCAATATTTTCGGCGGCTTTCTGGTAACTCAGCGCATGCTCGCCATGTTCCACCGAAAACAGAAATGAGCCGCTTATGAGCGCCGATCTCGCCGCGCTTTGCTATCTGGTCGCCGGCGCGCTGTTCATCATGGCGCTGCGCGGCTTGTCGAATCCGGAGACCAGCCGCCGCGGCAATTATCTCGGCATGATCGGCATGACGATCGCGGTCGCCACGACGCTCGCCTCGCATCCACCGGCGGATTTGGCGGCTTGGGGACTTGTCGTGCTCGGCATGGCGGTCGGCGGCGGCGCCGGCGCCGTGATCGCGCGGCGCGTGCCGATGACGTCGATGCCTGAACTGGTCGCGGCCTTTCATTCGCTGGTCGGCATGGCGGCGGTGCTGGTCGCGGCCGGTGCGCTCTATGCGCCTGCGGCCTTCGGCATCGGTAGCGAAGGCGCCATTCACGGCCAAAGCCTGATCGAAATGTCGCTCGGTGTCGCGATCGGCGCCATCACTTTCACGGGCTCGGTGATTGCGTTCCTCAAATTGTCGGGCCGCATGGGCGGCGCGCCGATCATCCTGCCGGCGCGCCACGTCATTAACGTCGCGCTCACCATCGGTCTCGTCGCGCTCATCATCTGGTTCTTCGAAGCGCAGCTGCATATCGCGTTCTGGCTGATCGCTGCGGTCTCGTTTCTGCTCGGCGTGCTGATCATCGTGCCGATCGGCGGCGCCGACATGCCAGTCGTGATCTCGATGCTCAACTCCTATTCCGGCTGGGCCGCGGCCGGCATCGGCTTCACGCTGGGCAATTCGGCGCTGATCATCACCGGCGCGCTGGTCGGCTCCTCGGGCGCGATTCTGTCCTACATCATGTGCAAGGGCATGAACCGCTCGTTCATTTCGGTCATCCTTGGCGGCTTCGGCGGCGAAGTGGCGGGGCCCGCGGCGGCCGCCGGCGACCGGCCTGTGAAGATCGGCTCGGCGGAGGACGCGGCATTCATTCTCAAAAATGCCGGCAAGGTCATCATCGTGCCAGGCTACGGCATGGCGGTGGCACAGGCGCAGCATGCTTTGCGTGAAATGGGCGAAAAGCTCAAAGCCGAAGGCGTCGAGGTCAAATACGCCATCCATCCGGTGGCCGGCCGCATGCCGGGTCACATGAATGTGCTGCTCGCCGAGGCCAATGTGCCCTACGACGACGTCTTCGAACTTGAAAATATCAACTCGGAATTCGCGCAGGCCGATGTCGCTTATGTGATCGGCGCCAACGACGTCACCAACCCAGCGGCGGAAGAAGATCCAAAGTCGCCGATCTACGGCATGCCGGTCCTGCAAGTATGGAAGGCCGGCACCGTGATGTTCAACAAGCGGTCCCTCGCGTCCGGCTATGCCGGCATCGACAATCCGCTTTTCTACCGCGACAACACCATGATGCTTCTCGGCGACGCAAAGAAAATGACCGAAGAGATCGTCAAAGCGATTTAACTCGGAACATGTCCGAGAACTCTCCGCCAGAACCATCTGCTCCTATCCGCGCGCGGCGCTGGTCCGGATCGCAGCAGCCGCGGACGCCGGCGCCGCGCCATCGTTTCATGGTGCGTCTCATCGGCATCCCCGCCGTCGCCGTGGCCGGCGTTCTGATCTATAGCGGGCTGCGCGATCGTTTCGTATTGCCCGAATGCGATTCGGATCGCGCTAAGCACACGCTGGCCGATGTGCTCGGACAACTGAAGCTCGAGCCCGCGCGCGACGGTGCGGTCAAAACGGTGTCGAGCAGCAAAGAGCAGGTTGTTTGCAGCGTGGCTCTGCCATCGGCCGACGGCGCCACTATAGCGGTGGAGTACACGTTCTATTGGGACGGCAGCACGGCCAAGATGAAGTATTCGATCTCGCGAAAATCGTCGTGAACGCTGTGGACACGTGAATGGAACTTCCGGCTCGCCCGCTATTTGTCATGCCGTGAGTGCTAAAGCTAAATCCAAATCCAAAACCGCCGCAATTTCCGATACTGACGCGCTCTTCTGGCTGGCGCGAATCGGTTACGCCACGCGTGGCTCGGTGTTCCTGATCATCGGTGGATTGGCGCTCCTCGCGGCCGGCAACTCTTCCGAACGGCCGCAAGGCATGCGCGATGCCATGCAGACGGTCTTCGACCAGCCGCTCGGCGGATTTATGTTATGGTTTATCGTGCTGGGTCTCGCCTGTTTCGCGGGCTGGCGATTCTTGCAATCTCTGTTCGACGCCGACGCGCTTGGTACTGGTTTTATTGGTTTGCTGCGGCGCTTCTCCTTTGCCGTCGCTGGATTGTTCTATCTCGCATTGTCGCTGGCGACGGCGCGCATCACCGTCCAGGAAAGAACGACGACCGAAGACCAATCGGCGCGCGATTGGACGCATTGGGTTATGACCAAGCCGCTCGGCCGCGATCTCATAGGCGCAGTCGCCGTGGTCCTGATCGGTATTGGGATTTCGCTCATGGTGCAGGTGGTGCGCGCGCCATACCGCCACGAGTTCGACAAAAAGCTGATGCCGCTGGCCTGGGTGGTGGCGTTCGGATCGGTCGGCATCCTGACGCGCGCTCTGGTATTTCTGATGATCGGCATTTTTCTCGGCATTGCCGATTACGATTTTAATTCGAAGGAAGTAATCGGGGTGTCCGGCGTGCTGCGCACGCTGCAGGCGCAAAGCTACGGCCGCTGGATGTTGGCCGCTGCCGGATTGGGCCTTGTCGCGTTCGGCGCCTTTGAGCTCATTGAAGCTTATGCGCGACGAATCCGGGCGCCCAAATCAGCGGGCTCGCGGCGCCGTTAGCCGGCCACCGGCTTGCCGTAGCCGCCTGCGGTCGGTGTCTGGATGATGATCGCCTCGCCGGCGTCGATGATTGTGGCGTCGCAGCCTTGCAGTTTTTCCATGTGGCCGTCCTTGCGCCGGACCAAATTCTCGCCGACCTGACCCTCGCTGCCGCCGCCAAGGCCGAACGGCGGTACGCGGCGGTGCCCCGAAAGTAGCGTGCATTCCATCCTTTCCAGGAAACGGATGGTGCGGCGGATGCCGCTGCCTGCATTCCACCGGCCGCGGCCGCCGGAATCTTTGCGGATGTGAAAGTCTTCAAGCAGAACCGGATAGCGGAATTCCAGGATTTCCGGATCGGTCAGCCGTGTATTGGTCATGTGAGTATGCACGGCGTCGGTGCCTGGAAAGCCGGGGCCGGCCGGCGAGCCGGAGCAGATGGTCTCGTAATACTGATAGCGCGCATTGCCAAAATTGAGATTGTTCATGGTACCCTGCGCCGCCGCCATAGCGCCGAGCGCACCGAACAAGCAGTTGGTTACTTCTTGCGAGGTTTCTACATTTCCGGCGACGACGGCCGCCGGATATTCCGGCGACAGCATTGTCTTCTTCGGGATGATGATGCGGATCGGCCGCAGGCAGCCGGCATTCATCGGAATATCGTCATCGACCATGACGCGGAATACATAAAGCACCGCGGCACGCGTCACCGGTTCGGGTGCGTTGAAGTTCGACGGCTGCTGCGGGCTGGTGCCGGTGAAATCGACCGTCGCCTCGCGTTTTTTCTTGTCGACCGCAATACGCACCTTGATCGTATTGCCCTGATCGGTCTCGACGGCGAAAGCGCTATCGTGCAGCCGCTCAATGACGCGGCGCACGCTTTCCGCTGCGTTGTCCTGCACGTGCCGCATATAGGCGCGCACCACGGGCAGCGTGAAATGGCGCACCATCTTACGGAGCTCGCGCACGCCCATTTCGTTGGCGGCAATCTGCGCCTTGATGTCGTTGACGTTTTGCAACGGATTTCGCGCCGGGTATTTGCCGCCGGTGAGGATCGCGTAAAGTTCCTTCTCGCGGAAGCGGCCGCGGTCGATCAGCTTGAAATTATCGAACAGGATGCCTTCCTGGTCGATGGTGGTGGCATTCGGCGACATCGAGCCCGGCGAAATGCCGCCGACGTCGGCGTGATGCCCGCGCGAGGCGACCCAGAACAGAATCTTGTTGCCGTCGAAGGCCGGCGTGCAG
>Ga0181537_10003977_pt1 | contig 12405 bp, 9 predicted proteins | sample PEATcosm2014_Bin_39_FD_119765 | JGI IMG/M metagenome (GOLD analysis project Ga0181537, IMG submission 119765) | Peatland microbial communities from MTU Mesocosm Facility, Houghton, MI, USA - PEATcosm2014_Bin23_10_metaG | ecosystem: Environmental > Terrestrial > Soil > Wetlands > Peat | place...
ACTCGGGTCCATAGCTGGTTATATACTTGGCGGCCAGAGAACATCTCGCCGAAACACAAACCCACCCGATTAAAGTGCTTAGCCACTCGTCATAATTCCCCTTCTACTGCCTTCCGGCCGTAACAAACGAGGCCCCCTACGCCCAGGGCGTCTCGGCAGCCGCGTTGCGCCCTGAAATGCGCCCAAACGCCAGGCATTCGCCGATATTGCCGGTGCCCTGGTAGAGATAGCTGTAGATCGAGCCCAGCTCGCCGGCGCTGTAGAGGCGCGGGATCGGCGTGCCGTCGGGCCGCACGATCTGCGCCTTCTCGTTGCGGCGCGGGCCACCCTGCGTGTTGAGCATCGAGGGCGACAGCTCGACTGCGTAAAATGGCCCGTCGCCGATCGGCTCCATCATCAGGGTCCTGCCGAAATCCGCGTCGTGCCCGGCATCACAGCAACGGTTCCACCTTGTGACCGTCTCGACCAGCGCATCCGGGTCGAGCTCCAGCACCGCCGCGAGTGCCGGCAAACTGGGCGCGGACTTGACCCAGCCTTTCGCCAACTCGGCGCTGTTATCCGCGCTCCACTCATAGCGCTCGATGATCTGCGTCCAGCCGTGGCTTGGGTGCATGTCGTAAAGCGGGCCGGCGGAAAACAGGCGCTGATCGCAGATCATGTACATCGGGCACGGAGTCGACAGCGGCAGCCAGCGCCCGTTGACCGGTATCTTGCCGTGGCGGGTCTTGTACTTTTCGTCGCAAAATCGCCGCGCGTCCGGGCCGACGACGATCATGCCGCCCGGGATCACCTTGCTGTAGTGCAGCGCCTGCATCGAAAACGTCGTGCGGACTTCCGGAACCTTGAGCGCCATCGACGGGCCGGCGTAATTGTTCATGTGCCAGAGATCGGCGCCGACGGTCAGCGCCATGGTGATGCCGTCGCCCTCGTTGTACGGGGTGCCGGAGGTGTAACAATAGGGCACGCCGGGCAGGTAATTGCGGATCATCTCCTGGTTGTTCTCAAACCCGCCACAGGTCAGAACCACACCCTTTCGCGCCTTGACGGTGACGGGCTTGTTGCCCCGCTGCGCCCGCACGCCGAGAATTTCCTTGGTGACGTCGTCCTGGATCAGCTCCCTGCCCGGCGTCTCGTAGAGGATCGGGATCGGGCGCTCCTTGACCAGGCGTTCGAACAGTTTCCAGGTGTAGGAATAGCCATAGGTCGGGCCGTCATGGAATTTGTGCACGCAATCGGCACCGGGCAGGTCGGGGAACTCGATCCCGACCGGTGGGTGCTGATGCTCCTGCGGATCGCCGCCAAGGCTCTGCAGCCAGGCGTTGTTGAGGCACATCTCCTGCGCCCACACCTTGATCATCGTCGGTGGCACGGTGTACGGTCCGCAGAGCGCCGTCAGATAGGCGATCGCCGGCTCGACCGCCGACGTGTTCAAATATCCCTGGCCCGCGACACGCGTATTGCCGCCTTCCTGACCCTCCGGCGCCTTTTCCAGGATGACGACCTCGGCACCCAACTCATGCGCCGAGACCGAAGCGGCCATGCCGGCCGCCCCAAACCCGACAACGACGACATCGGCTTCGACATCCCACTCAAGCGACATGGCTAAAGCTCCGCGTTCTGGGCGGTGAAGATCGAGCCGTAGCCTTGTTTCGACCAATCGGGTGGTACCGGGCAGGGCGTCGGGTCGAGATGCGCGACCGTGGCCGGCGCGCCACGCACGATCTCGCCGGTGTAGCGCGTCGGAGTCGGCGTCGGCATCCAGGTAAACGCGTCCGCCGAGCTGTAGACAAAGAGCGCCACCGGCCGGACCTGGTTTGTCGCGTTGGCGCGCGAGCCGTGCACCGTCCGGCAATTGATCGCGATGACCGTGCCGGCCGGGCCGGTCAGATCCGCGGCACGGTCCATGTCGATCCGCGCGTGATCGGCTTGGTCGATCGCCCCGGTCCAGGCGCCCTTGGCGTCGCGATGGACAAAGATCGGCCCCTGATGGCTGCCGGAAATACAGGTCAACGGCCCCTGCTCGACCGGCACATTGTCGAGATAGATGCCGAGCGTCACCGGGCTGTAATTGGTGTGCGGCCAGGCCGGGATGTCCTGGTGCCAATCGACGATCTCGCCCGAGCCGGGGTATTTGTAATTGAGCTTGCTCGAATGGAACTTGACGTCGGGGCCGACAAGATCGGCGGCGATGTCGGCCAGTGGCGATTCGCTGCAGATGCGCCAGAAATCGGGGTGGCGATCGACCAGCGCGCGCAACCGGCGGACATGCGGATGGTCCGGCCGATGCTCGGGACCGATATCGAATTCCGCGTTCGTCGCTGAAACACCGCGGCTCTTCTCGATGAATTCCTGCGATCGCTGACGCAGGAGTTCCAGCCATTCCGCGGGAATGAGTCCCGGCGCGGCAAGAAATCCGGTCTCGAAATAATGCTCGCGCTGCGCCTGGGTCAGCACGCGCGGCTCATGGGCAAGGATCGCCTCGGGGGTCATGGGCCATGTCCTGGATTCTGCACGCGCCGAGCTTAGATCATGGCTTTCGCAAAGAGCACCAGCGCTCTCGTCATGTCATCCCGGCAAAAGCCGTGAGCGGCTTGCCATCGCCCGGCTTGTCATTGCCCTATGGAACCGCTAATTACGTGCATCTACGCCTAAATCCTGCACGACAAGACCGGATAGCCCAAAGGCCTCCCGATGAGCACTTCACCTTCCGCCCGGTTCCCTTGGCCGCTGGTGGCCGCCGCCTCGACGATCCTGCTGATCACGATGGGCGCGCGACAGACGATCGGCCTGTTTATCGCGCCGCTCGACGGCGCGACTGGACTTGGCATCGTTTCGATCAGTCTGGCGGTGGCGATCGGGCAGTTTGTCTGGGGCCTGGGGCAACCCGTGTTTGGCGCGTTTGCCGATCGGTTCGGCCCCGGCCGGGTCATCGCGTTTGGCGGGATCATGCTGGCGGCCGGGATGTCGATGACCCCGTTCGTGCGCTCGGAATGGGCGCTGATCGCGACGCTCGGCGTCGTCAGCGCGTTTGGCGCCGGCGCCGGCAGCCTCTCGATCCTGATCGGCTCGGTCATGCAACGCCTGACCGGCGACCGGCGCTCGTTCGCCGCCGGCATCATCAATGCCGGGGGATCGCTCGGCCAGTTTGTCTTCGCGCCGATCGTCCAGGCCGCGATCCTCGGCTTTGGCTGGGTCGGGGCGATGCTCGGCGTCGCCGCCGCGACCTTGCTGACGTTGCCGCTGGCGCTGATGATGCGCCGTCGCGGCACTCCAGCGACACGCGCGGCCGAGCGCGCCGCACCGGGACCGACCCTCGGCCAGCAGCTCAAGATCGCCGCCGCCGACCGCAGCTATTGGTGGCTCCATCTCGGCTTTTTCACCTGCGGCTTCCATGTGGCGTTTCTGGTGACGCATCTGCCGGGCGAGGTTCGGCTCTGCGGCTTGTCGCCGATGGTCTCGGCCAATTCGCTGGCGATCATCGGGCTCGCCAATGTCGTCGGCAGCCTCGGCGCCGGCTGGCTCGGGACGCGGTTCCGGCTGAAATATTTGCTGGTGTGGATCTATCTCGGTCGGGCAACCGCAATCATCGCCTATCTGATGGCGCCAAAAACCGCCCTGACCTTTTATATTTTCGCGCTGGCGCTCGGGGTGACCTGGCTGGCGACGCTGCCGCCGACCGCGGGGATCGTCGGCAAATTGTTCGGCACGCGCTATCTGGCGACCTTGATCGGATTGACCCTTTTGACCCACCAGCTCGGCGCGTTTTACGGCGCCTGGCTCGGCGGCATCGCCGTCGCGCATTTCGGCAACTACGCCTGGATGTGGTACGCCGACGCCTCGCTGGCGATCTTCGCCGCGCTGATCAACCTGCCGATCCACGAAGCCCCGGTGATCCGCGCGCCGCTCACCGCCTGACCGCTGGACGCTACCGCAACGATTGACCATCATCCTCCTGAGAAGCCATGGGAGGACGAGTTGGCCGCGCAGCAAGACACGATCGAAGCGGATTTCATCGTCATCGGCGCCGGCTCGGCCGGCTGCACGATCGCCGCGCGCCTCAGCGAAGATCCGACGACCCGCGTTCTGTTGCTCGAAGCCGGCGGCGACGATACCAACCGCTGGATTCACATCCCATTGGGGTTTGGCAAGACCTTCGCCGACCCGTCGGTCAATTGGTGCTACGAGACCGAACCCGATCCCGGAGCCGCCAACCGGCGCGTGTTCTGGCCGCGCGGAAAGGTTCTCGGCGGCTCCAGCTCAATCAACGGTATGGTTTATATTCGCGGCCAGGCCGAGGATTTCGACCATTGGCGGCAGCTCGGCAATAGCGGCTGGTCGTTTGACGACGTCCTGCCCTATTTCAAGCGCGCGGAGCACCAGGTGCGCGGCGGTGACGAATTTCACGGCACTGGCGGACCACTCGCAGTGTCCGATGTCGAGCGGCATCCGATCGCCGAAGCCTTTATCGAGAGCACGATGGCGCTCGGCTTTGAGCGCAACGACGACTTCAACGGCGCGACCCAGGACGGCGTTGGCTATCACCAGACGACGACGCGCAAAGGCAAACGCTGCTCGACCGCGGTCGGCTATCTGAACCCGGCGCGAACCCGACCCAATCTGCAAATCGTCACCAACGCGCTGTCGGAGAAGATCGTCGTCGAGGGCAAGCGCGCGGTCGCGGTGCAATACCGCCAGGGCGGCGCGCTAAAGACCGCGCGCGCCCGACGCGAGATCATCCTGTGCGGCGGGGCGATCAACTCGCCGCAGTTATTGATGCTGTCCGGCATTGGTCCGGCGGCGCATCTCGCCCGGCATGGCATCGCCGTGGTGCAAGACCTGCCCGGTGTCGGGCAGAATTTGCAGGATCATTACTCGGCGCCGATCAAGCTGAAGGCGAAGCTGCCGGTCACCGTCAACGACGTGATGCTGAGCAACGTCAGGAAGCTCAAGGTCGGTGCGCAGTACTACATGTTCAAAACCGGCCCGCTGGCGATGATCAGCTCGCCGGCGGCGTTGTTCGCGCGCACTCGGCCCGAGCTCGCGACCCCCGACATCAAATGCTCGATCTCGCCGTTTAGCGCCGACCGTCCGCAAGACGGGCTGCACAAATTCTCCGGTTTTACGATGATCGCCTATCAGCTCCGGCCGGAAAGCCGCGGCGAGATCAGGCTGAAAAGCGCCAACCCCGCGGATCCTCCGGCGATGATCCCGAATTACCTAAGCGACCCAGTCGATCAGCAAACCATTGTCGACGGGCTAAAATTGTGCCGGCGCATCATGGCGCACCCGACCATGCAGCGCTTTATCGCCGAGGAATTCCAGCCCGGCCCCGCCGTGGCGAGCGACATTCAGCTCCTCGACTATGCCCGCCAGCGCGGCGGCACCGTCTATCACCCGACCAGCACCTGCAAGATGGGAGTCGATGCCATGGCGGTGGTCGATCCCGAGCTCAGGGTGGTTGGCATCGAAGGCCTGCGCGTCGCCGACGCCTCGGTGATGCCGACCGTCATTTCCGGCAACACCAACGCGGCGACGATCATGATCGGTGAAAAACTGGCCGATATCGTGCGCGACAAACGACGAATGGCGGCCTGACCGAAGGCTTAGCAAACTAGAAGGCGTCAGCAAACGCGAAACTGCACCGTGCCGCAGCCTATACGACGGCGAGCAGGCGGCCTGTCGTCGACAATTCTGTCTGAAGGGTCTTGAGATTTGCCGCAAAACTCTGCTGGGCCATCGTCAATTGCACGACGTCTTGCGTCAGGTCGACATTCGGCATAGCGACCAACCCTTGGGTATTTGCGTCCGGCGACTGCGGATCAAAGGCTGGGATATAGGCCGGGTCGACCGGCTCAGTGCCAGCAGCGGTCCCTGATCCGACCGCGGATTGAACGACCTGCACCGGCGTATAAGGCGCTGGTCCGGGATTGCCCGGCAAAGCGCCGGCACTTTGAGCGTTTGCGATGTTGTTGGCAGCCACACCAAGCCGCAATGTCGCAACCCCGAGACCGCTCAAAGCCGTGGAAACCGCGGACAACATTGCTCGAATACCGTTCGGCCAAAACACGCGACGGTAGCATCGCGGATAAAATCCGCTGACCCAAATCGCTGTGAATTTATGGAGCATTTGATCGAGATTCTTGCGAGGCGCGAAACCAGCGCGCGTTGCCGTTTCCCGGTCCGTGACTTAGAATCGATGTAACTCAGGCGGAGGCTGTCATGACCGCAATCCATACCGTGCCCGACGACCACAAGATGGCTTGGCGCGGCAGCGATATCAAAAGCAAGGACGACATCGCCTTCGATCTGACGCGGCGCCACGCCGCGGCGCTCGAAGATGTGCTGCATCGCGTCAGTAGCACAGAGATCGCCGACATCACGCCGGCGGATTGCCGACACCCGGCGCTCGACACCGATCTCGAACGGGTCTTCGACGAAATTCAGGACGGGCGCGGCATCGTCATCGTGCGCGGCATTCCGGTCGCTGAGCATTCGATCGAGGATGTCAGCCGCATGTTCTGGACCCTGGGCGCGCATTTTGGCCGCGGCGTGTCGCAAAGCGCGCTGGGCGACGTGCTCGGCATGGTGCGTGACGAGACCCTGCCCGGCCAGGCGGAAAGCGCGCGCGGCTACACCAGCCGGCGCGAGCTGTCATTGCATGTCGATTTCGCCCAGATCGTCGGGCTGATGTGCGTGCGCCAGGCGCGCGCCGGCGGCAAGAGCCAGTACGCGGCGGGCCTCGCGATCCACAACGAGATCGCGGCGACGCGCCCGGATCTGCTGCCGGTGCTCTATCGCGGCTTCCCCTATCACAGGCGCGGTGAGGAAGCACCCGACGCGCCGTCCATCACGCCATACGAGATCCCGGTCTTCTCGATGCGGGACGGAGCGATGAGCATCTTTATGGTGCGCGAAATCTTCAACGCCGCGTTCCGCGAACTAAAGCGCCCGTTCACGGCGCAAGAAATCGAGGCGATCGACACTTTTGTCGCGACCGCGCGCCGCCTCCAGTTCGAGACGCGGCTGGAAGCGGGCGAAGCAACCTTTCTCAACAATTACACCGTGATGCACGCCCGCTCCGAATTCGAGGATTGGGACGAGCCGGAGAAGAAACGGCTGATGATGCGCCTGTGGCTCGATGTCGAGCGCAATTGTCGGCCCGTCGTGCCGGAAATCCATATTTACGAGAACCAAGGCGGGCGCAGCGGCATCGACAAGCAGCCGGGAAGAGGGCGACCGGATGCTTCATGGCGCGCGCCCGACGAGGTGGTACGCCAACCGGTGGCGGCCGAGTAATTCGGCGAGACCGCGATGGCCGAGACCGGCCCGGCGGACCCCGGTTCGGCCGCTCGATACCGGGCGAACCTTCAAGGCGAGATCGACAGCGCCGGCATCTATCGCGCCCTGTCTGAGACCGAGCCCGACCCGAAGGTTAGCGAGGTCTATCGGCGGCTGAGCGCCGTCGAGGAGGCCCACGCCCAGTTCTGGCGGGGTCAATTGGCACAAATCGGCGCCAAGGCGGGGTCGCTGCGCCCCGATTGGCGCACCCGCTCGCTCGCCTGGCTGGCGCGCCGTTTTGGTCCGCAATTCGTGTTGCCGACCCTCAGCACCTTGGAGCAGCGCGATGTCGGCAGCTACGACAACCAGCCCGAAGCGGTCGCCGGCGGATTGCCGGCGGCCGAGCGATCGCACAACCGCGTCGTTCAGGCGCTGGCCGAGTCGTTCCCGGGTGGCGCGGCGGGCGGCACGCTGGCACGGCTCGAGGGCCGCCACCGCGCCGGCGGCAACGCGCTGCGCGCCGCAGTGCTGGGTGCTAATGACGGGCTCGTCTCCAATTTCAGCCTGGTAATGGGCGTCGCCGGCGCCGAGATCGCCGGCAAGACAATTCTCCTCACCGGGATGGCGGGGCTTATCGCCGGCGCATGCTCGATGGCGATCGGCGAGTGGCTGTCGGTGACCAGCTCGCGTGAACTGAATCAGCGACAGATCGACCTCGAAGCCGACGAGTTGCAGCACGCACCCGAAGAGGAAAAAGAAGAACTGGTGCTGATCTACCAGGCAAAAGGGCTCGACGAGGCGCAAGCGCGCGCCCTCGCCGACCGGCTGATGGAGAGCAAGGACACCGCGCTCGACACGCTGGCGCGCGAGGAATTGGGCGTCGACCCCGACGAGCTTGGCGGCTCGCCGTGGGCGGCGGCGGGTTCATCGTTCGCCCTTTTCTCGTGCGGCGCGATCTTCCCGGTCGCGCCGTTTTTCTGGCTCGACGGCCTCGCCGCAATCGGCGCCAGTGTCGTGCTGAGCGGCCTCGCGCTGATGGCGATCGGCGCCGGCACCTCGCTCTTCACCGGCCGCCCTTTTGCGTATTCGGCCGCGCGCCAGTTGTGCGGCGGTCTCGCCGCGGCCGCGATCACATACGGCATTGGTCGCCTGATTGGCGTCGCGGTGACGGGCTAACGACCCGCCTTCCGCCGCCGCGAGCCTATTTCGTACGCTAGCGGAACCTCCGATTATCGCCCGCGTTGGCCATAAGGCTCGTCGAGGGTGAAATTGGGGGCTGGATGACGGCGGCAAAGCCGACGCAACGCATGCCGGGGAAACTAAACCCCGGAGATATCGGCTTATTTCTCGACGTCGACGGCACCCTGCTCGACATCGCCCCGCGCCCGGATGCGGTCGAGGTCACCGGCAGTCTGCTCGATGATCTCGCGGCGGTCGAACGCGCGCTCGGCGGTGCGGTGGCTTTGGTCAGCGGACGTCCGCTCGCCGAACTCGACCGGCTGTTCGCGCCGTTGCGCCTCAGCGCCAGCGGCGTTCACGGCGCCGAGCTGCGCCGCGGGCCGAACGGCACCGTCGCCTCGCTGGCGCCGGGGTGCCTCGACAACGACGCGTGGTCCGCACTTTGTCGCCTGCTCGCCGAATTTCCGGGCAGCTACGCGGAAAACAAAAAGGTCAGCTTCGCCGTGCATTATCCCGATCCCGGCACCGATATCGACCGGTTGAAAGAGGCCCTATCGGGCCTGATGGAGCGGATTTCCAGCCCGGGCAAGCCCTTAAGGCTCCTCGCCGGGCACGCGGTCTTCGAGATGCAGCTGCGCGGCTTCGATAAGGGCCGCGCGATCGAGCAATTCATGGCCGAGAAGCCGTTTTGCGGCCGCACGCCGGTTTTTATCGGCGATGACGAGATAGACCGCGCCGGGTTCGACGCCGCGCTGGCGCTTGGCGGCCTCGCCTTTTCGGTCGGCATCGAAATGCCGGGTCTCTCGGGCGCGTTTTCCGGGCCATATGCGGTTCGTGCCTGGCTGCACGAGCTCGGCCGATGAGCGCGCCAAAACCGCGCGCAGGCGAACCCGCGACCCGCGCGCCGGAAAACAAGCCTCGGCGCCCCAGGCGGACGCATCGGGGCGCCCTGTCGGAGGCTCTGTCGCGGCAAAAACCCGCGCCGGCGATACGTCATGCCGGCTCGCTCGAGGAGCAGGCGCTCGATCTCGCGCTGATTGGCAATTGCCGGATCGCCGCCTTGGTCAACCCGACCGGGCGCATCGTGTGGTGGTGCTTCCCGCGTTTCGACTCCGACCCGGTGTTCTCGCGTCTGCTGGCCGGCGACGAGGAAAAAGGCTTTTGCGACATCGTGCTGGCGGACATGGCGAAATCCAAATCGTCCTATATCCGCAACACTGCGATCGTCGTCACCGAACTCGAAGACCACCACGGCGGGCGCATCCGCATCACCGATTTCGCGCCCCGCTTTCATCAATACGAACGGATTTTTCGTCCGCCGCAGATCGTCCGCCGGATCGAGCCGCTGGCCGGACTGCCGCGCATCCAGATCCGGGTCCGCCCGACCCACAGCTATGGCCGGCCGACCACTGGACACTCGATCGGCTCAAACCACATCCGCTATCGCGGCGGCGGCGAAATCCTGCGCCTCAGCACCGACGCCCCGCTGTCGTATATTTCGCAGGAGACGGTCTTTCCGCTTACCCGTCCGCTGGCCTTGGTCTTCGGTCCGGACGAACCGTTCGAAGGCGCGATCGAGCAGACCGCGCTCGAATTCGAGGCGCACACGCGCGGCTATTGGCACGGCTGGGTGCGTTCGCTGGCGTTGCCCTTCGAGTGGCAGAGCGCGGTGATCCGCGCCGCGATCACACTGCAATTGTGCAGCTTCGAGGAAACCGGCGGGATCGTCGCCGCGCACACCACCTCGATCCCCGAGGCACCCAATAGCGGGCGCAACTGGGACTACCGCTATTGCTGGCTGCGTGACGCGTATTTCGTGGTCCAGGCGCTCAACCAGGTCAGCACGACGCAGACCATGGAGTCCTATCTCAGCTACGTGACCACCGTGGCGGCGCAGCTCAACGTGCCGCTCGGCCCGGTGCATTCGATCGTGCCCGGCGAGGAGCTCGACGAGGTGGTGGCCGAGGGGCTGACGGGCTTTCTCGGCATGGGGCCGGTGCGCGTCGGCAACAACGCGGCCATCCAGGTCCAGCACGACGTCTACGGCAGCGTTATCCTCGCGGCGACACAGATGTTCGTCGACGAGCGGCTGCCGCGGATGGGCGACGAGACTTTGTTCCGGCGGCTGGAGCCGGTCGGCGAGTTGGCTTTCGACACCGCGCTAAAGCCCGACGCCGGCATCTGGGAATACCGCGGGCGCGAACGCATCCACACCTACTCGGCGGCCTTGTGCTGGGCTGCCTGCGACCGGCTCGGCCAGATCGCCGCCAGTCTCGGGATACCGGTCCGCGCGCGTTATTGGTCGCGCAAGGCGAACCAGCTGCGCAAGGAGATCCTGCACCGAGCTTGGAGCGAGACCAGGGGCGCGTTTGTCGGCGCGCTCGACGACCCGGAACTGGATGCGAGCGTGCTGCGCATCGCCGAGATCGGGCTGATCCCGCCGCGCGACCCGCGTTTTGTCGCTACCTGCAACGTGATCGGCGAGCGCCTGCTGCGCAACGGCCGCATCATGCGCTACACCGCCGACGATGATTTCGGCGCGCCCGAGACCGCGTTCCTCGCCTGTAATTTCTGGTACATCGAGGCGCTGGCGGCGATCGGCCGCCGTGACGAGGCGCGCGAATTCTTTGTTGGACTGCTCGAACGGCGGAATTCGTTTGGGCTTCTATCCGAAGACATCCATCCGCAGACCGGGGCGCTGTGGGGCAATTTCCCACAGACCTATTCGATGGCCGGGATCATCAATTCCGCGACCCGGCTGTCGGAGAAATGGGAGGACGTCTGGTGCCGCGTCTCGTCGTAGTCTCGAACCGCGTCGCGGTGCCCGATCCCGAGGGGCCGCGCCAGGCGGGCGGGCTCGCCGTCGCGGTCAATGCCGCGCTCAAGCACCGAGAAGGCATCTGGTTCGGCTGGAGCGGCGAGATCAGCGAGGACAGCCCCGGCGATCAACCGAAGGTGGTGCATCGCCGCCAGCGCAGCTTTGTGACGATCGATCTGTCATCAAACGATTTCCAGGAATACTACAACGGCTTCGCCAATCGCGTGCTGTGGCCGATCCTGCATTACCGGGTCGATCTGGCCGAGTTCACGGCGGTCGAGCTCGGCGGCTATTTGCGGGTCAATGCGCGCTTTGCCGACGCGCTATCCCGGTTCATCCGGCCGGATGACTGGATCTGGGTGCACGACTACCATCTGCTGCCGCTGGCCAAGGAATTGCGGGCTCGCGGACACGACAACCCGATCGGCTTTTTTCTGCACATCCCCTGCCCGTCGCCGGACATCCTCTTGGCCCTGCCCCAACATCTGGAGACGATCGGCGCGCTCAGCCATTACGATCTCGTCGGCACGCAGACCCAGCATGACGCCGACAATCTGCGACAATATTTCGAGCTGCAGGGCGCCAATTTCGGGCGCAATCGGCCGTATTTCGACATCGAGGGGCGCCGCGTTCAGCTGCGCGCCTTCCCGGTCGCGATCGCGACACGCGTTTATGCCCGCACCGCGCGCAGCGCGATGCGCTCGGACTTCGCCAATGAGGTGCGCGACAGCCTCAACGGCAGAAGCCTGATCCTTGGGGTCGACCGGCTCGACTACTCCAAGGGGATACCGCACCGCATCCAGGGTTTTGGCCAGTTCCTCGACATGTTCCCCGATTGGCGCGAGCGCATTACCTATCTGCAGGTGACGCCGAAATCGCGCTCGGACGTGCCCGAATACGCCGATATCAATCAGACCGTGAATACGCTGATCGGCGAGATCAATGGCCGCCACGGCGCGCCGGCCTGGACGCCGATCCGTTACGTCAACCGCGCCTATTCGCGTGCCTCGCTCGCCGCGCTCTACCGCATGGCGCGGGTCGGGCTGGTGACGCCGTTGCGTGACGGGATGAACCTCGTCGCGAAAGAATTTGTCGCCGCGCAAGACCCGGAAGACCCCGGTGTGCTGGTG
>Ga0181537_10003978_pt1 | contig 12401 bp, 11 predicted proteins | sample PEATcosm2014_Bin_39_FD_119765 | JGI IMG/M metagenome (GOLD analysis project Ga0181537, IMG submission 119765) | Peatland microbial communities from MTU Mesocosm Facility, Houghton, MI, USA - PEATcosm2014_Bin23_10_metaG | ecosystem: Environmental > Terrestrial > Soil > Wetlands > Peat | place...
ATCCTCGCAGTGCATGCAACCGTCCTTGCGAATCAGCCACTCGAGATTGCCGTTGGGATTTTCGTACTCGGCAAAGCGCATCACGGCCCAGGACTGTCCGTGAGGTCGGGCGGATTGTTATAGCTGCCGGTGTTAGTGCCGATCTGATCGCGCAGATCGTTCCATTCCATACAGGCGACCTGGCAGGCCTTGCAGCCGATGCACTTGGTCACGTCGATGAGCTTTGCGACCTGATCGCTCGCGGCGTCGCGCACGCCCGGAGGCGGCTGCGAAGTCGCCGAGCGGCGCACGATATCGAGGGATTGAAGTGCCATGCTGGTTTCTCTCGCTGTTCGATACGAACTCAGAGCTTCTCGACTCGGACCAGGAACGACTTGAACTCGGGGGTCTGCGAGTTGGCATCGCCCACCGCGGGGGTGAGGGTGTTGGCCATGAATCCGGGCTTCGCGAGCCCCGTGAATCCCCAATGGATCGGGATGCCGACGTGATGAACCGTCTTGCCTTCAATCTGCAGCGGCTTCAGGCGCTTGGTTACGACCGCAACCGCCTTGATATAGCCGCGGTTCGATTCAACTTTGACCCAATCTCCGCCCTTGATCCCGAGATCGCTTGCCAGCGCCTCACCGATTTCGACGAACTGCTCGGGCTGCACAATCGCATTGAGCCGCACGTGCTTGGTCCAGAAATGAAAGTGCTCGGTGAGCCGATACGTCGTGGCGGCATGCGGGAACTTGTCGGCCTTCCCAAAGGCTGCACGGTCGTCCTGAAACACGCGCACCGCAGGATTGTTGTACGCGAGTGGCTGTTGCGGATGCAATGGATTGACGGCGAGTGGGCTCTCGAGTGGCTCGTAATGCTCCGGGAATGGCCCGTCGACCATGGTGTCCCTGACGAAGAAGCGCGCCACGCCCTCTGGATTCATGATGAAGGGCCCCATGCCCAGTGCAGGGGCTTCGTCAACCTTGTAGTCGGGCACGTCGACGCCACTCCAGACGGTGCCGTTCCAGGAAATCAGCCGGCGCTGCGCATTGTATGGATTGCCGCCTGGATCGCAGGAGGCGCGGTTATACAGGATTCTGCGGTTCGCTGGCCAGGCGAACGCCCAGTTCAGCGTCTGTCCGATCCCAGTCGGATCCGAATTGTCGCGCCGCGCCATCAGATTTCCGCTCGGTCCCCAGGCGCCGCAGAAGATCCAGCAGCCCGATGCAGTGCTGCCATCATTGCGCAGCTCCGCGAAGCCCGCGAGCTGCTCGCCGGCCTTGCGCGTGACCTGGCTCGTGCTCGCATCGGTCAGATCCTTGAGCGCCTTGCCCGAGTACTCGCGGGCGAGCTCGTCCGGTTCAGGGCTGCTGGGATTCGCGTACGACCAGGAGAGCTTCAGGATCGGATCCGGATAGGCCCCGCCTTGCGTTTGGTAGAGCTCTCGCAGCCGCGCGTGCAGTTCGCCCATGATCCGCAGATCGCTACGGGCTTCACCCGGCGGGTCGGCGCCCTTGTAGTGCCACTGCAGCCAGCGCGCTGAGTTCACCAGCGAGCCATTTTCCTCGGCAAAGCAGGAGGTAGGCAGACGGAAAACCTCGGTTTGAATCTGCTTCGGATCGACGTCGTTGTGCTCGCCGTAGTTGCGCCAGAATTCCGACGTCTCGGTCGCCAGCGGGTCCATGATGACGAGGAATTTGAGTTTCGCCAGGCCCGCATTGATCTTCGCCTTGTTGGGCGCTGCGCCGATCGGATTGAAGCCCTGGCAGATGAACCCGTTCATCTTGCCCTGTGCCATGAGCTCGAAGGACTGCAGCAGGTCATAGGGCTTGTCGAGCTTGGGCAAATAATCGTAGCCCCAGTGGTTCTCGGCGGTGGCGGCATCACCCCACCAGGCCTTCATGAAGCTCACGAAGAACTTATCGAGGTTCTGCCAATAGCTCAGCTGATTCGGCCGCAGCGGCTTGAAAGCGCGCGCCGCAATGTACTTGTCGTAGTCCTGCTCGGCCTCGCTCGGCAATGTGATATAGCCGGGTAGCAGATTCGACATCAGCCCGAGATCGGTGAGTCCCTGAATGTTCGAGTGCCCGCGCAGCGCGTTCATGCCCCCGCCCGCGACCCCGATGTTGCCCAGCAGAAGCTGCATCATCGCCGCCGAGCGGATTATCTGCGAGCCGATCGAGTGCTGCGTCCAGCCGAGCGCGTACAGCACCGTCATCGCCCGCGTCGCGGAACTCGTCGATGCGATCAACTCGGCGATCTGCAGGAACTTGGCTGCCGGCGTACCGCAGGCGCGCTCGACCATCTCGGGCGTGTAGCGTGCGTAGTGCTGTTTCATCAGCTGATAGACGCAGCGCGGATGCGCGAGCGTCGTATCGGTCTTCACATAGCCGTCGGGGCCGATCTGATAATTCCAGCTCGCCTTGTCATAGCTGTGGTGATCGGCGTCGTAGCCGGAAAACAGCCCGGCATCGAAGCCGAAGTCGTCGCGCACGAGGAAGGTGAGATCGGTGTAGTTGCGCACATAGTCATGCTGGATCTTGTCATTCGTCAGCAGATAGTTGATGACGGCACCGAGGAAGACGATGTCGGTCCCGGTGCGAACGGGCGCGTAGACGTCGGCGACCGAGGCTGTGCGCGTGAATCGCGGATCGACGACGATCAGGCGAGCCTTGTTGTGCGCCTTGGCCTCCGTGACCCATTTGAAGCCGCACGGGTGCGCCTCGGCGGAGTTGCCGCCCATAACGAGTACGACGTCGGCATTCTTGATGTCGACCCAGTGATTCGTCATCGCTCCACGGCCAAACGTCGGGGCAAGACTTGCCACCGTCGGGCCGTGTCAGACACGCGCTTGATTATCGAATGAAAGGATGCCGAGGCTGCGGATGACCTTGTGGGTGAGATAGCCGACTTCGGTGCTGGCTGCCGAGGCCGCCAGCATGCCGGTGGTTAGCCAGCGATTGACGGTCCTGCCCTCGGGCGTCTTGGTGACGAAATTTGCATCCCGATCCGCCTTCATGAGTTTGGCGATGCGGTCCATGGCATCGTCCCAGGGGAGGCGCTGCCAGTGATCCGAGCCAGGCGCCCGATACTGCGGATATTGCAGGCGGCTCGGACTGTGGATGAAATCGAGCAACCCGGCGCCCTTGGGGCACAGTGTGCCGCGGTTGACCGGATGGTCCGGATCGCCCTCGATGTGAAAGATGCTGGAGGTCGCGTTCTTCGCGCCGTCGCCCCAGGAATACATGATTACGCCACACGCGACCGCACAGTAAGGGCAGGTGTTGCGCGTCTCCGTCGCGCGTGCAAGCTTGAACTCGCGCACCTCCGCAAGCGCGGCCGAGGGCGAAAAGCCCATCAGTGCGAGGCTCGAGCCTGCTAAGGAGGCGCCCGTAATCGCAATGAACTGGCGCCGCGTCACCTCAGTCATGAGATTCTCCTAGTACGGCCAGACAGGAGCAGCCTACGGCCAGCGATTTTATGCCTCGGCTCGCATCCGCGCTAGACTTGGCGAAAGCGCACTCCGAGCGCGAGGTAACAAACATGCAGGCAGCGGGGTACGGTGCACAGGATTCCACGCAGCAAGCGCTGCAGAGTGCGATATTTCAGTTCGAGCGGGACTTCGCTTACGCGCTCCAATGTATCCCTATGGCGGTACGGTTCAAGCTTGATCGATGCGGCATAAAGGTATCGCTGCGGCAATGGTCTCGCTTTGTTCCGGAGGAGCGCAATCGCTTGCTCGGGCTGCGCTGCGAGCACAGCGCTGAGATCGAAGCCTACCGCAAAGAGCTGGAACAACTGATCCAGCTGCGCAGCACACAACCGACAGAATATTTACCGATCGAGGCCGATCCGCCCTGGGCGGACGCCGGCAACGTTCCCGAGCCGGTGATCCAGTACGCTGCGGGGATGCAAGTCTCCCCGCCGAGTCCGAGACAGTGGGCGGGGCTCTCGCCATTACAGCGCTTCGCGTTGGTCAAGCTCAGCCGCGCCAAACACGATAACGTCAACTTCATCCCCGCGATGCGGGAATTCGGCTTGGTGGACTGATGGCCTCGACCACGGCACTACAGGGAGGCGAGGTTGCTCCATGCGATGAGCTGCGCGCTCAGCCGCTGCTCAAGATCACCGCCCAACGCACCGAAGGGGCATTCGAGCAGCCGGTGAGCGAGGAGCTAGCGGCCGAGGTGCCGGTCGCGATGCAGTACAACGGTCGTCCACACGCGGTGATGCTTGCGACGCCCAGTGATCTTGCTGACTTTGCGTATGGATTTGCTCTGACCGAACGCATCATCGGGTCAATCGACGAGTTGACGCTGCTCGACACATGCTGGACGCAGCACGGTGTCGCGTTGGAGATGCTGATTCCGGCGTCCCGGGCCGCCTCGCTGCTGACCCGAGATCGCAATCTCACCGGGCGCACGGGCTGCGGTTTGTGTGGAACCGCGACGCTCGAGGCTGCAATCCGCCCAGTGCGTCGGGTGGCCGCAGTATCGACTTGCGTTACAGCATCCGACATCTGGGCCGGGATGCGGCGACTCTCCGCGTTACAGCCACTCAACTCAGTCAGCGGTGCCGTGCACGCCGCGGCGATGATGTCCACGGACGGGACTCTCACGGTGCGTGAGGATGTCGGCCGGCACAACGCCATTGACAAGGCCGCAGGTGCAGTGGTGCGCGCGGGGAAGACGCCGCACGCCCTGCTCGTGACCTCACGCGCCTCCTACGAGGTCGTGCACAAGGCCGCCGAGGTTGCGTGCACACTGGTCGCGGCGATCTCCGCGCCGACGGCTCTGGCGCTCAAGCTCGCGCAGGAGGCCGGGGTGACGCTCGTGGGCTGGACGCGCGAGCCGCGCTTAACAGTCTATTGCGGGGCGCTGCACCGACACTAGCGCGCCGCCGCCAGGAGCTCTCGTGTTGCGGCGAGGCTCTCCAGTACTCGGCTGCGGTTGGGTGCCAGGCGCATCTGGTTATATCGCTGGAGGGCTTGGGTACCCGCCGCCGCCGCAGTGCCCCCTGAACTGCTGACGGCGTCAATAAAGGCAGCACCGTCAAGCAGGCCTGATGAGAAGCCCGCGCCGACCATCGGTGAAGCTACGTGCGCCGCGTCGCCTAAGATACCCAGTCGACCGGCCACCAGCCGTTCAGGTAAATACTCTGCCAGTGGAGTCCCAAAGATAACCTGGCGTTCAATCGCTAAGGTAACGATGTCTCGAGCAGCCCCATGCCAGCGCGTTGCCGCAAGTGCCAGGAGCTCGGCGCGAAATTCGTCGTCGATAGCGGCTGAAGGAACGCTGCCCGTCACCTCTTCGCCCGCGAGATAGCCATGATCGCGTAGCCACTGTGTGCGGCTTGCGTCATACCAAGCAAGGGTTACAGAACGCTTTCCCCGCGAGGTCTCGCCGTTTGGACCCGGAACTCGGTACACGACGAGACGCGCAATTTCTGGGTATGGCAGGCGTCCGCCGCCCAGGGACCTTTGATCAAGCAGCCGCGCGGGCAGCCACGATTCCTCCACCAGGGCCCGCCAGATGAGGAAGCCGCCGTAGGGCGCAAATGGCCGCGCCGGCCAAACGGCCCTTCGAACCACACTGCGGTATCCGTCCGCTCCAATGATCACGTCGGCCGACGCATTGACCTCTGGGCCGGATAGGTAGGCTGCATGATCGTCAGATGAGATGAGATCGACTCGCGCACGCTCATGGACAGACAACGCATCCGTGGCGTCGGCGACCGCGCGCAGCCATCGATAAATGGCCAGCCATGTTGATGTGTCGCGGTAACCCTCGTTAACTACAGGAAGTGCACGCGTAAGGCCATCAACATGTGCGTCTACGCCCGTCGTCTCGGTGATGAGCGCGCGATCGATGCCAAGCCCGGTCCCGCCGCGCTCCTCGCCGGCATTTTGTTCGAAGACGTCTACAGGTATTCCCTGCCGAGCGAGGCCTATTGCGACGGCGAGTCCAGCGAGTGAGCCGCCTACGATGGCGACGTTGCCAGTCAGCGATTTCGGCATTGATCACGGCCCCAGCGCTCGATTGGTCCAGATATTGTCGGTAGGATACCGGTTAGTCGCAAACTCAAGCGGCGTGAGATGAGCGTTGCGTCGAGTGCATCGGAAATAAGCCAGTACCAAGAGGGGGCGCTATGGCAAATGGCATCACACGCCGGGGTTTTGTCGCCGGTGTAAGCGCAATCGCACCGGCATTCGCCTGGGCCCAAGCTGCCAAGCCGGCTCTGGGGACGCCGCCCAGCGTGATCAGCAACCCGCCGCGACAGTGGGATCCTTCCTCGTCACCGGACATCTATCCCGATCCGGATGTTCTGGTCATCGACCGGCGTTTCAATCAATACCTGGTCGGTCTATCGGCGATCCACCGTTTGAAGACCGGCTTCCAGTGGGCTGAGGGGCCCGCCTGGTGCGCCGAAGGCAACTACGCCGTTTTCAGCGACGTGAAGGGCAATATTCAGTACCGCCTTATTTGGGAGACCGGGGAGGTCACGCCCTACCGCAATCCGTCATACAACACCAATGGCAATTGCTTCGATTTTCAGGGACGGCAGGTATCCTGCCAGGATTTTTTTCGGCGCGTGGTGCGCTGGGAGCTCGACGGATCGCTGAAAGTGATTGCCGATTCCTACGGCGGTAAGCCACTGAACTCGCCCAATGATCTTGCGCCGCATCCCGACGGTAGCATCTGGTTCACCGATCCGCCGTACGGCACCAATTTAAGCGAAGGCCATCCTGATATCGCGGGCGGCCCGGGAAATCCTGACGGGATATACGATCCTGCCCTCGGCGATGGGGGCGTCGGGCTCATCGGCAACCTGCGGCGCGAGTTACCCCCGGCGACATACCGCTGGGACCCCAGTGGCCGACTCGATATCGCGGTGCCCAGCGAAGTAGCCTCAACGCCGAACGGCATCTGCTTCTCGCCCGACTACAAAACTCTATATCTGGTCGATGCCGGAAAGCTACTGGCCTTCGATGTGAAAGACGGCAAGGCAACCAACATGCGCGTGTTCACCGAGTGCATGGTGGACGGCGTGCACTGCCCTCCAGACGGCATGCGTGCCGATCGCGCCGGCAATATCTGGGCGGGTTGCAACGGCCAACTTGGCTATTGCGGGGTCATTGTGTGGAGTTCGGCAGGCGGGCTCCTCGGGCGCATTCGCCTGCCGGAAATGTGTCCCAATGTGTGCTTCGCCGGACCAAAGCGCGACTGGCTCTTCATGTGCGCAAGCCAGTCGGTTTACATGTTGCGCGTGAACATCCAGGGAGCGAGCCCTGGGTAGTAGCGAGCGACTCCACTATCTCGCGATCGGTAACGCGCCGCTATCAATCAGGACCGGCGGCCGGCGCGCATGAGTGCTCTGCTCGAACGCAAAGGCCCAGCCCAGCAAATCGCCGTCCTTCCACGGCCGCGCTGAAAACTCCAGCCCGAAAGGCAACCCGTCCGGATAGAAGCCCGCTGGGACCACGACCGCCGGCACCCCAATGCGGTTGATGAAGCCGGTCGCCGAGTGCGGGCCGGAGCTCAATTCCCCGTCCTGAGCCAGCGTTTCATCGGGCGGCGGCATCTGTGCGCTCGGATATACGAGGCCGTCGAGATGGAAGCGGTCGAGGGCATCGAGGTACAGCGCGAGCGAGGCGCGTTGTGGAGCAAAATAATTTGCTTCCGCCTGCGGATCATCGCGCAGGCGCACCTGCGGCGTGGGTGTGCTCGTCACCGCCAACCCGCCGGTGGAGGCGAGCGTACCTACGAAGGACGCCGGCATCGCAACGCCGGTGGCTGCCGTGAATTGGGCACCGGTGCGATACTCAGCCGGACCAAACTGCGCAAGCCATTGATCGGCGCCGTCCTTACGGTAGGGCAAGGTGTTCACCTTGCGGATCTGATCCATGAAGCTCTGCGGCAACAGGGCGTCGTCGAGGATCACCTCAGCGCCGGCGGCGCGCACCTGAGCGAGGGCCTGCAGCAGCATCGCGTGTGTCTCCGGCCGCATCACCGCGTAGCTGTCGGTGAAAAAGAACGCCGGAACTCCAAAGCGCTTGCCCTTGAGCGCATCCAACTTTAGGTAGCGGGTGTAAGGACCCGGCTGCGCCTTCTGCATCGCCCCAATGGTGCGGAAATCAAGCGGATCCTCACCGGCCATGACACCAAGCGCGATCGCTGCATCGGTCACGTTGCGTGCGATCGGTCCGGTGTTATCGCGCAGCCAATCCGATGGTGCAATGCCGCCGATGCTCGTGAGCCCGCGCGAGGGCAGCACACCCACGACCGAGCTCGTCCCCGCGGGCATGCGAATGCTATTGGCGGTATCGGAACCGGTTCCGAGCAGCGCTTCGTTCGAGGTCACGGCCGTCACGGTTCCGCCGGAGGAGCCTCCCGGCGAGAAGCGCACATCGTAGGCATTGCCGGTGCGGCCGAAAGCCGTCGAACGGTTGGTATCACTCGCGGCAAAATCCGGCATGTTGGTGATCCCGAGGAGCACCGCTCCGGCTGCGCGCAGCCTCGCCACCACGGCCGCATCGCGCGGCGCGATGAACTCGTGACCCGGGATCGCAAAGCCGGCCCAGCCATCCGTATCAGGCAGACCCTCCACGGCCGTGTTCGCCTTGATGAGGATCGGTACACCCCAGAGAGCGCCATGCGCGCCACCGCGCTGCTGATCCTCGCGCCGCGCGGTCGCGAGGGCGCCTTTCACGTCAACGGTCTGCACACTGCGATAGATGCCGTTGTAACGCGCGATGCGTCCCATGTACCAGCGCGTCACCTCGGTCACCGTATAGCGGTGCGCGGCGTAGAGCGCCTGCAGATGCGCGATATCGATCTCCATCAGGACCGCATCCATGCGCGCCTGCTGCACCGCTGGTAGCACGGGCAAGTCGGACGGTAATGCGATCGGCGGAGGGGTCTGGTTCGGCGAGAGCCACTGCAACACGTTCGGTGCCGGCACTTGCGCGCCGAATGACAAAGCGCAGGCCAGGCTCGCAGCGAGCGCGATGACTGCTTTGGTTGATGAGTGCATGAAAATCACGCGAGGCGCATTGACCACCTTGAAGTCATTATGATACAGGCGGACAAAAGGGAGGAGCGCAAGATGCAAAGACGTCAATTCGTCGGCTCGGGTCTGGCGCTTACCGACCCGATGAACCTGTTTCGGCTGAACGCGAACGTACCGCCAAAGATCGGTTGACCAGCCAGTAAGCACCAGGCTTGAAATCGCGCCTCGCGACCCCAAAGACAGCACGCATGTCAGAGTCACCGCACACCGTGTGTCCGCACTGCGGTACGATCAACCGCATTCCCGGCACGCGCCTCGGGGAGGCACCCAAATGTGGCCAATGCCATCAGGCCTTGTTCACGGGTCATCCGATCGAGCTCACCGACGAGAACTTCCGCCGTCACGTCGATCGTAATGACATTCCGGTGGTCGTGGACTTCTGGGCTCCGTGGTGCGGTCCCTGCCAGGCGATGGCCCCGCAGTATGCCCAAGCGACGGCCGAGCTAGAACCCGAGGCACGCCTGGCAAAACTCAATACCGACAGCGCGCAGAACGTCGCCGGAGAGTTTGGCATTCGCAGCATTCCCACCCTGATTCTCTTCAAGTCGGGTCGCGAAGTGGCGCGTCAGGCAGGCGCGATGGGCAAGGCGGATATCATTCGCTGGGTGCGCGCACACGTTTAGCAGCCGAGCGGGCCGGAGTCTGCCGCGCCGGGAAACCAATGCGACAATAAATTGTCTCTAAGACAATCGATTGTTGTTGTGAGACGCAAGGTTCAGCTATGACTCTAGTGCTACTGGCGTTTTTGGGAGGCGTACTGACGATTCTCAGTCCGTGCATCCTGCCCGTATTGCCCTTCGTATTCGCGCGCGCCGAACAGCCCTTCCTGAAAAGCGGCCTGCCATTACTGATCGGCATGGCACTCACGTTCGCCGGGGTCGCCACTCTGGCCGCGGTGGGCGGCGCCTGGGCCGTGCGCCTCAATCAATACGGCCGTATCGCCGCATTGATACTGCTGGCTGCCTTTGCGGCGACTTTGCTATCGCGACGCCTGGCCGATTGGCTAGCACAGCCATTTCTGAGACTGGGTAACCGGTTATCGCAGCCGTCCACAACGAGCGCCTCCGAGGGGCAGCCCCTGAATTCGCTATTGCTGGGCGTAGCCACGGGGCTCTTGTGGGCACCCTGCGCCGGTCCGATCCTGGGCCTGGTGTTTACCGGTGCAGCGATCTCGGGACCGAATGCCCGCACTACGCTACTGCTGCTCGCTTATGCAATGGGCGCCGCCATTTCGTTGGCCGTCGCGACGTTGGCGAGCGGCCGCATATTCAAAGCACTCAAGCAATCGCTGGGCGTCGGTGAATGGATCCGCCGCGGTTTGGGAGTCGCCGTTTTGCTGGCGGTTGCCGCGATTGCGTTGGGATGGGATAGCGGCTTGCTGACGCGCATTTCCTACGCGAGCACCGGTGTCGTGGAGCAATCATTGATCGACGCCATCACTACGCGCACCGGCGCGAAGGGTGCCTCTGCGGGCATGTCCATGACGGCGAATACCGCTATGGGCGGTAACACCATGATGATGAGCAAGGCGTCGTCCCCGGCCATACAGAGCGAGGGTGAATTGCCATCTTTGGCGGGTGCTACGGCTTGGCTGAATTCACCACCTCTGACGCCGGAAGGCTTGAGCGGCAAAGTCGTCGTGGTCGACTTCTGGACCTATTCCTGCATCAACTGTCTGCGGGCGCTACCGTATGTGAAAGCCTGGTACGACAGATACAAGGATCACGGTCTGGTGATCATTGGCGTGCATACGCCGGAATTTGCCTTCGAGAAAGATCTGAATAACGTCCGACACGCGGTGAGCGAGTTGAAGATTACGTATCCGGTCGCACTCGACAGCAATTACGCCATCTGGCAAGCGTTCAACAATGAATACTGGCCAGCGCATTATTTTATCGATTCGATGGGGCACATCCGCGGTCATCATTTTGGTGAAGGCAACTACGACGAGTCGGAACAGCTTATTCGGCAGTTACTAACCGAGGCAGGCGATCAGAATTTACCGGCTGCGGGATACCATGAGCTTGCCGCAACCGGCATTCAGGCCGCTGCCGATGAAGCGCACATCCAATCTCCGGAAACCTATATTGGATACGAGCGCGCGACTCACTTCAGCTCCCCGACCGGCGTTGCGCCCGATCATGACAAGGCCTATGCGGAGCCGTCTAAACTGGAGCTCAATCAGTGGGCCCTGGCAGGCCACTGGACCGTACATGATGAAGATGGAGTGCTCGACCAAGCCCCCGGAGCCATCACGTTTCGGTTCTATGCACGAGATCTGCATCTGGTGATGGGTCCAGCGGCGGATGGAAAGCCGATCCACTTTCGCGTCCGACTGGATGGGGCTGCCCCCGATCAGAATCATGGCGTGGACGTCGATATCCAAGGCAACGGGGTCGTACACGAACAGCGGTTGTATCAACTCATTCGTCAGTCCAAGGACGTTGTCGAACACACCTTTTCTATTGAATTCCTGGACCCCGGAGTTCACGCCTACTCATTTACCTTCGGTTAACTCGGGGAATCAAGATGGCACCATTGCACGATCCATCCAAAGAGCAGGTATTCGACGCGTTGGGCACACAGCGCCGCGCTGTCCTTAGCTTTGGTTTGATCGCTTTCGCCACCAACGTGTGGGTTAGAAATGCGCTGGCAGACACGCTGTCTGCACCGGAGCAAAACCAGGTGTCTATCGAGAACTTCTCGGCAGCAGGCCAGAGTCTGGGGGTGGTCCGAGTTGCAAAAGTGGTGAAGAGTGAAACTGAGTGGCGCAAGCAGCTAGCGGCGCTAGCCTTTGAAGTGACGCGGCACGCGGCGACGGAGCAGGCATTTTCAGGTCCGTACGACAGGAATCGCGCGGATGGATTGTATCGATGTATTTGCTGTGATACGGCACTGTATGATTCCAAAACCAAATTCGACTCCGGCACTGGCTGGCCCAGCTTCTGGCAGCCGATATCAAGTCTGAATGTGGTGAAGACGGCCGATCGCGGTTTTGGCATGGTCCGCGATGCGATCTCTTGCCGACTTTGCGATGCGCATCTCGGGCACGTGTTCGATGACGGTCCGAGGCCGACCGGACTACGCTACTGCATGAACTCGGTAGCGTTGCATTTTGTAGCTCGCGCTTAGCCTGGCTTCAGGGAGTCGTATATGGACCGTGTCAACAGATGGTGGGCGATCGCATTGAGCCTCGCGCTTGTGGCGGGAATCGGTGCGCTCGTGGCTCACAGCTCAGTGGGTGCGATGGAAGGGGTTGCCTCCGCCATCATCCCCCCCGCACTCGATAACCCGAAGACGGCGGGTTCGCTACAAACGGCCGTTTTGTCTGGCGGCTGTTTTTGGGGTGTGCA
>Ga0181537_10003979_pt1 | contig 12399 bp, 3 predicted proteins | sample PEATcosm2014_Bin_39_FD_119765 | JGI IMG/M metagenome (GOLD analysis project Ga0181537, IMG submission 119765) | Peatland microbial communities from MTU Mesocosm Facility, Houghton, MI, USA - PEATcosm2014_Bin23_10_metaG | ecosystem: Environmental > Terrestrial > Soil > Wetlands > Peat | place...
AAGCGCTTTCTGGCGCGCATCGACGAGCCGGAAAAGAACTGGAAATTCAGCCTCGCTGACATTGAGGAGCGGAAGTTCTGGAAGGATTACCGGCTGGCGTATGAGGAATGCATCGGTGCGACCAGCACGGAGGATGTGCCCTGGTATGTCGTCCCCGCCGACGACAAGGAGAACGCCCGGCTGATCGTCTCCCAGATCGTCCTCGATGCGCTTGACGGGCTCGAGATGGTCTATCCGAAAACAACCGCGAAGCGCCACGAAGAGTTGCTGGAAATCCGCAACCAGCTCGCGAAAGCGGGGAGCTGAGTGCGAATGGCTCATGCGCGGAATGATCCGTCCCGCCCAAGAAGACGACCGACGAAGGTATTGTGCCTTGCCGGAGCGCTGACTTGAGCGCTTCGCCCTTTCGTGTTTTCAGGGACACTAGCGTGTCTCCGGAAGCCCCAATTCGTGCCGAACTTTTGAGCGTCGAGCGTCTTGAGCAGCACGCCGCAAGTCTAGCGGCCGCACAGCACATTGCGACCAACCCGAAGCGTAGCCGTCCGCTTGCCAAACGGCTCTCTGAAAACAGCATAATCCTCACCGAAATCTATCGCGCCATCGTCCGGGCAAGTTCGGCGCATCAGCCGATCACACCAGCGGCAGAATGGCTGATCGACAATTTCCACATCGTCGATGAGCAGATCCGCGAGATCAAAAGCGATCTACCACCGGGCTACTACCGCAAGCTCCCGAAATTGGCAGACGGGCCGTTGCGGGGCTATCCGCGCGTGTTTGGGATCGCCTGGGCACTGATCGCCCATACCGACAGCGCTTTTGATATCCAGAAATTGACGCGCTTCGTCGAGGCTTATCAGCGGGTGCAGCCGCTGACCATCGGCGAATTGTGGGCGCTCGCGATCACCTTGCGTATCACGCTGGTTGAGAATCTGCGTCGCTTGGCGGAGGCGCTTCGGGCGCGGCAATCGGCCAGCCAGTTGGCAGATGCGCTCGCAGACCGGATCTTGGGCACCGCCAGAAGCGATCCCGAACCAGCGCCGACGGTCTTGCACAGTCTCGGTCAGGTGGCATGGTCGGCCGCGTTCGCCGTCGAACTCGCTCAGCGGCTGCGCGATCGTGATCCTGATATTACGCCGGCGCTGCGCTGGCTGAATGACAGATTGGCCGCGCAAGGAACGAGCACCGACCAGATCGTTCGCGATGAGTTTCGGCACCAGAGCGCAACGGACGTCACCGTCCGCAGCGTGATCACGAGCATGCGCTTGGTCTCGACGATCAATTGGGCTGAATTCTTCGAAAGCGTCAGTCCGGTCGATGCGGTATTGCGCGGCGCCAGCGATTTCGCGGCGATGGATTTTCCGACACGCGACCGTTACCGGCGTGCGATCGAGGAGCTCGCGCGTGAGTCGGGCCACGACGAAGTCGAAGTCACAAAGCAAGCGATAGCAGCCGCCAACCGCGCGAGGGACCGGGCGGCCGAAAAGGACCCCGCACCGCGGTGCGAATGCGATCCGGGCTATTATTTGATCGCCAGAGGCCGCCGTGCCTTCGAGAAGCAACTTGGCTGCCGGGTGGCGTTCCGGACCCGGCTTTTCCAGCTCAATTCTGATCTCGGCGTCATGAGCTATGTGAGCATGATCGCGGTCGTTACCCCGTTAATCCTCGCGTTCGCACTACTCGCCGTCGCATATGTGGGAGTCACCGGCTGGCCGCTTCTTGTCCTGGCGATCGTCGGCCTCGTTCCGGCCTCGGATGTCGCGGTTGCAATCGTGAACCGCGCGATCACCCGGCAGGTTGGTGGGAAGATTCTACCCGGGTTGGAATTGCGCAATGGCACCACCCTGGACCTGCGCACAATCATCGTCGTGCCGACGTTGCTCATCGGCGCATCGGCTATCGAAAAGCAGATCGAGCGGCTCGAGGATCACCACCTTTCCAATCCGGACGACAATTTTACTTTCGCGCTGATCACCGACTGGTGCGATAGCGCGACCGAGCAAGACGCCAACGACAAAACTCTTCTCGGTGAAGCAACCGCCGGCATTGCGCGGCTGAACACGCGTTACGGGCCGGCCGGCAACAGCGCGCGCTTCTTCCTGCTTCATCGCCGGCGTATCTGGAACGAGGGCGAAGGAAAGTGGATAGGCTGGGAGCGCAAACGCGGCAAGTTGCACGAACTTAACCGGCTGCTTCGCGGCGCCACCGACACGACGTTTATGCCGATCGATGGGCGCGCTCCCTCGCTGCCCTCAGGCATCCGGTATGTCGTCACACTCGACGCCGATACGCGTGTGCCGATCGGGGCCGCCAAGCGGCTCGTCGGAAAGATGGCGCATCCCCTCAACCGCCCGTACTTCGATCCTCATGCCGGCGTGGTCGTGCGGGGCCACGGGATGCTTCAGCCGCGCGTGACGCCGTCGCTGCCCATCGGTGGCGCAGGGTCCCTGTTTCAGCGCGCCTTTTCGGGCCCCAATGGGCTCGATCCCTACGCGCTCGCGGTTTCCGACGTCTACCAGGACCTGTTTGAAGAGGGTTCCTTTTGCGGCAAGGGGATCTACGAAATCGACAGCTTCGAGGCTGCCCTCGAAGGGCAGATTCCGGAAAATTCGGTCCTCAGCCACGATCTGCTGGAAGGCATCTTTGCGCGCGCGGGCCTCGCCTCTGACATTGAGGTCGTCGAGGAATTTCCCTCGCGCTACGCGGTCGCGGCGGCACGCCAGCATCGCTGGGTTCGCGGCGACTGGCAGCTGTTGCCCTGGATCTTCGGCTTCCGCCGCAAAGCCCGCGACGGCTCGCGGAAAACCCCGCTCCCGCTGATGGGGCGCTGGAAGCTGCTCGACAATCTGCGCCGCTCGCTCTCCGCGCCGGCCGCCCTCCTCGCCATGCTGATCGGCTGGCTGCTGCCGATGGCGGCCGCCGCGATTTGGACCGTATATATCCTTCTGACTATTGCGCTGCCTCCGCTGCTACCGGCGCTCTCCGGCATTGTTCCGCTCCGTGCGGGCGTTTCGCTGCGCAATCATCTGCGCACGCTGCGCGATGATTTTGCCCTCGGCCTATTGCAGAGCGCGTTCCTCGTCACCTTCCTTGCGCATCAGGCCTGGGTCATGGTCGACGCAGTGGTGCGCACGCTGTTCCGTCTCTTCATTCGCCGGCGTCACCTGCTCGAGTGGGTGACCGCGGCGCAGGGGACAGACGATTCCCAGTTCGACCTCCGCGCGCTCGGCTGGCAGATCACGGCAAGTCTGGCCTCCGCCGGCGTTGTCGCGGTCGTATTTTATGTCTTGGGGCTGCGAAGTTGGCCGATAGCGGCGCCCCTCGTGTTTCTGTGGGCGCTGTCACCGCTCGTCGCGGGCCGGGCGAGCCTGCCGCCACTCGCGGCCGATCACCTGTCGGTCACACCCGCGGACGCCCTGGCGCTCAGGCTGGTCGCGCGGCGCACTTGGCGGTTCTTCGAAAAATTCGTCACTGCGGCAGACAACATGCTCCCGCCCGATAATTTTCAGGAGGACCCAAGTCCGGTCATCGCCCACCGCACCTCGCCAACCAATCTGGGGCTGTATCTCCTCTCGGTCATCGCCGCGCGCGATTTCGGCTGGCTGGGAACGCTCGGCACGTTGGAGCGGCTCGAGGGAACATTCGCGACGATGGCGAAGTTGAAGCGCTTCCGAGGCCATTTCTACAATTGGTACGATACGAGCGACCTGCGCGCGTTGGAGCCGAAATATGTCTCCTCGGTGGATAGCGGCAATCTTGCCGGCCATTTGATCGCGCTAGGCAACGCCTGCCACGAGATCGCCGCCGGTCCGATCGGTAATCAAAATTGGGCATCGGGGCTCGAAGACGTCATTGCCCTGCTGCGGGAGGCCGCGCGTCCGCAGATCGGGGAGCGGCGGGCGCTGAGCGCCGGTCATGCACGGCTGAACGACGCCATCGAGGCCTTCGCGGCTGCCCTTTACGACGTTCCCTCAACGCCGGCGGGCATTGCCCGACGCCTGGCCGATATGACGCAGTTGGCTGATGCGATCCTGATCTGCGCACGTGCCCCACCCCTCGAATGCGCCGGCGTGGGCGCGGCGGAAATCCCCGTCTGGGCGGAAGCCTTGGTTACGACCGTCCTCGCCCATCGTCAGGATATCGATTTGCTGATGCCGTGGGCGAGCCTGCTCACTCCCGAAATCCTGGCCGACCGCGAAACCGCCGCATTGCTGGACACGATCCCCACCTTGGGCGCACTCCCGAAGCACTGCGAAGCGGTATCGCGCATGCTCGCGAACCGCCACCAGGGCGGCACGCAAGCCGGCCTCACGTCCTTGATGGAAGCGCTGCAGAAATCCCCCGGCGCTGCCCAATCGCTCTCGCATCGCCTCGCGGCGATGGCCGATCTTTCCAAATCCATGTTCGATGGCATGGAATTTGGCTTCCTGTTCGATCCCGACCGCCAACTCCTCTCGATCGGCTACCGCGACGACGATGGCAGTCTCGATGCCAATTTCTACGACCTCCTGGCTTCGGAAGCGCGGCTTGCGAGCTTCATCGCCATCGCCAAGGCCGACTTGCCCGCCAAACACTGGTTCCGGCTGGGACGCACCTTGACGCCAATCGATGGCAGCTCGGGTTTGATCTCGTGGTCCGGGTCGATGTTCGAATATCTGATGCCGTCTCTCGTGATGCGTGCGCCTGCCGGCAGCCTGCTGGATGAGACCAACCGGCTGGTCGTGTGGCGGCAGGAGAAATATGGCGACGGCCTCGGCGTACCCTGGGGCATGTCGGAATCGGAATACAACGTCCGCGATATCGAGAAGACCTACCAATATTCGAGCTTCGGGGTTCCCGATCTGGCCTACAAGCGCGGGCTCGGCGAGAGCACCGTCATCGCGCCCTATGCGAGCGGGCTGGCATCCATGATCGACCCCACCGCCGCGGCGCGCAATTTCAAGCGGATGGCTGGCATCGGCGCGTGCGGTGTCTATGGCTGGTATGAGGCGCTCGACTACACCCGCACCCGCCTACCGGAAGGGACGGGAGTCGCTGTCATCCGCGCCTACATGGCCCATCACCAGGGAATGACCGTCGTCGGCATCGCGAACGCACTTCAGGACGGTCGGATGCGCACCCGCTTTCACGCCGAACCGATCGTGCGAGCGGCCGAACTCCTGCTCCAAGAGCGGATGCCGCGCGATGTAGCCGTCGCGAGGGCACCCGAGGTTCAAGCGAGCGCGGCAGCGGAGCACGCCGACCTCGTTCTCGACGCTCAGCGCCATTATGCGTCGGCCCATTCGCGCGTGCCGCGCACCCATCTTTTGTCGAACGGACGCTATTCGGCGATGGTCACGGCGGCGGGGTCTGGATACAGCCGGTGGCACGATGTCGCCATCACACGCTGGCGCGAAGACGTCACCTGCGACGGCTGGGGTGCCTACATCTTCCTGCGCGACGTGGGCAGCGGTGAAACCTGGTCAGCCGGCTACCAACCAAGCGCGGTTGAGCCCGACAGCTATGAGGTGACGTTCTCGGAAGATCGCGCCGAGATCGTCCGGAGCGACGCGACTATCACGACGACGCTCGAAATCATGGTCTCGCCTGAAGACGACGCGGAGGTTCGCCGGGTTTCGATCACCAACCACGGAACCCAGGCACGGGACATCGAGCTCACCTCATATGCCGAGATCGCCCTCGCGCGGCAGGCCGACGATGTGGCGCATCCGGCTTTCGCGGCGCTTTTCGTGGAGACGGAGTTTGTCCCCGATCTCGGCGCGATCCTCGCGACACGCAGGCAGCGCTCGTCGAGCGACCCGCTCGTATGGGCGGCGCATCTCGCGGTCGTCGAAGGCGAAAGCTCCGGAGACGTCCAGTTCGAGACCGACCGCGCGCGCTTTCTCGGACGCGGGCAGACCATTCGCTTGCCCGTCGCTATCGCCGAAGGCTGGCCCCTTTCTAATACGACAGGTGCTGTACTCGATCCCATCTTCGGCCTGCGCCGGCACGTGCGCATTCCCCGCGGGGGGACGGCGCGCGTAGCGTTCTGGACGCTGGCCGCCGCATCACGCGGGGACCTAATCGATCTGGCCGATAAGCATCAGGATTCGAAGGCGTTCGAGCGGGCGAAGACGCTTGCCTGGACCCAGGCGCAGATGCAGCTTCACCATCTCGGCATCGGCACGGACGAGGCGCATCTATTCCAACGCCTTGCCAACCATGTCCTCTATTCCGATCCCACGCTCCGGCCGTCCGCCGACATCCTCAAGCGCGGCGCGGGCAAGGTGTCGACGCTCTGGGCGCAGGGAATTTCGGGTGACCTGCCGATCGTGCTGGTTCAAGTCGAGGACGAGGGCCACCTCGAACTCGTCCGGCAGCTTTTACGCGCTCACAGTTATTGGCGGTTGAAACAGCTGGCGGTCGATCTGGTCATCCTCAACGAGCGCGCGCCCTCCTACGTACAGGACCTGCAGAACTCGCTTGAGGTGCTGGTGCGGGTGAACCAGTCAATGCCCCAAATCCCGACCGGCGATCCGCGCGGAGCCGTGTGCGTCCTGCGCGCCGATCTTGTCTCCCCCGAAATTCGCAGCTTGCTTCACGCCTGCGCCCGCGCGGTGTTGCATGGCAATCGTGGTTCCTTGTCCGGCCAGATCAAACGCGCCCGCGATCTCAATCCGGCCAGCGCGGCCCCCGTCCGGAGGCTGTCCACGCCGGCTGCGGCACCCGAAAAGCCGTTGTCTCGTCCAGAGATGGAGTTCTTCAACGGGCTCGGCGGGTTCACAAATAACGGCCGCGAATATTTGACGATCCTCGAAGGCCATGACCGCACTCCGGCGCCGTGGTTGAACATCGTCGCCAACCCGTCATTCGGCTTCCAGGTCTCGACCGAGGGCAGTGGCTTCACCTGGTCGGTGAATAGTCAGCAGAATCAGCTCACGCCATGGTCTAACGATCCCGTGTGCGATAGGCCCGGTGAAGCGATCTATGTGCGCGACGAGGATAGCGGCGAAGTGTGGGGGCCGACCGCGCTGCCCATCCGCGAGAAGAACGCGTCGTACGCCGCGCGGCACGGACAGGGTTACAGCCAGTTCGACCATGCCTCGCACGGCATTTCGCTGGAGCTTCTGCAATACGTGCCAGTCGATGATTCAATCAAGATTTCGCGGCTGAAGATCGCCAATCATTCGGGGCGCGCGCGGCATCTGTCGATTACGGCCTATGTGGAATGGGTCCTGGGCCAGAACCGCTCGGCGAGCGCGCCTTTCGTCGTGACCGAGATCGATGCCGAAACCGGCGCTATCTTCGCGCGCAATCCGTGGAGCGATCAGTTTGGCGAGCGCGTGGCGTTCGCCGACCTTAACAGCCGGCAAACGGCATGGACCTGCGACCGGACGGAATTCCTCGGCCGCGACGGTGCGATGGATCGGCCGCTTGCCCTGACACCGGGGATGTTCCTGTCCAATCGCGTAGGCGCCGGCCTCGATCCGTGCGGCGCACTGCAAACACAGTTGACGTTGAGTGCCACCGGCACCACGGAAATCGTCTTCTTTCTCGGCCAATCGGCGACAGCGACAGGCGCGCAGTCTCTCCTGGTGAAATACCGCGCGGCCGATCTCGACGCGGTATTCGCAAGCGTGAGCCGGCAGTGGGACGACACTCTCGGGGTGGTGCAGGTCAAGACGCCCGACCGCGCGCTCGATATTCTCCTCAACCGCTGGCTTCCCTACCAGACGCTGGCGTGCCGGGTATGCGCGCGCACCGCCTTCTACCAGGCGAGCGGCGCCTACGGCTTCCGCGACCAGTTGCAGGACGTGATGGCGCTGTGCGTATCGCGGCCCGACATCGCACGCGCGCATATCCTTACCGCCGCGGCGCGGCAGTTCGTCGAGGGTGACGTTCAGCATTGGTGGCTGCCGGAATCCGGACGCGGTGTCCGCACGCGCGTCTCCGATGACCGCGGCTGGCTTGCTTATGTCGTGGCCCACTATGTCCAGGTTACCGGCGACATCGCCGTGCTTGACGAGACGGTCCCTTTCCTGGAGGGGCCCGTGTTGAAAGAGGGCGAGCGCGACGCTTTCTTCGCCCCGACGATTTCCAGCAAGAAAGCGAGTTTATTCGAGCATTGCGCACTGGCGCTCGACAAGAGCCTCCAAACCGGCGCGCACGGTTTGCCGCTCATGGGCACCGGCGACTGGAACGACGGTATGGACGGGGTGGGCGAGGGCGGACGAGGCGAGAGCGTATGGCTTGGCTGGTTCCTTTGCTCGGCGCTCAACGCCTTCGCCGAGTTGGCCGAACAGCATGACGATCCGCAGCGGGCGACGGAATGGCGGCAGCAAGGCGCGTCGCTGAAGGAGGCGCTCGAGTGTGAAGCCTGGGACGGCGACTGGTATCGCCGGGCATTTTTCGACGATGGGTCGCCGCTCGGTTCTGTCGCCAACAATGAGTGCCGCATCGATTCGATTGCCCAGTCCTGGGCGGTCATCTCGGGCGCCGCGGATCCGACGCGCACCGCGCGCGCCATGGCGGCCGTCGAGAAATACCTCGTGCGCCGGGACGATAAGCTGCTGCTGCTGTTCACCCCGCCCTTTGACAAACCCGCGCACGACCCCGGCTATATCAAAGGCTACCCGCCGGGTATTCGCGAGAATGGCGGACAATATACGCACGGCGCGGTTTGGGCGGCGCTAGCGTTCGTCATGCAGGGCGACGGCGACCGGGCGGGAGAGTTGCTGTCGATGCTCAACCCCATCCGTCACGCCGACAGCCCAACCGCAATTCACCGTTACAAGGTCGAGCCCTATGTGGTCTGCGCCGATCTCTATTCCGAACCGCCGCATGTCGGTCGCGGGGGATGGACTTGGTACACGGGTTCGGCCGGATGGATGTACCGCGTGGCGCTGGAAGGGCTTCTGGGATTTCGCGTGCAAGGCGCCAATCTGGTGCTCGATCCTTGCATCCCGCGTGGCTGGCCGGGTTTCGAGATCGTCTTCCGCTATCGCTCGGCTCGCTATGAGATCGCGGTGAAAAACCCGCATGGCGTCTGTCGCGGCGTCCTCTCGATCACGCTCGACGAAGAAATACTGCCGGGAAGCGGGAAGCGTCTCATCCCTTTGGTGGACGATGCCGTCACGCACCGCGTGCAGGTCATTCTGGGATCGGAGTGAGGGTACCATGTCGGAGCGCATAAGCCCTCTCGCCGGCAAACCGGCCCCCCGAAAATTGCTGGTCAATGTTCCTCGGCTGGTGACCGCGTATTTCGCGCTGACGCCCGACCCGTCGATCACCTCGCAACGGGTCGCGTTCGGCACATCGGGGCACCGCGGTTCGGCCTTTGCCGGCGCGTTCAATGAAGCGCATATCCTGGCGATCGCCCAGGCCGTCTGCCTCTATCGCCGCCACGCCGGCACCGACGGCCCGCTGTTTCTCGGCATGGACACGCACGCGCTGTCCGAGCCTGCTTTTGCGACCGCCATCGAGGTGCTTGCGGCGAACGGTGTGGAGACGATGATCGACGAGCACGGTGGCTACACGCCGACGCCGGTGATCTCGCACGCGATCCTTTCCTACAACCTCGAGCGAAAGACAGGCTTGGCCGACGGGATCGTGATCAGCCCGTCGCATAATCCGCCCGACGAAGGCGGCTTCAAATACAATCCCACCAATGGCGGCCCGGCTGATATTGACGTGACGGGCTGGATCGAGAAAACCGCGAACGAATTCCTCGTCAGAAAACTCGACGGTGTGGCGCGCATTCCCTATGGGCGCGCCCGCAAGGCGGTGTGCATCCATGCCCATGACTACATCACGCCGTATGTCGCCGACCTCGCCAATGTCGTCGATCTGGAAGCGGTCCGCGCCGCGGGCGTGCGCATCGGGATCGATCCGCTGGGAGGCGCCGCCGTTCAGTATTGGCAGCCGGTCATCGAGCGTTACAAGATCGCCGCAACCGTCGTGAACGACGCCGTCGATCCAACCTTTGGTTTCATGACGGTGGATTGGGACGGCAAGATCCGGATGGACTGCTCGTCGCCCTACGCGATGACGCGGCTGATCGCGCTGCAGGATAAATTCGACGTCGCCTTCGCCAACGACACCGACGCTGACCGGCATGGAATCGTCTGCCCGTCGGGCGGCCTGATGAACCCGAATTATTTTCTCGCGGCGGCGATTTCCTATTTATGCGCGAACCGGCCGAAGTGGCCTCGTAACAGCGCGATCGGCAAGACCGTCGTCTCCAGCGGCATGATCGATCGCGTCGCGGCCAAGCTGGAACGCAAACTCATCGAAGTACCGGTCGGTTTCAAGTGGTTCAGCGACGGTCTGATCGACGGATCGCTGGCGTTCGGCGGCGAGGAAAGCGCCGGCGCATCGTTTCTTCGGCGAGACGGGTCGGTATGGACGACCGATAAGGACGGGCTGATCATGGGTCTGCTCGCTGCGGAAATGACCGCAAGAACCGGCCATGATCCCAACCGGTTTTATGCGTCCGTAACAGAGGATCTGGGTAAATCTTTTTACGAAAGGATCGATGCGCCGGCCACTCGCGAGCAGAAGGCGCTTCTGGCGAAGCTGGACCCCGCGGCGATCGACGCGAAAGAACTGGCTGGCGAGCCAATTGAGGCGAAACTGACCCGAGCTCCCGGAAACAACGAACCGATCGGCGGGATCAAGATGATCGCCAAAAACGGGTGGTTTGCTGCGCGGCCATCGGGAACAGAGGATGTCTATAAGATTTACGCGGAAAGCTTCCGCGACGAGGAGCATCTCAAGCAAATCCAATCCGATGCGCAGGCCTTCATCGCTCGCCAGTTCAAGAAGAAATGAACGCCGCGTTGCCGCCGACAGACACTGGGATCGACGATCTGAGCAGGTCCTTGCAAACCCCTGCCCGGCGGCTGCGCAGGAATGCCGAGAGGATGCCGGCTTAGCGCGCCTCACTTGAACAGCCAACACGGAGCCAAAGCCATGCGAAGCGGCAAGCTGGTGATCGCCGAGGGCGGCGGCCCGACGGCGGTGATCAATCAATCGCTGGTCGGTGCCGTGCTCGAAGCGCGGCTCTTTCCGCAGATCGAGCGGATCTATGGCGCGCGCTACGGAGTGCGCGGCATCCTCAACGAGGATTTCATCGATCTTTCGGCGGAAACGCATGCCAACCTCGAAGCGGTCGCCGCCACACCGTCATCGGCCCTGGGCTCGACGCGGGACAAACCCGATCTGGCCTATTGCCGGAACATCCTCGCGTCGCTCAAGGCGCATGGCGCCTCTTGGTTCCTCTATATCGGCGGCAACGATACGGCGGAGACCGTGCGCATCGTCAGCGAGGAGGCCGCAAAGGAACGCTACGACCTGCGCTCCGTCCACATTCCCAAGACCATCGACAACGATCTGATGGAAAGCGACCAAGCGCCGGGCTTTCCGTCCGCGGCGCGCTTCGTGGCCCGGGCGTTCATGGGGGCCGACCTCGACAATCGCTCGCTGCCCGGCGTTTACCTCGCCGTGGTCATGGGCCGCAATGCCGGGTTCCTGACCGCCGCGTCTTCGGCCGCGCGAACGGTCGAGGGCGATGGCCCGCATTTGATCTACCTCCCCGAGCGCACCTTCGACCAGGTCAAGTTCCTGTCCGAGGTCAAGTCGGTCCATGACCGGATCGGGCGCTGCGTCATCTCGGTGTCCGAGGGAATCCACGACGCGGACGGCACGCCGCTCGCGGTCAAGCTCGCCCCGGCGGTGGAAAAAGATGCACACGGCAACGTCCAGTTGTCGGGCACCGGAGCGCTTGCCGAGCTTCTGTGCGAGGAGATCAAATCCAAGCTCGGGATCAAGCGCGTGCGCGGCGACACGTTCGGCTACCTCCAGCGCTCCTTTGCCGGCTGCACCTCGGATGTGGATCGGCGGGAGGCGCGCGAAGTCGGCGAATTCGCCGTCAAACAGGCAATCTGGGGATCGCGCGACGGCTCAGTGGCGATCCGGCGCACTGGCGATTACGCAGTCGACTACGCCCTGGTGAACCTAAACAAGGTTGCCGGCAAGACCAAGGCAATGCCGGATGCGTTCATCGCGCCCTCGGGGAGCGACGTCACTGCCGCCTGCCGGGAGTATCTGCGGCCGCTGCTGGGCAGCGACATGCCGCGGCCCGCCCACCTGCGCGGCGACGCCATCGCCAAGATATTGAAGCGGTAGAGTCGATGATCAGCGGGCGTGGACCTTTGACCAGAGCGTCTGGATTTCCGCCGAATTTGGGTAGCGTCCATCGATAACAGCGAGACGTGGATGCGGTACTTCCTCGACGCGGAGTTCAACGGGTTTGGTGGGCCACTTATTTCGCTGGCGCTCGTGCCCGAGGATCCGGAAGTCGCACCATTTTACGAGGCATTGCCGTGCGCCGAGCCGGAACCCTGGGTTACCGACCACGTGCTA
>Ga0181537_10003981_pt1 | contig 12398 bp, 9 predicted proteins | sample PEATcosm2014_Bin_39_FD_119765 | JGI IMG/M metagenome (GOLD analysis project Ga0181537, IMG submission 119765) | Peatland microbial communities from MTU Mesocosm Facility, Houghton, MI, USA - PEATcosm2014_Bin23_10_metaG | ecosystem: Environmental > Terrestrial > Soil > Wetlands > Peat | place...
CACCTTTGCGGTCCTGATCGTGCTGCGGGTGTTGCAGATCGTCCCCAGCTACGGCACGTCGCCGGAAGACTGGAAGGCTGCCAGCGCCTACGTGTTGTCGGCCTCCGCGGCCCAGCCGGCGTGCATCGCCTTCTACCCGCAGGACGGACGCGAGGTGTTCCAGTATTACCTGCAGCGCTCGGCGGGCACTGCGCTCGGCAGAGAGTCCTCGCGGCGACTCATCCCGGTGCTGCCGACGCTCCGGTTCGGGACGGTAAAGCCGTTCGTTGAGCAGTACGCCACCTTGACGGGCGGATCGCTGGCCGCCGTCAGGAGGCGCTGCGCCGTTTTGTTCGTGCTCGCGAGTCACATCGGTCAAGGCAGCGGTCCTGCCGTCTCGCGCCTCCACCTCGAACAGTACGAGCAGCTGCGGCAAACGCTCGCCAAGCAGTACGCATCCCACACTCTGCGGGAGTTCGGTTGGGCCGCACCGGTCTACGTGACGCGCTACTCGCACTGATCAGCTGACGGCCCGAATCAAGCGTGGCACGGAGGCAGGGAGCGTGGTCTGCAACCACACGAGCGATCGAGGACGCCGCCAGGCGCCATCCGGGGCCGTCAGGGGCGCAGCCACATGCCGACATAGGTGAGCGAGGACATTACGAGCAGACAGGCGACGTCAGCCACCAGCAGCCACTTCTGCGCGCGGCCCCTGTGCTCGGAACCGACGATCAGGACCACGGGAAATGCGCAGATCAGAAGCCTCGGGTTGGGCGGCGTCTTGGCGGAGGTCAAAGCCAGCAGGGCGGTGAAGATCGTCCACACCCAGACGGGGATCGGGAGCGTGTTTCGCACTTTCCATAGGCGCCAGAGGCCGTAGATCAGGAAGGCGGTCCCGAGCAGGCCCAGGATGCCGTTGAGGTCGATGCCACCAGGGCCGTGGTGACCGACGCCGCTGATGAAGATCTGGTGGATCAGCGAGCCGAACAGGCGTGGTACGGCGAGCGGCGTGCTCTGCTCCTGCCAAGCGCCGCGCTGGGCGTGGAACGACGCGAGCGGTGTGCCCGTGAGGAACCAGAGGAAGATCCCGAAGGCGACGAGCCCCGCTGGCGAGAGGATCGGGGCCAGCAGCGAACGGCGTGCCTCCCGGTCGGCCCAGCCGCGCTTACGGATCTCAAGGCCAGCGGCGACCGCGCAGGCGGGGATCACCGCGATTGCAACCGGCCCGACGGCGGTGGCCAGGCCGGCCAGCAGTCCGGCACGGGCCCACTGCTTGCGACCCAGGAGCAACAGACAGCCGGCGACCAGCGAGATCAGCAGCCCCTCGGTGTAGACCATCGAGAAGACGACGGTGCCGGGGAAGAAACACCAGAAGAGCAGCGCGCGCCGGGCTGCCGCTTCGCCCCACCACTCTTGCGCCATCTTGGTCACCAGCACCGTTGCGACAGCGCCCGTGATCAGCGATAGCGTCAGCCCCGAGTAGATCAGCGGGAGTTGGACCGTGTGCGCGATCAGCCACTCGAGCATCGGAAAGAGCGGCAGGAAGCCGAGCGTCGTGTAGTGGTCGGCCAGCGTGGTGGAGTGCAGGCTGAAGTGGGGGTACCAGTACCAGTGCTCAGCGGTGAGCACGTACCATTTCCCGTCCCAGTTCCTGAACATCCGCCCGAGGTTCGCGTTGGCAATGGCGGAGTCTGCCAGCGCCAACAGCAGATAGAGGACCCGTGAGATCCCGTAGATCGCGAGCGGGTAGCGGATGCGCTGCCACGTGGCGGTCGTCTTCCAGGAGCGCAACCCGCGAGCCGGGAGCGCCTCCGGAAGCGTGTTCATGCGCGGCAGTTTAGAACCTGATTATCAGATGGCGCTCTCGCCAGCAGCAGGAGGCGCTGCTGGCGACGACGGCGCTGTCCTCGGTGGGCCGGGCATCGCCGGTAAAGTGCTCCGGCCACCATGTTTTCGAAGATTCTGATTGCCAATCGTGGGGAGATTGCGCTGCGCGTTGTCCGTGCGTGTGAGGAGTTGGGGATCCCGTCGGTTGCGGTGTATTCGGAGCTGGATCGTGATGCGCCGCATGTGAGGCGTGCTGGTGAGGCGTTCCTGCTTGGCCCGGGTCCGGCGGCCGAGAGCTATCTGAGTGTCGAGCGGCTGCTCGATGTGATTGAGCGTTCCGGTGCTGATGCTGTGCACCCTGGCTACGGGTTTTTGGCGGAGAACGCCGGCTTTGCCGCGACCTTGGAGCGGCATGGGGTGACCTTCATCGGCCCGTCAGCGAGTGCGATTGAGGCGATGGGTTCCAAGACCAGGGCGCGGGAGTTGATGGCCGCGGCGGGGGTCCCGATCGTGCCGGGCACGACTGAACCGGTGGCGACGGTCGCGGATGCCAGGCGGATCATCGCGGAGTCGATCGGGTTTCCGGTCGCGGTGAAGGCTGCGGGTGGTGGTGGCGGTAAGGGCTTCCGCGTCGCTTTGAGCGACTCTGAGCTTGAGGGAGCGTTCGAGGGTGCCGCGCGTGAGGGCGAGAAGTTCTTCGCTGACGCGACCGTCTATCTGGAGCGCTATCTGCCGGACCCGCGTCATGTCGAGGTTCAGATCCTCGCTGACAAGCACGGCAACGTGATCCATCTGGGTGAGCGTGACTGTTCCTTGCAGCGCCGTCATCAGAAGCTGATTGAGGAGGCCCCCGCGCCCGCCGTGAGCGCGGAACTGCGGGACAGGATCGGCAAGATCGGCACCGCCGCCGCCGCTGCCGTCTCCTACTCGGGCGCGGGCACGATCGAGGGTTTGTTAGCGGACGGTGAGTACTTCTTCCTTGAGATGAACACGCGGGTTCAGGTTGAACACTGCGTGACTGAGATGGTCACCGGGATTGACATAGTCAAGGAGGGCATCCGCGTCGCCGCCGGGCAGGAACTCTCCTTCACCCAGGAGGATGTGGTGTTGCGCGGGCATGCTATTGAGTGCCGTATCAACGCGGAGGACGCCTCCAAGAACTTCGCGCCGGCCCCGGGACGCATCTCGGGCTATCGGGAGCCGAGCGGTCCTGGTGTCCGTGTCGATTCCGGTGTCGGCCCGGGCGCTGAGGTTTCGCCGATGTACGACCCGATGGTCGCGAAGCTGATCGTCTGGGACGCCGACCGCGAGCAGGCGACCAGACGGATGTTGCGCGCGCTCGGTGAGTATGAGATCGGTGATCTGAAAACCCTGCTGCCGTTCCATCAGGCGATCCTGCAAACGCCGCAGTGGGCGAACGCCGAAACGTGCCGTGATCTGATCGAGGATCGCGCCTGGCTCAAGACACTCGCTTTCCCCAAGGCCGAGAAGCCGGCAGAGGGTGGCGAGCCGAAGGTCGAGCAGGAGTACACGGTCGAGGTGTCCGGCAAACGCTTCGACGTGAAAGTCATCGGCGGCGCGCGGACCGGCGGCGGCGTAGCACCGTCCCCCGCCGGTCCCGCGGCGGCTCGCACCGCCCCCAAGCGCACCGCGCGCGTGACCTCAGGCAACGGCGCCTCCGGCGACACCCTCACCACGCCGTTGCAGGGCACCGTCTTCAAAGTCGTCGTTCAACGAGGCGACACCGTTCAAGAGGGTGACCTGATCTGCGTGATCGAAGCGATGAAAATGGAAAACGAAATCACCGCCCACAAAACTGGGACCATCACCGAACTACACGTCACCGTCGGCGGCTCAGTGTCGGTCGGCGACCCGCTCGCGGTTATCACCGCACCGCCTCCCTAGCGCACGGAGTGCCGACCACGGGCCGAGCCGCTAACCCGATCGTCAACGGAACTCTGGGCTCAGAGGTTCCGTGCCTGGATGGCTGAAGGAACAGCGCGCGCTAGCCGCCGATGCCCGCCAGGTTGGCGGCGTGGATCCGCTTCTGGGCGGGGTTGCGGCGACCTTCCGGCAAGCTCAGCTCTGAACCACCGCCGGCCCGCAGAGCGTCCACGTAGGCCACATCCTGCGCCAGAATGGAGTGGGCCTGGGCTCTGTTCAGAGGCGCGCCGTGGCCTGGCACCACCAGGTTGGCCTTCCCCACCAGCGGCGCGAAGCGCATCAGTGTCTCACGGTAGGCCTCCAGCGAGCCGCCGCTCTGCGCACTGATCATCGGGATCTCAACCGGCGACAGGTAGTCGCCGCAGATGAGCACCGATGCCCACGGGATCCAGTAGGCCGCCCCGTCACCGGTATGCCCGTCAGCCGGGTAGATCTCAATCTCGCCTGCTCCACCTTCCCCGCCTGAGCCGCCCTGCGAACCGACCGACAACCGCCCCGGCACCGGCAACCCCTGGAACGAGCCCAGGCCCAAGGGCTTGCGCCCCGCGACGTACCAGTCGCCATCGAACTCCCGCAGCCGGCGCTGCGGCTCGCCGATCCCAGCGTTGAGCCGTGCCGCCGTTGACTCGCCGACCCCCAGAGAGGCGTTCGGGAAGGCCAACCGCCCCAGCAGGTGATCCCAGTCCCCGTGAGTGGCCAGCAGGCCGCTCACGGGAAAGCCGGCCTGCTCAAGTAGCGACGGCAGCGCGTCCAGTTCATCCGGAAGGACCGGGGAGTCGATCAGGAAACCCTCGTCACCGGAGCGCACAGCGGTGCAGGTCGTCTGCCAGACCCCACTGACCACGACTATGACGTCCCGATGTACGGCCAGGGCACGCATTACGACAGTCCGCGGGCCACGCGACCGCGCCGCGAAGCGACCTAGGCCGCTTCGATCAGCTTGGCGGCTTCCTTGAGCGTCTTGACCTCGGCATCAGGCTTCTTCTGGCCCGCTTCGAGCACCTGCCCGTGGCGGTTGACCCAGACCACTGGGATCTTCTTCTTGATGCACGGCTCGACGTCGTGGTAGTAGCTCGCGGCGATGTGGACCCAGCCCTTCTTGCCGCCGATCCGGCGCTCACACTCGGTGAAATGCGCGGCGTCAGGCTTGTAGGAGCGGACCTGCTGGGCGGTTACGACCAGGTCGAAGTCAAGCGGGATGTGGCGGCGAGTGAGGCCGAGGAGCTTATCGTCGACGTTGGAGATCAGGCCGGTGCTGTATTTCTTGGCGATCTTCTGGAGCACCGGGTTGGTCTCCTTGAAGGCGGGCCAGCGTTGTACCGAGTCGGGCAGGAAGCCGGCACGTGAGGGCTCGAGCGGCCACCCGAGGTCCTTGGCGATCTGGATCGCCGTGCGGCGCAGGACCTCGGCGTAGAGCTCGTAGGAGCCGGCCTGGATCTGCTGCTGCACCTCGTGGAACATCGGCACGAGCGTCTCCGGGTCGATCCCGGTGAAGCCGTCGCGTGAGGCTTCCGCTGTAAACGCATCGACGGCCCCACTCTCCCAGTCGATCAGGGTGCCGTAAACGTCGAAGGTGACAAACGTGATCTGCTTGGGTATGGCCATCGACGACCCATGATGCCATTTTTCGGGCTGGCCTGATGCTCCGCCAGCACCCCGTGTTGGCCTCTGTGCGCTACGCCACGGGGGCTCGATCCCGCTTTCCAATAGATTGCATCGGTATGGATCTGCTCGAATATCAAGGTAAGCAACTGTTTGCGCGTCACGGCATCCCGGTTCCGTCCGGAAAGCCCGCGCGTACCGTGGAGGAAGCTGTAGCGGCTGCGGACGAGATCGGCTACCCGTGTGCTGTGAAGGCACAGGTACAGATCGGTGGACGCGGCAAGCTCGGCGGCATCAAGATCGCCGCCAACAGGGACGAGGCTCGTGAGCATGCGCAGGCGATCCTGGGCATGGACATCAAGGGTTTGACGGTCTACGAGGTTTGGATTGAGGGTGCCTCTGAGATCGCGTCCGAGTACTACGCGTCGGTCGTGTTCGATCGCAGTGCCAAGGCGCCGTTGGTTCTGCTCTCCACCAAGGGCGGCATGGACATCGAGGCCGTGTCCGAGGAGGACCCTGACGCGATCGCGCATCTGCACGTTGATCCGCTGATCGGGTTCCAGGACTTTCACGGTCGCAAGCTCGCGTTCGACGCCGGTGTCGACGCCGATGTCGTGCGGCCGGTTGGTGCGTTCCTGAAGCAGCTCTACAACACGTTCGTGACGGAGGAGTGCCTGCTGGTCGAGGTCAACCCATTGATCATCACCCCCGAGCGGACCCTGAAGGCGCTTGACGCCAAGGTCACGCTCGATAACAACTCGCTCTTCCGTCATCGGGAGAACGCGGAGCTGCGGGACCTCTCGGCCGAGGATCCGCAGGAGAAGATGGCGCATGACCGTGGGCTCACGTACGTCAAGCTGGACGGCAACATCGGCATCCTCGGCAACGGTGCGGGGCTCGTGATGTCGACCCTCGATGTGGTCAAGGGCGCCGGTGGTGAACCGGCAAACTTCCTTGATGCCGGTGGCGGCTCCAAGGCCGACGCGATCACCAGTGCTGTTGAGGTGATCCTCTCCGACAGCAAGGTCCAAGCGGTTCTGTTCAACATCTTCGGCGGTATCACCCGCTGTGATGAGGTCGCCCGTGGCCTGATCGAGGCGTTCAGTCAGCTCAAGCCGACCGTTCCGTTCGTGGTGCGCCTGGATGGCACCAACGACAAGGAGGGCCGGCAGATCCTCGCCGACGCCAACCTGCCCAACGTGTACACCGAAGCGACCATGGACGGCGCCGCCGCCAAGATCGTCGAACTGGCGAAGGCCCACGCATGAGCATTCTGATCGATAAGAGCACCCGCCTCCTCACCACCGGCATCACAGGCAGCGAAGGCAGGTTCCACACGCTGCGCAACCGCGACTACGGCACCAACGTCGTGGCCGGGGTCACCCCCGGCAAGGGCGGTCAGGACGTCGACGGGATCCCCGTCTTCAACACGATCCAGGAGGCCGTGGACAAACAGGGAGCTAACACGGCGATGATCTTCGTGCCGCCGCCGTTCGCGGCCGACTCGATCCTCGAGGCTGAGGAGGCCGGGATTGAACTGATCATCGCCATCACCGAGGGCATCCCCGCGCACGACGAGCTGCGGGCCTTCCAGGTGATCAAGAAGAACGGCCGCTCGCGGCTGGTCGGGCCCAACTGCCCCGGAATCCTCTCGCCGGACAAGGCGAACGTCGGCATCATCCCGGCGACCTTCTTCAAGCCGGGTAACGTCGGCGTCGTCTCGCGCTCCGGCACGCTCACCTACCAGGTCGGGAACGAGCTGGCCCAGAGCGGGTTTGGCAACTCATCGATCGTCGGCATCGGCGGCGACCCAGTTCCGGGCACCGACTTCATCGACGTCATCGGCCTCTTCCAGGACGACCCGGAGACTGAGCTGATCGTGATGTGCGGTGAGATCGGTGGCGACGCCGAGGAGCGTGCAGCCGAGTTCATCGGCGAGCACGTGACCAAGCCGGTCGTCGGTTACATCGCCGGCTTCACCGCTCCCCCCGGCAAGCAGATGGGCCATGCCGGTGCGATCGTCTCCGGCTCCTCCGGCGGCGCCGCGGCCAAGGCGGCGGCACTTGAGGCCAAGGGCGTGAGGGTCGGGCGCACCCCGACGGAGGTCGCGCAGATCGCCATGGAGATCCTCGGCTCATAGCGCTGGGCGTTGGGGGGTGGTCCGGCGGGACCACCCCCGGCAGCCGGTGGATTGATGCTGCCAGTCGGGATGCGGTGGCGGGGAGCGATTTCGTAAGCTAGATCGATGTCCACGAAGCCAATCTCCTTCGCGCGCGGCGCGCCATCGCTCGACATCGTCGACATCGAGGGCCTCAAAGCCGCTGCACAGGCGGCGTTTGAGCAGGACCCGGCCGGGCTGACCGCGTACGGCACCGAAGTCGGATACCTACCGCTGCGCCAGTGGATCGCGGACAAGCACGGCGTCGCGCCGGAGAACGTGGTCGTCACCAACGGCTCGATGCAGGCCGACGCCTTCCTGTTCGATGCGCTCGTCCGCGCCGGTGACGCGGTGATCGTTGAGCTGCCCACCTACGACCGCACGTTGCGGTCACTGCGCGGCCGGGGTGCCGATGTGCGGATGGTTGAGCTCGAGCTTGACGGCATCGATGTGGCGGCGCTCGAGCGGATGCTCGCGACGGGCCTGCGCCCGACGCTCGCGCACATCATCCCCAACTTTCAGAACCCGGCCGGCTACACGCTCTCGCTGCCCAAGCGCGAGCGGCTGCTCGAGCTTTCGCATGAGTACGGATTCGTGGTCTTCGAGGACGATCCCTACGTCGAGCTCCGTTTCAGCGGCGACTCCCTGCCGACGATGGTCTCGATGGACCCGGAGCGCGTCGTCTACGCCTCGTCCTTCTCCAAGACGGTCGCACCGGGGATCCGTGTCGGCTATCTGGTCGGCCCGCGAGAGGTGGTAGCGAAGATCGAGAAGCTCGCGGTCGGGGCCTACATCTCCCCGAACATGGTGGCTCAGGGGATCGTCAACCAGTTCGCCCGCTCCGGCGCGATCAACAGGTCGATCGAGAACGTCAAGAAGGCTCTGTATGAGCGTGTCACGACGCTCTCGCAGGCGCTGCAACGTGAACTGCCGGACGCCCGCTTCGAGACGCCAGAGGGTGGCTACTTCATGTGGGTCGAGTTGCCCAGGGGCACCGACGTAAACGCACTCTTCGCCGCTGCAGCGCAGCGCAACGTGCAGTTTGTGAAGGGCACTGACTTCGTGCTCGACGGTTATGAATCGAGTCTGCGCCTCGCTTACTCGGGCGTCACGCCGCAGGAGATTGAGGAGGGCGTCACCCGCCTGGCCGACGCGTATCGCGAGATAACGGCCGGCGTCGCCGCCTGACCGCCCCGCCACTGGGCGCGGCCCCCCGCCTGACCGCCCCGCCGCTGGGCGCGGCCCCCCGCCTGACCGCCCCGCCGCTGGGCAGCCCGCCCCGCCACTGGGCACCCCGCCCCGCCACTGGGCGCGGCCCCGCCACTGGGCAGCCCGCCCCGCCACTGGGCACCCCGCCCCGCGCCGCCTGCCAGCCCCCGCGCGACCCAAATAATCCCCACCGGTGAGGCGCCGCGGGAGAAGCCGTTGGGGATACCGGGCCTGGAGCCCGCGGATCCCCGCGGCTCTCTGGAGGCCTGCTCAGCGGGGGGAGTTTCGTGGGCGGAGCTTCGAAACGCGGAAGGCCGGGAGTGAGTTCGAGAGTCAGCGCCCGTAGCGACGCTGGCCCAGGACCAGCTGTTCGGGTAGGGCGATGCGCGGTGGCGGCGAGGGGTCGGCGATCACCGAGACGGTTTCAGCGACGCTGATCGTCACGACCGATTCGCCGTTGGCCGAGCGGATGGTGATCGTCTGTCTCTCCTTGGCCGTGATCTCGCCGTTCAGCCCCGGCTCGATACCGCTGTCCTTGAGGTAGTGCAGCAGGTCCTCGGCCTCGTTCTCAAAGCGCAGGATCGTGACCTTGGCACCGAGGTCGCAGTCCGCGAGCGGGACGCCGTCGATTCGCTCGCCGACGCGGATCGGGTGTCCGTGCGGACAGGTGAGCGCGTCGCCGACGGAGGCGATCACATATGCCTCAAAACGTGGCGTCATCGCGTGCTCCAGGTGCTCGGCTTCCTCATGCACGTCGTCCCACGGGACTCCGACCACGTCGGTCAGGAAGCGCTCGATCATCCGGTGGCGGCTGACGATCCGCTCTGCGTCGGCTCGACCCGACTCCGTGAAGGTGATCGTGCGCCCGGCGTCGCGGCTGATGTAGCCGTCGCGAACCAATCGGCCGATCATCTCCGAGACGGTCGGCGCGGAGAGCTGCATGGCCCGTGCGACGTTGGCGGCCGTCATCGGCAGTCCCGCCTCGAAAAGCCAGAACAGCGTTTGGAGGTACTCCTCCTCGGCGTCGGTGATCGCTGGCTTCTCAGTACTCATTAATTTCGATCCTACCGACCCACAACTCTCCCCCCGCTCCCTTACGATCCCCACCGATGTCGTTGCCGTTGCAGCCCCCGATCGATCCGCAGCTGGCGCGTGGCAGAGCTGAGCTGCCGCTCGGCCCCGACTGGGTCTATGAGCCCAAGTACGACGGCTTCCGCGCGATCGCGTTCGTCGATGGCGAGACGTTCACGCTGCAGTCACGCCGAGCGAAGCCACTGGAGCGCTACTTCCCGGAGCTGAGCTTCCCGCCCGGCCACTATGTGCTCGATGGGGAGATAGTGATCGACAGTGAGGTAACCGGCGCACAGGAAGACCAGGACTTCGACGCGTTGCAGAACCGCATCCATCCTGCGGCATCCCGGATCGCGCTGCTCTCCGAGCGGACTCCGGCGCGCTATGTCGCCTTTGATCTCCTGGCCTTAGACGGCGATTCGTTGATGGATGAGCCGCTCGAGCAGCGTCGTCTGCGGCTCGAGCGGCTGGCCCTGCCCGGCGTCGATCTCACCCCGACCACGAGAGACCCGCACGCGGCCGAGCGGTGGTTCGAGCATGCTGAGGGCGTCGTCGCCAAAGATCAGCGAGCGTCCTACGCGCCCGGCAAACGCACGGCGATGGTCAAGGTCAAGCGCCTGCGCACGTTGGACGCCGTGGTCAGCGGCTATCGCCCCGGTAAGGAGGCCAACACAGTCGGCTCGCTGATCCTCGGGCTCTATACCCAAGCCGGAGAGTTACGGGTCGTCGGCCACTGTTCAGGTCTGAAGCCCGCTGAGAAGCGGACCCTGCGCGAACGGCTGGCAGCGTACGAGAACGGCAGCACCGGCCACGCGGACGCGAGCCGCTGGAAGTCCGACAAGGAGCTGGAGTGGATCTCGCTGCGACCGGAACTGGTGGTGGAGGTCAGCTTCGATCAGGTCAGCGCCGGACGTATCCGGCACGGCACCAAGCTGCTGCGCTGGCGTGAGGACAAAGCGCCGAGCGAGTGCACGCTCGATCAGATGGTTTAGCCGTGGCTTAGCCGACGTTCTCCCAGCCTTCCGTCGCTGACATGTATTCGGCGTACTGGTTGCGGCCGCGGCCCTTGGCGGAGTACATCGCGCTGTCGGCGCAGGCCATCGCCGTCTCAGCGGAAACGTCGTCGAGTGTCTCGAAGCAGACAAGGCCGATGCTGGCGGTCACCGCGGTGTCGGCGGCCGAGTGCTTGATGTGGTCGAGCAGAGAGCTCGTCAGCCGGTTTGCGTGCGCGCGGCCGAGGTCCGGCAGGAGGACAGCGAACTCATCGCCGCCCAGGCGGCCTATCACGTCGGTGGCGCGTAGCCGCTCCCTGAGGGTGTCAGCGATCGCCACCAGCAACATGTCGCCCGCGCCGTGCCCGTAGGTGTCGTTGTGGAGCTTGAAGTTGTCGAGGTCGAAGATGACCAGGGCACCGCTGACACCCTGGCGGCGGGTGCGGGTTATGTGGTTCTCGAGCTCGCGGTTGAAGCCACGCCGGTTGAGCAGCCCGGTGAGGGGGTCGTGGTCGGCCATGTGCCGCAGCTGTTCGATGCGTGCTCGGCGCTCGGTGATGTCCTGTACCTGGACCAGGTAGTGCGACGGGCTGCCGTCAGCGTGGGTGATCCATGAGACCGCCACCTCCGCCCAGATCGTGTGTCCGTCGGCATGCACGTAGCGCTTTTCGCGCACGTGACTCTTCTGCACGCCGCTGCGCAGCAGTTCGATCACCGGCGTGTCATCACCCCTGTCATCGGGATGGGTCACGTCCTGAAGCGTCTTGGTGAGCATCTGCTCGCGCGTGAGTCCGAGGATCGCCTGCAGGGAATGGTTGCTGCGGATGGTCCGGGTGTTGAGATCAAGGATCGCCATTCCCACCAGTGCGTCGTCAAATGTGCGTTCAAGCTGCTCTTCTGCCAGCAGACGGGCGGCGTGATCGGCGCGTTCCTTTGTGACGTCCTGCGTGATCCCGAGCAGGCGACCCGGCCGCCCGTCCTCACGAGGCAAGTACTCGCCGCGGATCTGGAGGATGCGGACGTCGTCAGGATCGGTGACCAGCGGGGCTTCGAACGCAAACGTCGACTCGCTGTTGAACGCTGCTGCAGCCAGCGGCCGGTCGTCGGGATGTATCTGCTCGAGCAGTTCTTCGACCGTCATCGGGCCCAACGTGGCGGGCCGCTTGAGCAGGCGGAAGTGCTCCGCCGACCATTCGATGTGCCCGGTGTCGCGGTCTATCGACCAGCTGCCGATATGCCCGGCCGCCTGCGAGCTCTCAAGCAGCGTCTGCTGATCGGCTAGGCGTTGGTTCGCAAGCACCGCCTGCGTGACATCGCGTGCGATGATGCAGGCCTCGATGACGTTGCCGAACGCGTCCACGATCGGCGAGCCTGACATGGAGACCACGACGTCTGCGCCCGCCCGATCCGTGCCGGCGAGCTGGAACGCCTCCACGCTCTCACCGTCCAGGACGCGGTCGATGAACTCGGTCTGACGGTCACGCTGCGCGGCCGGGATCAGCTCGATCGCCGTAGTTCCGAGTACCTCGGCGGCGCTGTAGCCGTATAGCCGCTCGGCGGCGGTGTTGAAACGCGTGAGTTTGCGGTCGCGGTTGATCGTCATGATCGCATCCGAG